>Ga0081538_10003870_pt1 | contig 13985 bp, 12 predicted proteins | sample TabmetS5T2R1_FD_71022 | JGI IMG/M metagenome (GOLD analysis project Ga0081538, IMG submission 71022) | Tabebuia heterophylla rhizosphere microbial communities from the University of Puerto Rico - S5T2R1 | ecosystem: Host-associated > Plants > Roots > Rhizosphere ... | reverse complement strand
ACCCGGGTAGGGGGCGCCGGTCGCGTTGGCGCCGGTCATGTCGTCGCCGCCCCCCAGCACGGAGGCGACCGGCGCTCCCCTCCCCCCGCAGCCCCGCCGTGCCCGCCACTGTACAGGCGGGCTCGCGCTTGCAGTTCCGGCTCGGTGGGAAGACTGCCCTTGCACCAAGGCGAGCGGAGGAAGGAGCAGCGGATGAGCGCGGGACAGCAGGCCAGGCGGGCGGAACGGGCCGCCATGAAGGCGGCCGAGAGCGGACCGGTCAAGACCCTCGGCCGAGTCGGCCTGGTCGCCTACGGGCTGGTCCACCTGCTGGTCGCCTACCTCGCGTTCCGGATCGCCACCGGTGGCGGCGCCAAGGCCGACAAGACCGGCGCCCTCCAGACGATCGCCGGGCAACCGGGCGGCCGGTTCGTGCTCTGGGTGCTGACCGTCGGCCTGGTCGCCCTGACGCTGTGGCAGCTCGCCGAGGCCGCCTGGGGCCACCAGCACCGCCGCCCGCAGCGCCGGCGCACCCTGCAGCGGCTGCTCAGCCTCGGCGAGGCCGCCGTCGCCGGGGCGCTGGCGTTCAGCTCCTTCAAGGTGGCCTCCGGCGAGGCCGGCAGGTCCAAGGGCGAGAAGGCGGCGTTCGTCGACAAGGTCTTCGACTGGCCGGCCGGGGAGCTGCTGGTGGCGGTCGCCGGCCTCGGCATCGTGGCGATCTCGGTGTACCTGGTCCACCGGGGCATGACCAGGCGGTTCGTGGAGGACCTCGACCTGGCCGGCGCCGAGCCGCACGCCAGGGACGTCGCCGTCCGCTTCGGGCAGGTGGGCTGGACGGCGCTCGGCGTCGCCTACGGGATCATCGGGCTGCTGGTCACCTACGCGGCGGCCACCCACGATCCCGAGAAGGCCACCGGCATGGACACCGCCCTGGAGACCCTGGCCGGGCAGCCCTACGGCACCGTCCTGCTGCTGCTGGTCGCGGCCGGGCTGGCCTGCTTCGGCGCGTACTGCCTGTTCGACGCCCGCTACCGCCGCGGCTGAGCCTCCGGCCATGCACATCATCCTGATCCCCGGTCTCTGGCTCGACGGCTCGTCGTGGGACCAGGTCGTCCCCGTCCTGGAGCAGGCGGGGCACCGCACGCAGGCGCTCACGCTGCCCGGCATGGAGTCCAGGGACGCCGACCGCTCCGGGATCACCCTGCGCGACCACGTCGACGCGGTCGTCGAGGTGGTCGACTCCCTGGACCCGGCCGACGGCGGGGTCATGCTCGTCGGGCACTCCGGCGGCGGCGCGATCGCCCACGCCGCGGCCGACCTGCGGCCCGACCGCGTTGCCCGCGTCGTCTACGTCGACGCCGTCCCGCTCGGCGAGGGTGGGGTCATCAACGACGAGCTGCCGGCGGAGGGCGGCGAGGTCCCGCTGCCGGACTGGTCGCTGTTCGAGGAGGAGGACCTCGTCGACCTCGACGACGCGCTGCGCGCGGCGTTCCGCGCCCGCGCGATCCCCTCGCCCGTGCACGTCGCCAGCGACCGGCAGCGGCTGTTCGACGAGCGCCGCTACCAGGTGCCCGTCACCGTCATCGCGTGCGAGTTCCCCAGCGCCAAGCTGCGGGAGTGGATGGAGCAGGGGCAGCCGTACGTCCGGGAGCTCGCGAAGGTCCGCGACGTCACCTACGTCGACCTGCCCACGGGCCACTGGCCGCAGTTCACCCGGCCCGAGGAGCTGGGGCGGGCGATCCTGGCGGCCGTCGGCCCCGCCTGACCGGTCACGCCACGCCGTGGATGGGGAGGTGGAAGGCGACGATCCACGGCTCGAACTCGGGTGCCCGGACCACGATCAGGCGCATGGTCTGCTCACCAAGCTCGGGGTGGCGGAACCGCCGCAGGCGGCTGCGGTGCTCGCTCACGTCGTGCCGGTCCCACCAGCGGCCGAACTCCGGGCTGTGCTCCCGTAGCTCGCTGACCATGGCCTGGAGGCGGGGGTCGTCGTCGTCGAGGTTGGCGGTGATCGCGCGCCAGCGCGCCACGATGTCGCTGGCGTCCCGGCTCCAGTCCGCCAGCCGCTGCTTTGCCTCGGGCGAGGTCAGCAGCCAGATGATCATGTTGCGCCGGCCCTCCGGGAACCGCCCGAAGTCGGTGTAGTAGCCGGTGGCGGCGTGGTTCCAGGCGATCACGTCGCCATAGGTGTTGGCCGCGTACACCGGGTAGGGGCTGTCGGCGGCGGTCGCCACCAGCTGCTGCACGATCGCCTCGGCGGTCGCCTGGTCCGCCAGCGGCCTCGGCATGCCGATGTGGCCGTGGGCGAGCCGGTGCAGGTAGCGGCGCTCGTCCTCGGAGAGCCGCAGCACCCGCGCCAGGCTGTCCAGCACCTGGGCCGAGGGGTGGATGTCGCGGCCCTGCTCCAGGTAGGTGTACCAGGTGGGGCTGAGCCCGGCGAGCACGGCGACCTCCTCGCGGCGCAGCCCGGGCGCGCGCCGGCGCCCGCCGGCGGGCAGCGCCACCTCGGCGGGGGTGATCCGCTCCCGCCGGCTGCGCAGGAAGTGGCCGAGCTCCCGCCTGCTGTCCTCGGATACCAACTCCGGCCACACTCCTCGCCTACCGGGCCGCCCTGTGGTGGCGGAGTGTAGCCGCACCGCGGGACGTCCGAGCCGGGTACTGCCAGTGCCACCACAAGCGGTGGCTACCTTCCCGGGCCGGCCCGGGCCGATGCTGGGGACACCCACAGCACCTCGGATGGCAAGGGGATGCCCGCCGTGGACGACCAACCGTTCGGGTACATCGCCGAGCACGACCGGAGGGCGTCGTGAGCGACGCGCGTCCGTCCTGGCGCCTGCTCGGCGGGCTCCTGCGCGGGCGGCGTGGTCGCCTCGCCCTGCTGGGCGTGCTGCTGGCGGCCAGCTCGGCGCTGCCGCTGGCCGGCCCGCAGCTGCTGCGCGCGTTCATCGACCAGGCGGTGGCCGGGCGGCCGATCACGGCGCTGGCGCTCATCGCCGGCGGCTACGTCGCGGTGGCCCTCGCCCGCCAGGCGCTCGCCGTCACCGCCGCCTACGGCGCCACCCAGCTTGCCTGGACGGTCACCAACGACCTGCGTGGCCGCCTGCTCCGCCACACCCTGGAGCTCGACCTGGCCTTCCACGGCACGCACCCGCCGGGAGAGCTGATCGAGCGGGCCGACGGCGACGTCACCGCGTTGTCCACGTTCGTGTCCTCCTTCGTCATGCGGGTCGTCGGCAGCGCGCTCACCCTCGCCGGCGTGCTGCTGGTGGTGGTGCTCGAAGACTGGCGGGTCGGCCTCGGCCTGGCCGCCTTCACCGCGGTCGCGGCGGGCACGATCGCCCGCTTGCGCAACTCCGCGGTCCCGCACGCCACCGAGCGGCGCGCGGCCGCGGCCAGGCTGTTCGGCGAGCTCGAGGAACGCCTCGCCGGCGCCGAGGACCTGCGCGCCAACGGCGGCGGCGCCCACGCCGTGCGGCGCTTCCACCAGGCCACCGCGGAGCTGTACCGCAGCGCGCGGCGGGCGGCGGCCGGCACCAGGCGCATCTACGTCGTCACCCTCGCCGTGTTCGTGGCCGGCGGCGTCCTCAGCCTGGCGGCCGGTACGGCCCTGTACCGCGCCGGCGCGATCACGCTGGGCACCGTGTACCTGCTGTTCCGCTACACCAACATGCTCCGCGACCCGCTGGAGCAGATCTCCAACGAGCTCCAGAACGTCCAGGCCGCGGTCGCCGGCTTCGTCCGGGTCGGTGAGCTGCTGGCCGAGCGCCCGTCGGTCACCGACGACGGTGCGCGCACGCTGCCCGCCGGCGCGCTGCCGGTGGAGCTGGACGGGGTCGGCTTCGCCTACCGCGACGGCGTGCCGGTGCTGGACGGGGTGACGCTGCACCTGCCCGCCGGCCGGGTGCTCGGCGTGGTCGGCCGCAGCGGCGCCGGCAAGACCACCCTGACCCGCCTCCTGGTGCGCCTGGCGGACCCCACCGAGGGGGTGGTCCGCGTCGGCGGGACCGACCTGCGCCAGGTGCGGCTGGCGGCGCTGCGGGCGCGGGTCGGCCTCGTCACCCAGGACGTGCAGCTGTTCAACGCCAGCGTGCGCGACAACCTCACGCTGTTCGGGGCGGTGGACGCCGACGAGTCGCGCCTGGTCGAGGTCCTGGACGGCCTCGGGCTCGGCGGCTGGCGCCGTGCGCTGCCGGACGGCCTGGACACGGCGCTCGGTCCCGGCGGTGCCGGGCTGTCGGCGGGTGAGGCGCAGCTGCTGGCGTTCGCGCGCGTGTTCCTGCGCGATCCCGGGCTGGTGATCCTGGACGAGGCCGCCTCGCGGGTCGACCCGCTGACCGAGGCCCGGATCGAGCGGGCGCTGGACACGCTGCTGGCGGGACGGACCGCGATCGTCATCGCCCACCGGCTGGCGACGGTCGCCCGCGCTGACGAGATCCTGGTGCTGGAGCGGGGCAGGATCGCCGAGCACGGCGCGCGGCCGGCGCTCGCCGACGACCCGGGGTCCCGCTTCGCCGGCCTGCTCGCCACCAGCCGGGCGGCGGTGGCATGAGGACCCGCGCGGCGGCCCACGTGCCCACCTGGCGCCTGGCCGGGCGGGTGGCGCGCTACCGGCTCGGCCTGTTCGCCACCACCGTCGTGCTGCTGGCGGCCTCGAACGGGCTGCTGCTGGGGATCGGCCTGATCCTGCGATGGGTCTTCGACGCGCTCGGCGGCGCCGCGCCGGCGGGTCTCGACGTCTACGCGCTCATCGGCGTGCTGGTGGCGGCGGAGGTGGCGCGGCTGGCGGCCGTGTGGGGCGGGGTGGTCTGGACCGCCTGCTGGGAGCAGATGAGCGGCCTGCTCCGCCTCAACCTGCTGCACGCCCAGATGCAGAGCGGCGGCCCGGAGGCCGGCGCGAGGATGACCTCCTCCGGCGAGGCGGTCAGCCACCTCCGCGACGACACCGACGACTTCCTGCGATTCCTGGACACCGGGACCTGGGTGGCGGCAAGGGCGCTGTTCGCCGCCGGGGCCGCGGTCCTCATGCTGCGCATCGATCCCGCCGTCACCGTCGCCGTGGCGCTCCCGCTGGTGGCCACGGTGGTCGCCGCGCAGGTGGTCGGCGGGCGGATCCGGACCTACCGGCGCGCCGCCCGGGCCGCCACCGCGGCGGTCACCGCCTTCCTCGGGGAGGTCTTCGGCGCCGCGCTGGCGGTCAAGGCCGCCCACGCCCAACAGGCCGTGCTGCGCCGCGGCGGCGCGCTGAACCGGCACCGCCGCCGCGCCGCCCTGCGCGACGAGCTCTTCTCCCAGCTCCTCAGCGCGTTCAACACCACCACCGTGGACCTCAGCGTCGGGCTGGTGCTCCTGCTGGCCTCCTCGGCGATGCACCGTGGCGACTTCACCGTCGGCGACCTCGTACTGTTCACCAGCTACGCGAGCACCCTGGTGGAGCTGCCCTTCTACGGCGGCAGGATGCTGGTCCGCTACCGCCAGGCCGGCGTCGCGGTCGAGCGTCTGGCCCCGCTGCTGCCGGCCGGCTCCCCGGCGGCGCTGGTCGCCAGCCGGCCGTTGTACGTGGCCGGCCGGCAGCCACCCGCCACCGCGCCCGCCGCCGCCCGCCACGACCCGCTCCAGGTCCTGGAGGTCCGCGGCCTCAGCGCCGCCCACCCGACCACCGGCCGCGGCGTCACCGGCGTCGACCTGACCCTGGAGCGGGGCACCTTCACGGTCATCAGCGGCCCGGTCGGCGCCGGCAAGACCACGCTGCTGCGCGCCCTGCTCGGCCTCATGCCCGCCCAAGGCGGCACGGTGACCTGGAACGGCCACCGTGTCACCGACCGGGCCGCGTTCATGGTCCCGCCGCGCACCGCCTACGTGCCCCAGGTGCCCCACCTGTTCAGCGAGTCCCTGGCCGACAACGTGCTGCTCGGCAGCGACCCCGAAGCCGTGGACCTGGACGGCACGCTACGCACCGCCGTGCTCGAGGCCGACCTGCGCAACCTGCCCGACGGCCTGGCCACCCGCCTGGGCGCCCGCGGGGTGCACCTGTCCGGCGGGCAGGCGCAGCGCGCCGCCACCGCCCGCGCGGTGGCCCGCCGCCCCGACCTGCTGGTCCTCGACGACGTCTCCAGCGCACTGGACGTCGACACCGAGCGGGCCCTGTGGGACCGCCTGCTGACCGACACGCAGGCGACGCTGCTGGCGGTGTCCAACCGCCCCGCCACCCTCGCCCGCGCCGACCAGGTCATCACCCTCGACCACGGCCGCGTCGCCTCGGGTCAGGTCGCGGTGGCCGCCAGGACCTCGGCGAGGTCGAAGCCGACCGTCTCCTCGAGCTGGGCGTAGGTGCACGAGCGCGGGTCGCGGTCGGGGCGCCAGCGGACGAACTGGGCGGTGTGGCGGAAGCGGCGTCCCTCCAGGTGGTCGTAGCGCACCTCCACCACCCGCTCGGGCCGCAGCGGCGTGAATGACAACTCCTTGCCGGGGTTCCAGCGGCTGCTGGTGGACCCCCGCCAGGTGCGCCCGGAGGCCTCGGCCTGCTCCTGCCAGGCGCCCCAGTCCCACGGATGCCCCTGGAAGCCGGTCACCAGCGGCTGCAGCTCCACGAACAGCTCCCGCCGCCGCTGCATCGGGAACGCGCCGACCACCCCGACGCTGGCCAGCTCGCCGTCGTCGGTGTACAGGCCCAGCAGCAGCGAGCCGATCAGCCCCGCACCGCGCTTGTGCAGCCGGTAGCCGGCCACCACGCAGTCGGCGGTGCGGTGGTGCTTGACCTTGGCCCACGCGCGCCGGTCCGGCTCGTAGACCCCGTCCAGCGGCTTGGCGAGCACGCCGTCCAGCCCGGCGCCCTCGAACCGGCCCAGCCAGTCGACGGCCAGCTCGCGGTCGGTGGTGGCCGGGGTCAGGTGCACCGGCGGCCCTGCCTGCGCGAGCGCGCTCTCCAGCGCCGCCCGCCGCAGGCGGAACGGCCGCCCGGTGTGGTCCACGTCGTCGAGGGCGAGCAGGTCGAAGGCGACCAGCCGGGCCGGGGTCTGCTCGGCCAGCAGCCGGACGCGGCTGGCGGCGGGGTGGATGCGCAGCAGCAGCGCGTCGAAGTCCAGCCGCCGTCCCGCCGGGTCGGGGACCACGATCTCGGCGTCGACCACGCAGCGGGCGGGCAGGTGGGCCTTGACGGCCTCGACGAGCTCGGGGAAGTAGCGGGTCATGGGCCGCTCGTTGCGGCTGCCCAGCTCCACCTCGTCGCCGTCGCGGAACACGATGGTGCGGAACCCGTCCCACTTGGGCTCGAAGCTGAACGGCCCGTCGGGCAGCTCGGCGACCGGCTTGGCCAGCATCGGCGCCACCGGCGGCATCACCGGAAGGTCCATCCACCCAGTATCCAGCACCTTGACGGACGGGGACGCAGAGCCGGTTCAACGGCCCATCTCGGCGCCGCTGGTCGGTGCGGTTCCCGGTTGTCGCCGGTCCGCGCTACCCTGCCCATCGCTCACCGTGTCACGGCCAAGGAGGGTCCGATGACCTCTCGCCTCAACCCGTACATCAGCTTCGAGAGCAACGCGCGGCAGGCCATGGAGTTCTACCAAGGGGTCTTCGGCGGCAACCTGACCCTGAACACCTTCGGCGAGCTGGGCGCGCAGGACTCGCCCGACGCCGACAAGATCATGCACAGCCAGCTCGAGACCGACAGCGGGTTCACACTCATGGCCGGCGACACCCCGACCGGGATGCAGCGCAACCCCGGGGACAACATCACCATCAGCCTGAGCGGGGACGACGCCGACCAGCTGCGCGGCTACTGGGCGCAGCTGTCGGACGGCGGCACCGTGACGATGCCCCTCGAGAAGCAGATGTGGGGGGACGAGTTCGGCATGTGCGTGGACCGGTTCGGCGTCCCGTGGATGGTCAACATCAGCCAGCCGCGGGCGTGACCCCCACCGCCCGGCCGCGCGGGTGAGGCCGGCCAGGAGGTGGTGTCGCGGTGGGTGAGCTGTTGTTCGGGCTCAACATCCATCCCGGCGCCGACAACGCCGAGCTCGCCTTCCGGCTGGCCTCCCTGGCCGACGAGCACGTCCTGGACTTCGTGAGCGTCATGGACCACCCGGAGCAGCCGCGCTTCCTGGAGTCCTGGACCCTGCTGGTGGCGCTGGCGATGTGGACCCGCCGGGTGGCGGTGATGCCCAACGTGGCCAGCGTCCCGCTGCGCCCGCCGGCGATGCTGGCCAAGGCGGCCTCGAGCCTGGCGCTGCTCACCGGCGGACGGGTCATCCTCGGGATCGGTGCCGGCGCTCCCACGGTGGTGGGTCCCTACGGCGGTCCGGTCCGTGACCCCGGCGAGGCCGTCGACGCCGTGGCGGAGGCGGTGGCGGTCATCCGGGCTGTGTGGGACACCCAGCGCGAGCGGGTAAGCGTCCAGGGACGGCACTACCGGCTGGCCGATGCCCGGCCCGGCCCCCACCCGCCGGCGCCGATCCCGCTGTGGATCGGGTCGTTCGGGGCGCGCCTGTTGCGGCTGACCGGCCGCGTCGCCGACGGCTGGGCGCCGACCAACCGCTACGCCGACCCCACCCAGATCGCCAGGACCCGCCACCACGTGGACCAGGGAGCCGAGCAGGCCGGCCGCGATCCCCGAAGCCTCCGGCGCAACTACAACGTCATGGGCGCCATCGACCCGCAGGCGGCTGCCCAGGACGGCAAGCTGCTGGTCGGCGGGGTCGATGCCTGGGTCGCGGCGCTGGGGCGCTACCACCGTGAGCTCGGCTTCGACTCCTTCGTCTTCTGGCCCGTCCACGGCGACGAGCTCGCCCAGAGCCGCCTGTTCGCCACCGAGGTCGTACCGCAGCTCCGCGAGCTCACCAACCCCACACCCCCCGCTGGCAGCGGCGGAAGGAGCGACCGATGACGGAGCATCCGTACGACGTCGAGGTCACCCGCGTCCTCGACGCGCCGCCCGAGCGCGTCTACCAGGCATTCACCGATCCGGACCAGTTCGCCCGGTGGTATGGCCCGGTCGGGTTCCCGGTGGACCGCGACACCGTCGAGGTCGACGCCCGGGTCGGTGGGCGGCAGCGGTTCGAGATGGTGAGCGAGGCCGACCCGTCCATGCGCACAGGCTTCGACGGCCGTTTCGTCGAGGTGGTCCAGAACGAGCTGCTCTCCAGCAGCGGGGCCTGGGACGGGGTCCCCGGTCAGGCCGGAGCCTGGCCGTCAAATCTCCGGCTGGAGTTCCAGGACGACGACGGCCGGACCCGGCTGGTGGTGCGCGAGGGTCCCCACCCGCCCGGGACCGCCGACCTGGGCCACCAGGCGTGGCAGATGATGCTCCCCAAGCTGGCGTCCCTGCTCAGCGGCTGAGTCGGGAGGGCCCTCGGGTTCGACGCCGCGGCGGGACGACGACGTCGGCGGTCACCAGCCCGGCGGCGATCAGCCCGCTCAGCGCGACGGCCAGGGCCAGCGGGAGCGGGGGGGTGGCGACCGCGGCCAGGACGACCAGCAAGGCGGCTACCGAGAAGCGGGCGACGGCCCGCTCGCCACGGTAGCGATAGACCCAGCTGTGCAGCAGCCCAAGGACCAGCAGGAACAGCGCCACCGGCACGGCCAGGGTCATCGCGGCGGCCCGGTCCGACAGGGGACCATGATGGTCGACGGTCTCGGCGACGACCTGGAGCCCGGCCCCGACCGCGGCCAGGGAGGCGAACACCACCAGGTGCCAGTACCCCCAGCCGAACGCCGACCGTGGCGATGCGCGTAGACCCTCGGCGGTGGGGCGGTCGAAGTAGCACCACCACAGGGCGAACAGCAGTACCAGCCCACTGGCGGCGACCACGGCCAGCGCCGGCGACAGGCCACGGGTTCCCATGGCGGCCTGGACGGTGACGGTCGCCGCCAGCACACACTCGCCGAGCACGATCAGGGTGAACAACCCGTAGCGTTCGGCGATGTGGTCGGGGTGCCAGGGGGTAGGCCGGGTGGACCGCTCGGCCCAGACCGGCACCGCCAGCTCGAGGCCGGCCAGCAGCAGGAAGCCGGGACCTCTCCACGCGTCGGGCACGGCCAGCAGCCCGATCCATCCCAGCTGGAGGATGGCGACGCCGGTCGCATACCGCAGCGCCGTGGCCCGGCCGGCCGGGTGGTCGTGGGCCACCCGCAGCCACTGGGTCACCATCGCCACCCGCATGAGCACATAGCCGACGGTGACGATGGTGAAGTCCTGGCGGTCGAAGCCGTCCGGCACCCCGGCGGCCAGCAGCAGCACCCCACCGATCTGGAGCAGCGTGAGCAGCCGGTAGGCCACGTCGTCGGTGTCGTAGGCCGACGCGAACCAGGTGAAGTTCATCCACGCCCACCAGATGGCGAAGAACACCGACCCGTAGCTGACCACCCCATCGGCGATGTGCCCCTCGATGAGGGCGTGGTGCAACCGGTCGGCGGCCTGCGCCACCGCCACCACAAAGCACAGGTCGAACAACAGCTCCAGCGGCGTCGCCGAACGGTGCGGCTCGTCGCGGTCGCGCGGCCCCATCGGCCGCCGCAGGGGCGTCCTGCCGCGCCGGTGGGCGACGGCCGGGTCGTTCATGACTGCTCCCTCACTGTGGCCCCGCTCCCGCACCGTGGCGCCCTGAGGCACCGCTCCGCCAGGGACCAAGTGTCGCGTTCCACAGCGGCACCGACAATCCGCGACCACCCGCGCCGGGCGTGGGGGTCCGACCCTCACCCAGGAGCACCAGCGCGTCCACCAGACCGACCCGCGTCGGTCACGCGGCCCGCTTCAGCACGCGGTAGCGAGCGTGGATCACGCCGGTGGGGGATGCCAGCACCCCGGTGCGCTCGATCTGGAGCTTGGTGAAGTCCGGCAGGTCCTCCAGCAGCCGGGTGCCCTGCCCCAGCAACACCGGGACGACGTGGAGCTGGAAGTCGTCGACCAGGCCCGCCCGCAGGTACTGCCGCGCGACGTCTGCGCCGCCGCCGATGGCGACATCCTTGCCGCCGGCGGCCGCCCGCGCCTGCTCCAGCGCGTCCTGGATCCCGGTGGTCACGAACGTGTAGGTGGTCCCGCCCTGCATGGTCAGCGGCTCCCGGGCGTGGTGGGTCAGGACGAACACCGGGTGGTGGAACGGCGGGTCCTCGCCCCACCAGCTCGCGTTCGGGTTGGGGTCGTCCTCCCAGGGACCCTGCCCGCCGCTGAACATCCGCCGGCCCACTACGGTGGCGCCGGTGCTGCGGGCGATCTCGGCCACGACGTCGCTGTCCACCCCGGTCTGGCCGCCGGCCCCGCCATGTCGCTCCCGGAACCCCGCCGTGGCGACCATCCACTCGTGCAGCCTCTCCCCGCCGACCCCGAGCGGGTCCTCCAGCGACGGGTTGGGTCCCGCGACGAACCCGTCCAGCGACACCGACAGATCGAACCTGACCTTGCCCATCATGCCCTCCTCGCAGAATGCGCCGCGTACCGGCTCGAATCAGCCTGCCACCGGCTCTGCGGTTCCGCGGGGCCGCCGCCACCCGATGAAGGCGATGCGAAGTCGATCTGAAGACGACATCACCGAGACTGGCCTGCGACCTGCATCGGAGGGCCAGCCATCCCACCCTTCCGACCGCGGGGCCGGGAGCGTGAAAGTCGTGAGCGCATCCACCCCCACCACGTGCACTCTCGAGATCGGCGGCATCACCTGCGCCACGGGCCGCCAAGGAGGAGACGATGTCATCGCACATCCACCATGACGAGCGGGACCAGTTCCCGACCGACCCGACCGGACTCCCCGAGGCCGGCCGGCCCGAGCTGTTGGAGCTGGCCGACGGCGACACCCTGGACCTCCAGGTCGGGCCGGTGGCCAAACGCCTGGGCGACACCACCGTGCGGATGCTGGCCTACAACGGCTCCATCCCCGGCCCCACCCTCAAGGTCCCCCAGGGCAGCGAGCTCATCGTCCACGTCGAGAACCACGGCGACCTGGACACCACCGTGCACTGGCACGGGCTGCGGCTGGAGAACAAGTACGACGGGGTGCCGCACGAGACCCAGGCGCCCATCCCGGTGGGTGGGGGGTTCACCTACCGCATCCAGTTCCCCGACCCCGGGCTGTACTGGTACCACCCCCACATCCGCGAGGACTACACCCAGGAGCTGGGCCTGTACGGCAACATCCTGGTGGTGCCCTCCGACCCCGGCTACTGGCCCCCGGCGGACCGGGACTTCGTCCTGACCGTGGACGACCTGCTGCTGGAGGAGGGCAGGATCGCCCCGTTCAGCCCCACCGAGACCAGCTACGCGGCCATGGGCCGCTTCGGCAACGTGTTCCTGACCAGCGGCGAGTCGGATCTCCACCTGGCGGCCTGGGTGGGAGAGGTGGTGCGGCTGTGGCTGACCAACACCGCCAACACGCGGGTGTTCAACCTGGCGCTGCCGGGGGCGCGGATGAAGCTGGTCGGCGGCGACTCTGGCCGGGTCGAGCACCAGGAGTTCGTCTCCGAGGTGCTGCTGGCGCCCTCGGAGCGGGCCGTGGTGGATGTGCTGGTCGACGCCCCTGGCGAGCTCACCCTGGAGCACCACACGCCCGACCGGACCTACCGGCTCGCCGCCATGACCGTGACCGGGGAGCGAGCGGGACCGTCGCCGGCGGTGCGGGCGTTCGAGCAGCTGCGCCGGGCGCCTGAGCTGGAGGCCGAGCGCCAGGAGCTGGACCGCTGGCTGGCCGCCCCACCCGACAAGGTCCTGGCCCTGGTGGCCCAGATGGACGACCCGGCGGCCATGCCGGCAGGCGCCGGGCCGGTCACCTACGCCTGCCCGATGCACCCCGAGGTCACCAGCCAGGAGCCCGGCCGCTGCCCCAAGTGCGGCATGAAGCTGCTGGCAACCCAGGCGCCAGCCGCGGTCACCGGCTACGCCTGCCCCATGCATCCGGAGGTGGTGAGCGACCAGCCAGGACGCTGCCCCAAGTGCGGCATGAAGCTGCTGGCGACCGCATCCACCCCCGAGCCGGCGGCAACCCATGCCCCCACCACGATGGAAGGTCACGGTGGGCACGCCGCCGATCACGACCACCACGGCGAGGGCCACGGGCACGGCACCGCCGAGGGGATCGAGTGGGAAGACGACATGGTCGAGGTCAACCGCCTCACCACCACCGCCACCATGCACTGGAAGTTCCTCGACCGGACCGCCGGCGCCGACAGCCCAACGATCGACTGGCGGTTCACGGTGGGCGACCGGGTCAAGATCCGGCTGGTCAACGAGATGGACTCCGACCACCCCATGCACCACCCCTTCCACCTGCACGGCGCCGGCCGCTTCCTGGTGCTGGCCCGCGACGACCAGCCAGACCCGAACCTGGTCTGGAAGGACACCGTGCTGGTCCGCACCGGCCAGGTCGTCGACATCCTGTTCGACGTGACCAACCCGGGGTTGTGGATGGCGCACTGCCACATCGCCGAGCACATGCAGAGCGGCATGATGTTCAGCTTCAACGTCGCCCGGGCCCCACGGCCGTGACCATGCAGATCGCCATCGTGCTCTATCCGGGGATGACCGCCCTGGACGCCGTCGGACCCTACGAGGTCCTGCGGCTGCTGCCCGACGCCGAGGTGCGCTTCGTCGGCGCGGAGCCCGGTCCGGTGGTCACCGACAGCGGGGTGCTGTTCCTCGGCGCCACCCACAGCTACGCGGAGACCCCGGACCCGGACGTCGTGCTGGTGCCCGGCTCCGGTCCGCGGACCGCAACCACCATGGCCGACAGGCAGCTCACCGACTGGCTGCGGCGGGTGCACGAGACGACGCGCTGGACGACGTCGGTCTGCACCGGGTCGATGATCCTGGCCGCGGCGGGCCTCCTTGACGGCCTGCCCGCGACCACCCACTGGCTGGCGCAGACCGGGCTGGGCGCCATGGGCGCCAAGGCGCAGCGCGACCAGCGGATCGTGCACGCCGGCAGGATCGCGACCGCGGCAGGCGTCTCGGCCGGCATCGACCTGGGGCTGTGGCTCCCCCGCGGGGACGCCCGCCCGGGGGGGGGCCCGGAGACCCCCCCCTA
>Ga0081538_10003869_pt1 | contig 13985 bp, 16 predicted proteins | sample TabmetS5T2R1_FD_71022 | JGI IMG/M metagenome (GOLD analysis project Ga0081538, IMG submission 71022) | Tabebuia heterophylla rhizosphere microbial communities from the University of Puerto Rico - S5T2R1 | ecosystem: Host-associated > Plants > Roots > Rhizosphere ... | reverse complement strand
CGTTAGACCAGGATGAACCCTACAGGGGGAGCAAGCCCGCTTATCTCTCAGCCGTCGGTTCTCCCCATTTGGCATCCAGCGCTAAAAATTCTGCTAAGCCCATGATGCCGAAGAACTCCTGGACACTCACCATGTCGTCGAGGCAAGTGGCCGTGGTGCCGTGCTGGCGGAGGGTACGTAGGATGCGCCGCGCTAAGGGCACGACGGCGAGCATGATACTGCCAGGGAAGATGACCATTTTAAAGCCTAAGGCGTCGAGCTCGGCAACTCGGAGGAGGGGAGATTTGCCGTGCTCGACGAAGTTGTAGAGCAGCGGGATCTCTACTTCTCGCCGTAGGCGGTCAATATCGTGCTGATTTCGTAGGGCTTCGACGAACAGCACGTCGGCTCCAGCCTCGGCAAAGGCCACGCAGCGCCGTAGCGTATCGTCGAGACCGGTGACGGCGAGCGCATCGGTGCGCACGATGAGTACAAAGTCCGCATCGGTGCGCGCTTCGCCAGCGGCGCGAATCTTCGTCACCATCTCGGCTGTCGACACCACCTCTTTGCCGTCGAGATGTCCACAGCGTTTCGGGAACGTCTGGTCTTCGAGGTGCAGGGCCGCCACCCCGGCCTTTTCGTATTCGCGTATGGTGCGGTAGACATTGAGAGCGCCACCGTAACCAGTATCGGCATCGGCAATCAGCGGCACGTCGATGGTGGAGGTGATGGCACGCGCATTGGCGAGCATTTCAGAGAGGGTGGTAAAACCCAGGTCAGGTTTCCCAACGCGTGCCACGGCAGTGCCCCCTCCCGTCATGTAGACGGCCGGGAAGCCTTCCTGCTCGATAATTTTGGCCGTCAGACAATCATAGGCTCCAGGGGCGACAATGATGCCAGGCTGCTGGAGGAGATGGCGGAGGCGGGTGGTCGTTTTCATTGGCACTCACACCATAAGGGAATTGACGTATTTGTCAATGAGTTCGAGATATTCCTCGCGCAGGGTCTGGAACTGAATGCCCATGCCGGCAGGTGTCGCTCCCTGCGTCGGATGACTCCGCACACTATGCACGACGATGCCCTGCGTCTCGATTAGCGCATCCCAGTAGGGCAGAGAGAAACTGATGCGCAAGCGCGTCCCTTTGGGGAGCGGATTATAGGTTGGGACAAAAATACCGCCACGGGAAATGTTTTGGACGTAATCCGTAAAAAATTGTTCGGCATTCCCATATTTGATCAAAATCCTAGCCGGAACCCGCTTATGCTTTCTGCGCTCCCGTGTCTTTTTCTCCATGGAAGCTCCCTCATGAGTAGCACAGCCTTACTCGTGCTTCAGCTCACCCGCGAGGACACCAACCAGCCGATGCTCACCTAGCGCCCTCGAATCGCATGCGACTATGGCACACTAGAGCAGCATGCACCCCTACAGCATCATAGCAGGATTTCCCCCGAGGTGCGAGTTGTATTGCAGGGCGAGAAAGTTTTCCTTTTTTGTCCCCGCTCCCTGGCCAGGGAGCGGGTTGGAATGCGGATCAGCTCTTCACCGCCCCCATGCTCAGACCACGGATGAAGTAGCGGCCCAGAAAGGCGAGAAGGATCAGGAGTGGCAGCGAGATCATCGTCGAGCCGGCCATGAGCTCGCCCCAGTTGGCGTCGTAGGCATCGGTGATCGATGCCAGGCCGTAGGGGAGCGTTTTCAAGGCGTCCCGACTAATAAGAACCAGACAGAAGACGAAGTCAGACCACGCCAACAGAAAGGCAAAGACGGTCACCGTCAGCACGCCGGGCAGGGTGATGGGCAAGATGACGCGATAGATGGCTTGCCAGCGTGAGCACCCATCCACGAGCGCCGCTTCCTCGACTTCAAAGGGGAAGCTCTTGAAGAAACCCCACATGAGCCAGACCCCCAGCGGCAGGGTGAAGGAACAGTAGGTGAGCACCAGGCTGAGCAGGGAATCGTCAAAGCCAATCTTCACCAGGAAGATGTAAATAGGGATGGCCAGCAGCAGGGCCGGAAACATGTAGGCAAACAGCATGGCGCGCACGATCATCATCATGCCGGGCAGTCGGCTCCGTACCAGGGCATAGGCCATCGGCGTGGCCACGAGGATGGTCAGCAGCGTGCGGCCGCGAAAGCGCTGGTTGAGCAGCAGCGCGACCGCCGTGCCGAACACCATCGTGACGATCACGGCGACGGTCCCGAACACGACGGTGTTGATCAGCGCGCGGCGCAGCGCCTCGTCGGCGAACACCTCGCGGTAGTTCTCGAGCCCGACCCAGTCGGCGTTGCCCTGGACGAGGTCGATCAGGCCGGTGTCGGTGAACGAGAGCCAGACCGTGCGGACGAGCGGGTAGCCGACGAGGCCGGCGACGAGGATCGCCGCCGGCGCCACCAGCGCGATGGCCAGCCCGTGGCGCGACCACGAGCCGGCCAGCCGGCCGGCCATCCGGCGCGGGGCGCGCGAGCCCCGCGCCGGCACGGCTTCGGCCGGCAGGCTGCTCACCCGCCGAGCTCCTCGTCCATCTTCTGCGAGATCTGCTCGGCGGCCTGCTCGGGCGTCTCGTCGCCCTTCATCACGGCCTGGATCGCGCCGTCGAAGATGTTCTCGCCCTCGAGGGCGCCCCACTTCGGCGACGGCGGGTAGACCTGCGAGTAGTCCTTGAGCTGCTCGGCGAACGGGGCCTTGACCTCGTCGTCGAGCATCCCGGACGCCTCGATGCCGGAGACCGTTCCGGGCAGGAACCCGATCCGGCCGGTGAACGTGTTCACCTGCTCGGGCTCGAGCAGGAAGTCGACGAACGCCGAGGCGAGGTCGGGGTTGTCGGACTCCTCGAACGTGACCAGGTGGCTGCCGCCCGCGAACGCGCTGCGGTCGCCGGACGGGCCGGCCGGCACCAGCGTCACGCCGATCTTCCCCTCGAGGCCCGGCTTCTCGGTCACGATCGCGTCATAGTCCCAGGGCCCGGCCCACATCATCGCGATCTTGCCGTTGATGAAGGCCGTGCGGGCATCCGGCTCCTCCCAGGTGATGGCCGCCTTGGGCGCGTACCCCTGCTTGTAGAGGCTCGTGTAGAAGTCGATCGCCGCGACTGCCTCGGGCTGCGCCATGTCGGACTTCCAGGCCTCGCCGTCCTCCTCGGCGATCTCCCCGCCGTTCTGCCACACCGTCGGCAGGTAGTAGTGCTCGGTCAGGCCGGTCACGCCGATCGGGTAGATGCCGTCGCCCTCGGCCTTGATCTTGGCCGCAGCGGCCTCGATGTCGTCCCAGCTCGCCGGCGCCTGCAGGCCGAGCTTGTCGAAGATGTCCTTGCGGTAGATGAACGCGCGCGCGCCGGCGTACCACGGCCGGCCGTACGCCTTGTCGTCGACGCTGCCGGCCGCGACGAGGCTCGACACGTACTCGCCGTCGCTGGCCGGGACCTCGCTGAAGGCGCCGAGCGCGGCGAACTCCGGCGTCCAGGTCGTGCCCATCTCGGCCACGTCAGGGCCGCTGCCGCCGGCGATGGCGGTGGTGAACTTGTCGTGCGCCTGCGCCCACGGGACGAACTGGAGGTTGACCTTGGTGCCCGCGTGGGCGGACTCGAAGTCGCTCACGTAGGTCTTGAAGACGTCCTGCAGCTCGGGCGTGCCCGGATCCATGATCCAGGCCTCGATCTCCCCTGAGAGCTTCGAGCCGCTTGCCGCGTTCTCGTCCCCCTCGTCGTCGTCGCCGCCGCATGCGGCCAGGCCGACGCACACCGCGAGCAGACTCGCGGCGACCAGCCTCATTCCCTTCACTGGTCCCTCCTCGCTGTTTGTTCCTACCTGATGACTGCTACGGGCTGCGGCGGGCCGGCCGCAGCTCGGTCACGAGCTTGTAGCGATCTCCTCGGTACACCGAACGGACGAACTCGATCACCTCCCCTCGCTGGCTCGTGCTCACCCGCTCGAACAGGAAGGCCGGCGCGTGCAGGGGGACGCCGAGGATCTCGGCCTCCTGCGCGTTGGCCACGGTCGGCTCGATCGTCTGCACGCCCTCGGTCACGACGATGCCGTGCCGCTCGCGCAGCAGGTCGTAGAAGGAGTGGTGCTCGAGGTCCCGCCGGGTGAGCTCGGGGGCGAGCACGCGCGGCACGTGCAGGAACTCGAACGCCATCGGCTCGTCGCCCGGGAGCCGCAGGCGCTCGACGGCGAACACCTCGTCGGCGGGCGAGACGTGGAGCTTCTGGCCGAGCTTGGCGCCGGCCGCGACGACCTCGAAGGACAGGACGCGGCTGTCGGGGCGCATCCCGCGGCGCTGCATGTCCTCGGTGAACGACGTCATGGTCAGTGAGAGGGCGATCTTGGGCTCGGCGACGTAGGTGCCGCTGCCGTGGCGGCGGTGCAGCAGGCCCTCGCGGACGAGCTCGTCGACGACGGCCCGCAGGGTGGGTCTCGAGACGCCGAGGTCGGCGGCCAGGCGTCGTTCCGGCGGGATGGCCGCGCCGACGTCGAGGCGGTCGAGCAGGTCCATCAGGCGGTCGCGCACGAGCGCCTGCTTGCCCGAAATGGTCTGGGTCGGATTGCCGTTGTGGTCAGTACCAGTCGCCATGCTTTCCCTTCGTGGCGCGGGCACTCTCTCACATCCGTTGAGATTGGTCAATACCAATTCTTGACCACAGGCGAATTTCTGGTTGCGCGGACTCTAAGCGGGCGTGGAGATCGTCGTCGCGCACGGCTGGCGCCGGGTCGTCGGGCTCATCGGCCGGCGGTCGTGGCCGGGGGGCGTCGCCCTCGAGATCCCGCGCTGCCGGTCGGTGCACACGTTCGGCATGCGCTTCGCGCTCGACCTCGTCTGGCTCGACGGCGACCGGCGGGTCCTGCGGGTGGACCGCGGCGTTGCTCCGTGGCGCGTGCGGTGCTGCTTTCGGGCTCGCTCGGTGCTGGAGCTTCGAACCCCGGGCCTCGAGGGAGGCGAGATCGCTCGCGCTGCGGGACTCGAGTGATCGGTTTGTGGCGCTATAGGCGCTTAACCGAGCGCTCGACCGCCGCCTCCCCTACCCAGCCGCGGTTCGTCCCGCGACGACGCTCGGTCAACCCACCGCGATGAGCGCTATCCCGGCGACGACGACGACGGCGCCGACGAACCGGGCCGGCGGCACGTGCTCGCGGCCGGCGATCGCGGCCGCGGCGGTGGCAATGACCACGCTGGTCTCCCGCAGCGCCGCCACCGGGGCGGCCTCGGCGAGCTCGAGCGCGGCGAGCGTGAGCGCGTAGGCGCCGAACATCGCGAGCCCTGCGGCCCCCGCGCGCCAGGTCGCCGCCGCGCGCAGCGCGCCGGTCCCCCGTGCGGCGGCGACGGCGACCGCGTAGACCGGCGCGGTGAGGAGCAGGACCGCCTCGAAGTAGGGCAGGGCGGCGGCGTGGCGGACGCCCTCGTCGTCGACCAGCGTGTAGCCGGCGATGCACGCGGCCACGCCGAACGCGAGGACGAGCCCGGTGCCCGCCCCGCGTCCCACGCCGCGCACGAGCAGGACCCCGGCGGCGATGGCGAGCACGCCGGCGGCCTCGCCGCCCGACACGGCGGCGCCGAGCGCCGCGACCGACACGGCGAGCACGAGCACCGGCGCCGCCCCGCGGGCGATCGGGTAGACGAAGCTGAGGTCCGCGCGCTCGTAGGCGGCGGCGAGGAGCGCGAAGTAGGCGAGCTCGAGCGCCGCCGAGGCGACGATGAACGGCCAGGCCGACCCGTCGACGTCCCACGTGAGCACGGCGACCGGCGCGAAGACGACGGCCGCGGTGAGCAGCGCCACCGCCGCCGTCGCGTGGCTGTCGCGGACGTCCGCGACGAGCCAGTTCCAGAACGCGTGCAGGCCCGCCGAGGCCAGCACGAGCGCGACGGCCGCGGTGCTCAGCGGGACACCGTCGGCTGCGCGGCCGCCTCGACGCCGCCGAGGATGAGCACGTTCCAGGCCATGCGTCGGATGCTAGGCCGAGAGCAGCTCCGCGAAGCGTGCGGCGCTGACGTTCCCGCCCGAGATGACGACACCGACGCGGGCGCCGGTCACGCGGCCCGCCATCAGCGCGGCCAGCGCGCACGCGCCTGACGGCTCGGCCACCGTCTTCAGCCGCTCGAACAGGAACCGCATCGCCTCGACGATCTCGGGATCGCTCGCGAGCACGACCTCGTCGACGCGCCCCCGGATGACCTCGAAGGTCAGCTCGCCGGGCGTGGGCAGCTGCTGGCCGTCGGCGATCGTGCGCGGGACGTCGATGCGCACGCGCTCGCCCGCCTCCAGCGAGCGCTTGACGTCGTCGCCCGCCTCGGGCTCGACCCCGACGACGCGGATGCCGCTCGCCTCGGCGACCGTCGCGCAGCCGCTGATCAGCCCGCCGCCCCCGATCGGCGCCAGCAGCAGGTCGAGCGGGCCGGCCTGCTCGATCAGCTCGAGTGCGACCGTCCCCTGGCCCGCCATCACGCGCTCGTCGTCGTAGGGGTGGACGGGGACGAGCCCGCGCGCCTCGACCAGCTCGGCGAGCAGCTGCTCGCGATCCTGGCCGTAGCGGTCGAAGCGGATGATCTCCGCGCCGTGCGCCTCGGTGGCGGCGAGCTTCGGCGCCGGCGCGTCCTCGGGCATGAGGATCACGGCGGGCGCGCCGTGCAGCTTGGCGGCCAGCGCGAGCGCCTGGGCGTGGTTGCCGGAGGACACGGTCGCCACCCCGCGCTCGCGCTCGGCGTCGGTGAGCGAGGCGACCGTGTTGTAGGCGCCGCGGAACTTGAACGCGCCGCCGCGCTGGAGGTTCTCGGCCTTGAGGAGCACGGTGGCGCCGGTCGCCTCGTCGAGCGCGCGCGAGGTGAGGACCGGCGTGCGGTGGGCGACGCCGTCGATCCGGCGCGCCGCGGCACGGACGTCGTCGAGCGAGATCATCGGCTCAGGAGGATGGCGGACCAGCCGTCGCCGTCGCGGCGCGCCTGCAGCGCGAGACCGTGGCGGCCGAACGCCGCGGCCACCTCGTCGACCTCGCCGGCCTCGAGCCCGGAGGCGATCAGGCGATCCGGCGGCCGCTCGAGCCCGGCCGCGATCTCGAGCAGCAGCGGCCGCACGAGGTTGGCGACGACGGTCGGCGCCCGCGGCCCGGGCGCGCGGCGCAGGTCGCAGCGCGTGACGACGATTCGCGGCCGCCCGGCGCCCGCCGTCGCGGCTTCGTCGCCCGCGGCCGGCACGTCGTTGGCCGCCGCCGCGACCAGGGTGGCGGCCACGGCCTCGCGCTCGGAGTCGCAGGCCAGGACCGGGGCGAAGCCGAGGCGCGCAGCGGCGACGGAGAGGATGCCGGAGCCGCAGCCCCAGTCGGCCAGGGCGCCGTCCCGCGGCAGCGTGACGAGCAGCTCGAGCGTCAGGCGCGTGCTCGGGTGGGCGCCGGTGCCGAACGCCTGCCCGGGATCGATGACGACGTCGAGCGCTCCCGGACGAGGCGCCGCCCACGGCGGGCGCACGCGCAGCGGACCGACGTCGAGCGGCTGGTGCCAGTCGCGCCAGTTCGAGCCGTCGGAGACCTCGGACGTCGACACGTCGACCAGCGCCCCGCCCGCCGCCGCGCGCACCTCACCCACGTCGGGCAGCTCGCCCGGCGCGCCGTAGAGCACGAACTCGACCGTGTCCTCGTCGAGGTCGCGCTCCTCGAGCCCGCCGCGGGCGAGTTCGAGCAGCTCGGCGAGCACCGCCTCGGCGTGCGGCCGCGCGACCCGCACCGCGAGCCGGATCACGCGAGCACCAGCGCGGCCCATCCCTCGGCCTCGAGCCGCCGCTGCTCGCGCATGCCGAGCGCCGCGACGACCTCGTCCGCCTCGCTCGCGAGGAAGCCCGCCGCGATGAGCCGCTCGGGGCGCTCGAACGGCACGTCGAGGAGCACGGGCTTCGGCAGGTTCGCGAGGACCGTGGGCGCCCACGGCGCGCCGTCGCGCAGGTCGGCCACGACGACCTCGACGTCGACGCGATTGCGCGCGGCGTTCGCGGCGATGACGCCCGCCTCGAGCTCCACGGCGGTCACCGGGGCGAACCCGAGCCGCGCGGCGGCGATGGCCAGCACGCCGGTGCCCGCGCCCCAGTCGCACAGCGCCCCGCGGGCCGGCGTCTCGAGCAGCACTTCGAGGCACAGCCGCGTCGTCGCGTGGGTGCCGGCGCCGAAGTACGCGCCGGGGTCGATGACGAGGTCGTCCGGCGCGCCGTCGATCCACGGCGGCCGCACGACGAGGTCGCGCACCCGCACGGGGCGCAGGAACTCGTGCCAGCGCGTCTCCCAGCCGTCGGCGACCGGCTCGGTCCGTACGTCCAGCACGTCCGTCAGCGCGCGGATGTGGTCGATCGGCGGCGGATCGTCGACGTAGACGGAGTACTCGACGTCGCCGTCGAGCTCGCGCTCCTCGGCCCCCGCGCCGAGGATCGGCAGCAGGTCCGCCAGCGCCAGCTCCGCGCGGTCCGCGCGGACCCGGATCGCGAGCCGGATCAACCGGCGAGCACGCGCCGCAGCTTGGCGATCATGCCCTCGTCGGCGCGCTCGTTGTCCTCGGTCAGCGAGGCGGCGAACCGCTCCAGCATGTCGCGCTGCTCGGCGGTCAGCCGGCGCGGGATCGTGACGTTGACCACCACGCGCAGGTCGCCCGTCCGGCCGCGGCGAAGCGGCGGCATGCCGCGGCCGCCGAGCGTGATCGTCTCGCCCGGCTGCGTGCCGGCCTTGACCTCGACCGGCACCGCGCCGTCGAGCGTCGGCACCTCGATCGTGGTGCCCAGGGCGGCCAGCGGCGCCGGCACGTCGACCACCGTCACGAGGTCGCTGCCGTCGCGCAGGAAGCGCTCGTCCTCGGCCACGCGCACGACCACGTAGAGGTCGCCGTTCGGGCCGCCGCGCTCGCCGGCATGGCCGCGCGCGGAGACGTGGATGCGCTGGCCGTCGGAGATCCCGGGCGGCACGCCGACCTCCACCCGCCGCCGCTCGACCACCATGCCCTCGCCGCGGCACTCCTCGCACGGATCGCGGGCGATGCGGCCGTCGCCGCCGCAGGTGTCGCAGACGGCCGACCGCACGAGCTGGCCGAACGCGGTGCGGGAGACGGCCTGGAGCTGGCCGGAGCCGCCGCAGCGCGGGCACGTCTCGATCGGCGTCCCCGGCTTGGCGCCGTTGCCGTGGCAGGTGTGGCAGCGGGTGCGGGCGTCGTAGGCGACCTCGACCTGCTTGCCGTGCGCCGCCTCCTCGAGCGAGATCTGCACGGCGACGGCGATGTCGCCGCCCTGGACCGGCCCGCCGCGGGCCCGCGCGCCGCCGAACGCGGCATCGAACCCGCCGGCGCCGAAGAACGCGGAGAAGAGGTCGGAGATCGAGCCGAAGTCGCCGAAGTTGGGCGCGTAGCCGCCGGAGCGCAGGCCTTCGTGACCGTAGGCGTCGTACTGGGCGCGCCGGTCCGGGTCCGAGAGCACCTCGTATGCCTCCGCGGCCTCCTTGAACTTGGCCTCGGCATCGGGGTCGTGCGCGTTGACGTCCGGGTGCAGCTCGCGCGCCAGCCGCCGGAAGGCCTTCTTGACCTGCGCCTCGTCCGCCTCGCGGGGGACGCCCAGGACTTCGTAGTAGTCGCGCGGCATCAGGGGACCTCTAGTAGATGTCCTCGACGAAGCGGGAGAGCTGGATCGCCGCCTCGCGCACGGTGATGATCGCCCGCGCGTAGTCCATGCGCATCGGCCCGATGACCGAGACGGTACCGAGGTTGCGCTGCGGCAGGCCGTAGTTGGCGGCGACGAGCGACAGCGAACGCAGCGCCGGCATCTCGTTCTCGCCGCCGATGCGGACGTAGATGTCGCGCTCGTCGAGCGCCTGCGAGAGCACGCCGAGGAGGGACACCCGGCGCTCGAGCGCGTCGAGCAGGTCGTTGAGCTGCGACACGTCCTGGAAGCGGTGCTCGGACAGCAGCCGGGCGGCGCCGTCGACGTAGAGCGTGTTCTCGGCGGTCACCTCGAGCTCGGTGAAGGCCGGCGCGAGCTGCGCGATGAACGCGCGCTCGGTCGGGTGCAGGGCCGGGTCGTTGAGCTTGGCGTGCAGCATCCGCGAGCCGATGCTCATGCCCACCAGCTCCTCGTTGAGGTACGACGCGGCCCAGTCGGCCAGCCCGGCGTCGACCGGCCTGTCGAACGTGAAGACGCGCTTGGAGACGCCGCCGGTCGACGTGATGATCACGACCATCAGGACCTGCGGCTGGAGGGGCAGCACCTCGACGTGGCGCAGCGTCGTGGTGTCGATCGGCGGCGCCGACACGATGGCCAGCAGGTTGGTGACCTGGGACAGGGTCTCGGTGGTGACGCGCATCGCCTCGTCGACCTCGCGCCGCACGAGCGAGAGCTGCAGCTCGCCGCGGCCCTCGGTGCGCGCCGGCAGCAGGCGGTCGACGAAGTAGCGGTAGCCGGCGTCGGTCGGCACGCGGCCGGCCGACGTGTGCGGGTGCGCCAGCAGCCCGCGCTCCTCGAGCACGGCGAGCTCGTTGCGGATCGTGGACGGCCCGCACTCGACGTCCGGGTCGGCGGCGAGCGCCTTCGACCCCACGGGCTGCCCCGTGGCGTTGAAGCCGTCGATGACCTTGCCGAGCAGGAGCTCCTGGCGAGCGGTGAGCACCCGTCAGATTCTAAGAACCACGCCCTCGTCGGCCCGCAGGCCGCGCCCGCCGCCGTCGAGGTGGGTGCTGAGGGCGAGCTCGCCCTCCACCGGCAGCGGGCGCGGCTCGCCGGTGAGGTTGAGCGCGACGGCGATCCGGTCCCCGCGCGCATACGCCAGCACGCCGTCCGCCGCGTGCATCGGGCGGTAGCCCTCCTCGGAGAACTCGCGCCGCAGCCGCAGCAGGCGCTTGTAGAGCGGGAGCAGCGAGCTGTCTTCGGCGTTGATCTCGAGGTCGCCGTACGGGAGCCACGGCTCTCCGGAGGTGAACCCGCCGCGCGCATCCCACTGCATCGGCGTCCGCGCGCCGTCGCGGAAGTCGTAGCGCTGGACCGGCACGTCGGTCATGCCGATCTCGTCGCCGTAGTAGAGCGTCGGCGTCCCGCGCAGGGTCAGCAGCAGCATGGCCGCCACGCGCGCCTGCGCCGGTCCGACCCGGCTGGCGATCCGCGGCCGGTCGTGGTTGCCGAGCACCCAGTTCGGCCATGCGCCCTCGGGCAGCGCGGCCTCGTAGCGCTCGACCAGGGCGCCGATCGCCTCCGCCTCCCACGAGGTGGAGAGCAGGTGGAAGTTGAACGGCAGGTGGGCGCCGCGGCCGTCGACGCCGTAGTAGCGCACGAGCCGCTCGATCTCCGCGTAGACCTCCGCGATCATCAGCCGGTCGTCCCCGATCACCGCGCGCATCTCGGCGACGATGTCCTGGACCTCGTCGAGGTCGGTGGTGTGGAGCGGGATCAGCGAGTCGTACTCGGGCATGCCCGGCTCGTAGTCCGGGTTCGGCGGGTTGTCGCGCAGCCGCGGGTCCTTGAGCAGCTGGCGCATGGCGTCGACGCGGAAGCCGTCCACCCCGCGGGCGCTCCAGAAGCGCAGCACGGCGTACATCGCCTCGCGCACGGCCGGGTTGCGCCAGTCCAGGTCCGGCTGCTCGGGCAGGTAGGCGTGGTAGTAGGAGCGGTCGCCGACCTGCTCCCAGGCCGGCCCGCCGAAGACCGCGATCCAGTTGTTGGGCGGCCCGCCCTCGTGCCAGAGGTACCAGTCGGGGTGCTCGGTGAACCACGGGTGCAGGTCCGACGTGTGGTTCGGGACGTAGTCGAGGATCAGCTTCAGCCCGTTGCCGTGGGCGGCCTCGATCAGGGCGTCGAGGTCGGCCAGCGTGCCGTACTGCGGATCGACGTCGCAGTGGTCGGTGATGTCGTAGCCGAAGTCGCGCTGCGGCGACGGGTAGATCGGGGTGAGCCAGACGGCGTCGACGCCGAGGTCGCGCAGGTACGGGAGCCGGCGCGCGATCCCGCGCAGGTCGCCGATCCCGTCGCCGTCGGAGTCCTGGAACGAACGCGGGTAGACCTCGTAGATCGACCCGCTCCGCCACCAGGTCATTCGCGGAAGGTGACCTTGCCGCGCCGGACCAGCCGGTTCTCGCCCTGGACGGCCTCGACCGTGCCGTCGGCTCTCGTGGTCACCGTGATCTCCTGCTCGGGCACGCCCATGCCGCGGAACTGGACGGAGAGCGACTGCAGCTTCAGCCCGTCGCCCTGGGCGCGGGCGCACTGGGCCATCGTCCACAGGCCGTGGAGGATCTTCCCGGGCAGGCCGACCGACTTCGCGAACTCGTCGTCGAGGTGGATCGGGTTGAAGTCGCCGCTCGCGCCCGCGTACCGGTAGGTCAGGTAGCGGTCGGGCGTGACCTTCATCTCACGATGTTCGTCCACAGCCCCTCGCTCACCAGCTCGCCGCGCTGGTTCTTGGACACGCTCTTGAAGACGTAGAACTCGAGCCCGCCGCGCTCGGACTTCGATTCGAGGCCGGCCTCGGTGGTGATCTCGTCGCCCGCCACCACCGGCTCGTGCCAGGTGAACTCCTGGGCGCCGTGGACCATGCGGGAGAAGTCGAGCCCGGAATCCATGATCGCCGGGAAGACGGCCGGCCCGGAGTAGACGGCGGCGAACATCGGCGGCGCGACGACGTCCGCGAACCCCGCCTCGCGAGCCTTCTCGGGGTCGAGGTAGCGCGGGTCGGTCTCCCCCACCGCATGCGCGTACTCGCGGATCTTCTCGCGGCCGACCGCATAGACGACACGATTCGCGCGCTCGTTCATCAGGCGCGGCAGTCTAGCCCCGGACATGACGGCGCCCCGGACCGGGTCCGGGGCGCAGCCTGCGGTAGTCGCGATCGCTACGCCGCGGCGCGACGTCGCGTCACCGTCATGCCGGTCGCCGTCGCGAGCAGGACCACGACGAGCGCACCGCCGGCGCCGATGCCGGCGTCACCCCAGTCGACCCCGGGCGACGGGACCTCGACGATCCGCACGCGCTGCGGCGCGGGCGTCGGGGACGGAAACTCGTCGGCGGTTGCCGGCGCGCCCCTCGCGTCCGCGCCTCGGAGGTCCTGGTGCGGGCGCTCGTCCAGCGGCCGCGCCTGGCCGGCGACGGGCGTGCACAGGCACCCGATCGCGGCGGCGATGGCGATGCGCTTGGTGGGGAACATGTGAACCTCCAGGTGATGTGACCGCCCGGCGCGGTCACGGGTCCACCCAAGCTCGGCAGGGCCGGTATCTGCACGGTGGGGACCGCGGTAACGACCGGTAACGGCGGTGCGCTCAGTCGCGCGCGAGCAGCTCGGGAGCCGGCTCGATCGTCACGATGAAACGCGGGCCGCCGCCGCGAACCTCGAACACGCCCATCGGGTTGCGGGTCGTGTCCCCGGCGGAGTCGAAGCGGAAGTCGCCGAGCTCGCCGCGCTCGATACGGGTTTCCAGGACGGCCCGGATGACGCCCGCGCGCGTGCCGTCCGAGTGTGCGACGGCGTCGAGAAGCACATCCATCGCCTGCGCGGAGTGGACGGCGAAGCAGCATGGAGCCGCGCCGAACCGGCGCTCGAACTCCGCGGCGAAGCGGCGACCCCCGGAGGGCAGCGCCCGCGTCGGCACCGTCGCGATCGTGAACACGAAGCGGTCCGCCGCGGCACCGACCTCGCGGACGAGTACCTCTGGGACCGCGAACCCGTCGGGTCCCATGATCAGCAGGTCCGGGCCCAGCGCGCGGCGGAGGTCCGCGATGAGCTGCGGGCTGTTCCCCGACGCGTACCCGGACAGGTACGCGGCGTCCGCCCCCGCGCGCCGGACCCGCTCGGCCTGCTCGGAGAAGTCGCGCGCCGTCGGCTGCCAGTGCGCCTCGCCGACGACGTGCAGGCCGGCGCGCTGAGCGGACTCGCGCACGCCACCGGCAAGGCCCTTCCCGAAGATGCCGCCGTCGTCGAGCACGAACAGCCGCCGGGCGCCGACCCGCTGGGCGTAGGTGACCGCCGTCGCGGCCTGCACGTCGTCGGCGGGGACGACGCGGACGAAGCTGCGCCG
>Ga0081538_10003868_pt1 | contig 13985 bp, 14 predicted proteins | sample TabmetS5T2R1_FD_71022 | JGI IMG/M metagenome (GOLD analysis project Ga0081538, IMG submission 71022) | Tabebuia heterophylla rhizosphere microbial communities from the University of Puerto Rico - S5T2R1 | ecosystem: Host-associated > Plants > Roots > Rhizosphere ... | reverse complement strand
ATCGCCGGTAGCTGTCGAGGGAGTGACCCAGGTGAAGGTGCCAGGGCTGGTGGACACCGTCGCGGTGAAATTCCAGTCGGCGGCGGGCTGATAGTTCCCGTCGCCCTGGTTAACCAGCTTGGTGACGCTGACCGAGGCCTTGCAGAGCTCGGTGACGATCTCGCGGAGCGCGGCCTCCAGCTGCGCGAACTGCGCGACTACGGTGAAGTCGGCCCTCCTGAAGTCGGCCTCGGGGCTGGGAAACTCGTCGGGCCCGGAGACCTGTGTCAGTCGAGTCTTGCTGTCCGGATTGTTCACGGCCGAGCCGACGCCCAAAGCGAAGATGTGCGAGCCGTCCACTTCCTTGACCAGGTTGGCCTGCGGTACTGCCTTCTCGAGTGACTCGGCGTTTGGCCGATTGGTGACTGGTCCTGACGGGGTGTTGTACGCGGTGGGGTCACCGTCGGTTATGAACACCACCAGGTCCGCAGAGGCGACCTGCCGATTGAGGGCATGCGTCCTCGTGAACGCGTCCTCCCAGTTCGTCCACTGCTCCGCGCTGGTGTAGTTCCCCGGGTCGTACCCAGTGCCCTGGTCGTTTGTCTCGTTGGCCTGGTCGGTGATGTAGGGGTCGAAGGAGTTGGTAATCCAGTCCGAGCTGACGGTCTGGTAGACAGCATTGCCGCCCTCAACGGTGGCGACGACCGCGCGCGCCCGGGTGTTGAACTCGATGATCGAGATCCTCGATCCGGTCCCGTTGAGCGATGTAACGAACGCCCTCGCCCCGTTCCGGACGGCGGTGCGGTTGGCTCCCGTTCCGATCGAGCCCGACTCGTCGAGCACGAGCGCCAGGTCGAGCCCACAGCCTGCCGTGAGGTCGGGATTCGGGGCGGGTGTCGTGGTGCGAACGGCGGCCGTCAGAGTCAATTGGCGACTCTGCTGCCCCGAGCAGTTCTCGCCCGCAAAGGCGGTGAAGCTGACGTCGTAGTTACCCGGCCTGCGGGGCGCCGTGACCCTGAAGACCAAACGGGCCACGCCGGCGGTTCGATTGCGAGTGTTGATACAGCGCGACCTCGACCCGATCCGGACCCTCGTGCTCCGCCACCTGCTGGCACCGGTCACCCGGACCCTCAGCGCGGCCCTCAGCACGCCCGCAGGAGGCGTTGAGAGGCCTTGGACCCCGTTGAGACTGGCGCGGGTCACCCTCAGGTCGGCAGACGCCGCGCCCGGCCACGCCGCAAACGCACCGACAAGACCTGCCACGGCCAGAATCCCCCAAACCCGGCGAGCAACGGTGGGCATCGCGGCGCAAACGTACAGGAAACCCAGGGCGTTGTCACCGTCTGAAATTTGTCCCCCGCCCGGCCGGCTACGCGTTTCTCGAACAGTAAGTCAGGCGCCGAGCAAGTTATGCACCAACAAGTCCACCAACTTGATGCCAATAAACGGTGCAACGATCCCCCCGAACCCGTAAATGAGCAGGTTCCGCCGCAATAGCGCATTCGCCCCAATCGGCCGATACCGCACCCCCCGCAGCGCCAGCGGCACCAGCAGCGGGATGATCAGCGCGTTGAAGATGATCGCCGAGATGATGGCCGACTCGGGTGTGCCGAGCGACATGATGTTGAGTGAGTCGAGCGGCCCGGTGGAGTCCCCGGCGGCGGCGTAGGTTGCGGCGAAGATCGCCGGCAGGATCGCGAAGTACTTCGCCACGTCGTTGGCAACCGAGAAGGTCGTCATCGCGCCGCGGGTGATCAGCAGCTGCTTGCCGATTTCGATGATCTCGATCAGCTTCGTTGGGTTGGAGTCGAGGTCGACCATGTTGCCCGCCTCGCGGGCGGCCTGGGTGCCGGTATTCATGGCCACGCCGACGTCGGCCTGCGCCAGCGCGGGTGCGTCGTTTGTGCCGTCGCCGGTCATGGCCACCAGCCGTCCCTCGCGCTGCTCTCCGCGGATCAGCTCGAGCTTGTTCTCGGGGGTGGCCTCGGCCAGGAAGTCGTCGACGCCGGACTCGTCTGCGATGGTCGCGGCCGTCAAGGGGTTATCGCCGGTGACCATGATCGTGCGGATTCCCATGGCTCGCAGCTGGTCGAAGCGATGGCGCATGCCCTCCTTGACCACGTCCTTCAGATAGACCACGCCGAGCACCTGGCTGTCTCGTGCGACCGCCAGCGGTGTGCCGCCCTCGCGTGCGACGCGGTCGCTCGTCTCAATTAGCTCGGGCGGAGCCTGGCCGCCCTCCCCGTTGACGAACCCCATGATCGCGTCGCCGGCGCCTTTGCGCAGCCGCGTGCCGTTGAAGTCAACGCCGCTCATCCGGGTCTCGGCCGAGAAGGGCACGAAGCGGGCGGTGGGATCGAAGTGCCGCTCACGCAGGCCGTACTGCTTGGCGAGCACGACGATCGAGCGGCCCTCGGGCGTCTCGTCGGCGAGCGAGGAGAGCTGCGCCGCCTCTGCGAGCTCGGCCTCGGGCACGCCGGGCATCGGGAGGAACTCTGTGGCCTGCCGGTTGCCAAGCGTGATCGTGCCGGTCTTGTCGAGAAGAAGCACGTCGACGTCGCCCGAGGCCTCGACCGAACGGCCGGACACCGCGAGCACGTTGCGCCGCACGAGCCGGTCCATGCCGGCGATCCCGATGGCCGACAGCAGCGCGCCGATCGTAGTGGGGATCAGCGAGACGAGCAGCGCGATCAGCGTGGTGACCGAGGCGTCGGTGTTCGCGAACTCGGCGAACGGCCGCAACGCGACAACCACCACGAGGAAGATCAGCGTCAGGCCCGCGAGGAGGATGCCGAGGGCGATCTCGTTTGGCGTCTTGCGCCGCTCCGCGCCCTCCACCAAGGCGATCATCCGGTCGAGGAAGCTCTGGCCGGGCTCCTGGGTGACCTCGACGACAATGCGATCCGAGAGCACCCGCGTGCCGCCCGTGACCGCGCTGCGGTCGCCGCCCGACTCGCGGATGACCGGGGCCGACTCGCCCGTGACGGCCGACTCGTCGACCGAGGCGATGCCCTCGATCACGGTCCCGTCGCCGGGGATCAGCTCGCCGGCTTCGACCACCACGACGTCGCCCTTGTGAAGCTCGGACGCCGGCTTCTCGCCGCCGTCGCGCAGCCGCGCGATCGTCTCGGTGCGCATCGCGCGCAGCGCGGCCGCCTGTGCCTTGCCGCGCCCCTCGGCGAGCGCCTCGGCGAGGTTGGCGAACACGACGGTCAGCCACAGCCAGATGGTGACAGTGAAGGTGAACCAGGCCGGCTCGTCTCCGCCGCCGAGTGGCTCCCCCCCGAAGACCTGGATCAGCCAGCCGACCGTGGTGATGGCCGCGCCGATCTCGACGACGAACATGACCGGGTTGCGGAACTGGACGCGCGGGTCGAGCTTGACCAGGCTCGCCCACAGCGCCTGTCGCAGGACGGGGCCGGCGAACACGCTCTGCGCGGGCTTTGCCATCAGGCGGCCTCGCTGTCCACGGCGAGGTTCAGATCGAGGACGTTCACGCCGGGCTCGCCGAGAACGCCGAGCGCGCGGCCGTCCGTGTTGTCATCCACGAGTTCGAGCACCCGCTCGAGCGGGATCCCGCGCACCTCGGCCACCCGCCGCGCCTGGATGCGCGCGTTGGCCTGCGAGATGTGGGGGTCGACGCCCGAAGCGGTCGTCTGAACGGCGTCTGGCGGGACGTCCGAGGCCTGGAGGCCGGGGTTGAAGGGCCGCTCCCGCCGCAGGTAGCCGGCCAGGTTCTTCTTGAACTGGTCGCTCAGCTCCCGGCTGTTGGGCCCGAGGTTGTTGAAGAACGTGACGTTGGCGCTGTAGTCGGTCGCCGACGGGCGGGAATGGAAGTACCGCGGGCCCCGGAAGTCCTGGCCGATCAGGCGCGAGCCCACCACCTTCCCGTCGACCTCGACCTGGCTGCCGTCGGCCTTGTTCGGCCACAGCACCTGGGCCACGCCCGTGGTGAGAAGCGGATAGGCGATCCCGAGCATGAGAGTGAAGACGACGATGGCGAGGATGGAGTTGGTGAGGTCGCGTCGCATGGGTCAGAAGAGCTGGTCGGTGAGTGCCTGGACGATGGGACCCAGCAAGAGGGCTGGGAAGAACGTGAGCGCGGCCACGATCACGATCACGAAGATCAGGAGGAACACGAACGTGGGGGTGTCGGTCCGGAAGGTGCCGGCACCGAGCGGCGCCACTCGCTTCGTGGCGAGCGAGCCGGCAACGGCGAGCGCGGCGAGCAGCGGCACGAAGCGCGCAAGAAGCATGGTGACGCCGCCCAGGAGGTCGGCGAACGTGATGCTGAAGGCGCCCACGTTGCCGGGGGCGTTCGGCTGCACGAAGCCTGTGTAGCCGGCGAAGGCCGAGCCGTTGTTGTTGCCCTGCGAGGTGTAGGCGTAGAGCGTCTCCGAGAAGCCCTGAGGGCCGCTGTTGAAGATGGACGGCGCCCCCCACTTGGTGGCGATCGCCAGTGACGTCGTCACGAGCACTGCGAGCGCGGTGTAGAGCGTCCCGATGAGGGTCAGCTTGACCTCGCGGGCCTCGATCTTCTTGCCGAGGTACTCGGGCGTTCGCCCCACCATCAGGCCCGCGATGAACACCGCCAGCAGGACGAACAGCAGCATGCCGTATAGACCCGATCCGACCCCGCCGAAGATGACCTCCCCGGTCATCATGTTCACCATCGGCACGGCGCCGCCGGTGCCCGTGTAGGAGTCGAGGGCGGAGTTGACGGACCCGTTCGAGGCGCCGGTGGTGGCCGCGGTCCACAGGGCGCTGTTCACGATCCCGAAGCGCTGCTCCTTGCCCTCGAGGTTTCCCCCCGTGGTGCCGTCGGCGGAGGCGGTGGCGACCTCGGCGTTCTTCTGGGCCGGCGAGCCGTTCTGCTCGGCGCCGTAGGCCACGGCGATCGTGGCGACGAGCATTACCGCCATCGCCGCGTAGAGGGCCCAGCCCTGGCGCCGGTTGCCCACCATCCGCCCGAAGGTCGCCGTGAGGCCGGCCGGGATCAGCAGGATGAACAGGACCTCGATGAAGTTGGAGAACCCGCTGGCGTTCTCGAACGGGAACGTGCTGTTGACGTTGAAGAAGCCGCCGCCGTTCGTGCCGAGCTGCTTGATCGCAATCTGCGAGGCGGCGGGGCCGAGCGCCAGCGTCTGGTCGAAGCCCTGGACGGTCTGGTAGGCGACCGAGCCCGACAGTGTCTGGATCACGCCCTGGGAGACCAGGATCAGCGCGCCCACGAAGGAGATCGGCAGCAGGATGTAGAGCAGCGTGCGGGTGAGGTCCTGCCAAAAGTTGCCGAGCTCCGCGGCGCCGCGGCTCGCGAAACCTCGGATCACGGCGGCCAGCACGGCCATGCCGACCGCGGCGGAGACGAAGTTCTGCACCGTGAGCCCCGCCATCTGCGAGAAGTAGGAGAGCGTGGTCTCGCCGCCGTAGTACTGCCAGTTCGTGTTCGAGATGAAGGACGAGACCGTGTTGAACGACACGTCCCAGGTGCCCGAGTCGAAGCCCTCGGGGTTGAACGGCCAGACCCCCTGGGTTCGCAGGATGATGTAGAGCACGACCCAGAAGAGCGCGCTGAACACGAGCGTCGTGCGCGCGTAGGCCTTCCAGTCTTGCTGGACGTGCGGATTCACGCGCAGGAGCCGGTACGTGAGGCGCTCGATCGGGCCGAAGACCGGCGTGAGCAGCACACGCTCGTTCCGGTACACGCGCGCCATGTAGCCGCCGAGCAGCGGCGTGAGCGCGGTGAGGACCGCGAGGAAGATCGCGATCTGCAGCCAGCCCTGGGCGGTCACAAGCGCTCACCGCGCAACAGCGCGTAGAGCAGGTAGCTGGCGACCAGAACCGAAACGATGAGCCCGAACAGCTCGGCGCCGCTCATACGCGGTCGAGACCCTCCAGCAGGAGGAACATCGCCGCGAAGGCGACGAGCGCGATGACGATGGCGAGAATGTCGGCGCCCATTTTTCAGCGGAGCAGGAGTGCCGCGCGGATGCGGCGCACCACTTGTCCGAGGGATTCTTCGGGCCTTGGGTGAAACAGCGGTGAGTCGCCGCTCGTGAGGAACTCCTCGATCAATGCCAGGCCGCGGACCTGGAGCGTGTCCTCGAACCGAAGAAGATCGACGAGATCGGTGAGCTCGGCGCGTGCCTCGAGAACGTCCGCCCGGCGCACGGGCACGGCCGCGGTGAACCCGCCGGACGGCTCCTCGGCGGCGTCGAGGATGCGTCTGATCCCTGCCGCGAACGAGGAGCGGCTGCGGCGGGAGCACAGCTGCTCAGCCCGGTACTCGAGCTCAGCGCTCGAGGAGGGAGACACACCCTGCGCGAGCCGCCGGTCGAGCGCACGGCGGTGCAGCCACACGCGCCCACGCAGAAAGCGCGGCTTGCGTCCCCGGCTTCGAGCCTGCGGATGGGCCACGGAAGTGGACATGCGATGAGCATGCCGCCCGACCCGTCAAGGCCTCATCAAGATTCGCGATCACGCGATAAAGATCTCGTCAAGACATTCACCCGCCGAAGCGGTAGCCGATACCCGGATCGGTCAGCACGTGCCGGGGAGATGAGGGCGCGGGCTCGATCTTTCGGCGCAGGTTGGCCACGTGGACGCGAAGCACCTGCGTGTCGTTCTCGTAGCCCGGCCCCCACACCTCCCTGAGCAGGGCGCGGTGGGTCATCAGGCGGCCTCTGTTCTGCATCAGCACGCGCAGCAGCTCGTACTCGGTGGGCGTCAGGTGCACCACGTCGCCGTTCACGGTCACCTGGTGCGCGGCAAGGTCGAGCTCGAGCCCCTCGGCCCGCAGCACGGGCTCGCTGGGCGCGCCTCTACCCGCCCGCCGCAGGGCCGCCCGCAGGCGAGCGATCAGCTCGTCCGTTCCGAACGGCTTCGTGACGTAGTCATCGGCTCCGGCCTCGAGCGCACGGACCTTCTCGGCCTCGTCCCCGACGGCGGAGAGGACGATGATCGGCATGTCGCTCCACTCGCGGATCGACCGGCAGATGTCCACGCCGTTCCCGTCGGGCAGGATCAGATCGAGAATCGCGGCGTCGGGCGGGTGCACCGCCAGCGCGTCGAGCGCCTCCTGGACGGTCCCCGCGGTTGCGACATCGAAGCCGGCCTCTCGCAGGATCACCCGCATCGCGCGCAGGATCTGGCGCTCGTCGTCGACAACGAGCACCCGCTGCACGCCCGTCACGACGCCGCCGTTGGGGCCGGCGCCGGCAGCGGGAACTGGATTACGAAGCTCGTGCCCTGCCCCGGAAGCGACTCGGCGCGGATCCGCCCACCGTTCGCCTCGAGGAAGCCGCGCGCGATCGCCAGGCCGAGGCCGGAGCCGGCGCCTTCGCCCTCCCGGCTGCGATGGAACGGCTCGAACACGCGCTCCAGGTCCTGCCTTGGGATTCCGGGACCGCGGTCGGAGATCCGGAGGATGAGCAGTCGGCCTCCCGTCCTGGCCCGGATGGTCACGGGCTCGTCACCGGCGAACTGAGTCGCGTTCTCGAGCACGTTCGCGATCGCACGCTCGAGCTGGGCGGCGTCGGCATTGAGCGGCGGAAGGTCGGGGTCGATCTCCACGTCGAAGCCGGCCGGCGGCGCGGGGACGGTGTCGATCGCGGCTCGGACGACCTCGTCGAGGCCGACCCAATCCTGACGTGGGGCCACGCCGCCCGCCTGGATTCGGGTCAGGTCCAGGAGGTTGTCCACGAGCCGGGAGAGCCGCGCGCTCTCACTCCTGATGACCGCCGCGAGCTCGCGCCGCGATTCCTCCGACAGCGTGTCGGAGGCGAGCCCGTCGGCAGCGGTCGTGATCGCCGTGAGCGGCGAACGCAGGTCGTGCGAGACGGAGCGCAGCAGAGTGGTCTTCATCACGTTGGATCGCCGCAGCGCCTTGGTCTCGATCACCTGGGACTCGAGCTCGTCCCTCTGGCGGACGGCGCCGACGAGGGTCTCGAGCCCTGGGATGACCCTGTCCTGGAGCTCGTCGAGCACGGCGCGGTTGGTGCCGGCCGGCACGAGCACGGTGCCGATACGGCTTCCCCCGACGATCAGCGGGAGCGCTCGGCGGCGCTCGTCGCTGTCGACCCAGGCGAGCTCGATCGTCACCGACGGCAGGTCGAAGGCCGCGGCGATGCGTTGTCCGACCGCGCTGAGCGAGTCCTCGACCGACGCCGAGCCGAGCAGCATCCGGCCCATCTCCGCCAGAAGGTCAGCCTCGCTGCGACGCCGCTCGGCCTCCTCGGCTCGCGAGCGGCCGGCGTCCGCCAGGGCGCTCACGCCCACCGCCGCGACCAGGAACACGGCCAGCGCGACCCAGTTCTCCTCCTCCTCGATCGTCAACCGGCCCGTGGGTGGGATGTGGAAGAAGTTCCAGGCAAGGGCGCTGACAACGGCGGTGGGCAGTGCCAGCCAGAGGCCCCAGTAGCCCGCCACGAGCAACACGGGGAGCAGGTAGAGCACGCTCGTCGAGACGACCGGCACGACCTCCTTCAGCGGATAGATCAGGGCAGTGATCAGCGCGACGGACCCGGCAGCGACGGCTATGCCGGTGGCGCGGGAGCGCTGTCCGCTGGGATGCACGGCCTCAATGGTGACCGATGAGTAGGGTGGATCGGGGATGAATACGTTTGCCGAGCTAGGTCTCTCGGCGCGGACGCTGGATGCGCTCGCTCACCTGGGTTACGAGCGTCCGACGCCGATCCAGGAGCAGGCGATCCCGCCCCTGCTCGAGGGCCGCGACGTGATCGGCCAGGCCCAGACGGGCACCGGGAAGACGGCCGCCTTCGGCCTGCCGATGATCGAGTACGCCGACCCCGAGGACCCGAACGTCCAGGCGCTCGTGCTCACGCCCACGCGCGAGCTCTGCATCCAGGTCACGCAGGCGCTGCGCGCGTACGCCGGGCGCCACGGACTCCAGGTGGTGGCGGTGTTCGGCGGAGCCCCGATCCGCGACCAGGCGACCCGCCTCAAGGAGTCCCAGATCGTGGTGGGGACCGTCGGCCGCGTGATGGACATGATCGATCGCCACCATCTGTTTCTCGACCAGGCGCGCTACGTGGTGCTCGACGAGGCCGACGAGATGCTCGATCTCGGCTTCCTCGAGGACGTCGAGACGATCCTCCGCCGCTGCCCGATGGGACGCCAGACCGCGCTCTTCAGCGCGACCGTCCCACCGGAGATCCGACGCCTGGCCGACACCTTCATGCACGACCCGGTGGAGATCCGGGTGCGTGCCGCCACGCTCACGATCGACACGGTCGACCACTACTACGTCGAGGTCCCCGATCGCGAGAAGCCCGACGCGCTGGTGCGCGTGCTGAAGGACGAGCGGCCCGACCAGGCGATCGTGTTCGTGCGCACGAAGGTCGGAGTCGATCGGCTCGGGCGGCGCCTCGGCGACGCCGGCGTGCGCGTGAAGACGCTCCACGGCGACATGCCCCAGGGGCAGCGCGACGGCGTGATGATCGCGTTCAAGGGCGGGCGTGAGCGGCTCCTCGTGGCCACCGACGTGGCCGCGCGCGGCCTCGACATCACCGGAGTCAGCCACGTCGTGAACTACGACATCCCCAACTCCCCCGACATCTACGTGCACCGCATCGGGCGGACCGGACGCGCGGGGGAGAGCGGACGCGCGATCACGCTGATCACGCCCCGTCAGCGCCGCGATCTCCACGCCATCGAGCGCCATGCGAACACCGAGATCGACCGCTGGGCCCCCGACGACGGACGGCCGCGCCCGGAGCGTGCCGAGCGTGAGACCCGCCGTCCGCGGCACACGAAGCCGCACAGCCGCGACGGCGTGCCGTACGCAAAGCTGATCGTCGGCGCCGGCCGTGCCGACGGGTTGGAGCCCGCCGACGTGGTGGCGGCGGTGGTGGACAACACGCACCTCGAGAACGACGACGTGCGGCACGTGCGCGTGCTCGAGCGCTTCAGCTTCGTGGAGGTGCCCGCATCGCGCGCGGGCGAGGTGGCGGAGAAGGTGACCGGCAAGCGAGTCCGGGGCACTGAGCTTCGGGTGGAGGTGACGAAGAGGCGATGACCCAGACGACGATGCATACAAACCACGGTCCGATCCAGCTCGAGCTGTTCGACGGGGACGCTCCGAAGACCGTCGACAACTTCCTCAAGCTGTCACGCGACGGCTTCTACGACGGCCTGATCTTCCACCGCGTGATCAAGGACTTCATGATCCAGGGCGGCTGCCCGCTGGGCACCGGCACGGGCGGTCCGGGCTACGAGTTCGAGGACGAGATCAACGAGCACAAGGTGGTCCGCGGCGCGCTGGCGATGGCCAACGCCGGCCCAAACACGAACGGCAGCCAGTTCTTCATAGTCACGACCGACGCCGCCCCCTGGCTCGACGGCAAGCACACCGTCTTCGGGCGCGTGGCCGGCGGGATGGACGCGGTCGACGCAATCGAGGGCCTCGAGACCGGCCCGCGGGACCGGCCGATCGAGGATGCCAAGATCGAACGCGTGGAGGTCCATGAGGATTGAGTTCCTGTGGTGGGACGGCTGCCCGTCGCACCCGGAGGCGCTCGCCGAGCTGCGCGACGTGCTGCGCTCGGAGGACCTCGACCCTGACTTGATCGAGAGGCGCGAGATCACGACGGACGAACAGGCCGTCCGCGAGCGCTTCCCGGGCTCGCCGACGATCCTGATCGACGGGAAGGATGCGATCCAGGCAGGCGACGGTGAGCCGTTCTCGCTCACCTGCCGGGTCTACCGGCTGCGCGACGGCCGCTATTCCGCAACGCCCGACCCCGACGACCTTCGCGACGCGGTACGAACAGCAAAGGAGAACCAATGACGGTTGCAATCAGCGAGAAGGCCCCCGACTTCACCCTGCCCGACACCGACGGCCGCGAGCACGGGCTGCCGCAGGGCCAGGTCTCGGCGGTGGTCTTCACCTGCAACCACTGCCCCTACGCGCTCGCCTGGCATGACCGCATCGCGGATGTCGCGCGCGACTACGACGACGTGGCCTTCTTCGCGATCAACCCGAACGACGCCGACCGCTATCCGGGCGACTCCTACGACGCGATGCGCGAGCGGGTCGAACGCGACGGCGGCTGGCCCCTTCCCTACCTCCGAGACGAGTCGCAGGAGGTGGCGCGTGCCTACGGGGCCAAGACCACGCCGCACGTCTTCGTGATCGACGCCGAGGGCGCCGTGCGCTACGCCGGAGCGCCCGACGCGGACCACCGCGACCCGGCGCAGAACGCGGCTTGGCTGCGCGAGGCGCTCGATGCGGTGCTGGCGGGCGAGGAGCCGGCGCGGCCGGAGACCGAGCCGGTGGGATGCAGCGTGAAGTGGAGGCAGTGAGGCGCAGGCCGGACGCTGACGGCCACGAAATGTTCGTGCTGTCCTGGATAGCTGTTGCAGGAGAACGGTAGGACAGGACGGTAGGCCCGCCGGCCCTACCCTGCGATCGCCTCCACCGCCGCCGCGGTATCGCGCAGGTCCGGCAGCAACACGTCAGGCCTCGACGCCCGCAGGGCGTCCAGGTCGCTGAAGCCCGTCGCCACGGCGACCGCCCGGGCCCCGGCGTTCTTCGCGGCGCGGACGTCCAGCGGCGTGTCGCCGACCAGCACCACGCGGGCCGGCTCCGCGTACTTCTCCGCGGTGCGCTCGCGCGCGACCGCCACGAGATCTGACCGCTCCTGGTGCGGGTCGGAGCCGTAGGCACCGACCTCGAAGTCGAGCCAGCGCTCGAGCCCGAACGCTCCGACCTTCAGGGCGGCGTTCGCCTCGATGTTGCCGGTGAGAAGCGACTGCACCACGCCGTCGCGCTCGTGCAGTGCCGCCAGGGTCTCCCGGACGCCCGGGTAGACGTGACCCTCGCGCCGCATGGCGTCCTTGCGCGCCTCGAGCGCGGACGCAAGCTCCTCGAGCAGGCGGGGCAGGCGCTCTCGCTCACCCTCCAGCATCGCGAGGGCGATCTCATGGTCGGTGCGCCCGGCGAACTCCACCGGCCCGGGCGGCCGCCCCACCATGGCCTCGAAAGCCTCTTCGAAGGCGTGCTTACCGTGGCGTGCGGAGTCCACGAGCGTCCCGTCGACGTCCCAGAGCACGAGCAGCACGGGCCGAGCCTGGCACACTGCGCCCGATGTTTGACGCTCTCGCTGTTCCGCCGCGCCTGATAGCGCGGGCACTAGACGATCTGCACACGCTCGCCGAGGGTGTGCGCAAACTGGCAGACCGGGAGGGCGACCTCTCGGAGCTGGTGGACGCCGTAAAGACCCTGCCGCAGGTGGAGGACCGGCTCTCGGACCGGATCGAGCAGCTGCGGGCCGACATCCAGGGGCTCCAGGAATGGCTGCAGCCGCTCCACAAGGAGCTGACCGACCTCGACGACACGGCGGAGAAGCTGGAGCAGGCGCTTGGCGGCCTCGAGGCCATGCTGAAGCGCCTGCCCGGGGTCTAGCTCAGCCGGATACCGAGAAGCTCCTCGAGTCGCGGCAGCGTCCTGTCGGCGCCGCGGTGGAGCACCGCCGTCATCCCGACCGCCTCCGCGCCCACGCAGTTCTCACGCAGGTCATCGACGAACACGCACTCCTCGGGCGACAGGCCGACGCGCTCGGCGCCGAGCCTGAAGATCTCGGGCTGCGGCTTGTGCATTCCCTCGTCGCCCGAGATCACCACGCCGTCGAATAGCTCAGGGAAGGTCGAGCGGTCGTACCGCCCCGCTCCCATCGAGTTCGAGATCAGCCCAGTGCGCACGCCCTGCGCGCGGGCGCGTCTGACCGCCTCGACCATGGCCTGCTCCGGCTGGACCCGGCCGAACATGCGCTCGACCAGGCCGGCACGCCCCTCGATCCCGAGCAGCTCTCCGAAGCGCTCGCCGAAGTCGTGCTCGCTGAGGTCCCCGGTCTCGAGGCGGCGCACCAGCCGCAACGCCTCGGGCTCGCCGCGGAAGAGGAGCTTGATCGCGTCCGGGTCCAGGCCCTCGTCGACGCAGAACGCGCGAAACGACTCGAAGACGTTGGTGGTGAGGACGCCGCCGAAGTCGACGAGCAGACCCTTCATCTCCGATGAGCGACTTCCCGCGCCTTCTCGGCGAGCGCCGGCACTCCCTCGTCAAAGAGCGCAAGGTACGGGTCGTCGGTCGACCCGGACGTGAAGCGCTTGTAGTTGCCCTCCATGAAGACCGCGGCCTTCCAGAGCGCGAGCGCCTGATACCAGCCCAGCGCCGCCACGGCGCGGCCGCTCTTCTCTTGGTAACGCGCCACCAGCTCGTCCCGGCCGAGGAAGCCCTCGCGTCGGGTGGCGGCAGACAGGCTCGAGTACGAGATGTCCGGCGGATCGTCGGCCTGAGCCCAGGTGACCGTGAGGTAGCCGACGTCGGCGAGCGGATCGCCGATAGTGGACAGCTCCCAGTCGAAGATCGCGACCAACCGGGCCGGGGCGTCGTCGGCCATCATCACGTTGCCGAGCCTGTAGTCGCCGTGCACGATCGTCGACTCGGGCGACTCCGGCATGTTGCGCGCCAGCCAGTCGCCGACCTCCTCGACGATCGGCAGCTCACGCGTCTTGTTGTGCTCCCACAGGCCGGTGAAGCGACGCAGCTGGCGCTCGAGGTAGCCGCTCGGCTTGCCGTAGCCCTCGAGCCCGCAGGCGCGCCAGTCAACCTCGTGAACCTCGACGAGCGCGTCGACCAGCTCCTCCGCGATCCGGCGGCGGCCCTCGGGGGTGTCGATCCCGGGCGGGATCTCGGTGGTGATGACGCTCCCGTGCACCTCCTCCATCAGATAGAAGGGCGCACCGAGCACGGCCTCGTCGTCGCACGCGGCGAGCACCCGCGGGACGCGCACCGGCGTTCCCTCGAGGGCGCGCAGCAGGCGCGCCTCGCGCAGGACCTGATGGGCCGACGGCGGCAGTGGCGGCCGGGGCGGGCGGCGCAGCACCACGCGTGCGCCCTCGCGTCGGACGAGGAAGGTGACGTTCGAGTGGCCCTCGCCGATTCGCTCGACCTCCACGGCGCCCGTGCCGAATCCGTGCTCGTCCAG
>Ga0081538_10003866_pt1 | contig 13988 bp, 9 predicted proteins | sample TabmetS5T2R1_FD_71022 | JGI IMG/M metagenome (GOLD analysis project Ga0081538, IMG submission 71022) | Tabebuia heterophylla rhizosphere microbial communities from the University of Puerto Rico - S5T2R1 | ecosystem: Host-associated > Plants > Roots > Rhizosphere ... | reverse complement strand
CCCGCCCGGGGGGGCGGCGCCCGGGGGGCCGGGCCCCCGCCGTGCGGCCGTAGCGGGATCGTCGGCATCGAGCGCGACGGCGGCCGCGGCGAGATCGGCGCTCGCGGCGCTCACGCGGGTGCCGAGCTCGTCGGCGAGCGTCGCCGCTCTCGCCGCGGTGTGCCGCGCCCCCTCCCGGCGACCCGCCGCCAGCAAGCCGCGTGTCAGGACCTCAAAGGCCGCGCTTCGCCAACAGGCGGGCACGAGCGGGAGCTCTTCCCCTCCGGCGACCTCGAGGAGCACCTCCACCGCGCGTGCCGGCTGGTCGACCGCGGTCAGGGCCGTCGCGAGCGCCAGCCCCGCGCCCATCGCGGGGAACGCGCCCCGGCTGCTCGCGGTTGCCTCGACGGCTTCCTCGGCCGTCTTCAAGGCCGTCTCGGCGTCGCCCGCCGCGGTCGCGGCGAGCGAGCGGGCGAACGAATTCCACGCGAGCCCCTCAGCGTGGTTGGCCACCCGCGCCATCTCAATTGCCGTGTCGAGGACGGCGGCCGCCTCGGCCAGGCGCCCACGTGCGGTGCGGATCAGCCCGGTCCAGAAAAGGATGGGAAGCACGTTGCCCTGCCCGGTAGCCTCCGCCAGGGCGATCGCCCGCGCCGAATGGGCGCCGGCCTCGTCGTAGCGATCGAGGTAGAGCTCGGTGGCCGCGAGCGTGTCGAGCGCCCAGTCGATCCGCGTCGCGATCTCCCGGTCGCTCATCGAGTCCACGAGCGCGGCGCCCTCGGCGCAGGCGGCCTCGGCCGCCTCGGTCGCCCCGCTGCAGACCTCCGCCAGCGCGAGCATGCCCGCTCCCGAGGCCGCCAGCGGCCGGTCCTCGAGCGGCCTGGCCGCCTCGAGCGACCGCCGCGCCCAGTCGGCCATGGTCGGGTACTCCATGCGGTAGAACCCATCGACCGCGAGCTCCAGCATCAGTACGGCGCCCTCCGTGGACTCCGGGTCCGGCAGGTCGGCGAGCGCGCGCATGAGCCGAGCATGGGCCTCATCGTGGCGGCCGAGCATGTTCTCCATCCCCGCGCAGGCCGAGGTGAGCCGCAGCCGCATCGGGCCCGAGTCGTCGGGCAGCAGATCGAGGCACTCGAGCAGCGACGAGTGGGCGGCGTGGAACTGTCCCGCGGCGACCTCGGCCTGCGCCTGGGCCCCCAGCAGCTCGACCCGCTCGGCCGCCGGCGTCTCCGCCGGCAGCAGGCGGATGGCAGCGCCCAGTAGACGGGCCGCCGTAGCCGGTGCTCGCGGCCCGATCGTCTGTGCCGCCTCGCGCAACACTGCTACGGCGGCGATGTCGCCCTGCCGGGCGCAGCGCTCGACGTGGTGGGCCCTGGCCACCGCCGAGCGGCCGCCGGCGGCGAGCGCGCTCGCGCTGCGCTCGTGGGCCCGGAGTCGCCATCCGCCCGGTGCCGCCTCGTACACGGCGCTGCGGACGAGCGGGTGGCGGAAGCGGAAGCGCCGGGGCACCTCGGTCTGGCGTACGAGATCGCGGCGAAGAAGATCGTCGAGAGCGTCGACCGCCACCTCCTCCGTGACGTCCGCGGCGGCGGCCGCGAGCTCGGGCTCGAACGGGTCGCCCGCAACCGCGGCCCCCTCGAGCACCCGTCGGATGTCCGCGCGAACGAGCGCCAGCTCGTTGGCCAGCGCCGCCGCCACCGCACCGGGCACCTGCACGCCGGACAAGGCGACCCCGCCGTCCGCGCCCCTTTGGTCCGGCTCGCGGCCCGGAAAGCGCGCGAGTTGCTGGAGGTAGAAGGGGTTGCCGCCGCTCTCCGCGTAGATCGCGGCCGCATGGCTCCCGCGCAGCCCCTCGCCGAGCAGTTCGCCTGCCTCGTCCGCGGTCAGGCTCCTTAGCTCCAGGCGCGTGACGTGCGCCTCAGCATGCGCACGCTCGAGCACTCCCGAGAGGCGCTCGGGCAATTGGCGAGGCCGTAGGGCCATGGCGAGAAGGACCCCGGTCGACGGCGGCCGGCGCAGGAGCGACCCGAGCAGCTCGATCGAGCCGGAGTCCGCCCAGTGCAGATCGTCGAACAGCAGCACCAGCGGTCTCGTGGCGGCAAGCGCGGCGACCAGCTGACGCACGGCGCGGTGCGTGCGGTAGCGCTCGTCGGCCCGCGGCTCCGCGGCGGGCGTGCCGCGCCCGAGCGACGGGAACACGCCGGCGAGGTCCGCCAGCACGTCGTCGCCGAGCGCCGACAGCCGGCGCGGCTCGAGCCCCTGCAGGTACTCGTCGAGGGCATCCACGAACAGCCAGAAGGGCAGATCCCGCTCGAGCTCCGACGCGCTCCCGGAAAGCCAAACGTAGCCGCGCTGGTCGGCACGGGCGGCCAGCTCGGTCAGCAGGCGGGTCTTGCCGATTCCCGGCTCGCCGACCAGCGCCAGCGCCGCGAAGCGCCTCTCCTCGACCTCCGCCAGCGCGTCATCCAGCACAACGAGCTCAGCGCCGCGCCCGACGAGCTGCTCGGGTGCCTGGGCCATGGTGCGTTCGCGCGTCAGCATAACCCAGGCGATCAGGGTGCACGGTCGACGCGGAGAGCGAGGCCGACGCCCGGAGCTGCCGCCCTACCGCGTGGTAAGGCGCGGCGATTCGATGATCGCAGGCTACGGCGTGCGTTCGCGCCCCAGCAGCTTCGCGTGGCGCCGCGCCTCTGCTGCCTGGCGAGCGTCCTCGCGTTCGCGCTGGTATGCCTCGCGTGCACGCTTCCCGGACTTGCGCGCTGCCTCGTTGCGCAACGCCACCTGTTCCCTGGCTTCCATCCACGCCGACTCACCACGTGCCGACGACTTCCAGCCTGACCCGTCCTCCTGCCCGCTCATGAAAACATCCTCACTGCTCCCGAGGGAAACGACCCACTGGGGGCGCAGGAGCGCGACACCCGACGGTGGACACTGCCCCTAGAGCGTACTCGGTGCTCATGCTGACCTGACGATCTCCGCCCCGCGCTCGCTGGCCGCGCCCCCTAGCGCCAGCCACGCCTCTTTCGTAGGCTCGTGCCTGTGACGGAAGATCCGTCAGTCGACCGGGAGCTCGCTCGGCTGCGCGCCAAGGCGGGTGAGCAAGAGGTCGAGATCGCACGACTTCGCCAGGAGGCGGCAGAAGCGAGCGATGAACTTGCCCAGTTGGGAGCTGAGGCGGGAAAGTCTCACCGCCGCGAGCTCGACCTGAGCGCTCTCGTCGGGCGGCTACGACACGAAGCACGAGTTCACGACGACGTGGTCAGCCGGCTGCTCGAGCGACTCGCTGCCAACGAGGTCGAGCTCAACGACCTGCGCGCGGTCCGCGACGCCCTGACACCGCCCGAGCTGCCCAGCCGGCCGGGGGTCGAGCTCGCCGCATCATTCCTTCCGGCAACGGAGCGAGTGAGCGGGGACTTCTACCTCGTCGCAGACGGGCCGCACCACGCCACGGCATTGGTCGTCGGAGACGTTGTCGGCAGGGGCATAGGAGCGGCACGCCAAGCCGCGTTCATCCGCACGGTGTTCGCGACCACAGCACCCTTCTCAGACGATCCGGCGAGACTGCTCAGCTGGGCAAACACCGCCGTTATCGAACGCGCCGAGGAAGACCGCGACTTCGCCACCGTCGGATGTGTCACCTTCTCGCTCCGTGACCGCCTCCTCCGCTGGGGATACGCCGGCCACCCCCCGGTGCTCTGGCTGGACACGGGCGAAGAGCTCACCGGCGGGCGCGCCGCCCCACTGGGCCTTTCAAGGGAGCTGGCCTGCACAACAGCGGCTCACCACCTCACGCCCGGCACCGGCGTCCTGCTGTACACCGACGGCGTAACCGAAGCGCGCCATAACGGAGAGCAGTTCGGCCAAGCCCGGCTCGCCCAAATTGTCCAGTCGCTCGGAGGACAGGCCCCATCGGAAATTGTCGCGGCGGTCACAACAGAGGTCCGTCGGTTTGCCGCCACCCGTCTCGCCGACGACCTGTGCGTCGTCGCAGCGCGCATGGGCGAGCGCTAATCGGCTCGTTGCCGCTTCCAGCTCGTAGCCCCCAACGGCGCCGCAGCGCGCGTCCGCTTCTAGGCCGTGGGAGTTGGCGATGTCACACCGAGGTCGTATGCGATCTTGTGCGTGTGCGCGCTCGTGTTTTCTTCGGGTAGCTTCCAGCGGCGTCCGTTGGAGGGGACTCCGGCGGGGGCGGCGGACAGATGGGGTCCGTTCCCGTACTCGGTGGGCGTTTTGCGCGGTCGCCGCCGAACGCCCGGAAGCTCCGAGGCGGCGAGGCCACGCCGAGGGCCGAAGGCGCGGCGAGAGGGCGATGAGGGCGTCTCCCCATGGGAGCCTCCTTAGTGCGGATCCAACGCTGACTGCCACTAAGATCGTCAAGCCCTCCGAGGAGACGCCGGCCTCGACCGACGCGCTGATCGGCCTGCTGGACGACCTCCCCGGGCTGCCGCCGGGCGTGGTCAACCTGGTCCACGGTCCGGGCGACCCGACGGGCGGCGCGCTGGCCGCCCATCCGGGCGTCGACATGATCTCGTTCACCGGCTCCACGGCGACCGGCCGCCAAGTCATGGCCGCGGCGGCCGGCACGCTCAAGCGCGTCTCGCTCCAGTGCAGCGGCAAGGCCCCCAGCCTCGTGTTCGCCGACTGCGATCTCGACAAGGCGCTCGACGCGCTCGCGTTCGGCGCGTTCCTCTACGGCGGCCAGTCGTGCACAGCGGCGACCCGGATCATCGTCGAGCGCCCGCTCTACGACGAGTTCGTGGCCCGCCTCGCGGCCCTGGCGGAGTCGATGCCCGCTGGCGATCCGTTGGATCCGGGCACGCTGATCGGGCCGCTCGTCTCCGACCGTCACGTCGAGCGCGTGCGCCGGCTGCTCGCCACGGTCGCGCCCGCGGGCGGGACCGTCGTCACGGGCGGCACGATCGACGGCCTGTTTGTCGCGCCCATGGTCGTCGCCGACCTGCCCGCGGACGCCGACGTCGCCGGCCAGGAGGTCTTCGGCCCGGTGGTCTGCGTGTTCGCGGCCGACGAGGAGGACGAGGCCGTCGCGCTCGCCAACGGCGTCCGTTACGGGCTCGCCGCCTCGGTCTGGACGACCGACGTCAACCGCGCCCTGCGGGTGGGCCGGAGGCTCGAGGCGGGCGACGTCTGGGTCAACACGCACTACGTGCGCCAGGCAGAGACGCCATTCGGCGGCTGGAAGCAGAGCGGCGGCGGCCGCGAGCTCGGGCTGGCGGGCGTGCGTGAGTACATCTCCTACAAGCGCATCGCCTTCGACGCCGCGCCCGAGTTCCACCTCAGGACCTGGTGGGAGCGGGGCGCCTGACGCCGGTCCGCGGCGCCGGTGGTCGGCCGTCCGCATGACGATCCAGTGGACGTCGGACGACCCGCCAGGCAAGGCGCGATGCAGGAGCCGCAACCGGTTGCGACCCGCCCTTGGACGGTGTCCGCGCGATCACTCGCCGCAGCGCTTCGGCCGTCCGGCGCCAGAGGCCGGACCGAGCAACGAGACCGTTGATAAGGACGGCGCCGACATCAGCGTCGTGACAACGCCTCGAAGGCACGGCTCGCCTGACGCGCCGGCTCTCGTGCGGGCTAGCCACAGCGCCGCGTGCTCAGAGCTTCAGGATCTTGGCGAGCGCTCGCTCCAGGTCCTCGGTTGGGGCCTTTCCTGCCCGCCGGGCGCGCCAGCCGACGAAACCGTCGGGCCGAACCAGCACGGCGCCGTCCGACTCGATCCCGTAGAGATCCTCGAAGCGGCCGGCCGGGGCCTGGAGGTCGCCCGCTTCGGCGACGCTGAGGACCTCGATCGGGATCTGCCGCGGTGCGGCGGCCTGCTTGGCGCTTGCACGCCACGCGGCCCCGTCGGACGCGGTGAGCAACACCAAACCGCCGCCGAAGGCGTCGAGTGTCGAGAGGCGCTCGCCGCCCCGCTGAACCCACAGGTGGGGCGCGCGGCCTCCCGGGCACGCGTTCTGCACGTAGTCGGCCACCGGATTGTCGACGGCCGGCGGGGTGCTCCCGTCGGATGCCACGGCGCCGTCCTCGTAGTGGAATCCGAGGTCCATGCCCTGACGCCCGCCCGCCGGCCGGGCCGCGATGCCCGCGCGCACCGTGTCGAGATCACCCGCACGTACGGCCTCCATCATCTTGATCGTGCCTGAGCCGCGCTTGGCGCTGTAGCCCACGTTGGTCTCCGCCACCGCTCGCCGCTCGGTCTCGTAAGTGTCGAGGAGATCGGGGCCGGCCCAGCCGGAGACCACCGCTCCAACCTTCCACGCCAGGTTGTGAGCCGAGTGCAGCCCGGTGTTCATCCCGACGCCCCCGTCGGGCGTCGTTCGATGGGCCGCGTCACCAGTGAGCAGCACCCGCCGATCGCGGAACGCGGTCGAGAGCTCGGCGCCCATGATCCACGACTTGATGCTGATGATCTCGACGTCCAGATCGTCGACGCCGGCCGCGTCGCGGATCGCGTGCACGCAGCGCGCCTCCGTAAAGTCCTCGACGGTCTCCCCCGGGACGAGGTTGACGTGGAGGAGCCAGATGTCGTCGCCGTTGATGGTCACGACCGCCCCGCTGAGGTTCGCGGTCATCACCGCGTAGCCCCAGGCGGGGCGGTCGCGCACCAGCGGACCCAGCGGCGCGCGATGGAAGATGTTGACAAAGTGGCCCATGTCGGCATCGCCGGCACGGCCGATCCCGCAAGCGTCGCGAACCGTGCTGTCGTTGCCGTCGGCGGCGATCAGATACCGGGCGCGGACCGTGCTTGTCTGGCCGCCGTCGCGAGCGACGACGGTCGCGGTCACGCCGTCGTCTTCCTGCTCGAAGCCGGTCATTTCGAAGCCGTAGTGCAGGTCGGCGATGTCGTGGGACTCGGCCCGGTCGCGCAGGACCGACTCAGTGATGTTCTGCGGGCAGCGGAATCCCGTCGTCGGGCTCTGGGGCTCGGGCGCGGTGTCGTCGGCCTCGACGGTCTCGGTGCGGCCGAGCTCCTGGCCGGCGAGCGTGGTGGTCCACACCATGCGCTCGCAGAACTCCTGCGGAACGCCCCGCCGGCGTAGCTCGTCCTCGGCCCCCCAAAGACGCAGAAGCTCGGCCGTGCGTTGCATGAGCCCGACCGCCTTGGGGTGCTCGAGCGTGCCCGGGTACCTGTTGACGAGCAGCGACGGGACGCCGAGATGGGAGAGCGTCAACGACGCGGCCAACCCCGAGGGTCCGCCACCGACGATCAACACCGGCGTCTCGCTGCGCATCCCGATCCCCTCGCTCGCCTGGCTTGCCGACCCGACCTTACAGCCGGTTACGAAGTTATTGGCGCCGGTTGTCCTGCCTTTTCCTCGGGTCGGCCCACCTCGTCCAGAATGCCCTGAGCCTTCTGGTCGACAAAGCGTGTCACCAGCTGCTGCGCTGTGCCAAAGATGAGCGCCCAGGAAAGGATCTGGGCAGGGGTGTCAAGTGCAGTGAGCCCCGGGACGAACCCTCCGCGCATTAACAACAGTCCCAGCAGGGCCGTCAACGCCCCGGTAGGAAGCTTCAACACGGCGAGCGCCACAGGAAGGCTGAACTCGGTTGAGGTCCCCCGCATGCGCCGCAGTGCGTGGGCTGATCCAAGAGCCGCGCCGAGGAGGCCAACCAGCTCGACAACCGCGATGTCCCACGGGTTTGCGGTCTCCCTGACAACATCATCGACCTTTTCCTGTTGCGCCGGGGTGGGCGACTCAGGGGGCTGACCACTGCTCCCAGTCTGACCTGGTATGTCGCGATCCTCGGTTGGACAGACCACCAAGCCGGTTGGGTTGAAGCACAGGGGCACCGTAGACGGGCTGAGCGCGCCGAGGATGATCATGCCGGCGGCGCCGAGCGCCAGCAAGCCCGACGATACCCACAGCAGATTGCGGTAGCTGCGTACGCGCGTGACCTCGCGACGGGCCTGCGAGCTAGCTTCGCGCACAGCAGACACGATGGCGTCCCGATCACCAGGCTGCAAGGTAGCCGGATTCTGCTTGCGGTTTTTCCGGATTCCCCGGGGGGACTGGTTGTCGTCGGTCCGGTGAGTGTTCGCGCACTTGAAGATCTCTTCGAGGCGAACCCGACGTGGATCGTCGCTGGGCAGGTGAGCCCTCACGTGCGCTAGCAGGTTCGGCAGCTGACCCACGAGGTACGACTCCGGAGCCAGCAAGAGAAGCTCCATTTCGGCGGCGTCGACGTGGCTCCTTGCTCTCTCAACGGATGCGCCTCGGAGAGCGGACCAGAGATTCTGCCATCTGGTCTGTGAGCCGCCGGCAGCGGCATCCTTCGCCGCATCGAGATGGACGATCACCGCTGCCAGCGCCTTGTCGTCCGGCGGCTCGCTCGACGACCGCAGCCATACGACCAGGAACCGATGCTCGCCGACTCTCGCCAGTACGTGCTCGCGCCAGGAGGCTGTAGTTGGGCCGCCTATCGCGAAAGGCGGTGGTGACGACCCACAGCTTCTCGAGCTTGACGAGCCCACCATCAGGCGGCGTGAACCATGGGTAGCGACTGTCGTTTCTTCCCGGCCAAGGATCGCTGTGCCTCCTTGCCCGGATGGCCTGTGGCAATTCGACATGAAGCCATAGACACGTGTCAACGGCCGCGTCGCAAAAGCGCGAGTTGCGGCGCCAGACTTACATTGATTCGCCCGAGTTTTCAACTTGCCAGCCTCCCGACCTCTCGCCGCGCTTGACTGCTAACCGGCTTCTTTCTTGAAGTCGGCCGAGGGCGCTGGCTCCTGTCGCTGGCCCGAGCGTGCCGCGGCGACGACGGCGATGGGAAAGATCCCAGACAGTTGGGATGGCTGCGGACTCCAGCGGACCGTAGCGTCGCGGGAGGAATCCAGCGGTTGCCAGAGAGGCCAACGAACCGGAGGTACGCAATGTCCGCGGCGAACAAGGAGCTGTCACGCAGGTTCACCGAGCTCTTCAGCACCGGCGACGAGTCGCTCGCCGACGAGGTTCTCAGTCCCGATGTCGTGTTCCACGGGACGGCGGGCGATGGTGAGCTGCGTGGCATCGACGAGTTGAAGGCGTTTGTGGCCGGTTATCGGCGAGTGTTTCCGGACGCGCGCAGCACGGTCGAGGACCAGATTGCCGAGGGCGACAAGGTCGTCACGCGCTGGCGCGCACGCGGCACACATCGGGGCGAGTTCGGTTCGATCGGGGCGACCGGTAAGCAGTTTGAGATGGACGGGGTGACCGTCGAGCGCATCGCCGGCGGCAAGATCGCCGAGGTGTGGGTGGCGCGTGACGAGCTCGGCTTGCTGGGCCAGCTGGGGTTGTTGCCCGACCAGGGCACCCCTGCCGAGACAGGTGGGATCTAGAATCGCCCTCGTGGACTCGGGGTGACCGCGTGAAGCGTGGCCCAGTGGTTGCGAACCTGACCGGCGCGATCGTCGACACCTGCCGCTCCGGTCTGCCGCCAGAGGCGCTGCGTGATCGCGTGCTGCCACGGCTGCGCCGGGCTGTGCCCTTTGATGCCGCCTTCTGGGCGACCGTCGATCCAACGACGCTTCTCTTCACGCAGCCGCACCAGCAGGAGATCCCCGCGGAGACGGTTCCCTACTTCATCCAGAACGAGTTCCTCGATTACGACGTGAACAAGTGGACGGCGCTCGCACGGGAGCCGCGGAGCGTACGCACCCTCGCCCAGGCGACGGCCGGCCGGATGGAGGCAAGCTCCCGCTACCGGGACATCTTTTATCCGCTCGGTCTCGGCGACGAGTTGCGAGCGGTCCTGCGGGTCGGCGGCACCTGTTGGGGTTACATCTGCCTCCACCGCGAAGCGGGCGCGCCCTTCTCGAGGCAGGAGATCGACTACATCCATCGGCTGGGACCACACCTTGCGGAGGGCATCCGGGCGGGCCTTTTGGTCTCGAGCACCGAACTGGCCCACGTGGCGGACGCGCCGGGGCTGGTCGTGCTGGCGGGGGACGGCTCGCTGTTGTCGACCACCGAGGCCGGCGCGCTGTGGCTCGAGGAGCTCGCTCATCCGGATCCGCGCCGTGGCGGCGTGCCCGTCGAGGTCCAGGCGCTGGCCGCGCGGGTCCAGCGCCAGGAAATAACCCAGCACGAGCTTCCACGGCTCAGGGTCCGAACGCCGGCCGGGCGCTGGGCCGTCCTGCACGCTTCGCGGCTGGCGACACCGGCGACGGACGCGGTCGCGGTGATCATCGAGGAGCCCTCCCCCGCGGAGCTCGCGCCGGTGCTGATGATGGCCTACGGCCTGACCAAGCAGGAGCAGTCGCTGACGGCGCTCGTCTGCCGTGGGCTCTCGACAAAGGAGATCGCCGCCAGGCTGCACATCACTCCCAACACGGTCCAAGACCACCTCAAGTCGATCTTCGACAAGGCCGGCGTGAGCAGCAGGCGAGAGCTGGTCGCGACGATCCTCCAAGAGCAGTACCTGCCGAGAGCGATGGCCGGCGAGCCCCTCGGGCCGTCCGGCTTCTTCAGGTCCTAATGGCGACGCTCTTCAGCCCGTTTCGCGTCGGGCCGGTCGAGGTGCCGAACAGGATCGTCTCGACGGCCCATCAGACGACACTCGTCCACGAACACCTCCCGACCGAGGACTTCGTCGCGTACCACGAGGCCCGGGCGCGCGGCGGCACGGGCCTGATCGTCCTCGAGGCTACCGCCGTCCATTCGTCCGGCCTCCTGACGCCGCACACACTGGCCGGCTACCGCGCGGAGATCGTGCCGGAGCTGGCGCGCGTCGCCGAGGCCGTTCACGGGCACGGAACGCGTCTCTTCGTGCAGCTCTTCCACGGCGGTCGGGAGCAGATCTCAAGCCCCCCTCGCGCGCCCGCGCTCGCGCCCTCCGCGATCCCGAGCCAACGCTTCCATGTCGAGCCGCGGGCGCTCTCGGCGGAGGAGATCGACTCGGTCGTTCAGGGCTTCGCCCGGTCGGCGCAGCTGGCCGCGAAGGCGGGCCTGGACGGGGTCGAGATCTCTGCCGCGCACGAGTATCTCGCCGCGCAGTTCTTCACGCCGGGGCTGAACCGCCGCGACGACGAGTGGGCGGAGCCCGCTCGCTTCCTGCTCATGGTCCTGACCGCTGTGCGCGGCGCGGCGCCCGAGCTCGCCCTTGGCGTCCGCCTCTCCGCCGACTCGGAAGCGGCGGCGGCGATCGTCGGCGAGGTCGCCGCGTCAGTGGACTATGTGAGCGTCGCCCTCGGTGCCTCCTCCACGTACCCAGGCTCGACCGGCATCGTCCCCCCGCCGCCTGTGCCCGAGAACGCGGTCGCCGCGCTGACCGCGCCGTTCCGCGTGGGCCCGCCGCTCATGGCCACGTCACGAATCGTCGACCCCGTCGAGGCCGACCGCCTCGTCGCCGACGGGCGTTGTGACGCCGTGGGCATGACCCGCGCCCTCATCACCGATCCGGACCTGCCGCGCAAGGCACGCGAGGGAAGGCTCGACGACGTCCTCCGATGTATCGGCTGCAACGCCTGTATCGCCCACTACCACGCGGGCACCCCGATCGCCTGTGCCCAGAATCCACGCACCGGCCGCGAGCGCACGATGGGCCCTCCGGCCCGCTCCGCAACGAGACGGCGCATCGTCGTCGTGGGCGCGGGCCCGGCGGGACTCGCCGCGGCGGCGGAGGCGGGAGCAGCCGGGCACGAGGTCGTGCTCCTCGAGCGCGGCGGCCGAATCGGTGGCCAGGTCGCGCTCGCCGGAGCGGCGCCAATGCACGCCGAGCTCGCACGCTCGCTGGCCCGTAACTACCGGCGGCTGCTCGAGGCGGCGAACGTCGAGACCCGCCTCGAGGCGGACGCCGCGCCGGAGAGCATCGCCACGCTGGCGCCCGACGCGGTCGTCGTCGCGACGGGTGCGCGACCGTACGAGCCCGACTTTCCGCTTGCCGGGATCGAGGTCGTCCAGGGGTGGGACGTGCTCCTCGGCCCTCGGGCGAGTGACCGACGCGTCGTCGTCGCCGACTGGGGCGGAGACGCTTCGGGACTGGCCTGCGCGGACGTCCTCAAAGCCGCCGGGAACGACGTGACCGTGGCGGTGGGGTCGGCCGCGCTCGGCGAGACGCTCCATCAGTACCAGCGGAACCTCTACGCGGCGCGGCTCTACCGCGCCGGCGTCCGGCTCGTCCACCATCTGGAGCTCGTCGATGCCGACCCGGGTGCAGTGCGCTTCCGCAACGTCTTCGCGCCCGAGCTCGAGTCGGATCTCCCGGCCGACCTCCTCGTGCTGGCGCTGGGCCGCATCCCCGACCAAGCGCTCGCCCCTTCGCTGGCCGGCGCCGGCCTCGAGGTGCACGAGGCGGGCGACTGCCTCGGCCCGCGCAGTCTGGAGGAAGCGATTCTCGAAGGGACGCTCGCCGGTCAGGAGGCCGGCGTCCGCTCCGCCTGAGGTAGGAAGCGGCAGCCCCTACCAGCTGGCCGCAGTGGTGCCGGCGGTCCGCTGGCCGCGCTCGAGTGCGGCGAGTGTCTTCGCGACGGTCGCTCGGAGCGACCCGCTCACGCCCGATCGGTACAGCGGGCTGGAGCGCTCGTTCACGAGCCGGGCGGTCATCGCCAGGCCCTGGACGCCGAGTGGCTCGCCGTCACGGAGACGGTCGGCAAGTGAGATCAGCAGCTCGTCGGTCTTCCGGATCTCAGCGCGCCGCAGTCGCGTTGTTATGAGCGGCGCTCGACGGCCGTTCGCCAGCTCGACCGCCCCGCGGAGGGCCTGCGCAAGTCGCACCCTCGTTGCGGCCGACCCGAGCTGCCCGACGCGCAGGCTCAACTCGTCGGTCTGCATCGGATCCGCGCCGCGGGCGAGCTCGTGGTCGAGGTCGTCGGCCCGCCGCCAGGTGCGACAGCGAAGCCACACGCCGCCGAGCAGCAGACCTCGCGAGCGCCGGGCCACACGCCCGCGGGGGAGCCATCGCACGAGCAGGGACCTTTGGCTCATGGCGCCGAGCTGCTCATGCGGCCCGCCCGGTCGGTCGCCGATGCCTCTGGAACCGAGGAAAGCGGCGGCCGCTCGGTCGGGGCGCCGTCGGCCGGCCGCGCGCGGTGCTCTCGCGGCGACCCCTGCCCTCGGCCTCTCTCGGGTCATCGACGGCGCTGCGTGCCACGGCTTCGTCCTGAGCCTCCATGCGTCCAGACTCTAGAGCGATTAGAACAGATATGCAGGTCGTTTGAAGCTATGCTTATAGGACTCTGCATCCGCGCAGTGATCTGATACCCGGGCTTGAGGGCGATTTCGCCGTTACAGGCGTTCCCGCGCTGGATCTCGCCCTCGGCGGTGTGTTCTGGGGCGACAACGTCGTGTTCGAGGTCGCCCATGGCGTGACCGCCGAGCCCTTCTATCGCGCGATCGCGGCCACCGACGTCTCCTATGACCGTCGCCTGTTCGTCCGTCTGGCGGACGAGTCGCCCCGGTACCAGGGCTTCGACGTCGTGGACGCGGGCGCCAGGGGCGAGCTCGCTCAGCCGGCACCGCTCCTGCGCGCCGTCGCCGAGCGCTGCCGGCTCGACGGCCGCAACCTCCTCCTGTTCGACGGACTCGACGTCATGGCCGCCCGCTGGGGACCCGATCTGACGGCCCGCTTCTTTACCCGCTGCTGCCCGCAGCTCCTGGAGCTCGGGGCGGTCGCGTATTGGTCACTGCCGGCGACCAACGGTCACACGGCCCTGCGACGTGCGGTGGAGCAGGTTACGCAGTGCGTTCTGGTCCTGGACGAGACCCGGCTGCGCGTCGCCAAGGCGGAGGGACGGCCGCCGGGCGTCGAGGGCAGCGTGTTCGGCTATCGCGAGAGCGGCGGTTTGCCGCTCCTGACGCCCGAGCCCGTCGTGGGCCGTATCGGCGCGGCGCTTCGCGCGGTTCGAGTCCAGCGCGGCCTGAGCCAGTCCGACCTGGCACGGCTCGGTCACGTCTCGCCGAGCGCGATCTCCCAGGCCGAGCGTGGGCGCCGCGGCCTGTCGCTCGAAACGCTGCTCGCGCTCTCGACGGGGCTCAACCTGACGCTGGACGAGCTGCTCGGCGGCGGGATCG
>Ga0081538_10003865_pt1 | contig 13988 bp, 13 predicted proteins | sample TabmetS5T2R1_FD_71022 | JGI IMG/M metagenome (GOLD analysis project Ga0081538, IMG submission 71022) | Tabebuia heterophylla rhizosphere microbial communities from the University of Puerto Rico - S5T2R1 | ecosystem: Host-associated > Plants > Roots > Rhizosphere ... | reverse complement strand
TCGGCTCGTCGCGCTCCAGGACGCGCCGCGCGGCGCCGGCCTCGATCACCTCGCGCGCGCCGTAGACGTCGGGGTAGTCCGCGATCGACACCACCCGCACCAGGGCCCCGCGATGGAGCTCGTGCTCCACGAGCCCCTCCTGGACGAGCTGGCGGATCGCCTCGCGGACCGCGCTCCGACCGGTTCCGAGCTGCTCGGCGAGCTGCACCTCCCGGAGCTGCTCGCCCTGGGGGATGCGCCCGTCCACGATGGCATCGCGCAACTCCGTCAGGACCTGCTCGGTCGTCGAGGCGCGCTCGACGGTGCGCAGGCGCCAGCTGTCCACGCTCGGAGAGATCTCTCCTCCCTCTCCTCGTAGGTTGTCGACAACTTACAAGTCGACAACCGAGTCGTCAAGCGCGGTCGAGGGCATCGAATCGGTGTTCGAACTCGATCTCGTCGATATGAAGCCCGCCCGGAGGCCCTTCCCCGACCGCGGGACGCGGCTCGGGCGAGGGGCTGGCCGCTGCGCCGCGAACCCAGCCCGGCGCTCCCTGCAGAAGCTCACGAAGGGAACTCCCCGCGGCGCAACCCGTGAGGTAGTGCCGCTCCAGCGACCACAACCTCCCACGTTCGCGCCGCGGCAGCCAGGTCGGGAGCTTTTCCATGACCGTGCCGGCCGCCCCTTCCCTCGAGACCACCGCGGCGTGACCCGGCCTCCGCCACGGACGCGACGCGTGTCCACCCGAATCGATAGGGAATCGGTGTTGGCCATGCGACTGTTGGCTCTGTCTGTGCCGGGCGGGTCTCCGCCGTCCGTCCGCGGCTGCCGGCGTTTCTTGGGCTGGTAAGGGCGGCGTCGGCGGTGCTGCCCTCCGTCCCGCGCCGCGGGCACGCCGGCGACGGCGACCGCAGCCTTGCCCGTGACGCCATCCGCGCCGGTTCGGGAGATAGTCAGGGCGCAAAGGCCGGCGCACAACCCGCCAAAAGTCGCGGCCACGCGGTCGCGTGGAGGGTTTTGCGTCCTGGGGACACACAATCCGCCAATCTTCTCTGGAGGGGGCGTTGTGTGGAGGGTTTTCGCCCGCCGCTCGCGCCGCGCGCCGGCCCTTGCCCGCGCCCGCGGGACCGGTCGAACCCGACGTCCACCAACATGTCGTTCGACCGGCCGTCTCCGCTGTGCCCGCGACGCCGCACCGGGCGGCACCGCCGACGCCACCCTCACCAGCCCAAGAAACGCCGGCGGCGGCAGCCGGCTGACGGAGACCGCCCCTACGCGACCGCCGTCGCCTCCAACTCGACGAGGAACTCCGGGAACGCGAGGCGCTCGACGCCGAGGAGGGTCGCGCTCGGCCGGCACCCAGCCGCCGCCATGCGGGCGGCGGTGGCCTCGCCGGCCGCGAGGAAGGCGTCGACGTCGGTCGTGTAGGTGTTCAGGCGCACGACGTGAGACAGCTCGAACCCCGCCTCGCGCAGAACGGTCTCGAGGTTGTCGAGGGCCTGAACAAGCTGCGCACGCATGTCGCCGGGGTGCAACGGATTGCCGTCGGCGTCGCTCGAGGTCTGCCCGGCACAGAAGAGCGCTCGCTCCGACCCGGTGACCTCGATCGCCTGGGCAAACCCGTACTGGTCCTGCCAGGTCCATGGGTTGATGACTCGCCGTTCCATACCACTCTCCTCTCAGGTCGGGGCGCCACTGCGCCGAAGCTCCGCCAGCACCGCCGGGAGGGCGGTCGCCACCCGGTCCATCAGCGGCTCGGGGCCCACCGTGATCCGCGCCCAGCCCGGCAGACCGAGCTCGCCCCCGGGGCGAATGATGATGCCGCGCCGCAACAGGCCCTCGCCGAGCTCGGCGTCGTCGGCCCCGTGACGGACGAGGACGAAGTTCGCCGCCGAGGGCAGCGGCTCGATCCCGGCGTCGGCCAGTCCGCCTGCCAGGCGCTCCCGGGCGCGCGCGGTGGCGACCCGGCGCTCTGCGACCTCGTCCGGCCGCCCCAGGCTGGCCAGGCCGGCAACGAGCGCGGGGCGGTTCAGGTTGAACGGCTCCTGCACGGCCTGGAGGTAGGGGATGAGGCCGGGCGTGGCCACCGCGTAGCCGAGCCTCAGACCTGCCAGCCCGAAGATCTTCGAGAAAGTGCGCAGCACGATCACGGGGCGGCCGGCGGCGATGTCGTCCTCACGGCGCAGACGCGCCTCGGGGGCTACGTAGTCGATGTAGGCCTCGTCGGCGGCGACCACGCAGTCTTCCGGCAGGGCGCGGATGAAGGCCCTCCACTCGCCGGCCTCGATCAGCGAGCCCGTCGGATTGTTCGGATCGCAAACCCAGACCATCCGCGCGCGCGTGCGGCGGGCGGCGTCCGCCATGCGGTCGAGGTCGAGGCGCAGCTCCGGCGAGTCAACGCGCTGCACGACCGCACCGGCCGCGCGCGAGGCCTGGGCATACATGCCATAGGTGGGGTCCGAGACGACCACCCGCTCGCCCGGGGACAGGAAGGCCGCGGCGAGCGCCAGGATCAGCGTCTGGATGCCGTGACCCGGCAGAATCCAGCTGGCCGCGACGCCGATCTCGGCTCCGATCGCCTTGCGCAGCTCGAGATAGGCGTGCTCCGGGTACGCCCAGGCGTGGTCGAGCTCGGCCGCTGCGGCGTCAAGCACGCCGGGCAGCGGACCAAAGAGCCCTTCGTTCCAGTTCAGCTTGGCCACCTCGGCGAGCCCGAGCGACGCCTTCAGCTCGTCGAGGCTGGGCCCGGGCACGTACGGGCCGACGTCGAGCAGCTGCGGGCGGATCAGGCGGGTCCAGTCGCTCACCGCGCCGGCGCCCCCTCGAGAGCCGCGGCGGCCGCGCGCGCGTCGCGCACGAGCCCCGCTCGGGAAAGCTTCAGTTGCTCGGCCGCAAAGTCGTGCATCTTCGTCCGCATGCGCTGGGCAGAGGTCCACTCGTAGCCCAGCAGTAGCTCGAAGCCGAGCCCGTCGACCAGCGCCAGGAGCCGGTCGGCCACGTCGTCCGGATTGGTCACGGGAGCGAACTCTCCGGCCTTCGTCCCGCGCCGCACCGTGTCGAAGAAAAGGCCGCGCCAGCGGCGGGAGAGATCCTCACACTCGGGCAGCAGGCCCGGCTCGTGCAGCGCCCGGACCCACAGCTCCATCCAGAGCATGTACTCGCCGCGGCGGGGGCCGGTCGATGGCAGCGACGCCTCGAGCAGCTGCGCCAGCCGCTCGCGCTCGGTTTCGACGCCGGCCGCGATTTGCTCGAGGCGCGCGAAGAGCTGTTCGCTCGCCCACCGGAGCGCGGCGGTCAGAACCTCGTCCTTGACCTCGAACCAGTAGTGGACGGTGCCGGTCGACGTTCCGGCCTCGCGGGCGATGTCGGAGATGCGCGTCCCGGCGAAGCCGCGCTCCTGGATCACTCGGCACGCCGCGGCCAGGATCTGCTCGGGACGGTTCGGGCGGGAGCGATAGGCCCGGGGGCGCGCTGCCTGTTTGACACTCATCGGCTCAGGCTTTTATAACTGACCAAGGAATCAGACATACTGATTCTCGAGTCAAGATCAAGGGGGGAGGGCCGTGGGCCAGCGGGAATGGAGAACTTCGAGGGCGGCGCTGTGGCTTGTCGCGGTGCTGCTGGCCGCTCTCGCGCTGGCGGCCTGCGGCGACGACGACGACGGCGGGAACGGCGGCGGCTCCGGGGGCGCCGCGAGCGGCCAGGCTGCGGAGCTCGACCTTCACACGGAGGGGCAGCTCACCATCGGCGCCGAGTTCCCGGTCAAGGGGTTCGTGGAGCTGCCGATCGACGACCCGAAGGGCTTCGAGGTCGACCTCGGCGACGCGATCGCGAAGGAGCTCGGGGTGCAGAAGGTGGAGTGGAAGAACACGCCGTTCACGGGTCTCTTCTCACCCGCTCCCAAGGACTTCGACATGGCGATCAACGAGATCACGATCACCGCCGAGCGCTCCAGGGTGGTCGACTTCAGCGTCCCCTACTTCGACGCCAACCAGGGCTTCGTGATCAAGAAGGGTGGTCCGGCCGAGGGAGTGCAGTCGATTGCCGAGATGAAGGACCTTCAGTTCGGCGTCCAGGCGACGACCACCGGTGCCGCCTACGTCAAGGACGAGATCCAGCCGGACAGCCAGCCGCGTGAGTTCTCCACGCTCACCGCGCTTACGCAGGCGCTCGTCAATGGGCAGATCGACGTCATGCTGATGGACGTCGCCATCAGCGCCGAGATTGTCAAGGAGCGCGGTGAGGACGTCGAGATGACCGGCGAGTTCATCACTGACGAGCGATACGGGATCCTGTTCGAGAAGGGCAACCCGCTGCGTCAGCAGGTCAACCAGGCGATCGAGAAGCTCAAGGCCGACGGCACGCTCGAGCGGCTGCAGGCCAAGTGGTTCCCGGGCACCGAGGACCTGCCGGACTTACAGTAGCTTCCGCCAAACGATGGGGATGGGCTTCGAGACCCGCGTCGAGCCCCGGGGCGGTGGCCTGACCGCCGGCGAGGCAGGGCCGCCCGGCGGCTCGCGCGGACTCGCCCGCAAGCGCTCCCAGCGCCGCGACGCTGTGATCTCGACGATCAGCACGATCGTCTTCTTCGCGCTCGTCGTCGCCCTGATCGCGCTCTCTCCAGGTGTCAACAAGGTCGTCGAGTCCTTCTTCTCGCTAACGGGCTTCAAGGACAGCTTCGGCACCGTCTCGGAGGGCTTCTGGCTGAACGTGAAGCTGATGCTGGTTGCCGAGGGGATCGTGCTCGTCGTCGCGCTCGGAATCGCGGTGATTCGCAGCCTGTCGGGGCCGGTGATGGCGCCGCTGCGGATCGTCGCGCTTATCTACACGGACGTATTCCGGGGCATTCCGCTCATCCTCGTGATCTTCATCGTGGGGCTCGGGTTGCCCGCGCTGCAGCTCGACTTCATCTCCGACCAGTCCGTGTTCACCTACGGCGTCGTGTCGTTGGTGCTCGTCTACTCGGCCTACGTGACCGAGGTGTACCGGGCGGGGATCGAATCGGTGCACCCGAGCCAGCTCGCCGGCGCGCGGTCGCTGGGCCTATCGCAATGGCAGTCGATGCGCTTCGTGGTGCTTCCCCAGGCGGTTCGTCGGGTCATCCCTCCGCTGCTGAACGATTTCATCGGCCTGCAGAAGGACACCGCGCTCGTGGGACTGCTCGGCCTGGTCGAGGTCGCACGGGCGGCTGAGAACTACGCCGCGTCGACATTCAACTTCACCGGCTACACCATGGCCGCGCTGCTCTTCATAGCGGTGACGATTCCGCTCGCGCGCGTCACCGACTGGCTGATCGAGCGTGACCGCAGGCGCATGAGGGCGACCGGCGGATGAGTGAGCAGCTGCCCCTGCTGCGCCTCGAGCGGGTGCACAAGAGCTACGGCGACCTGGAGGTTCTGCGCGGCATCGATCTCGACGTGCCCGCCAACAAGGTGATCTGTCTGATCGGCGCGTCGGGATCCGGCAAGTCCACGCTGCTCAAGTGCGCGAACCTGATCGAGCCGATCACCGAGGGCCGGATCCTCTTCGAGGGCGAGGAGATCACGACTGAGGACACCGATCCCGATCGGGTGCGGCGCCACATCGGGATCGTGTTCCAGGCCTTCAACCTGTTCCCGCACATGACCGTGCTGGCGAACGTCACCCTCGCCCCGCGCCGGGTGCTCGGGATGCCGCAGCCGGCGGCCGAGGAGCACGCGCTGGAGCTGCTCGCGCGCTTCGGTCTCGCGGACAAGGCGAGGGAGTACCCGGACCGCATCTCCGGCGGGCAGCAGCAGCGTGCGGCCATCGTTCGTGCGATGGCCATGCAGCCGCGCATCATGCTGCTCGACGAGGTGACGAGCGCGCTCGACCCGGAGCTCGTCGGGGAGGTGCTCACCGTGATCCGCGAGCTTGCCAAGTCGGGCATGACCATGCTCATCTCCACGCACGAGATGGGCTTCGCACGCCAGATCGCGGACCGCGTCTGCTTCATGTCGGAGGGCGTGATCCTCGAGCAGGGGCCGCCCGACCTGATCTTCCATGCGCCTCGGCACGAGCGGACGGCGGGGTTCCTCAAGCGCGTGATCGAGGCGGGCCGCGCCGCGGACCTCGCTGCCGAGGTGTAGGGGTGCGAGGATCGGCCAGACTGACAGCATGAGCACTCCGAAGACCGCCCCGTCCGGCGTCCCTGGGCGCGCGACCCTCTCTCCGGCTACCCGGCTCGGGCCCGTGCACCTGGTGGTGACCGATCTCGACCGCTCTTCCGGCTTCTACAAGGAGGCGATCGGGCTGAAGGAGCACCGGCGCGAGAACGGAGTTGCCGCGCTGGGCGCCGGCGGCGAGGACCTGCTCGTTCTCCACGAGGAGCCCACGGCGGCTCCCGCGGCCGGCGCCCACGCGGGCCTCTACCACTTCGCGCTACTGCATCCCTCGAGGCTCGAGCTGGCCCGCGCGGCGCGCCGCCTGGCCGCGACGGGCACGCGGATCCAAGGCGCCTCGGACCACCTTTTCTCCGAGGCCATCTACCTGCCCGATCCGGACGGCAACGGGATCGAGCTCTATGCCGACCGTCCGCGCGACCAGTGGCCGGAGCCGCTCGAGGCGCTCCCGCCCGGCGGACCGCTGCTGCTCGACCTTCAGGGACTGCTCGAGCTCGCGCCGAACGGCGATTCGCGGGCGCCGGCCGACCCCGGCCTCGTGGTGGGCCACATCCATCTCCACGTGGGCGGGCTCGACGACGCGCTCGGTTTCTACCGCGACGTGATCGGCTTCGAGCAGACGATCCTCACCCCCAGCGCCGCGTTCGTCTCGGCCGGCGGCTACCACCACCACCTGGGCCTGAACATCTGGCGCGGGCAGGGCGCCGGGGCGGCCCCGGTGGAAACGGTCGGCCTGCGCCGCTGGACGGTGCTGCTGCCGGACCAGGCGGAGGTGAGACGGGTCCGGGCCCGGGTCGAGGCCGCCGGCCTCGGACACGAGGAGCAAGCCGGCGGCTTCGTGGTGCCAGATCCGTGGGGGATTCCGCTGGTCGTGGCGTCCGCGGTGGCGCCCTGACGCTGGCGAGCGAGATCGTCGGGCGCCGTCTGGGCCTGCCGCGCCCCGAGACGCGCGACCTGCTGGTTGAGCGCGACCTCGAGGTGCCCATGCCCGACGGGGTCGTGCTGCTCGCCGACCGCTACGCGCCGAAAGCCGGTCCTTCCCGACCCACCCTGCTCGTGCGCTCACCCTACGGACGCCGGGGGGTGTTCGGCCTGCTCTACGGCCGGCTGTTCGCCGAGCGGGGCATCCAGGCGGTGGTGCAGAGCGTGCGCGGGACGTTCGGCTCGGGGGGAGAGTTCAACCCCTTCGACGAACGCGCCGACGGGCTGGCCACGATCGCCTGGCTCGAGCGACAGCCGTGGTACGAGGGGCACCTCGGGATGACCGGCAGCAGCTACCTCGGACTGACCCAGTGGGCCGTGGCTCGCGACGCGGGCGACTCGCTGGACGCGCTCACGCCCTCGGTCACGGCCTCGCAGTTCTACAGCCAGGCCTACGGCGGCGGCAGCATCGCGCTCGCAACGGCGCTGTCCTGGGTCGTGATCGTGGCCGCCCAGCAACGGCGCTTCGCCACGCTGCGGATGCTCCTTGGCCTGCGGCGCCTGCCGCCGTTGCTCGACACCCTGCCGCTGGGAGAGCTCGACGCCCTGACCACCGGCCGCCCGCTCGGCTTCTACGCCGAGTGGCTCCGCCACAGCGCGGCCGACGATCCGTACTGGGTGGCTCGCGACTACTCGGTGGGAGTGAACGAGGTGCGCGCCCCGGTGCAGCTCGTGGGCGGGTGGTACGACATCTTCCTTCCCTGGATGCTCGAGGACCACGCGGTGCTCGAGGCGGCGGGACGAGGGCCGCAGCTGGTGGTGGGTCCGTGGACGCATACGTCGCCCGGGCTGCTCGTCGCGACCATGCGCGAGGCGCTCGCCTGGCTGCGGGCGCACATGCTCGGCGACCGGCGTCTGCTGAACGAGGCGCCGGTACGCGTCTTCCTCGGCGGCGCACGGGAGTGGCGCGAGCTTCCGGCCTGGCCGCCGCCGGGCGCGCGTCCGCTGCGTCTCCATCTCCAGGGCGGCGGCGGGCTCGGGCCCGCCGTCCCGGCCGACTCGCCGGCGGACCGCTACCGCTACGACCCGGCCTCGCCGACGCCGTCGCTGGGCGGCCCGGTGCTGTTGGAGCGCGCGCCCGTCGTCGACAACCGTCCCCTCGAGGTGCGAGACGACGTGCTCACCTACACGAGCGAACCGCTCGAGGCGGACCTGGACGTCATCGGTCCGGTGACCGTCGAGCTCCACGCACGCTCGAGCCTCGACCACTTCGACCTCTTCGCCCGAGTCTGCGACGTCCAGCGGTCGGGGCTGTCGCTGAACGTGACCGACGCGATCGCGCGGATCGCGCCCGGCGGATCATTCGAGCGGGGTTCGGATGGTGTGACCCGGGTCGCCTTCTCACTCTGGCCGACCGCTCACCGCTTCGCCGCGGGCCACCGCCTGCGCCTTCAGGTTTCGAGCGGCGCCCACCCGCGCTACGCGCGCAACCCCGGCACCGGCGAGGATCCGGCCACGGCCTCACGGCTTCTGGCGGCCGACCAGGAGGTCTTCCACGATCCCGCCCACGCCTCCTCGCTGACGTTGTCGGTCATGGAGGAGAGCGCACGGTGAGCGGGATCGGGTTGGGGCTGGCGGCGCTCGGGCGCCCCGGCTACCTGAACCTCGGCCACGGCGACGACCTCGGCGCTGACCGTTCGGTGGCGGGGCTCGAGCGGCGCTGCCACGAGGTGCTCGACGTCGCCTACGAGGCGGGCGTGCGCCACTTCGACGCGGCCCGCTCGTACGGGCGCGCCGAGGAGTTCCTGGCCTCCTGGCTGGAGGCGCGCGGTATCGAGCCGGGGGCCGTCACGGTCAGCTCGAAGTGGGGCTACACCTACACGGCGGGCTGGCAGGTCGACGCCGATCCGCCCGAGGTAAAGGACCTCTCGCTCGACACACTCCGGCGCCAGCTCACCGAGACCCGCGGCCTTCTCGGCCGCTGGCTGTCGCTCTACCAGATCCATTCGGCCACCGTCCCGAGCGGCGTGCTCGACGACCCAGGGGTGCTCGAGGAGCTTGGCCGCCTGCGGCAGAGCGGAGTCGCGGTCGGCCTCACCGTGACCGGCCCCGACCAGTCCGAGACCATCGAGCTGGCCCTCGAGCGCGGCGGCTTCAACGCCGTGCAGGCCACGTACAACCTGCTCGAGCGCTCGGCCGGTCCGGCCCTCGAGGACGCCCACGCGGGCGGCATGCGGGTGATGGTGAAGGAGGCGGTCGCTAACGGGCGGCTCACCCCCCGGGGCGGATGCGCCCCACTCGAGGCCGCGGCGCAGCGACTCGGCGCCACGAGCGACGCGCTCGCCATCGGCGCGGTGCTCTCACGACCGTGGGTGGACGTCGTCCTGAGCGGCGCCGCCTCACCCGAGCAGCTGCGGAGCAACCTCGGAGCGCTCGAGCTACGGTGGTCCGCCGAGGTCGACGACGAGCTGGCCGGGCTGGCCGAGCCGAGCGAGCGCTACTGGTCGACGCGCTCCGGGCTGTCCTGGACGTAGGGGCTAGGTTCCGCCGGCGTGGGGGCGAGGTTCTCGCTGCCCACGCTTCCCACAGCATGGAAGCTCTCGACGAGCTCGCGGTCGCCCTGCGCGGCCGTCTGATCGAGCGCGCGCGCTCGGGGGAGGCCTCGGGCGCGGGGCTCGAGGCCGAGGTGCGAAGACTGGTCGAGCACGAGGCCGCGCCCCTGCCGGAGAGCGACCGGGAGGCGCTATGCGCGCGGGTGGTGCTGCTGGCACGCGGTCTCGGTCCGCTCGAGCCGTTGTTGTCGGACCCGCTGGTGGACGAGGTGATGGTCAACGGGCCGGGGGAGGTGTACGTGGAACGTCGGGGCCGCCTGGCGCGGACCGGGGTGGCGTTCGCCGGCGACGCCGAGTTGATGCACGCGATCGAGCGCATTCTGGCGCCGCTCGGCCGCCGCGTGGACGAAGCCTCGCCCCTGTGCGACGCGCGCCTGCCGGACGGCTCCCGCGTACACGTCGTGATCCCCCCGCTCTCGCTCTCGGGTCCGTGTCTGACGATCAGGCGCTTCCGGCGAGAAGGATTCTCGCTGCGGGACCTGGTGGCGCGCGGAACGATGGTGAGGCAGCTCGCCGAGTTCCTGGCCCTGTGCGTGGCGGCGCGGGTGTCGTTGCTCGTGAGCGGCGGCACCGGCTCGGGAAAGACGACGACGCTGAACGCGCTCTCGGGGGCGATCCCGGGCGAGGAGCGGATAGTGACGATCGAGGACGCCGCCGAGCTGCGTCTTCGCCAGCGGCACGTCGTGCGCCTCGAGGCGCGGCCGGCCAGCCTCGAGGGCCGCGGCGAGGTGACGATCCGGACGCTCGTGCGAAACGCGCTGCGCATGCGGCCCGACCGGATCGTCGTCGGCGAGGTCCGCGGCGCCGAGGCCCTCGACATGCTCCAGGCGCTGAACACCGGCCACGACGGGTCCCTCACCACGGTCCACGCGAACTCGCCGGCGGACGCGTTGCGGCGCGTCGAGACGCTCGCCCTGATGGCGGGCGTCGGCCTACCGCACTCCGCGGTGCGGGACCAGGTGGCCGGGGCGCTCGACGTCGTGGTCCACCAGGCGCGCCTCCCGGACGGCGCCCGGGTAGTCGAGTCGGTCACCGAGGTGGTTCGCGCGGCCGGCGGAATAGGCACCCGCGAGCTGTACCGGAGGGGCGGCGGGTTACGGCCGCCCGCGGACGGCGTCCTCGCGGCAAGGATTGGCGCGCTTCGCGGAGGAGGGGCGCGCGTCGAGCTGGCGCAGCACGCGCGGGATCTGGAGCGCGGGGGCGGGGCGGAGGGCTCGGAGGTCGCGGATGAGATGCCGGCTCTCGGACCTCCGGACGGGCTCGAGAGCGTGGAGGCTCCGGATCAGCCGCCGGATCTCGGACGACCGGACGGGCCCGAGAGCTTCGACGTGCCCGATGAGCCGCCGGATCTCGGACCCCCAAACGCATCCCGCCGGTCGGAGGACTCCGCGTGAGCGCGGCCGTCGGGCTCGCCTTTCTTGCAGGCGCCGCTGGAGTCGTGGGCATGTTGGAGCTGCTCGGCCGCGTGCCGGGATGGCTTTCGCGCAGGGGCCCGGCGTTTGTGCGTAGCGTGATGAGTCTGGCCGAGGTCCTAATGCGGCTCGGTCGCGAGGGGCGCGAGCCGGGGGCGGTCGAGCGCCGGAGGTTGCTGCTCGCCGGCGCTGTGGTGGCGTTCCTTGCCGGAGTCGCTCTCGCGGGGCCTCTGCCCGGTCTGGCCCTAGCGGCGGGCGGTCCCTGGGTCGTCTCGCGCGTGCTGCGTGCGCGGCGCGAGCGTTACCGCCGCGCGGTCGACGGAGGAGCGCCGCTGATGGCCGTCGCGATCGCCGACGCCATCGGGGGCGGGCACTCGCTGCGCGCCGCGATCGAGGAGGCAGCCGGATCGGTGCACGGGGCGGCCGGACACGAACTGCGGCGCGCCGGCGCCGAGCTCGCGGCCGGAGCGACGACCGACGGCGCCCTCGAATCGATGCGCATGCGAGTGGGCTCGCATCGGCTGGACGCCATCGTGGCGGCGTGCCTGCTCCAGCGCCGCGCTGGAGGGGATCTCGCACGCCTGCTGCGTCACAGCGCTCGTTCAATGGAGGAACAGGCGCGGCTCGAGGCGGAAGTGCGGGCGGCGACGGCTCAGGCCCGCTTCACCGGGTTGCTGGTCGCGCTGCTGCCTCTCGGCGGCGGACTCCTCGCGGAGCTCGCGAGCCCGGGCTGGTTCGCCAGCCTCTGGAGCTCGTTTCTGACCGCGTGGCTGGTGGGGATCGCGTTGATCCTTCAACTCGTCGCGGCGCTGGTAATGCGAAGACTCGGGCGGGTTCGATGGTGAGCGTCGCGCCGGTGAGCGGCGGGTCGGCGGTGGTTCCGATGCGAGGACTGGAGCGCGTTCGCTGATGACGGCCGCGCCGGTAAGCGCCCTGGCGGCGACGGTTTCGAGGCCAAGACTGGAGCGCGTTCGCTGATGACGGTTGCCACACCGCTGGCGTTTGCTGCCGGCGCCCTCGGGGCGGTCGGCCTCGCGCTCCTGGCCGGGCCGCTCCGCACCCGCTCGGGCGCGACGCGTGAGGCGCGCCTTCTTCGCGGGCTCGCGGCTGTCGGTGCGCGGCTGCGTCCGGACCGGGCCCCGGCGCCGCGCGACCTCGGCACGCGTATCGCAGCCGCGGGCCACCCGGCCGGGCTCGGCGCGCGCGAGCTGATGGCCGCCAAGATCGCGACCGCCGTGGCGGCCGGTGCGGCCGGGGTGCCGCTCGCTGCCGCCGCCCCCGGAAGGCTCGGCCCCCTGATCGCGGTCTTGGCGCCCCCTGCCGGCTTCCTCTCACCCGATCTCTGGCTGGCGCGGCTGGCGGCCGGGCGCGCGCGCCGGGTCCGGCGCGAGCTGCCTGTCCTGCTCGATCTCCTGCGGGTGACGGTGGAGGCCGGCAACTCGCTCGGTGAGGCGCTTCGGTCGGTCGGCGAGCGGGCAGACGGCCCCCTGGCTGCCGAGTGGCGGGCGATCGGCCGCCAGGTGGCGCTCGGCGTGCCACTCGCCACGGCCCTCGCCGGCATGGTGGAGCGCGTCCCGCTCCCCGAGATGCGCGCTCTGGTGGCCGCCCTCGACCGCGCCCGCCGCCACGGCGCCCCGATCGCCGGGACGCTAGAGGCCCAATCCCGCGACGCGGGCTTCGCCCTGGCGCGACGCATTCGCGAGGACGCTGCGCGCGCCGGCCCGAAGATGCAGCTGGTCGTCGCGCTGCTCCTGGTGCCGTCGGTCCTGTTACTCGTCGCGGCTGCGTTGGCGGCGGCACTCCTCGGCTCGGGGCGAGAGGTGGTGCCCGTGTAGCGGCTGGCACTAGCCGCGCATGCTCTTCGTCCGGGACGGACTGCGGGTCGCGTGCCGCGGCTGGCCTGCGGGACGCGTGGCGCGGCTGGCCTGCGGGACGCGTGGCGCGGCTGGGCCCGCGGGTCGCGTGTTGCCAGTGACTGCGGGACGCGTGCCGGGACTGACAAACTGACGCGCGCGGGCGCCTCCCGCGATCTGTGGCGGGTTTTGGGTCCTGTGCGGGCACAACCCGCCACACGAGCGAGGAGGCGGGTTGTTTTGGCGGGTTGTCCGTGCCGCCTCACCCGGACGGGGGACGCAGCGCGCGTTCCGGCTGCCAGAACGTCGCAACCGTGCACCTCACTGGCAGCACGCGCTCGGGCTTCGAGCTGCGGCTATCCGGGGAGCGACGCGGGCGCTCGGCGCGCCGGCCCGCCGTCGATAGCGGCGGCCCCGCGGAACCTCCCCCAGATTGGGGATGGTGCCCACCCGCGCGGGGGCGCCGCCGCGGTTCAACCTGCCGCGCGGAGGCCGCCGCGGCACACCCTGCCGCGCGGAAGCCGCCGCGGCACACCCTGCCGCGCGGCAGCGGCCGCGGTCGGGCGTTCTCGCGTCGGGATGGGCTTCGCCGCGCCCCGGGCAGCCCGCCGCGGCGCGCTTCACACCCGTGGCTTGGGAGCAACGAATGGCCGTCGACAGCGGCGGCGCCCGCAAACGGAGACGCACCCGCCACCCGGCTCCGGCCGGGCTCTACCCGGCGAGCCCAGCCCCCGCCCCCGCCGTCACCGCGCACGGCGGCAGCCGGAAGGCCGGCCTCGATCCCGCCAGGCCGGCGCCCCACCCCACGGCGCCGGCGATCTCCTGCCCCTGCAACGTGACTTGCAGCCCGGCCCCTGGATCCGGGCCTCGCGCGCGTTCGTCCCACCGCCCGGCTTCCCCTCAGGTATGCGGAAAACAGCCAACGCCGCGCGGCAATTCAGCCGCGTCGGACGGAAAGGTGGGGACAGGTGTTGAAAAGTGGGAGAAAGTGGGCTACGGTGGCGCCCAGCAAACGACCGGAGTGGCGGGGCTCCTCCCACTCCGCCACTCCGGTCTCGAACCTTCGCGGG
>Ga0081538_10003864_pt1 | contig 13988 bp, 9 predicted proteins | sample TabmetS5T2R1_FD_71022 | JGI IMG/M metagenome (GOLD analysis project Ga0081538, IMG submission 71022) | Tabebuia heterophylla rhizosphere microbial communities from the University of Puerto Rico - S5T2R1 | ecosystem: Host-associated > Plants > Roots > Rhizosphere ... | reverse complement strand
CATGAAGGCCCTGCCGCACGAGATGTTCGAGGCGGCCCGGGTCGACGGGGCCAGCGTCCCCACCCAGTTCTTCCGCATCACCCTGCCGCTGTGCCGGCCGGCCCTGGCCGCCCTGGCCACCCTGCAGGTGACCTGGATCTACAACGAGTTCTACTGGGCCACCGTGCTCATGCAGTCGGGCGACAAGTTCCCCATCACCAGCTCCCTCACCAACCTCCGCGGCCAGTTCTTCACCGACTACAATCTGCTGTCGGCCGGGTCGGTGGTCATCGCCATCCCCGTCCTGATCATCTTCTTCGTGCTGCAGAAGCAGTTCGTGGCCGGCCTGACGCTGGGCTCGACCAAGGGGTGAGCGCTATCCGCCTGCGCGCCGGTGGGGTGTCGCTGGTGCTCGACACACGGGCCGGGGCGGGGGAGCCGCTGCCGGTGGTGCTCCACTGGGGGCCGGACCTGGGCGAGGGGCTCGACGTCGACGCCCTGGCCGGGGCGCTGGTCCCGGCGGCGGCCCACTCGGCCGTGGACCGGCCGGTGCGGCGGCGGCTGCTGCCCATGCCGGCCGACGGCTGGCGGCTGCGGCCGGGGCTGGCCGGCGCCCGGCCCGACGGCGGTGGCTGGTCGCCGCGGTTCCTGGTCCGCTCGGCCGGCCTCGGCGAGGACGAGGCCTGCGCGGTGGTCGAGGCTGAGGACGCCGAGGCCGGGCTGGAGCTGGTGACCCGGCTGCGCCTGCACTCCTCGGGCGTCCTGGAGGTCGGCCACACCCTCCGCAACCTGGGCGACGGGCCCTACCTGGTCGAGCAGCTGGCGGTCAGCCTGCCCGTGCCCGCCCGGGCGGTCGAGGTGCTGGACCTGACCGGGCGGTGGTGCCGCGAGCGCGTTCCCCAGCGGCATCTGCTGCCCCAGGGGGCCTGGGTGCGGGAGGGCCGCCACGGGCGCACCGGCCACGACGCCACCCTGGTCCTGGCCGTCGGCACCCCCGGGTTCGGCTTCCGGTCGGGCGAGGTCTGGGGGCTGCACCTGGCCTGGAGCGGGGACTCGGTCCACTGGGCCGAGCGCAACCCCGACGGCCACGCCGGGATCGGCGCGGCCGAGCTGCTGGGGCCGTCCGAGATCGCCCTCGGCCCCGGCGAGACCTACGCGACCCCGCCGGTCCTGGCCGTCCACAGTGCCGAGGGCCTGGACGGCCTCAGCGCCGCCTACCACCGCTACCTGCGCGACCGGCCCTCGCATCCGCGGCGGCCCCGGCCGGTCGTGCTCAACACCTGGGAGGCCGTCTACTTCGACCACCGGCTGGACCGCCTGACCGAGCTGGCCGATGTGGCCGCCCGGCTCGGGGTGGAGCGGTTCGTGCTCGACGACGGCTGGTTCGGCGGCCGCCGCGACGACACCGCCGGCCTCGGCGACTGGTACGTGGCCGTCGACGTCTGGCCCGAAGGCCTGAACCCGCTGATCCGCCATGTCCGGAAGCTCGGCATGGAGTTCGGGCTCTGGGTCGAGCCGGAGATGGTCAACCCCGACTCCGACCTGTTCCGGGCCCACCCGGACTGGGTCCTGTCCGGGTCGGGGCGGCCGGGCCGGCTGCCCGAGACCTGGCGCAACCAGCAGGTCCTGGACCTGGCCAACCCCGACTGCTGGGCGTTCATCCGCGACCGGCTGGACGCCCTGCTCAGCGAGCACGACATCGCCTTCCTCAAGTGGGACCACAATCGCGACCTGATCGAGGCCGGCCACGGCGGCCGGCCCGGGGTCCACGCCCAGACCCTGGCCGTCTACCGGCTGCTGGACGAGCTGCGCGAGCGCCACCCCGGGGTCGAGATCGAGAGCTGCGCCTCCGGCGGCGGCCGGGTCGACCTGGGCATCCTGGTCCGCACCGACCGGGTCTGGGCCAGCGACACCAACGACGCCCTGGAGCGCCAGCACATCCAGCGCTGGACTCAGCTGCTGGTGCCGCCCGAGCTGGTCGGCAGCCACGTCGGCCCCCCGCGGTCCCACACCACCAGCCGCACCCACGAGCTCGCCTTCCGGGTCGCGACGGCGCTGTTCGGCCACTTCGGCATCGAGTGGGACATCGCCTCGGCCTCCGAGGAGGAGCAGGCGGCCCTGGCCGAGGCGATCGCCTGCTACCGGCGGCTGCGGCCGCTGCTCCACAGCGGGCAGGTGGTCAGGGCCGACCACCCCAACCCGGCCGCCTACCTGCACGGGGTGGTGGCTCCCGACCGGGCCGAGGCGCTGTTCGCCTACGTGCAGCTGACCGCCTCGGCGTTCGAGACCCCAGGGCTGGCCCGGCTGCCCGGCCTGGACCCCGGCCGCGCCTACCGGGTCACGCCGCTGACCGTGGCCGGCGCCCCCCAGACCAAGCAGGCGGTCGGCCCCCGCTGGACCGAGACCGGCGAGGTCACCCTGGCCGGCCGGGTCCTCGAGGAGGTCGGCCTACCCCTGCCGGTGCTGCGGCCCGAGCAGGCCTTTCTGCTGCGGCTGACCAGCCCATGAGCGCAGAGGACCGGCTGGGGCTGGGTACGGGGGGCCTGGCGCCGAGGGCGTGGTCCAGGTCGGACGCGGCGTCCCTGGACCTGTCGGGGGACTGGCGGTTCCGGCTGTCGCCGCGGGCCGACGCCGGCCCGGGCTTCGCCGATCCCGGGTTCGACGACAGCGGCTGGGCGACCCTGCCGGTGCCGTCCCACTGGCAGCTGCACGGCTACGGCGTCCCCGCCTACACCAATGTCGTGTACCCGTTCCCGGTCGACCCGCCCCAGGTGCCGACCGAGAACCCGACCGGCGACTACCGGGTCCGGTTCCAGCTGCCCGGCGGCTGGGACGCCGAGCGGACCGTGCTGCGGTTCGAGGGCGCCGACTCCCTCTTCCAGGTGTGGTGCAACGGCCAGGAGCTCGGCACCTCCACCGGCAGCCGCCTGCCGGTCGAGTTCGACGCCACCGCGGCCCTGGCCGCCGCCACCGGCGACGACCACCTGCTGGCCGTGCGGGTGCAGCAGTGGTCGGCCGCCAGCTACCTCGAGGACCAGGACATGTGGTGGCTGTCCGGGATCTTCCGCGAGGTCCGGCTGCTGGCCCGCCCGGCCGGGTCGATCGGGGACTGGTTCGTCCGCGCCGACTACGACCACGAGACGGGTGCCGGCACCCTCCGGGTCGACGCCGACGTGCCCGCCCGCGTCCGCGTGCCCGAGCTCGGGGTGGACGCGGGCGCCGGGGAGACGGTCCCGATCGCGGCCGTCGAGCCCTGGTCGGCCGAGTCGCCCCGGCTGTACGACGGCCAGCTGCGGTCGGAGGGGGAGCGGGTGGCCCTGCGGATCGGCTTCCGGACCGTGGCCATCAGCGACGGGCTGCTGACCGTCAACGGCCGCCGGGTCCTGTTCCGCGGGGCCAACCGGCACGAGTTCCACCCCGACCACGGCCGGGCCGTGCCCGAGGAGGTCATGCTGGCCGACGTCCGGTTGCTGAAGCGCCACAACCTCAACGCCGTCCGGACCAGCCACTACCCGCCCCACCCCAGGTTCCTGGAGCTGTGCGACGAGTACGGCCTGTACGTGATCGACGAGTGCGACCTGGAGACCCACGGGTTCGAGCCGCTCGGATGGCGGGGGAACCCGGCCGACGACCCCCGCTGGCGCGACGCCCTGGTCGACCGGATGCGGCGCATGGTCGAGCGGGACAAGAACCGGCCCAGCGTGATCATGTGGTCGCTCGGCAACGAGAGCGGGACCGGCCGCAACCTGGCCGCCATGGCCACCTGGGCCAGGCAGCGCGACCCGTCGCGGCCGCTGCACTACGAGGGCGACCGGTCGTGCGCGGACGTGGACGTCTACAGCCGCATGTACCCGACCCACGCCGAGGTCGACGCCATCGGCCGCCGCGAGGAGGAGCCACTGGAGGATCCCGAGCTGGACGCCCGGCGCCGGGCCATGCCCTTCATCCTGTGCGAGTACGCCCACGCCATGGGCAACGGCCCCGGCGGCCTCTGGGAGTACCAGGACCTGTTCGAGCGCCACCCGCGCTGCCAGGGCGGGTTCGTCTGGGAGTGGATCGACCACGGCCTCCGGACCCACACCTCCGACGGCCGCGAGTTCTACGCCTACGGCGGCGACTTCGGCGAGCCCCTCCACGACGGCAACTTCGTCGCCGACGGGCTGCTGTTTCCGGACCGGACGCCGTCACCGGGGCTGCACGAGCTCAAGAAGGTGGTGGAGCCGGTCCGCATCAGTGGTGCTCCGGACGGCGCCGTCCGGATCGACAACCTGTACGAGGTGCTGGACCTGTCCCACCTCAGCTTCGAGTGGGCCCTGGATGAGGAGGGCGTCGCGGTGGCAACCGGCCAGCTGAAGGTCCCGGCCTTAGGTCCCGGAGCCACCACGACCGTTCCCCTGCCCGACCTGCCGCCAACCGATAGGGAGTCCTGGCTCACCATCCGCGCCGTGCTCGCCACCGACCAGCCGTGGGCCGCCGCCGGCCACGAGATCGCCTGGGCGCAGATGCTCATCACCCCGGCCCGCCCGACCCCGGCCCGCCCGGCCCCGGCCCAGGACTCACCCTCGACCCTGCTGGTGGGGCCCCCACTCGGGAGGGTAACCGACCCAGGGGAAGGGGTGGGGGCGGTTGTCCACACCCCCCTCACCGTGGGACCCGGGACCTTCGACGGCGCCACGGGGACCCTGCTCCGGCTTGGCGACCTTCCGGTCACCGGGCTCCGGCTCGATCTCTGGCGAGCGCCGACCGACAACGACCGGGGGCATCACGGGGAGGCGATGGAGCCGCTGTGGCGGCGGGTCGGGCTACACCGGCTGCAGCACCGGATCGACCGGGTCGCGGTCGAGGACGGCGACCTGCTCGTGCGGACCCGGGTGGCGCCCGCCGCCACCGATCTCGGGGCGGTCGTGACCTACCGGTGGACGGCCACCGACCACGGGATCCGTCTGCAGGTTGACATCGTGCCCGAGGGGGACTGGCCCTGCCCGTGGCCCCGGCTCGGGCTACGCATGGGCGTGCCGGCCGGGCTTCGCCGGGTCGAGTGGTTCGGCCGAGGACCCGGGGAGGCCTACGCGGACACCGGCCGGGCGGCCCGGGTCGGGCGCTTTGGGGCGACGGTCGAGGAGCTCCAGACCCCCTACCTGTATCCCCAGGAGAACGGGAACCGCCGTGACGTGCGCTGGGCCACCCTGACCGACGAGGCCGGGCGTGGCATCCGGGTCGAGGGCGAGCCGGTCATCGACCTGACCGCCCGGCCCTGGACCAGCGAACACCTCGACCAGGCCCGCCACCCCACCGACCTGGTCCCCGGCGACCGCGTCTGGGTCAACCTCGACCTGGCCCAGCACGGCATCGGCTCGGCCTCCTGCGGCCCCGGGGTCCTGCCCGCCTACCGCCTCGACCCCGCCCCGGCGAGCTTCGCGGTGCGGCTCCTGCCCCTGACCTGACCAGGGGCCGGGAACCCGGGGGTAAGGTGCCGGGCATGGCCTTGAGGTCCTGGCACCTGAGTCTGCGGCGGCTGCCCGCCCCGGTGGTGGACGCGGGGCTGGCGGTGGCCCTGGCCATCGCGATCACCGTCGCCATCACCGTGACACCGGACCAGGGCGACCCACCCGACGCCCGCGCCTACGGGCTGGGGCTGCTCATCGCCGCCCTCTCCCTGTTCCGTCGGCGCTGGCCCCTGCCCGTGCTGCTGGCCTCGGCCACGGTCCTCCAGTGCTACAACCTGTTCGCCTACCCGGGCCTGTTCTCGGCCGTGCCGCTGTCGGTGGCCCTGGCCACCGCCTGGGCGGCCGGGCGGCGGGGCTGGGCGCTAACCATTGCCGCCTGGTTCGGCACCACCCCGCTGATCTACCTGGCCGTGACCGGCCTCCCCTCCGACACCAGAGCCCAGGTGCTCAGGGGCGCCGTCTCCGACCTGGCCCTGCTGGCCGCGGTGCTGCTGCTGGGAGAGGCTGTCCGGAGCCGCCGGGCCCTGGACGCCGCGCACCGGCTGCTCCTGGCCGAGCGGGAGCGTTCCGAGCAGCTGCTGCTCAATGTCCTCCCGGCCCCGATCGCGGCCCGGCTCAAACAGGGCGAGGAGGTCATCGCCGACGGCTTCGCCGAGGTCACCGTCCTCTTCGCCGACCTGGTCGACTTCACCCGGCGCAGCCAGGAGACGACCCCCGACCGGGTGGTCCGGGTCCTGGACGAGCTGTTCACGGCCCTGGACCGGCTGGCCGAGCGGTACGGGCTGGAGAAGATCAAGACCGTGGGCGACGCCTACATGGCCGTCGGCGGGCTCCCGGAGCCGCGGCCCGACCACGCCGAGGCCGTGGCCGAGATGGCCCTGGCCGTCCGGGAGGAGGTGCCCCGCCACCTCGACCCGGGCGGCCGGCCGCTCCAGATCCGCATCGGCATCGACACCGGCCCGGTGGTCGCCGGCGTGATCGGGCGGCGCAAGTTCAGCTACGACCTGTGGGGCGACACCGTCAACACGGCCAGCCGGATGGAGACCAACGGGGTCGCCGGCTGCATCCAGGTCACCGACCGGGCCCACCGGCGCCTGCAGGACCGCTACCGGTTCGAGCGCCGCGGGCCGGTCGAGATCAAGGGCAAGGGCGAGCTCGTCACCTGGTTCCTGGTCGGCCGGGCCGGTCAGCCGCGCTGACCCTCGGGGCGGGCGATCACCGAGAACTCGGCCCCGAAGGGGTCGGTGATGGTGGCCATGCGGCCGTAGACGAAGTCCTCGGCCGCGCCGGGGGTGCCGCCGGCCCCGGCCGCCCGGGCGACCACGGCGTCGGTGTCGGCGACCTCGAAGGTGGTCGACCACGACGACGACGGGATCCCGGGCACACCCATGATCCCGCCGACCTCATGGCCGTCGGGGCGGCGCAGGAAGGTGAAGTCGAACTCGGGCACGTCCGGGTTGCCGTCGAGGGTGAAGCCGAACACGGCGGTGTAGAACGCCCGGGCCGGCTCGGGGTCGGGGGTGATCAGGTCGTTGCGGACCAGCGACCCGGGCTCGTTCACGACCTCGCAGCCGACGAACCCGCGGCCCTCCCAGAGGCCGAACTGGGCCCCGACCGGGTCCCTGACGATGGCCATCCGGCCCTGGTCGGGGACGTCGATCGGCTCCTGGAGGATGGCGCCGCCGGCGTCGGCGACGCGCCGGGCGGTCGCCGCGCAGTCGCCGGCGGCCAGGTAGACGTTCCACCAGTGGCCACCGGCCAGCTCGTCGTGGCTCTCGGCGAGGGCGGCCACCCGCCGCCCACCCAGCAGGCACTGGGTGTAGCGCATCATCTCCGGCGGGCCGACCTGGAACTCCCAGCCGAACAGGGCCCCGTAGAACCCCATCGCCCGCTCCAGGTCCGGGATGCCGAGGTCGATCCAGGTCGGGGTGCCCTCCGGCTGGTTCTCGGTGACGAGGCTCATCGCGGCTCCTCCATTGCGGCTGGGACGGGTCGCTCAACTCGGGCTGTCGGGTGGTCGGTCAGACCACCATGACCACGCCTGAAGTCTCCCACCCCTCCCCGACCACGGAGGAGGACGTCCGCCGTGTCCTCCGGGCCGCCGAGCCGCTCCTGCGCCGGCTGGTCCCGAGCACTGACCGCGGGCTCGTTGCCGGGCTTTGGGTTGTATGAGAGCCTCCGGCCATGCCACGGGTCGCCCACGGATCCTCGGCCACGCCGGACCAGCTCCGGCAGGCCCATGCCGCCCTGGCCGAGCGCGCCGCCGAGGTCGACCTCGGGTTCGCGGTCGCGGCCCCGGCGGCCCTCCAGGACTTCGACTTCCTGTTCCCCGAGCTCCAGGACCACCCGGCCAACCTGCTGCCGCGGTCGGCGACCACGGTCAGGCACCTCAAGGAGCTCGGCCGGGCCATGGTCGACCCCGGCCCGGCCACCGGCGACGGTCCGGTCCCGGCCGTCTACACCTACCTCGGCCAGTTCGTCGACCACGACATCACCTTCGAGGCCAGCTCCTTCACCACCGCCAAGCTGCTCGCCGCCGGCCTGACCCCGCTGCCTCTGGCCCAGATCCGCGACGACCTCAAGAACCTGCGCACGGCCAGCCTGGAGCTGGACAGCCTGTACGGCCCGCCGGCCCCGCGCGACCCGGCCAACCAGGCCAAGATGCTGATCGGGAAGGTGACCAAGCTCAACGGGACCTCGGTGCCGACCAAGCGGCCGCCGGGCAAGGGTGACGACAACGACCTGCCCAGGGAGAAGCGCAACGCCGACCCGCTGCGCGACCGGGCGGCCCGCATCGGCGACCCCCGCAACGACGAGAACCTGATCATCGCCCAGCTGCACCTGGCCTTCCTCAAGGCCCACAACCGCCTGGTCGACCAGGGCCGGACCTTCGAGGAGGCACGCCGGCTGGTGCGCCAGCACTACCAGCACATCGTGCTCCACGACTTCCTCAAGCGGGTCGCCGACCCGGCGATCGTGGACGCCGTCATCACCGGCGGCAACCGCTTCTACGACGCCGACGCCGAGCCGTTCTTCCTGCCGCTCGAGTTCACCGTGGCCGGGTTCCGGTTCGGCCACACCATGATCCGGGACACCTACGACTTCAACCTCAACTTCCCCGACGCCACCCTCGGGCTGCTGTTCACCTTCACCGCCCTCAGCGGCCAGCTGGGCGACTTCGACACCCTGCCCGACAACTGGATCATCCAGTGGGAGCGGTTCATCGCCCCCGGCGGCGGCAGGAACAAGGCCCGGCGGTTCGACACCAAGCTGTCCACCGGCCTGTTCCAGCTCCAGACGGTCACCGGCGAGATCGAGCAGCCGGCCGACGCGGCCAACCTGGCCGTCCGCAACCTGCTCCGCGGCTACGGCCTGCGGATGCCGACCGGGCAGGCCCTGGCCGCCCGGCTCGGCCTCCCGGTCCTGACCGCGGCCCAGCTCGAGGCGGCCGCGGCCAGCGAGCGCCAGGCCCACGTGCTCAAGACCTCCGGGTTCCTGGAGCGGACGCCGCTCTGGTACTACCTGCTGGCCGAGTCCAGGCACCACGGCGGCCAGCGCCTCGGCCCGGTGGCCAGCACCCTGGTCGCCGAGGTGCTGGTCGGGCTGGCCCGGCGCAGCGACGACTCCATCCTGGCCACGCCCGGCTGGGTGCCGTCGCTGCCCTCGGCCAAGCCGGGCCGGTTCGAGCTGGCCGACCTGCTGCGGTTCGCCAAGGTGGTCGGGGGCGGGGCCGCGCCCAGGACCTACAAGGTGAAGCAGGGCGACACCCTGTCCGGCATCGCCCAGAGCAAGCTCGGCGACGCCAAGCGCTGGCCGGAGCTGTTCGTGCTCAACCGGGCCAAGATCCGCCACCGCGACCGGCTCACCGTCGGGCAGGTCCTGACCCTGCCGGCGGCTCCCATGCAGCCCAAGCCGCAGCTCTACGAGGTCAAGCGGGGCGACACGCTGTCGGGCATCGCCCAGAGCAGGCTGGGCGACGCCAACCGCTGGCCGGAGATCCACCGGCTCAACCGCGACGTGGTGCCCAACCCCAACCAGATCACCCCCGGCATGGAGCTGGTGATCGTCAAGCGCTGACCCGGCTGTCAGTAGGGGCGGGCAGACTGGCCCCATGCGGGTCGCCGTGGTCGCTGCCGAGGGTGGGGGGCTGCTCCAGGCCGTCGCCGAGGACGGCACGCCCCAGGGCCCGCCGGAGCCGGTCCGGGACCTGCCCGCGGCCGTGGCCGAGCGGGAGCGGGCCGGCCGGCCCCGCTGGGTGTGGGCGGCCACCGCCGAGCCCTACCCGGCCCTGCTGGCGGCCGGGGTGCGGGTCGGCCGCTGCCACGACCTCGCCCTGACCGAGGGCGTCCTGGTCGCCGCCGACGGCCGCTGGGGCGAGCCCCGCTCGCTCCCGGCCGCCTGGGCCCGCCTCCAGGGCCTGCCCGTCCCCGAGGACAAGACCCAGGCGGCCGGTGGGGTTCGGGGTCCCGGCCAGCCGGTCCTGTTCGACGACCAGCAGCTCGGCCAGCCCGGCCCGGCCGAGCTGCTCGAGCAGGTGGTGGCCGTCCACGCCGACCAGCAGCGACGCCTGGCCGGGCCGGAGGGGACCGGGTGGCCGGCGGGGCTGGGGTTGCTGGTGGCGGCCGAGTCGGCCGGGGCGCTGGCCGCGGTGGAGATGGCGGCGGCCGGGCTGCCGTGGCGGCCGGAGGTGCACGACGCCGTGCTGGCCGAGCTGCTGGGGCCGCGGCCGCGGGCCGGGGTGGCGCCGCGGCGGCTGACCGACCTGGCCACCCGGGTCGGGGAGGCGCTCGGCGACCCGCGGCTCAACCCCGACTCGCCCGCCCAGGTGCTGCGGGCGTTCGCCAACGCCGGCACGCCCCTGCCCTCGACCCGCTCCCACGTGCTCCGCGGCGTCGACCATCCGGCGGTGCCGCTGCTGCTGGCCTACAAGGAGCTGTCGCGCCTGCACGCCACCTACGGCTGGTCGTGGCTGGACGCCTGGGTCGCCGAGGGGCGGTTCCGGCCCGAGTACGTGCCCGGCGGAGTGGTGTCGGGCCGCTGGGCGACCCGGGCCGGCGGCGCCCTGCAGATCCCCCACGCCCTGCGCCGGGCGGTCGTGGCCGACCCCGGCTGGACGTTCGTGGTCGCCGACGCCAGCCAGCTCGAGCCGAGGGTGCTGGCCGCCCTGTCCGGCGACGACGGCCTCGCCCGGGCGGCGGCCGGCGGGGACCTGTACGCCGCGCTGGCCGCCGACGCCTTCGGTGGCGACCGGGCCAGGGCGAAGACCGCCCTGCTGGCCGCCATGTACGGCGGCGACGTCGGGCAGCTGATGACGGTCCTGCGGCGCCGGTTCCCGGCCGCCGTCGGCTACGTCGAGGCCGCCGCCCACACCGGCGAGGAGGGCGGCCTGGTCCGCTCCCAGCTCGGCCGGACCTGTCCACCACCCTCACGGGGCTGGCTGGAGGTCACCGGCCGGGCCGCCATGACCCGGCCCGCGGGAGCCGGCTGGCTCGAACCCACCGACCCGGGCGCCGGCCCCGCCGACTCGGCGGCCGGGCCGGTGTCCCGGGGACGGCGGGCGGCCAGGGACCGGGGGCGCTTCACCCGCAACTTCGTCGTGCAGGCCAGCGCCGCCGACTGGGCCCTGGTCCTGCTGGCCGCCGCCCGCCGCCGGCTGGCCGGGCAGGCCGCCCACCTGGTCTTCTTCCAGCACGACGAGGTGGTGGTCCACTGCCCGCGCGACGACGCCCCCTTGGTCGCGGACGAGGTCCGGGAGGCCGCCGCCGAGAGCGGTCGCCTCGTCTTCGGCGACACCCCGGTCCGGTTCCCGCTCAGCGTCGCCGTCGTCGACTGCTACGCCGACGCCAAGTGACCCCCAGACCTACCAGACGCCGCCGACCCAGGTGTCGAGCCGGTCCTGCACCTCCCGGAGGCGTTCGACCAGGCTCTTGAGCATCTCCACGGCGAGCTGGGGATTGTCCGACAGGAACGCCTGGAACTCGTCGGCCGGGATCTGAAGCGCCTCCAGCGGCTCGACCGCCTTGACCGTGGCCTCACGCGGCTTGCCGGCCAGGACGGCCATCTCGCCGAAGAAGTCGCCCCGCTCCAGCCGGTGAAAGCGGCCGCCCACGTCCACTTCAGCGGCCCCGCTGACCACGATGTACATGGCGTCGCCCGGGTCCCCCCGCTCCACAATCGCCTGCCCTGGCTCGTACGACACCCGCCGCCCGACCGACAGCACGTCATCGAGGTGCTCCCGGTCGAGCCCAGCGAAGAGAGGCATGCGCTCCAGCGCCGCACGCCCGACCGTCACCTCGTCCATTCGCTCCTCCCGTGCCGTTCCTGCCGATCCCGTTCCTGACCGGCCCGTGCCGGACCCACCCGGTCCGGTGCCGAGTCCCCCGGTGGGGGAGCGTAGCCCATCGCGGGCGGACGAGTGCGCGGTTGTCCACAGCCCTACCGCGCCGCCTCAGGCCCGTCCGCGCCGAGCGCGGCCAGGAGCCGGTCGACCAGGCCGGCCTGGGCGGAGATGAGCTTCTCCCTGGCCGTGGCCGGGTCGAACCAGCCGGCCCGGTCGACCTCCGGGAACTCGCGGCGGGTGCCGGAGCCGGGCGGCCACTCCATGGCGAAGGTGTTGCTGGTGATCGCGTCCGGGTCGAGGTCGCCGGGTGCCGCCCAGGCGCTGACCACCTTGCCGCCCTTCTGGCGGACCTCGCCCAGGGCGACGAACCCGTCGGTCGGGGGACGCTGGCCCGTCTCCTCCTCGAACTCGCGCAGGGCCACCGCCAGCGGGTCCTGGCCGTCGCCGTACTCGCCCTTGGGAATTGACCAGGCGCCGGCGTCCCTGCGGGCCCACACCGGCCCGCCCGGGTGCACCAGCAGCACCTCGAGGCCGTCGGCGCCCCGCCGGTAGAGCAGGATCCCCGCGCTGCGCTTGCCCATCGCCACCTCGTCCTAAGGTCGCCGGAACGATGTCGACATGGTGGCATGAGCGCATTCGCCGGTGCCGCCGCGAGGGTAGCCGACCCCTGGGAAGGGGCGCACGGTTGTCCACACCCCCGGCGGTCCGCACAATGCCGGGAGGGCAGCACCAGGAGGCGGCCGATGGCGAGCGTCAGGACCACCACGACCGGGCGGGTGACCGACACCCCCGGGCGGCCGCGGGCCGGCTGGGGGGACGACCTGGCGGCGGCGCTGCTCGGGACCTGGGTGGTCGGGGGGCTGTTCCTGGACGGGTGGGCGCACGTCAACCAGCCTGGGCTCGAGACCTTCTTCAGTCCCTGGCACGGCGTGTTCTACCTGGGGTTCGTGGTGTCGACGGTGGTGCTTGCCCGCCTGGTGGCCCGTCATCAGCGGGGCGGCTTCGACCCCGCCCTGGTCCCGGCCGGGTACGGCCTGGGGCTGGTCGGGGTGGCGATGTTCATGGCCGGCGGGGTCGCCGACGGCGTCTGGCACACCCTGTTCGGGGTCGAGATTGGTGTGGCCGCCCTGCTCAGCCCCTCCCACCTGCTGCTGCTGGGCGGCGGCCTGCTGATGGTGACCAGCCCGGTCCGGTCGGCCTGGTCCTCGCCGGACCTGCCGGCGAGCGCCCCGGCCCTGGCCCTGCTGCCCGCCCTGTGGGCGACCGCCCTCTTCACCGCGGTGGTGCTGTTCTTCTTCCAGTACCTGTCGGCGTTCGTCACCCGGGCCCCGTCCGTAGCTGCCGCCGACAGCCCCGAGGGCCTGCTCACCACGATCGTCGGCGTGGCCAGCGTCCTCGTCACCAACCTCATCGTGCTCGCCCCGGTCCTGCTGCTGGCCCGCCGCTGGCGGCTGCCCTTCGGCACCGTGACCCTGCTCGCCACCATGGGCGCGGTCGGCCTGACCTCGCTGCGCGAGTTCGTCCTCGGGAACCTGGTCTGGGCCATGCTGGCCGGCGGCCTGGCCACGGATCTCCTCATCGCCCGACTGCGCCCCGGCCCCGACCGCCCCGGGGCGTTCCGGCTGGTGGCCACCCTGGCCCCACTGCTGCTGTGGGGCGCCTGGATGGCCGTCTACGCCACCAGCTACGGGATCGCGTGGCCGCCGGAGCTGTGGGCCGGCGTCCTCGGGATGGCCTCGCTGACCGGCCTCGGCCTGAGCGTGCTGACCCTGCCCCCGGCCGTCCCGGCGGGCGTCTGGCCGGTCGGCCGACCAGAGGCATAAGCACGCGGAACCTGGGTAAACCGCCCTATTGGACATGGGGGGCGGAATCGCGCCCCAGGGCCCTTCCAAGGGAGGCTCGGGCACATGGCCGACAGCAGACCCCGATCCAGTTCCTTGTGGACACCCAACCGGCGACAGTTCTTGCGGGCGGTGGGCGTCGCGGGCATGGGGGCGGCGATCGCCGCCTGCGCCAGAGAGCAGGGCGGCGGCGGCCCCGGCGGCGGGCAGGAGGCGGCCGGCCAGGCCCCGTCGGTCAGCTTCACCGAGCCGAGGACCAAGCTCTCGGGCGACCTCAAGATCCTGCTCTGGAGCCACTTCGTGCCCAGCCACGACCAGTGGTTCCGCCCCTTCGCCCAGGACTGGGGCAAGAAGGTCGGGGTCAACGTGACCGTCGACCAC
>Ga0081538_10003863_pt1 | contig 13989 bp, 13 predicted proteins | sample TabmetS5T2R1_FD_71022 | JGI IMG/M metagenome (GOLD analysis project Ga0081538, IMG submission 71022) | Tabebuia heterophylla rhizosphere microbial communities from the University of Puerto Rico - S5T2R1 | ecosystem: Host-associated > Plants > Roots > Rhizosphere ... | reverse complement strand
AGTCGGGCATCGACTTCGCGAACGGGATCTCCGGGTTGCCCGTGTAGCCCTCCGGCTCGAAGCGCATGTACGCGAACTTGCGCACCAGCGTCTCGAGCGGCACGCCGTACTGGAGGCCGATCGAGATCGAGGTCGCGAACGCGTTCATGAGGCCCTTGATCGTCGAGCCCTCCTTGCCGACGTCGGTCAGGAAGACCTCGCCGAGCGTCCCGTCCTCGTACATGCCGGCCGTGATGTAGCCCTCGTGGCCGCCGACCGAGAACTTGTGCGTGATCGACTGGCGCTCGCGCGGCATCCGGTGGCGCACCGGGCGAGCCGGCTCCGGGGAGACCGGCGCGGCGGTCGCCTCCGCGTCCGCATCCTTCTTCTCACCCGCGTCCGTCTTCAGCGCCTGCGCCGTCTTCGACCCGTCGCGGTAGATCGCGAGCGCCTTCAGCCCGAGCTTCCAGCCCTCGGTGTAGATGTCCGCGATGTCCTCGACGGTGACCGACTCGGGCAGGTTCACGGTCTTCGAGATCGCCCCGGACAGGAACGGCTGCGCCGCGGCCATCATCTTCACGTGGCCCATGGGCGCGATCGCCCGCTCGCCCACGGCCACGTCGAACACCGGCAGGTGCTCGTCGGCGAGGCCCGGCGCGCCCACGATCGTCCCGCTGTCGGCCAGGTGCGCCTCGATCGCCTCGATCTGCTCGGGCAGGTAGCCAAGCGTCTGCAGCGCGAGCGGAACCGTGCGGTTGACGATCGTCATCAACCCGCCGCCGACGAGCTCCTTGTACTTGACGAGCGAGAAGTCGGGCTCGATGCCGGTGGTGTCGCAGTCCATGAGGAAGGAGATCGTCCCGGTGGGGGCGAGCACCGTCGCCTGCGCGTTCCGGTAGCCGTTGCGCGCGCCGATATCGACCGCCTCGTCCCACGCCCGCCGCGCCGCCGCCAGCAGCTCGGAGTCGCTGGAGAGCGAGTCGTCGAGCGCGTAGGCCGCGTGCCGGTGCTTGCGCATCACGTGCATGTGCGGGTCGGCGTTCAGCGCGTAGTGCTCGTAGGGACCGAGCGCGCCCGCGACCTCAGCCGACGTGCGGTACGCGCGTCCGGTCATGAGCGCGGTAATCGCGCCGCAGAGGGCGCGACCCTCGTCCGAGTCATAGGCGAGCCCGTCCGCCATCAAGAGCGCGCCGAGGTTCGCGTAGCCGAGCCCGAGCTGCCGGAACCCACGCGCGTTCTTCGCGATCTCCTCGGTCGGATAGCTCGACGGCCCGACCACGATCTCCTGAGCAAGGATCACGACGTCGACCGCGTGCTCGAACGCCTCGGTGTCGAACGTGCCGTCCTCCCGCCGGAACTTCATGAGGTTGAGCGAGGCGAGGTTGCAAGCCGAGTCGTCGACGTGCATGTACTCCGAGCAGTTGGCGACGACGACGCCATCCACGATGTACGAGTGGTGCAGCGGCTCGGTGAGGTTGTAGACGACTTCTTGGCCGTCCGCCTCGCGGGCCACCAGCCTGTTGCCACGCTTGGTGGCGTAGCGACCGGTCTCCTCGAGAAGCCCGGCCAGCGCGGCCTCCTTGCGCGGAGTCGAGAAGCCGATCAGGTACGCGAAGCGCTCCAGATCGGACCCTGTGATCCGAAGGTCGAACCCCTGACGCGACTCGTACTCGACCGTCGTGCCGTCCACGCGCGTGTAGCTGAAAGATGCCGAGGAACCCTCTGTGATCCGGTAGATCCGACCGCGCACGCCGAAGGCGCTGAGCAGGCGCTGCACATCGCGCAGAAGCGCGTCGCTGCGGCTGCCGAGGCCGACGTACCGGTTCGCCTTGCTGCCGGTCTCGACACGCGATACGCAGCCGTCGGCGCCGAATAGGCCGCGGAGGAACGCCGCCTGGACCTCAGTCGGAGCGGCGAACACTGACGCCGGCACTCGCTTCTCGTGTGCGCGCGCGGAGCTGATGCCGATGCCGCGGAAGAACTCACGCACCGCTTCGCTGCCGGCACGAAGCTGGACGGTCCGGTTGTCCATCTCTTGGCGCGAGATGCCGCCGATCAGTTCCCGGAGCATCCCCTCGTGGGAATCGGCGAGGCCATCGTCGATGTCGTCCCCTCCGTAGACCCAACCCGTCTGGACGTCTGTCAGCCAGCCGTCGCCCACCAGGTGACCGGTGAGCTCGGCGAGGCCCTCGCTCCACTTGTCGGGGAGCTCGGTATAGGTGGCGGTGCCGCCGCGCACCACGGACTTGGCGAGCGCCTCGACCTTCACCGGCAGCGCCCAGGAGGCGTCCTCCGCCGGCGTCGGCGAATCGTTGACAAGCACGCGGTCATCAGCCGCAAGCTCGTCCGCCCGCACGTAACCGCGGTTGAGCGTCCAAAGCCGGTGATTCGGCGTGCAGCGCAGCTCCTGCCCATTGGCGAAGCGCAACCGCAGGATCTCCTTGACGCCGTTGCGCATGACAGCGAGCGGACGCGTCGCGACCACGCCTCGTCCGGGGTCCTCGGCCGTCGCACGGTGCGTGTAGACACGGAACTCCTCGCCCGCCTGGGCGCGCTCGTACAGCTCCCCGAACGGGATGAGGCCCAACGTCGTGTGCACGCGGGCATCGGCCGGGAAGCACGGATTAGACGCGTTGATCCGCCCCGAGTTCGGGCACGTGTGCCACTCGTTGATCGTGGTGTCGTACTGGATGCCTGGATCGGCGCAGCGCCACGCCGCGTCCGCGATCTGATGCAGCAGGTCCTTCGCGTTCACGCGCTCGATCACATCGCTCGAGTTGCGCGCGGTCAGCTCCCACTCGTCGCCGTGCTGGGCGCGTTCCATGAACTCGTCGGTCACGCGCACCGAGTTGTTCGCGTTCTGGTACTGGATCGAGGCGAAGTGCTCGGAGTCGAGCCGCATGTCGAAGCCGGCGTCGCGGAGCGCCGCCGCCTTCTCCTCCTCGCGCGCCTTGCACCAGATGAAGTCGGCGATGTCCGGGTGATCGACGTCGAGCACAACCATCTTGGCTGCACGGCGGGTCTTGCCGCCGGACTTGATCGTGCCCGCCCACGCGTCCGCTCCGCGCATGAAGCTGACCGGCCCGGACGCGAGCCCGCCCTTGGAGAGGTGCTCCTTCGAGCCGCGGATCCTCGACAGGTTGATCCCTGACCCGGAACCGCCGCGGAAGATGATCCCTTCCTTGGTGTTCCAGTCGAGGATGGACTGCAAGTCGTCCTCGACCGAGAGAATGAAGCACGCCGACGCCTGCGGGCTCTCCTCAAACCCCACGTTGAACCACACCGGCGAGTTGAACGCCGCCATCTGGTGGAGCAGGATGTGGGTCAACTCGTCGTCGAACGCGGCCGCGTCCTCGTCGGTAGCGAAGTAGCCGCCCTCGCGCCCCCAGCCCGCGATCGTGCCCGCCACGCGGCCGATCATCTGCTTAACCGAGGACTCGCGCTCGGGCGAGTCCATGCGCCCGCGGAAGTACTTCTGGGAGACGATGTTGGTCGCGTTCTGGGACCAAGTCTTCGGGAACTCGACTCCGCGCTGCTCGAACGCCGGCGTCGCCGGGTCGCCGATCACGGCGTCGCGGATCTCCCACTCGACGCAGTCGAAGGGGTGCACGCCGGCCTCCGTGAAGCGCCTCGGAACGCTGACCCCGTCACCGGCTGCGGTGATGGCGGGGGCGGTGGCGCTACGGCTGTCGGACATGACCTCTCCTCGATCTGGCGGTTGTCGGTGGCTCCCCTTGGCGGGAAAGATCGATGCTGCTCTTCGGGTCGGACGGAATGGGAGGGCCGTCGAGGGCCAGCTGATCGGCCGCCGGAAGGGGCTCCTCCTTGAAGCGCCGGACGACCGCCTCGAGCTCGTCAAGGTCGGCCAGATTGCGGTAGACGGAGGCGAACTGGATCGCCGCCACGGGGTCCAAGGACGCCAGCCCGCGTTCGGCCAGATCGCCGATCGTGCCGGCCTCGACCTCCGACCCGCCGCGCCGAACCGTCGCCGCGATCGACTCGGCGAGCGCCTCGAGCTGCTCGTCCGATACCGGCCGCTTGTTGGCCGCCCGCACGAGCCCGCGCAGGAGCTTCTGGCGATCGAAGCGCTCGCGCCGCCCGCCGCGCTTCAAGACCGTCACCAGCGGCTCCTCGATCCGCTCGTAGGTGGTGAAGCGCTCCATGCACGACTCGCACTCGCGCCGGCGCCGCACGGCATCGCCGGATTCGGACAGGCGCGAGTCCACGACGCGGGTCTCGCTGGAGCTGCAGAACGGACAATGCACACGCCGAATTCTACTACTTCTAGTGCTCGAATCCTCCTTCGAGCACTACATATTGTGTCCGGATTATGCGACGATCACGTCGTGCCGCGCCGCCACGGCGGGGAACTCCGACGGATCCGCGGCCGCCAGCTCACGCAGGTAACGGTCGAGGCCACCGGGCACCGAGACGTTCAGGAAGCGCACGGGCTCCCCGCCCAGGTTCGAGACGGTGTGCACGTTCCCGGGCGGCACCAGCGCGTAGCTGCCCGCCGGCGCCTCGCGCTCCTCGTTGTCCAACAGCACGGTGAGCGTGCCGTCGAGTACGTAGAAGGAGTCGGTCAGGACGGCATGGAAGTGCGGCGGCGGCCCGGGCGACTCGGCACCGAGCTCCACCTCGACCACCGCCACCGAGCCGAGCCCGTGGTCGGCGCCGACCTTGATCCGACCCTGCGCGGGGCCGAGGTCGAGGTGCTCGCCCTCCCCACGCCGAAGGAGGACGCCGTCGCTCGGCGGCCGGCCGCCGTCCGCGGGTGGCGGGTGCTGGTCGAAGTCGTCGAGGAGCCCCCGCAGCCGGTCGTCAAAGCCCATGCCCGGCGCGTGGATGTTGAGGAAGCGGCAGCCCTCGCCGCCCGGGCTGCGGTAGGAGTGCACGAGCCCGGGCGGAGCGAACACGAAGTCGCCCGGGCCGAGCAGGTGCTCACCACCGCCGACCCTGAAGAGGACCTCGCCCTCGAGCATGAAGAACGCGTCCGAGTGGTGGTGGTGGATGTGGGGCCCCGGCTCGCGCTCGCCCGCGACGTGCCGGGCCTCGCACAGCACCAGCGCCTCCCGCCCGGACTTGATCGCGAACTCCCCGTCGCGGGGCCGCTCGCCCTCGCCGGGCCCGAGGAGATAGGCGGAGTCCGACGCCACGGTCAACTCATGGCCTCCCGGCGCTCGACCTCGGCCTCGGTCGGCTCGTCAGACGCGAACGACCCGAGCGGGACCTCTCCCGCCCGCTCGTAGGTTGCGATCACGACACCGGTCGTCGACGTCTTCGAGTCGGTCTGCTTCAGGCCGCCCGGGGTCGTCCCCTCGCCGAAGAGCCGCTTGCCCTTGCCGACCACGACCGGAAAGATCATCAGGCGAAACTCGTCGACGAGATCGTGCTTCAGCAGCGTCTGGATGAGGTTGGCGCTGCCATGGACCTGGAGCTCCGGCCCGTCCTCCTCCTTGAGCCGCGCGATCGCGCTAGGGACGTCGCCCTCGAGCAGCTTTGAGTTCGCCCAGTCGACGCTGTCGAGGGTCGTGGAGGCCACGTACTTGTTGGCGCTGTTGAGCAGCTCGGCGCCGGGCTCGTCGGAATGCGGCCAGTGGGCGGCGAAGATCTCGTACGTCTTGCGGCCGAGGATGAGGCCGAACTCCTTCGACCCCCACATCCCCTCGCCCATGTGCTCGACCATCACGTCGTCCCATTGGGTGACCGACCAGCCGCCCAGGGAGAAGCCGTCGCTTGGATCCTCCTCGGGCCCGCCCGGGGCCTGCATCACGCCGTCGAGGGTCAGGAAGGTGGTCACGACCAGTTTCCGGGACATTCGATTGGCTCCTTTCGAGAGTTGCGCCGCTGGGGGTTAGGACCGGCGTGCTCACGGAGACTCATCGGCGCGCCACGCCTACCGGCGGCGCGGGCCGTCTACCGAGAACCTATATCTCGCAGGGCGGGAAGTACGGGTACCACCAGGCACGCACGGTCAGGTTCTCTGAGGCGGCCATGATCGAGTTCGGGTTGAGGCTATGCGGCTTGCCATGTCGGCCGTCGAAGGGCATCCCCGGCAGGTGCCCGTACTCATGGATCGCCGTCATGCAGAAGCGCCACCAGTCATCCGATCGGCCGAACTCGGGCAGCCAGGCCCAGTCCACGCCCTTGTTGAAGTTGATCGTGCAGTGGTGACCGTCGCTCCTCACAAAGGCGAGCGCCCGTCCCATGTACGAGCGCGAGCGCCAGCGGAAGCCGACGCCCCGACAATTCGGGGAGGCATCCCATTCCTCGACCCAGAAGTCGCGCGCGACGGCCTTTGCGTCGACGCGGTCCTCCCAACTCGGCATGCTCGCTTGGGCGCCGGTCGGGACCAGCAGCAGCGCCGTAAGGAGGGCCAGCATCAGCCCGCGGAGGATGAGCTTCTTCATGGGTTACCGGTCGACCCGCGGTCGATACTCCGGTGTATCGGCGAGAACCCCCGGCGTCTTGACCGCCGGGGGCCGGTCAGTCGTCGTCGAAGTCGTCCGAGCCGCTGCCGGAGCTGCCGCTTCCGGAGTTGTCGTCCGAGCCGCCACTTCCGGAGTCGTCCGAGCCGCCGCCCCCCGAGCCGTCCGAGCGGCCCCGGCCGCGCCCGCGCCCACTCGAGTCGTCTCCTGATTCGACCTCGCCGCCGTGGTCGTCGGCGGGCGGGGTCGTCGGCGTCGTGGGTGTCGTGGGACTCGGCGTGGTCTCCGCCCGCTCGCGCGCAGCGGCGCGCCGCCTCGCGCGCCGGCGTGCCTCGCGCCTGCGCTCTGCCCGCTGCTCCGCGCGTGCCTCCCGACGGCGCTCGGCAGCCGGCGGGGCGAGCGTGTCGCCCGCGCTCAGCGGCTCGGCCGAGAGGCCCACGCTGTCGCCCGAGATCGTGTTCGCGAGCAGCCCGATGCCCACGGCGGCGGCAAGGCCGGCCAGCACCAGCGCGGCTCCGAGTGCGAGACGCCTCAGGCTCATGATTCGACCCTAGCCACGGCCGGGTAAGGCCTCGTCGAGTTGCGGGTCAGCAGCGGGTAAAGAGCTGTGCGCCGGAAGCACGATCTCCGCGCGCGCCCCGCCGCCGGCGCGGTTGGTGAGCGAGGCCTCGCCCTCCCAACGGCGCGCCAGCGCCTCGACCACGTTGAGGCCGAGTCCGGTCCCCTTGCCGCCGCCGCGGCTGGCCGAGCCCCGGTAGAAGCGCTCGAACACCCGCTCCCGCTCTGCCTCGTCGATGCCCGGGCCCTCGTCCTCCACGGCGATCCGCACGCGCCTTCCGTCGGCCTCCCAGCCGATCGTCACGTTTCCGCCCGCGGGCGAGTAGCGCAGGGCGTTCTCGATCAGGTTGTCGAGCATCGTCCCCACGTCCTCGGTCGAGGCGCGCACCTCGACGGGGTCGCCTTCCTCGACGCTCAGCAGGTGGCCGCTCCGCCGCGCCGGCCGCCGCCAGCGCTCGTGGGCGCCGTGGGCCGCCTCGCCGACGTCGACCGGCTGGGGCGCGGGCCGCTCGCGCTCACCGGCCAGGGTCAGCAGCTCGGCGAGGAGCCGGGCAAGGCGCTCGGTCTCGTCCTCGGCCGCGGCGAGCTCGTCCCTGACCTCCGGCTCGTCCGTCTTGGCGGAGGCGGACTCGAGCCGCAGGCGCAGCCCCGTGAGCGGGGTGCGCAGCTGGTGCGACGCGTTGGCCACGAACTCCCGCTGCGCGCGCAGCGAGCGACCGAGCCGGGCGGTCATCTCGTTGAAGGCGGTGGCCACCTCCTGCTGCTCGGTGGAGCCCTCGACCTCGGCGCGCGCGTCGAGGTCGCCATGTGCCACGCGGCGCGCGCTCGAAGCGAGGCCGCGCATCGGCTTGGCGAGCGAGCCGGCGAGGAGCCAGGCCACCGCAAGGCCGAGGAGCAGGGCGATCAAGCCGACCCCGATCAGGGCGATCACGTCGTTTCGGACCTCGCGCTGCACGGCGTCGACGCCCTGGGTCACCCGGACGGCGCCCTCCGTTCGCCCTTCGACCACGATGGGCACGGCCGTGAACAGCAGGTCCTCGTCGAGCGACCGGCTGTGCCGCTCGCCCTGGGACGCGCGCCCGTTCAGCGCCCGCCTGATCTCGGGCCGGCTCGCGTAGGACTCGTCGCCGACGGCGCCGCCCGCGGAGTCGGCCAGGAGCTTTCCGTCCTCGTCGACGACGATCACGCGCCCGCCCAGGTCGCGAGCCGAGCTCTCCACGAGCGGCCGCAGCTGCGCGGTCTCATCGAGGCGCCCGGACGCACCGGCGGCCAGCAGCTGAGCCTGCCCCTGCGCCTCTCGCCTGATCTCCGCGTCGACGCGCTTCGACAGGTTCAGCGCCAGCGGCACCTCCAGCGCCACGATCACCAGGATGAGCACATACGCGAACGCCAGCAGCAGGCGCGCCCGCAGACTCATGACCCGGCCGCGAGCTCGTCCGGCGCGGCGAAGCGGAAGCCCACTCCACGCACGGTGTGGATGAAGCGCGGGTCCGCCGAGTCGTCGCCGAGCTTCCGCCGCAGGCTCGACACGTGGACGTCGAGGGTCTTGGTCGAGCCGAACCAGTTGGTGTCCCAGACCTCGTCGATCAGGCGCTCGCGGGTGATCACGGTGCCGGCTTCGCTCAGCAGAAGCTGAAGCAGCTCGAACTCACGCCGGGTGAGGTCGAGCTCCTCGCCGGCAAGCGTTGCGCTGCGGCGTGCCGGGTCGAGGCTGAGCTCGCCCGCCTCGAGCGGGCTCGTGGGCTCTGCTGCTTTGGGCGGCTCGTCCACTCGCCTCAGTACGGCTCGGATCCGGGCCGCCACCTCGCGCGCGCTGAACGGCTTGACGATGTAGTCGTCGGCGCCGAGCTCGAGGCCGACGATCCGGTCGGTCTCCTCGCCGCGCGCGGTCAGCATGATGATCGGCACGCGCGAGCGCTCACGGAGGGCGCGGCAGACCTCGAAGCCGGAGCCGTCCGGAAGCATCACGTCGAGCAGCACGAGGTCGGGGCTCACCCGCTCGGCGGCCTCCAGGGCCTCGCTCGCGGTGGGAGCCAGCTCGGTGTCGAAGCCCTCGCGCTCGAGCGCCTCGCGCAGGGGCTCGGTGATCGAGACCTCGTCCTCGACCATCAGCACGGTTCGCCTGCCGGCGGCCATCTCGTCGAAGAGTAGGCGCGCAACGGGCGCCGGGATGGTGGTCCCGGCGCCCGTTTGCGCTGCGGCCTGTCCGGAGGGCTTAGTCGTCGTCGCCGCCGCCGGGGCCGGAGTTGCCGCCGCCGTGGCCACTGGAATCGTCGTCACCGTCGTCGCCGCCGTGGCCCGGGCCGCTGTTGTCATCCTCACCGAAGCCGCCGTCATCGTCAAACCGGTCCTCGGCGTTGCCGGGGCCGGAGTTGTCGACGCGGCCGCTGTGGTCGTCAACCCGGGCGCCTGCGCCGGTGCAGCGCGGGTCATTTGCGTGCTCGGCCTCGTCGCACGGGCCCGAGATGTCAACGCCGCCGGTGACGGGGGCCTGAGGCTGCGGGACGCTCACGCCCGCGCAGCGGGGGTCGTTGGCGTGCTCGGCCTCGTCGCAGGGGCCGGAGATGTCGCCGGGACGGTCGTCGTCACGGCGGTCATCACGACGGTCGCCGCCGCGATCGTCGCGCACGCCGTCGTCGTCGGTGGTCTCGGTGGTGGTCGTGCGGTCCTCGGTCGTGGTGCCCGTGGTAACGGCGGGGGTCGCGGGATCCTGTCCGACCTGGGCCACAACAACGGCGGCCATGATGCCGAACAGCGCGACGGCCAAGGTGAGTGTCAGCGCTCTGCGCATGCTGGTCTCGCTTCCTTCTTCGATTGGGTGGTTCAGAGCATGCGCGGCGGCCCCCCAGCAGATGGCCAGCGCGGGGTCAGGGGTCGATCAGGGTCGGGTTAGGAGTTGGTAAGGGGTTACAGTCCGCTGATGGCCGCGGACGAGGCGGTGATGGCCCAGAGCTCCTCCGGGATCGTCGGCAGCGCCGGGACAGTCAACTCGGCCGGCGTGGTCGGCAGCGCCGGCACGCTGGCGAGCGCGGGCGTGATCGGGAGCGCCGGGACGGTGGCGAGCTCCGGGGTGATCGGGAGCGCCGGCACGATGAGCAGCGCTGCGGTCGTTCTGAGCGCCGCGGTCGCGTTGAGCATTGGCGTGGTCGGCAGCGCGGCCATAGTCGGCGGGGTCGGAAACGTGGGCTGCGCTGCCTGTGTGGGATGCATCGGCTGCGTGGGCTGTACGGGTTGCGTCGGCTGTGTCGGCTGCGTGGGTCTGACCGGCGCGGTCGGCGAGGTCGGGACGAGCGCCTAACCCTTTAGTGAGGCGAGCGTCCGCTCGAGACCCTCGTCGAGCTCGACCTTCGCCTCCCAGCCGAGCTCGGACTTGGCGCGCGACGGGTCGAGGGCGATGTGCTGCACCTCGCCCGGGCGCTCCGGCGCATGCTCGGGGCGGAAGCCGTTGTCCGAGTGACGACCGAGCACGTCGACGATGTCGAGCACGCTCCTCTCCACACCCAGGCCGATGTTGATCGGGCCGCCCGTCTCGGAGCCGGCCGCGCGCAGGTTGGCGTCGACCACGTCGTCGACGTAGACGTAGTCACGGGTCTGCTTCCCGTCGCCGAAGATCCTCGCCTCCTTGCCCTCGAGCATGGCGCCGCAGAAGATCGCGATAACGCCGGCTTCGCCGAGCGGATCCTGGCGCGGGCCGTAGACGTTGCCGTAGCGGAGCGAGACGGTCGAGAGGCCGTGCAGGCGCGTGAAGATCTCGCAGTATTGCTCGGCGCAGAACTTCGAGAGCCCGTAGGGGGCCTCTGGGGCGACAGGGTGGTCCTCGGGCGCCGGGATCGTTCGTCCCTCTCCGTAGATGGCGCCGCCGGTGGAGGTGTTGACGACCCGCGGCACGCCGTGAGCCTGTGCTGCTTTGAGGACGTTGATAGTGCCCTCGACGTTGATGCGGGCGTCGGCCGCCGGGTCGGCCACCGACTTGCGCACGTCGATCTGGGCGGCGAGGTGGAAGATGACGGCTGGGGCGGCCTCGCCGATCGCTGCGGAGACGGCCTCCGCGTCGCGGATATCGACCTGCTCTAGCCGGGCGCCGTTCTGCGTGGCCTGGTCGAGGTTCGCCTTGCGCCCGGTCGAGAGATCGTCAAGGACGGTCACGCTGTCGCCGCGCGCGACCAGGGCGTCGACGAGGTTCGAACCGATGAAGCCGGCCCCGCCTGTGACCAGTGAGTTCATGCGGCGGCGCACTCTAGCCACCGGTCTCGCTGCTACGTTCGCCCCTCGAATGCGCGGCCTCTTCGTCACCTTCGAGGGCATCGACCGCTCCGGCAAGACGACCCAGGCGCGTCTGCTCTGCGAGGCGCTTGGCGATTCGGCGCTGGGCGTGCGCGAGCCCGGCGGGACCGAAGCGGGGGAGCGGGTGCGCTCGATCCTGAAGGACCCGGCGCTGCCGTTGTCGCCCGAGGGCGAAGCGCTGCTGTTCGCCGCGGCGCGCGCGGAGCTCGTGACCGACGTCATCCTGCCCGCGTTGGCGTTAGGGCGGGTGGTGGTCTCGGACCGCTTTCTCGACTCGTCTCTGGCCTACCAGGGCGGGGCCCGCGGGCTCGGGATCGATGACGTGGAGCGGGTGAACCGCTTTGCCACCCGCGGGCTGCGACCCGATCTGACCTTCCTCCTCGATCTCCCCGTAGAGACCGCCTGGGCGCGCCGAGGGGGGAGCGATCGCTTCGAGGACGAGGGAGCCGAGCTGCAGGAGGCCGTGCTCGCCGCGTACGAGCGCCTGATCGAGGCGGACCCCGAGCGCTGGCGGCGCGTGGACGCGGCGCGGGCGCCCGAGGAGGTGCATGCCGAAGTGCTTGCGCTCGTCGAGGAGGCCCGGGCGGGGGCGTCGGCGTGAGCGCTTCTGTCTTGACGGGGACAGACGACCACCCGCAGGCCCGAATGGTGCTGTCTAACGCGCTGGCATCGGGGCCCTCGCACGCGTATCTGTTCCACGGGCCGGCGGGGGTCGGCAAGCGAACGGTGGCGCGGGCGTTCGCCGCAGAGCTGCTCGCCGATGGGGCGGCCGATCCGGACGACGTGCGGATGCGCGTATCGCATGGCGTCCACCCGGATCTCACCTGGGTCCGCCCGAGCGGCGCGCACGTGATGAGGGTCGACGACGTGGACGAGCCCGTGGTGATGGCCGCCACGCGAACGCCGTTCGAGGTCTCGCGACGCGTCTTCGTGCTCGAGCGCGTCGACACCATGAACGACGAGGTGGCCAACCGGTTGCTGAAGACCCTGGAGGAGCCGGCACCGTTCGTGCATTTGATCCTGTTGACGGACGCGCTGGGGCGGGTGATCGAGACGGTGGTGTCGCGCTGCCAGCTGGTGCGCTTCGAGCCGCTGCCGGCTTCGCGAATCGCCGCCCAGCTCACCGCGGAAGGCGTGCCCGAGGAACGGGCCCGGGCCTGTGCGCGGCTGGCGCTCGGCAATGCTTCGCGAGCGCGCTACTTGGCCTCGCCGGAAGGCGAGGAGGTACGCGCGGAGATCGAGGCGTTCGTGGCGGCGGCGCTCGCGGGCGGCGGCGACACGGGCGACCCCTGGCGGCCCTTGCTCCAGCGAGCAGAGGCGCGACGCGAGGCGGAGGAGGAGCGGCTGGCCGTGGCCGCCCGCGAGCGGCTGGAGCTTGAACCGAAGGGCCGCGAGCGCCGGGCGATCGAGCGCGAGCTCGAGGAGGCCGCGAAACGCGACGGCCGCCGCGCCCGCACCGAGTCGCTCGACCTGGCTCTCACCTTGACTGGTCTTACCCTCAGGGACCTGGTGTGCGTGGCCGAGGGAGCCGACGCGGCGGTGTTGGCCGAGGACCGGACGCCCGCCTTGGCCGAACGGGCCCGCTCGCGCGACCCGCGCAAGCTGCGCGAGGCGGCGGAGCGGTGCGAGGATCTGCGGCAGGCTCTCGAGCTGAACGTGACCGAGGACCTGGCGCTGTCGGCGCTCGGGTTCAGGCTGTCGGGCCTGGTGGGCGCCGGCTGAGCCGGCTACACCGTCGGTTTCGCCACCGGGTTACCGCACACGCTCGCTCATCGCGCGAAGGGCAGCACGCGGTGCTCTACTCGCTCAGCCCCGCGGCGTCACGGGCGTCGCCGGCTTCCCGATAGCCCCTCACTCGCACGACCCTCCCGCCGCGCACCGTCCACACGCTCGGCAGGCGCTGGTCTATGACGACACCGCTCTCCCGGCCCCGTGCCCTCGCCCGGATGAGGGCCACCACCTTGTCGCCGGCCTGGACGAGCTCCTCGATCTCGAAGTTGACCTGCTCGAATGCCTCGAACCAGGTGAGCCACGCATCTCGAACCTCTTCGAACCCGCGCCGCATGCCCCAGTCGCCCCATAGTCCCGACACGTCCTCCCATTCGATGTCGGGGTCGTACAGTCTGCTGAACGCCTGCCAATCACGCCGTTGCTGCGCTTCGACGACCGCGCGCACAACGTCCGCGTTCTCTTGCGACATCCACCGTCCAGTATCGCGCGCCGTGTCGCTGTCGCACGACCGCGAGCGTCTCGCCCCTGCTCGCGGAGGCGGGTCAAGCGTGGGCCGTACGTCCCGATGTGAAGAAATCCACGAGCACCGGCGCGAGCGCGCTCATCTTTACGTTGTGGCTGACGCCCGGGAGCGCGCGGTGCTCCGCGTTCGGGAGAGCGACGGCGATCGCGGCGGCCCCCTTCCGAAGCTTCTCCGGGCTCCTTTCGCCGCTCACGATCAGCGTCGGGGTCGCGACGCGCGCCCAGTAGGCGTCGTCGACCGGGCGCCCGCGGACGTAGTGGTCGATGAGGGCGGCCTCGTAGGGCAGCGTGTGCGCCGTCGCCTTCAGCTTCGACCACATCGGCCACCAGAGGCTCATCAGCGACGGGATCAGGGACGGCATTCCGATCACCCGCGCCATGAAGTACTTCACCGCCTCGGACCTCCGGCCGCGGTCGACGAGCGCGGCTACGTGCGGCACGAAGTCGTGCGGCGGAAGGCCGTCGCTTGAATCGACGATGAAGGGCG
>Ga0081538_10003862_pt1 | contig 13992 bp, 11 predicted proteins | sample TabmetS5T2R1_FD_71022 | JGI IMG/M metagenome (GOLD analysis project Ga0081538, IMG submission 71022) | Tabebuia heterophylla rhizosphere microbial communities from the University of Puerto Rico - S5T2R1 | ecosystem: Host-associated > Plants > Roots > Rhizosphere ... | reverse complement strand
GGCCGTCGCCCTGGACCGCTTCTACATCGAGAACTGGTCCCTCGGCCTGGACCTGTACATCCTGCTCAAGACCTTCGGCGCCGTCGCCGGCGGCACCGGCGCCATCTAACATGACCCACCACCGCGGGCTGTGCCGAGGTCGCGATCAGGGAGGGACTGGATGCGCTACCGGCCCTTCGGCGGCACCGACCTGCGGGTCTCCGAGCTCGGCCTGGGCGGTGGCCGTCTCGGAGCCACACTCAGAGAGAGCACCGGCCGCGAGGTGACCCGGATGCTGCAAGAGGCAATGGACAGCGGGATCAGCTTCTACGACACTGCCGACAGCTACGGCCAGGGCAAGAGCGAGGAGCTGATCGGCGACGCCTTCAGAGACCGCCGAGACCGGGTCGTCCTCGCCACCAAGACCGGCTACCGGCTCTCGGGGGCCGCCGAGACCGCCGCCCGGTTCAAGCCGCTGATGCGCCCACTGCTCCGCTCGACCAGGCCACTGCGACGGATGGTCTACCGCGTCCGCTCCTCCCAGCTGAGCAGGGACTTCTCGGCTCGCCACATCAACGACGCCGCCGACGCCAGCCTGCGCCGGCTCCAGACCGACTACATCGATCTCTACCAGCTCCACAACCCTCCCACCGCCGTGCTTCGAGACGGTCAGGTGTTCGCGGTGCTCGACCGGCTCCGGTCGGCCGGCAAGGTCAGGTACTACGGCGTCTCCTGTCATACCGTCGAGGACGCCCTGCTCGCACTGCGAGATCCGGGTGTGGCGGCCGTCCAGGTCAAGCTCAACCTGCTCGACCGCCGGGCGATCGGCGGCCTCCTCCCCGAGGCCCGCCGCCGCCGGGTCGCGGTCATTGCCCGCCAGCCCCTGGCCGGGGGCTTTCTGACCCAGTCCCCGGCCGAGCTCAGCCTGCAGGCCGCGACCATGGACCAGGACCGGTTCCAGGAGCGGCTGCGCGCCGCCGGCCAGTTCCGGTACCTGGCCAAAGGGTCGCGGACCCTGGCCCAGGCCGCCATCCAGTTCGCGCTCGGCCAGGAGGGAGTCGCGGTGGTCCTTCCCGGCATCAGCAGCGTCCGTCACCTCCGAGAGGCGATCGGGGCGCTCACCGCACCTCCCCTGACCGACCAGGAGCTGGCCATGATCCAGGCGAGCTGAGGGTCGAGATGCTGCTTGACGGCCGCAAGGTGTCCAGAGGCCGCGCCATCGAGTGCGACGTCTGCATCGTCGGTGCCGGCGCCGCCGGGATCACCCTCGCCCATGAGCTCCACGGCCGGCCCGAACGCGTGCTGCTGCTGGAGAGTGGGGGGTTCAAGGCGACCAGGGCGGCGCAGGACCTGAACACCGGAGCGGTCTCCGACCCCGCCCATCATGGTCCGCTGGACGGCTACCGGGTCAGGCGCTTCGGCGGGACCTCCACCGTCTGGGGGGGATGGTGCGCCCCCTTCGACGAGCTCGACTTCCAGACCCGGGCTCATGTCCCCCACAGCGGCTGGCCCATCGACAAGACCTCGCTGGACCCGTTCTACGCCAGGGCGCACGCCTACTGCGAGCTCGGCGCCTACGCCTACGACGCCTCGTCCGCGCTCCCTGGGGCGCCGGCGCCGACGATCCCGGGACTGGCGTCGCCGGAGGTCGTCACCGACCAGTTGTGGCTCGTCAGCCCACCGACCGACTTCGGCAGCTCCTACCGGTCGGTGCTGCGGCGATCCCACAACGTCACCGTCTGCCTCCACGCCACCGCCCTCAGGCTGCTCGCCGGCCCGCCGGGCCGAGTCGACCAGGTCGCCGTCGGCTGCGGCGACGGCAATCGGTTCACCGTCCGGGCGCGGAGGTTCGTCCTGGCCGCCGGAGGGCTGGAGACCACCAGGCTGCTGCTGCTGTCCGACGACGTCCACCGGGGCGGAATCGGGAACGGGCACGACCTCGTCGGGCGCTTCTACCTGTCCCACCTCACCGGCGACGTGGGCGAGCTGGAGCTGCGGCCGCACGCGGGCGAGGTGGTCTGGGGCTATGAGACCACCGTCGACGGCGTCTACTGCCGCCGGCGGATGGGGGTCGACCGGAACCGCCAGCAGGCGGACCGACTGCTCAACTTCGCCGCCATTCTGGACCGGCCGCCGCCCGACGACCCCGGCCATGGCGACGGCCTGCTGTCGGCGATCTTCCTCGCCAAGCTGCTGCGCGGCCGGGAGTCCGGCGCCTCCGGCAGGGTGGTCGCCGCCCACCTGGCCAATGTCGTCACCGACGCCGGCGGCGTCGCCCGCACCGCCGCCGTGTGGGCCCGAAGACGCCTGCTGGCCCCCAGACGCCTGCCTTCGATCCTGCCCACCCGAACCGGGAACCGCTACACGCTGCACTACGACGCCGAGCAGGCCCCCAATCCCGACAGCCGCGTCCTGCTCGGCGACCAGCTGGATCCGTTCGGGCTGCGGCGACTCCGGGTCGACTGGCGGTTCTCGGACGCGGACGTGGACAGCGTGATCCGGTCCACCCAGACGATCGAGGCCGCGCTGTGCCGGGCCGGCATCGGGCGGATGCTGCTCGACCTCCGGGCCCGGCGGCAACGCGTCCACGAGATGGCCAGCGTGGGCAGCCACCACCTGGGCACGACCAGGATGGCCGACGACCCGGCCAGAGGCGTCGTGGACGCCACCTGCCGGGTGCACGGGATCGACAACCTGTGGATCGCCAGCAGCTCGGTGTTCCCGACCGCCAGCTATGCCCGGCCGACGCTCACCATCGTCGCCCTCGCGATCCGTCTCGCCGACCACCTGAAGCGGTCGCTGTGACCGATCCCACCGCCGCCGCCCCGGTGAGGAACCGGCGAATGGCCTGGCTGCTTGACCGTGGCCGGGTCCGGGCCGCTGGCCGGGTCGGGTGGGGACTGGCCGACCAGGCCCTGTCCAGCCTGACCAACTTCGCGGTCAGCCTGCTCGTGGCCCGCCAGGTCGGCATCCAGCAGCTCGGCGTCTTCAGTCTCGTCTTCACCACCTACCTGCTGGCGCTGGGCGTGTCCCGCTCCCTCAACACCGATCCCCTGCTGGTCCGCTACAGCGGCCGCCCCGACGCCTGGCGGGAGGGGACGGCGACGGCGGCCGGTGGGGCCGTCGGGCTCGGCGTTGCCCTGGGCGCCGGCTGTGCGGCCGTGGGGCTGGCCATCGGTGAGGTGCTCGGGGGCGCGCTGGTCGTGCTCGGGCTCGGCCTGCCCGGCCTGCTGCTCCAGGATGCCTGGCGGTTCGCGTTCTTCGCGGCGGGCCGCAGCTTCCACGCCTTCCTCAACGACCTGGCCTGGACGGTCGCGCTCCTCCCCGGCCTGGGGGTGCTGGTCGCCATCGGGCACAACTCGGTGATCGCCTTCGAGCTGGCCTGGACCGGAGCGGCGGCCCTCGCCGCCCTGTTCGGCATCGCCCAGTCCAGGCTGCTTCCCTGGCCGCTCAACCCGCTGGGATGGTGGCGCCGCCATCGCGACCTGAACACCCGCTACCTGGGCGAGTTCCTGGCCATCGGCGGGGTGGGCCAGCTCAACAGCTACGGGGTCAACGCCATCGCCGGCCTGGCCGCGGTCGGAGCCCTACGCGCCGGAGAGATCGTGATGGGACCGGTCCATGTGCTGTTCATGGGCGGCAATGTGGTCGCCGTGGCCGAGGGGGCACAGATCGCGAGCCGGTCGCCGGCACGGCTGGCCCGCATGAGCCTGCTGGTCTCGGTGGCGATGAGCGCCGCCGCCATCCTCTGGGGGATCGTCCTGATCCTGCTGCCGACCAGTGTCGGCACCAGGGTGCTGGGCACGACCTGGTACGCGGTCGCCGAGGTGATCGTGCCGTTCGTGCTACTGACCATCGGCCTCACCGCCGCCGCCGGACCGCAGACCGGGCTGCGGTCGCTGGCCGCGGCCCGGCGCGGCCTGCGGGCGCGCCTGATCCATTCGCCGCTCATGCTGGTGGGAGCGATCGGCGGGGCCGCGGTGGGCGGCGCCGTCGGGGCCGCCTGGGGGATGGTGGTCGGGAACTGGACCGGCGCCGCCGTATGGTGGTGGCAGTTCCGGCTCGCGCTCCACGAGCAGGAGACCTCCTGAGCGCTGTCGTCGGCTCATCGGTGCCGCTGGCGGTGCAACCGGCGCAGCCTCGACCTGAGCCACACCCCGAACCCCAGCCAGGCGGCCACCAGCAGCAGGATGACGGCCGGAAGATCGCCGGCTTCGACGCCGTGCGTCTCGGTGATCCCCACCGCGACTCCCTTGGGGAACGGCTCGAGGAGGATCAAGGCAACAGCCATGGCGACCAGCGCGACGGCCGCGACCTTCCTCCACGCATGCCGATACCCGGCTGGCCTCGCCATGACGAGGAGTGTAACCAGGAGCGGATCGGCCGGTGGTGATGGCAGAGGGTGGGGTGGGGAGCCTAGCGAGCAGCCAGGATGGGATCTACGAAGTTCTACGCATGCCCGATCCGGGTCTGGATCTGTACGGTTTTGGGCGAGCAATTCACTCCAATTCGTCCTTTAGCATGAGTCTCGAATTGCTCGTCCGATGGAGCACCATCCGGGGGGGTGGCCAGTTGGTCGTGCGGAGGCGGACGCAGAATTCGAGGGAAATACGGCTCGACGATCCCGCGGCCACCGGACCCCCACCGCCAGCCGGCAACGCCCTCCGCCGCTACCGCCAGATCAGCCGCGGCCTCATGGCAACCGACGCCGCCTGCCTGGTCATCGCCCTGCTGATCGGCTACTACCTGCGCTATGACAACCGGCCGATGCCGGTCGGGGAGTCGCTCACCGTCCTCTTCGCGCCCCTGCTGTGGCTGGCGGCATTTCAGGCATTCGGTCTCTACGCGCCCCAGCACCTCTCACCCCCCGAGGAATTCCGCCGCATCTTCGGCGCCGCCAGCGTCGGGATTGTCCTGCTGGTGGTGGCCAGCTACTGGTCCCATTCCTCGTTCTCGCGGCTGTGGATGGGCGCCACCTGGGTCCTGGCCCTCGGCCTGGAGCTGGTCACCCGCCGGGCCTGGCGGCACCACCAGCGGCGCCTCAAGCACCGGGGGCGGCTGTCGTTCCGGACCCTGATCGTCGGGACCAGCGCCGAGGCCGGCCGCCTGGCCCATGTCCTGGACCATCCCGGCTCCGGCTTCGTGCCCCTGGGCTATGTCCGCGGGTCCGACCCGGTGATCTGGGCCAACACCCTGCCCCTGCTCGGCGACCTCGAACAGCTCCAGAGCCTGATCCGCAACCACGCCGCCGACTGTCTGTTCGTCGCCTCCTCGGCCCTCACCTTCGAGGACATCTCCTGGGTCGCCCAGGCGGCCCGCAAGGAGGGCGTCGAGGTCCGGGTCTCGGCCAACCTGCCCCAGATGCTGACCTCGCGGCTGTGCTTCCAGACGGTCGGGTCGACGATCGCCATCTCCCTGCGGCCGGTGCGCCTCAACGGCCGCCAGCGCTTCCTCAAGCGCGCCTTCGACCTGGTGGCGGCCTCGGCCGGCCTGGTCCTGGCCGCCCCCCTGCTGGCCGCCATCGCCCTGGCCGTCCGCCTGACCTCACCCGGCCCGGTGTTCTACCGCCAGGAACGGGTGACCAAGGACGGCAAGGTCTTCCAGATGCACAAGTTCCGGACCATGCGCAGCGGCGCCGACCGGGCCGTCGACACCAGCGCCCCGTTCTTCAAGCTGACCGCCGACCCGCGCCTGACCCCGGTCGGGCGGATCATCCGCCGGGCCAGCCTGGACGAGCTGCCCCAGCTGTGGGACGTCCTGGTCGGGCACATGAGCATGGTCGGCCCCCGGCCCCTGCCCGCCGACCAGGTCGCGGCCAACCTGGAGCTGCTGGGCGAGCGCCACGAGGTCCCGGCCGGGGTCACCGGCTGGTGGCAGGTCAACGGCCGCAGCTCCCTCAGCCCCGAACAGGCCGTCGCCCTGGACCGCTTCTACATCGAGAACTGGTCCCTCGGCCTGGACCTGTACATCCTGCTCAAGACCTTCGGCGCCGTCGCCGGCGGCACCGGCGCCATCTAACATGACCCACCACCTGCTCGAGCCCGAGCCCCTCCAGTCCCGGCGCATCCTCCGGACCCGGGTGGACGCGACCAGCTACCGGCACACATGCGACCAGGTGCTGGACTGGGCCGCCGCCGGCGAGTCGCGCTATGTCTGCGTGGCCACGGTCAACAATCTGATCGAGGGAGTCGACGACCCCGGCTACAACGCCCTCATGGAGCAGGCCGACCTGGTCACCCCCGACGGCATGCCGCTGGTGTGGGGCCTGCGCCTGCTCGGGGTGCCGGACGCCTCCCGGGTCTACGGGCCCGACCTGACCCCGCTGGTCTGCGAGGCCGCGGCCCGCCGGGGCATCCCGGTCGGCTTCTACGGCGGCCAGGACGACGTCCTCGACAACCTGGCCGCCGCCCTGACCGCCCGCTACCCGGGGCTGCGGATCGCCTACCGCTGGAGCCCGCCGTTCCGGCCCCTGACCCCGGAGGAGGAGGCCCGGGTGACCGGCGAGCTGGTCCGCTCCGGCGCCAGGGTCCTGTTCGTGGGGCTCGGGAGTCCCAAGCAGGAGCGGTGGATGGCCGACCACAAGGACCTGCCCCTGGTCATGCTCGGCGTCGGCGCCGCCTTCGACTTCCTGTCGGGTCGCAAGCGCCAGGCCCCGCCGGTCCTCCAGCGTCTCGGCCTGGAATGGCTGTTCCGCCTGGTCCACGAGCCGCGCCGGCTCTGGCGACGCTACCTGTACCGCAACCCGCGGTTCGTGGCCCTGTTCGCTGCCCAGCTGTTACGCCAACGCCGAAGGGGCGCACGATGACCCAACCACCTTGGGGGGTGAGATGCGTCGCGCCTTGATCACCGGCATCACCGGGCAGGACGGCTCGTATCTGGCCGAGCTCCTGCTGACCAAGGGCTATGAGGTCCACGGCGTCGTCCGGCGGGCCTCGTCGTTCAACACCGGCCGGCTCGACCACATCTACCAGGACCCCCATGAGCCCGGGCCGCGGCTGCAGCTGCACTATGGTGACCTGACCGACGCGGTGGCGCTCGTGAACCTGATCCGCGACGTCGCGCCCAACGAGGTCTACCACCTGGGTGCCCAGAGCCATGTGAAGGTGTCGTTCGAGATCCCCGAGTACACGGGTGAGTCGACCGGGCTGGGGACGACCCGGCTGTTGGAGGCGATCCGCGCCTCGGGGGTCGAGACCCGCTTCTACCAGGCGTCCTCCTCCGAGATGTACGGGGCCGCCCCGCCCCCCCAGGACGAAGCCACCCCGTTCCATCCCCGCAGCCCCTATGGCTGCGCCAAGGTCTATGGCTTCTGGACGACGGTGAACTACCGGGAGGCCTATGGGCTGTTCGCGGTCAACGGCATCTTGTTCAACCACGAGAGCCCACGCCGGGGCGAGACCTTCGTCACCCGCAAGATCACCCGGGCGGTGGCCCGGATCCAGGCCGGCCTCCAGGATCGGCTGTATCTCGGGAACCTGCAGGCCCGCCGCGACTGGGGCTATGCGCCGGAGTATGTGGAGGCGATGTGGCGGATGCTGCAGCAGGACCGCCCGAGCGACTATGTGATCGCGACCGGGGAGAGCCACACCGTCCAGGAGTTCTGTGAGCTCGCCTTCTCCCATGTGGGCCTGGACTGGCGGCGCTCTGTGCTGGTTGATCCGGGCTACTACCGGCCGGCCGAGGTCGATGAGCTGTGCGGCGACGCCACCAAGGCCCGGATGGAGCTGGACTGGAAGCCGCAGACCGGCTTTGAGGAGCTGGTCCGGTTGATGGTCGATGCCGACATTGAGCTGCTGAGCGACGAGCTGGCCGGCCGCACGGTGAGGATCGACCGCTGATGGACCTGCACGGACACAGCATCGTGGTCACCGGCGGGACCGGGTTCCTGGGCCGCCATGTCTGCCGTGAGCTGGAGCGGGCCGGGGCCAAGCCGGTCCCGGTGGGTCGGGCCGACTACGACCTGCGGCACCGGTCCGAGATTGACCGGATGCTCGCCGACACCCGCCCGGATGCCGTGGTCCACCTGGCGGCCGTGGTCGGCGGCATCGGGGCCAACCGGGCCCATCCCGGCCGGTTCCTGTACGAGAACGCGATCATGGGCCTTGAGCTGCTCGAGGGCTGCCGGGTGGCCGGCGTCTCCAAGACGGTGATCGCCGGGACCGTGTGCGCCTATCCCAAGCACACCCCGGTCCCGTTCCGCGAGGAGTCTCTGTGGGACGGCTACCCGGAGGAGACCAACGCCCCCTACGGCCTGGCCAAGAAGCTGCTCCTGGCCCAGGCCCAGGCCTATCGGGCCGAGTACGGGATGAACGCCATCTATCTGCTGCCGGTGAACCTGTATGGGCCTGGCGACAACTTCGACCTCGAGAGCTCTCATGTCATCCCGGCAATGATCCGCAGGTTCATCGAGGCCACACAGCGGGGCGCGCCGCGGGTCGAGCTTTGGGGTGATGGCAGCCCCACCCGCGAGTTCCTCTACGTCGAGGACGCCGCCCGCGCGTTTCGCCTCGCCCTCGAACGATACGACGGGCCCGAGCCAATCAATCTCGGGTCAGGAGAGGAGCTCTCCATCAAGGACCTTGCCAGGCTGGTTGCCGACGCCACGGACTATCGCGGCGAGATCGTCTGGAATCCCAGCCGCCCAAACGGGCAGCCGAGGCGGCGGCTTGAGACCAGCAGAGCTTGGGAGCTGCTCGGATTCAAGGCCAAGGTGAGCCTCCATGAAGGAGTGCGCCGCACTGTTGCCTGGTGCAGGTCAGCAGCCGCGCAGCAACCCGGCTGGGGGTCCGGGGGGCTCAAGTCTAGCCCCCCGGTCGACCGGGGGTCCGGGGGGCTCAAGCCTAGCCCCCCGGCGGATCGGGGGTGAGTGGCATCCGGGTTCGGCATGCCTCCACCATCCAGCGGCTGACCGCCCTGGCCGGGCGGCGGGTCATGATCCTGCACACCCCGCCGGAGACGGCCGACGCCGGCCTGTCCGGGCTGGACGTCGACTGCGCGGTGACCGGGCTGGACCCGCGCTGGCCGCTGCGGCTGGCTGACGGCTGGCGGCTCTGCCAGGTCCTCCACTACGACCTTAAGGGCTGGTACTGGGTCCTGGAGCGGGACGGCCAGGTCGTCTGCCTCGACACCGTCGACGACCCGCGGGCGCTCGGCCGCGACGGCTTCCCCACCGACCGGTTCTCGGCCACCGAGGACCTGACCGCCCCAGCCGAGGTCCAGGCCGCCTACCTGACGGCCAAGCGGGTCCGCAAGGGCGACCTGCGAGACGCCGAGTGGGCCAGGATCGGCCGCCTGGCCGGCGCCGACCCCGGGCGCTTCCGGGCCGCCCTGGCCGCGGTGGTCGGCGACCGGCTGGCCGGGCGGCTGGCCGGTCCGGCCCTGGCCGGCCTGCCCCCCGACCCGGCGCTCGGGCGGCAGGCCCGGCGGCGCCAGCTCCTGCGCCGCTACCGCACCCCGTCGCGGGCGCTGGCCGGGCTGGCCGTCGGCCTGCGCCGCGAGCTGGAGCGGGTGGCCCGGCCCACCGGCCTGGTCGTGCTCGTGGCCGGGCCCGACGGGACCGGCAAGTCGACCCTGACCGGGGCGCTCCCCGAGCGCTGCACGGCCATGTTCCGGCGGGCGACCCGGATCCACTGGCGGCCCGGCCTGCTCCCCCGCCCGGGCGCGGTCGTCCGCCGCGAGCCCGGCGACCCGACGGCCCCGCACGCCCGGCCGCCGTACGGCCGGGTGCCGTCGCTGGCCCTGCTCGGCTACTACTGGCTCGACTTCCTGGTCGGGGGCTGGGCCCGGGTCACCCCGATGCGGCTGCGCAGCGGCCTGGTGGTCATGGAGCGCGGCTGGTGGGACCTGGCCGTCGACCCGCGCCGCTACCGCCTCCAGGTGCCCGCCTGGCTGGTCCGGCGGCTCGGGGCGCTGCTCCCCCGGCCCGACCTGACCCTGGTGCTGGAGTCGCCGGCCGAGCGGCTGCGCGCGCGCAAGGCCGAGCTGCCCGCGGCCGAGCTGGAACGCCAGTCGGCGGCCTGGCGGGCGGTGCTGCCGCCGCGGCTCCAGAGCCGACGGCTGGACGCCTCCCGGCCCGCCGAGCAGGTGCTGGGCGACGCCGCCGAGGAGGTCCTCGAGCTGCTGGAGGCGCGGACGGTGGCCCGGCTGGACGGCGGCTGGGCCAGCCTGCCCCGCCGCCGGGCGCCGCGCTGGCAGGTCCCCCGGGGCCCGCGGGCCACGGCCGCCGCCGCCCTGGCCGTCTACCAGCCGATGAAGCCGACCTCCCGGGTCGGCTGGGAGGCGGCCCGGCTCCTGGCCGCCGCCGGCGGGCTGCGGCTGCTGCCCCGCGGCGAGGCGCCACCGCGGGTCGTCCGCCAGGCCCTCGCCCCCTACCTGCCGCCGGGGGCCACCCTGGCCACGGCCAGGGTCATCCACCCGGACCGGGAGCGGTACGTGGCCCTGATCCTCGACCGCGACGGCGGCTGCCAGGCCCTGGCCAAGGTGGGCGCCGACCTGGCCGCGGCCGGCGAGCTGGCCCGCGAGGCGGCCGCCATCGAGGCCTACGGGCCGCTGCTGGCCGGCCCGGTGTCCGCCCCCAAGGTCCTGGCCGCCGAGCCCGGGCTCCTGCTGCTGGAGGCGGCCAGCTGGCGGCCCCGCCGGCGCCCCTGGCAGCTGAAGCCGGAGGTGGCCGCGGCCATGGGCGCCTTCTACCGGGCCGGGGCGCACGGCCCCGGCCCCCAGCCGGGCCCGGCCCACGGCGACTTCGCCCCCTGGAACCTGCTCCAGACCGCCGACGGCTGGGTCCTGATCGACTGGGAGGACGCCGCCGCCGCCGAGGCACCCTTCCTCGACCTGTGCCACTACCTGGTCCAGGGCCACGCCATGCTCGGCCGCCCGTCCCGCCAGGCCGTGCTCGGCGGCTTCCGGGACCAGCGCGGCTGGGTCGGTGAGGCGGTCGCCGCCTACGCCGACGGCGCCGCCCTCCCGGTCGACGGGGCGGCCACCGCCCTGCGGCGCTACCTGGCCACGGTCGAGTCCAGGCTGCGGCCGATGGGCACGGGCGAACGGGACCGCTGGCCGAGGCGCAGGCGCCTCCTGGAAGAGCTCGAGCGGTAGCCGTGCGGATCCTCGCCTTCGCCTACGCCTGCGAGCCGGGCCGCGGCTCCGAGCCCGGGGCCGGCTGGTCGTGGGCCCGGATGCTGGCCGGCCTCGGTGAGACCTGGGTGGTCACCAGGGCCAACAACCGGGCGGCGATCGAGGCTGGCCTGGAGGGGCTGCCCGAGGCCGGCCGGCTCCACTTCGTCTACGTCGACCTGCCCGAGCGGGCCCGCCGCTGGAAGCGGGGACGGCGCGGCATCCACCTGTACTACCTGCTCTGGCAGGCGGCCGCGCTGCGGGCGGCCCGCGAGGCCCACCGCCGGCACGGCTTCGACCTCGTCTGGCACCTGACCCTGGCCAACGTCTGGTTCGGGTCGGTCGCCCCCCTGGTCGGCCCGCCGGTGGTGTACGGCCCGGTCGGCGGCGGGGCCAGGGTGCCGTGGCGGCTGCTCCCGACCCTCGGCCCCCGCGGGGTGGCCATCGAGGCCGTGCGGACCTCGGTCGACACCGTGGCCCGGTACGCCAACCCGCTGGCCCGGATCGCCTGGCGGCGCTCGCGGCTGGTGCTGGTCCAGAACCCCGAGACCCGCCGCTGGCTGCCCAGGCGCCACCGCGAGCGGGCCGAGCAGTTCCCGAACGTGGTCCTCGACATCGCCCCCGGGACCCGCCGCCGCCACCCGGCCGGCCCGCCGACCGCCGCCTACGCCGGCGACCTGCTCCCCCTCAAGGGGGTCGCCCTGGCCCTGCGGACCGTCGCCGAGCTGCCCGGCTGGCGGCTGCTGGTCGCCGGCCACGGGCCCGACGAGCCGCGGCTGCGAAGGCTGGCGGCCGAGCTCGGCGTCGCCGAGCGGGTCCAGTTCCTCGGCTGGGTCCCGAGGGACCGGCTGCACAAGCTGCTCCGCGACGAGGTCGACGTGTTCCTGTTCCCCAGCCTGCGCGACCAGGCGCCATGGGCCGTGGCCGAGGCCAGGACCCTCGGCCTGCCGGTGGTCTGCCTCGACGTCGGCGGCCCGCCCCTGCTCGGGGGCAGCCCGGTGGCCAGGGCCGGCCCGGCCGGCACGGTCCACGCCCTGGCCGGGGCGGTGGCGGCCGCGGCCGCCGAGCCGCCCCCGCCGCCGCCGGCCTTCGACCTGGCCTCACGCCAGCGGCGCCTGGCCGAGCTGCTGGCCCGCACCGGGCTGGCCCCCATCACGCGGGGACGGCCATGACCGCCCCGGCGGCACGCTCAGGTGTTCACGAAGGTCCCGTCGCGGTCCTGGCCGCGCTCGCGCCAGCCGTTGGCGTTCAGCTCCCCCTCCCACTGCCAGAACTGGGCGCCCGGATCGGGCACGTGGTAGGTGTTGCGCCGGAAGCGGACCTTGGCGTCCGGGTGGAAGGCCGTCTCCCGGCCGACCAGGCCGGTCTCGGCCCCAGGGGCCATCCGGACCACGTTGTCGTGGACGTCGACCTCGGCCACCCGGTAGACGCCCAGGCGCCCGCTGCCCCGGTCGGTGTCGACCAGCCCGATCCCGTTGGTCTCGTCGCCGGAGACAACCGTGTTCCCGGCGATCTCGACCCGCTGGGAGCTGTTGACCAGGATCTCGGAGCCGTACCAGATGGAGCGGCCGGCCGTGGACCGCGAGTTGCCGCGCACGGTGTTGTCCCGGATGACGGCGTCGTAGCTGATCTCGTGGATGATGCCCGGGCCCAGGTTGCCCTCGACCAGGTTGTCCTCGTAGAGGGTGCCGACGTTGTCGCCGTCGGTCCAGAGACCGGGGCCATTGTTGGCGTACACGTGGTTACCGCGGACCGTCAGCCGCTCGGTGCCGGCCGCCCACTTGGAGCCGCCGCCCTCCCAGGCCGAGTCGTAGCCGGCGGTGTTGTTGTGGTCGATCCGGTTGTTCTCGACCAGCGCCCCGGTCGCGCCGGCGCCGCCCAGCCCGAGCTGGCCCTGATGGTGGATGTGGGAGTTGCGCAGCACGCTGCGCGACCCGACGTCGATCCCGCCGCCGTGGTTCTCGCGGACCTCGATGCCGTCGACCACCCAGCCGGGGCCCATCTCGACCGCCGGGGCGGCCTGGGCCGGGTTGGCGAACCGCTCGATGACCAGCCCCGACAGCCGGACCCGGGGGGTGCCGCGCACGTTGCTGCCGCTGCGGATGGCGCTCGGGGTGACCGAGATCTCCATGTCCGCACCGGCCGGGTCATCGGCCACCCAGATCCGGTCGGCCGCGTAGTCGAGGTAGACCGTGCCCGGCTTTAGGTCGTCCAGCGTCAGCACCCGCTCCAGCCGGGTGTCGTCCCGCCACACGTCGTCGGGGTACTTGCAGGCGCTGCCGCCACCGGCGCACTCCCCGACCAGCCCGGCCGGCTCGCGGGTGACCCCGGCGTGGCGCCAGCGGCCGGGGCCGCCGGCCGTCCAGGAGTCCAGCGGCCGTGCCCCGGACAGGATCGCCCCGCGGCCGCCGATGTGCTGGCCGGCCCTGGGCCGCAGGGGCTCCGTCAGCCGGTGGGTGCCGGCGGCCAGGCACAGGCGCCCGTTGGGGCCGGCGGCGTCGATCGCGGCCTGGATGTCGGCTCCGACGCGGACCGTGCGGCCCTCGCAGGCCGGCGGGGTGGGCAGGGCCTTGACCGTCGGCTCCGTCACCGTCCCGGGCGGCGGCGTCTGCTCGGGCGCCCGATCGCCGGTGCAGCCGGTGACGACCAGTACCATCGCCACCGCCGTGGGAATTACCTGCCGAAGTCCGAACCGCTTACGCGGCATGTCGTGCTCCCCCCCGAGATCGCAACTGACAGGACGTCCAGGATGACCGATCATCTCCTTATTGTCGCCTGGCATAACGTCGAGCGTACGTGGAACTACCCCGCAGCCCCGGGGGCGGGCGCGGCCGGGTTCGAGGACCAGCTGCGCCGGCTGCAGCGGCTTGGGACGATTGTCCCGCTTGCGACGGCGTTACG
>Ga0081538_10003861_pt1 | contig 13992 bp, 16 predicted proteins | sample TabmetS5T2R1_FD_71022 | JGI IMG/M metagenome (GOLD analysis project Ga0081538, IMG submission 71022) | Tabebuia heterophylla rhizosphere microbial communities from the University of Puerto Rico - S5T2R1 | ecosystem: Host-associated > Plants > Roots > Rhizosphere ... | reverse complement strand
CCCGGCCGTCCCGTGCCCCGCCACTGCCGGCTCGAACCCGAGCAGCTGGCCCGAGGCTATCGCGCGCTCCATGGAGCCGCGTACGCACGACCCGCGACCCCAGGCCGGCAGGCCAACGCCCTCATGCACCTCGCCGGACACCTCAAGGGCGGTCTCGGATCGTGCGACCGCCAAGAGCTCCGCGAGGCGATCGACGACTACCGCATGGGACTCCTCCCGGTGGCGGTCCCGCTCGCGCTGCTGTCTCGGCACCTTCGCGCCGTCGGCGCCGACTGGGCCCGCTCCCAGACGTACCTGCGGCCCTACCCCAAGGAACTCGGCCTGAGAGGCGTGATCGCCAAGCCGCGTCGGCGGCGGCCCGCCGCCCCGAGCGCGAGGCCAACGTTGCCGAGCCCTCCGGAGAGCGACCGAACGTGACCCCGGCGGACCCGCAGCACACGAGCCATCAGGACGCAGGCGGTGGTCGCTGGGGCAGCGCCAGGAGGCTGATCCGACGGGATCCGGGCGCTTTGTTGATCACGCTATCCGCTTTCCTAGCCTTCCTTCTCTCGGTGGTCCTGTGGTTCACCGACTCGCGGCAAGAGGCCCCGTTCACCGGCCTGTGGGTGCCCTCGATACTCGCCCGCGGCGGGTTCTACGCCGCCCTGCGACGCCATTCGACATGACCGCGCTGCTGCTCATAGCCGGCCTGCTCATCTTCGCGATGGCCGTAGCCGGCGTGTGGCTCATGCGACACGCAGAGGCCGAGCCCGCCGCCCGCGCCGTCGGCCGAGCACCCGATCCGGCCGAGGAAGAAGAGGCGCGACAGACGCCGTCCACGCCACGCCCGAGCATCCTCCGCGATCGCCAGCCCGACTAGAACGACCTGCCGGCCAGTCGACCGCTCCACTACCGGCGCCCGGCCGTGACGACGCCGGCCGGAAACCTATCGACAGGCCGCCGCAGGGGCATCAACAGCTGCCCTCGTGGGAATTCCCTCGACATCCCAATTGCAGTCCGTGGGGCCCCGCGCGCTGGAGCACAGCAGCGGCCCCTCCGCCGGCGCACGCAGTGAGTAAGCGGAGCGACCTCGGGTACCTCCGTGCAATGGCGCAGATTCGAATTCCGTCCGACACGGTCAGCAGCGCCGGACGCGCCGCACACGACGCAGGGCTCGGGGCGCTGCTGGGCGGGAACCTCTACGGGCGTGTCGCGATGCATCCGGCGCTTGCGGATGTCGGCCACAAGAGCGAGCGGGGCAAGGTCGTGAACCGGGCGTGGCGGCGCTATGGCTGGATCCACTCGGCCTCGCTGCTCGCGATCGTGGCCGGTTGGGCCGGCGCGCGGGTGAACGAGGCGCACCCACGCGATCTCTCAGCACGCGAGCGGGCGCTCGCCAAAGGCAAGGACGCCGCCGTCGCAGTCGCGGCCACCGGGCTGGCCACGGCGATCGCGGGTCTGCGGTTCGCGCGCAGCGCGCCCGACGGCGCGGTGCCGCTCGAGGACGGAAACACCCCGGCGGCCGAGACGTCCGAGAAGGCCGCTCGCCTCAAGCGCCGGCTCAACACGCTGAGCACGGCAAGCGCCGCCGCCGAGCTGGCGCTCGTCGGCGTCAACGCGGCGCTCGGCCAGGCGAACTTCCGCCGGCCGCCGGCGCGGCGTCTGCTGCGCAGGCGCTACTGAGCGCCCGCCTACGGCTGGTTCAGGCTGAGCGCCGCGTTGGCATGAAGCTTCATCCGGGCGTTAGCCGCTCCCAGCCTCCAAGGAGACCCGGATGAACAACCTGGCTAGGAACTCGAGCTACGCCTTCGTCGGCGCCGGCTCGCCCGGCGTGTGAAGGAGGCTCTCCACGGAGCGGACCCCCTCGACCTTACTCGCGGCATCACGGAGTCGTTCGATTCCCTCGCGGTCCTCCAGCTCGCCGCGGAGGTAGACGACGCCGTTCTCCACGTTCACGGACACCCTGTCCTTTGGAGCGTCGGGCTCGCGGAAGATCTCGCTCTCGACCTTGGCCTGGAGCGCGGGATCGTTCAGACGCTCAGCGGCATCGGTCCGCCCGCCGACCGGCGCCTTCTGCACTGCGGCGCCCTTAACCTGCCCGGCGGCGTAGTCGGCCCTGCGGACGGCCTCGTCCTTACCCTGGCGGGCGTACTTGAGGGCCTTGTCACGCGCCACGTTGCGGCGGCGCGCGCCGTCGTTCGGGTCGAGGAACCAAGCCGCGGCGAAGCCGGCGGCGGCACCGAGAATCACCTTCAGCATCGGGGCGCTCCTTTCGTCAGTCGCTAGGCGGTCTTTCTAGTTGGTTCCCGGTCCGGGGCGCCTTAGAACCCGACAAGCGCCGCAATCCCGTCGTGGTCGCGCAGCGCATCCGGATCGTGGCGCACCGCGAGCACCCCCGCGGGCAGTTGGAGCGCCAAGAGACCAGCCGCACGTCTTCTCGCGGGTCGGACCTGCCTACGACCCATTCGGAGAATCCCGGGACGGGTCGGTCAGTGCCGCCTGAGCGTCGCCACGAGGCGACCGCCGAGCTTGATGGCCCCATCCCGCCGCACGGTCTTGCGTCGTCCCCACCCTTCGATCCGGCCTGTCGGTCGCCCGCACAGACGCATCCACCTGAACGCCCGCGAGGAACACGGTGCTTGAGGCGTACACGTAGAGCAGCAGCACAAAGAAGGTGGCCAAATGCGCGAATACGGACCCGTAGCTCGCCAGGGAGGTCACGTAGACGCCGAATAGGACCGACATGCCGACCCAGCCAACCATCACCAGGCCCGTGCCGAAGCTAACCCAAGGCAGCGGCTGGTGCGTGGCCGAGCCGTAGCGCACGAGCAGGGCCACTCCCGTCCCGAGCAGCGCGGCGGCGATCAGCCAGCGGACCAGGGAGGACACGACGGCAAGCACCCCGCCGAGCTCGCCGGTCAAAAGCGGAACAAAGCGAACCACCACCACCGCGGCCACCACCGCGCCGCTGATCGCGGCACCGAGCCAGAGTGAGCGCGGCAGCAGCTCGAAGAAACCGCGGCGGTGTCCGAGCCCGTAGATGCGGTCGAGCGCGGTCATCGCCACGCGCGTGGCGGCCGAGATCTCCCACAGCGCCAGCGCCAGGCCGGCCGTCAGCCACCAGAGCTGCTTCTCGGACAGGACCGTCCTCACGGTGTCGTCGAGCAGGCGGAAGGCGGCGGGCGAGACGTTGCTCTCAATCTCAGGAGCAACGTCGTCGCGCCACACCTCGCAGAGATCGAGGAAGCCGAGCAGCGCGAACAGGAAGAGCAGGAACGGCACCAGGGCCAGGATCAGCAGAAAGGAAATCGCCGCGGCGAAGTTGATTAGACCGTTGCGGCGAAAGGCCTCGAACGCCGTCGGTGCGAGCCTCCGTGCTTCGGCCACTAGCCCGCCCGCGCGCATGGAGTTCGGCTACCCCGCAGCCGGCCGCGCTACCCCCCGGGCACACACTGGGCTTCGGATCGACAGTCGGCGCCACCGAGCTACCGGGAGCAACTCGGCCCCCCTGCGACGTGGATTGCGCCGGCGACTCGGGCGACGGCCCTGCCGGCGCAGCACGTGCCCTCGGGCCGGCCTGCCCCACGGACCGCAGCCGGGACTGGCCGAGACCGCCGTGATGTACCTTGGCGCGGCCAAAGGCTGGCATTCCGACAGAGGAGGACGCAGGTGCTGCCCCAGGTTCAGGAAGCGCCGCTGCGCCGTGCCGAGACGGGCCTCGTCCCGGACGGTGACGGCTGGTTCGTCGTCAACATCGCGGAGGCGCAGGGAATGCACACCGAACGGTTCGGCGACGCCTCGATCTTCGAGCCGAGAGTCGGGGCCTTTCCCGAGCTGGGGATCAACGTCCGCGTCCTCCAGCCCGGACAGCCCGCCGCGATGTATCACCGCGAGGACGCGCAGGAGGGCTTCCTGGTCCTGAGCGGCGCGTGCCTGGCAATCGTCGAGGACGAGGAGCGCCCTCTGCGCAAGGGCGACTTCCTCCACTCGCCGCCGGGCACGGCCCACGTTCTCGTAGGTGCCGGCGATGGTCCCTGCGCGGTGCTGATGGTCGGCTCGCGCAAGCGGTCGCCGGAGATCGAATTCCCGGCCAGCGCCACCGCGGCCCGCTACGGCGCGTCGGTGGAGGAGGACACGAACGAGCGTGGCGTCGCGTACGCGGGGATCTCCCCGCCGGAGCCGGCGTCGATCGGGCTCCCGTGGTAGCGGCGTCGTGCGGCGATCGGGACTAGCGGCCCCGGGCTCGCACAAGCGCGCGGATGAGCTTGAACGGCACCGCGAGCGCGCCTGCCAGCACCCAGACGACCGCGCGGCACGAGTAGGAGCAGCCCCGAGACAAGGCCAGGGCCAGCGTCAGCGACGTTTAGATTCATCGAGCCGAAGCGCCGCGGTGGGGCCACTCCTGGCGCCTCGAATCCGCGGAGGCCGATCATTGCTAGTGAGGGAGCCGCGACCGCCAGGGTTCTCACCGGGCCCGGCCCGCGAAACCCTTGAAGGCTGCCGATATGGGTAGGAGAAACCAATGGCCACTCCCGCCTACGTCTCGCGGGTTCGGATCGAGCGCCTGGGCGGCCCGCAACGGCTGGCGTACCTGCCCGCGGAGAGCGATCCGATTGCGTTCGGCGTGCACTCCGAGGTCGCCGAGCATTACGGCGTCAATCCGGACGTGTTTCCGCCCCACGCGACCACGCTCGACCACGTCGTGGCCGCCGCCGGCGGCTGACTGGCCGGCACCTTCGCAGGCGCGCTGGAGGCGCGTCAGATCGACGTCGATCCAGACCGCTACGACGTCGAGGCGGTCGGTGAAGTGTTCGAGCGGGACGGCGTGCTGGTGATCGAGCGGATCACCGTCCACTACCGGCTGCCGATTCGCGATGACCAGCGAGCCGCCGCGGAGCGGGTGCACAGAGTCCACGCCCGGGCCTGCCCGGTCGCCCGCAGCCTCGAGGGCGCCATCGAGGTCCGTACCGAGTTCGAGCCCTTGCCCCTTTGAGGCAAACGCGCGCCCGCAGCCGGCCCGCGGCCCGAGCGGCACCGTGGCCTTCGCCGGCCGACCGGCGTCGCGCGGCCTGCGCGCGGGCGCCCACCGCGTAGCCGACCGTCAGCCCTCAAGACCACCTGACGATCACCCGGCGCGGACGAGACGCGCCCGCTTGGGCTGTTCGTCATCGTTGGTGGGCCGCTGTTCGGTGCGGACTCCCGGCGGGCCTGGCGGAACGTCGACCGCAAGCCCCGCCTCGGCATCACCGGCTCTATGCGCCCCGACGACTGGCCGCCTTCCGAGTTCAAGCGCTGACCTGGCGCCGCGCCACAACCGGCCGCGGGTCGCATCTCCCTCTCGGTTGAGCCGGTTGCTCCCCGGCACGCACAGCGGAGAACGATTGGTCCGAACTCGGCCAGCCGGAGGAAGGCAAGCTTGCTAGGGCTGGAGGGCGGCGCGCAGCGCCTGGTCCAGGTTCGGGTGCCGAAAGGCGAAGCCGAGCTCCTGCGCCCGCGCGGGTATCGCACGCTGCCCCGTCGTCACGACCCAGGACATCTCGCCGTAGAGCGTCCTGAGTACAAAGCCTGGCAGCGGAAGCACGGCCGGCCGGCGGAGCACGCGACCTAGGGCGCGCGAGAGCTCTCGGTTGGTGGCGGGGTGCGGCGCCGTGGTGTTTACCGGCCCGGACCACTGCGCCCCGTCCAGCGCCGCCAGGTACATGCCCACGAGGTCATCGGGATGGATCCAGGACACGAACTGTCGGCCGCCGGCGACCGGCCCGCCGACTCCCAGCCGGAACGGCGGGAGCATCGTCTCGAGCGCCCCGCCGGAGCGATCCAGGACGACGCCGGTGCGAGTGATCGCCACGCGCATCCCGAGCTCGGCTGCCTCGCCCGCCATCCGCTCCCAGACCTGGCACACGTCGGCCAGAAAGTCGTCGCCGGGGGCGGAGGACTCGTCGAGGCGTTCGTCTCCGCGCGCTCCGTAGTAACCCACGCCCGAGGCACTCACGAGCACCTCCGGCCGCGGGTTCGCCTCGTGCAGCCCGAGGACCAGGTTGCGGGTCCCAAGCCCGCGGCTGCTCACGATGCGCTGCTTCGCATCCTTCGACCAGCGCTGGGCGATCGGCTCACCCGCCAGGTGCACGACGCCGGTGCGGCCGCTCAGGGCGGATGCCGGCGCCGGCTCGTCCTCGGGATTCCAGGCGACCGCCGCCACGCCGAGCCGCTCCCGCGCGCGCTCGCGGTCGCGAGAGAGCGCCGTGACCTCGTCGCCGCGCGCCACCAGCGCCTCGACCAGGCGCGAGCCGATCAACCCGCTGGCGCCGGTGACCGTTACACGCATGAGGCCTCCCGTGTTCGCGGACCCTTCATGGCCGCCCTCGGCCTGAGGCGCCGTAACGCTCGAACGCCTCGCGCCTCGCTTCGCGGTGGTCGACGATCGGCTCGGGGTAGTCCTCGCCGATCCTGCACGCGCACTCCCGCTGGACCTCCGCGGGCATGGTCCAAGGTTCGGCCAGGAAGCGGTCGGGCACGGCACCGAGCTCGGGCACGTAGCGGCGTACGTACTCCCCCTGCGGATCGAAGCGCTGCTGGTGGCGGGCAGGGTTGTAGAGGCGCCTGAAGAAGGGCTGAGGGTCAACACCCACGGAGGCGATCCACTGCCAGTTGCCGTTGTTGTTGGCCTCGTCGCCGTCGATCAGCAGGCGCATGAACCAGCGCTCACCCCAGCGCCAGTCGATCCCGAGATCCTTGGTGAGAAACGACCCCACGACGAGGCGCGCGCGGTTGTGCATCCAGCCCTCCCGCCGGAGCTGGCGCATGCCGGCGTCCACGAGCGGGTAGCCGGTGCGCCCCTCGCACCACGCTTCGAAGCGGCGCTCGGCGTAGCTCCACGAGATCGAGCCGCGATAGCGATCTTGGAACTCGGAGCGCGCGTTGCGCGGGAAATGGAGCAGCACGTGGTGGTAGAAGTCGCGCCAGCAGAGTTGGCGCCGGAACGCGGCCGCGCCCTCACCGCCCGGGAGCCGCTCTTCGATCTCGCGTGGCGAGAGGCAACCGAAGTGCAAGTACGGTGATAGCCGCGAGGTCCTGTCGCGGCCGAGGGCGTCGTGATCGTCGCCGTAGCCGAACACGTCCGCACGCAGAAAGCGCGACAGCCGACCCCGGCCGGCGCTCTCTCCGCCGGGAAGCGGCTCCTCCACCTCCTGCTCGAGGCTGAACGCCGCGAGCGACGGCAGCCTGCCCTTGCGCACGCCGGAGGGGAGGGAGCCGAGCGACCGCGGCCGCCCCAGCACAGCGCGCCGCGGAGCGCTGAGCCAGGAGCGATAGAACGGGGAGAAGACCGTGTATGGCTTGCCGGCCTGCGTTCGCAGCTCCTCGAGGTCGTCGACCGCATGGAGGCCGGGGTGTCCGAAGCAGTCCACACCGGCCTCGTTCAGGGCACGCGACACGCGCTCGATCCGCCGTCGCGCGAACGGCCCGGAGTCCGCGCTGAAGTGCAGCTCGCGCGCCTTCGCCTCGCGCGCCAGGACGGGCAGCTCCTTCTCGGGCGGCCCGTGCCGAAACACCACGAGGCCGTCGAGGCGACGGTCGAGATCGGCCAGGCACTCGAGCATGAACTGGGTTCGCGATCCGGAGGCGTGGCGGCCCCGCAGCAGCCGGTCGTCGAAGCAGAAGACGGGGACCACGCGCCCGCAGCGACCGAGCGCCGCCCGCAGGCCAGGGTGGTCGTGGAGGCGCAGGTCCCGGGTCAGCCAGAGCAGTGCGGTCATCGGGCGGCGCCTCAGCCGCGGCCGAAGCCACGCGCGCTCACCGCGTCGAGGACAAACGCCGGCGCCGTCGAGAGCGCCTTGCCGAGCCGGCTCTTGCCGGGCGGCTGCAGGACCTGCTTGTCGTGCTCGATCGCATCCACGATGCGAGCCGCCCACTCGTCCGGTTTCATCCATTGCCAGCGGGACGGGTCGGTGTTCCTCTCGAGCGTGTCGGCGGCGCCGCGCAGCATGCTCGTGTCCACACCGCCCGTGACGATCTCGAGGGTGCTCACCCCGGTCCCCTTCAGCTCCCGCCGCAGGCACTCGGTGAACGCACTCACCCCCGCCTTTGACGCCGAGTAGGTGCTGATCCCCGGAAAATGGAAGTACGCGACGAGGCTGGCGTGGTTCACAATCTTGCCCCGGCCGCGCTCGAGCATGGAAGGCAGCAGCTTGCGCGTGAGGTGGGCGAGTCCAACCAGGTTGACCTGGAACAGGTCGTACATCTCGTCCACGTCCTGCCGCTCGAGCTGACCGGCGGTGAACGATCCGGCGTTGTTGATCAGGACGTCGATGCGGCCCAGCTCGTCCCCAAGCGCGTCGCAGCAGGCGTCGATCGATTCGCGCGAGCCGAGGTCCATCCGCACCGGGACCGCCGAGCCTCCATGCACGGCATCCTCCGTTCCGTCGCGCCTGCCGGCGAGCACGCGCCCGCCGCGATCGACGAGTTCGCGCGCGATCGCACGTCCGATCCCGCGGCTCGTGCCGGTCACGAGGAAGGTGCTGGCGTCGATGCGGGTCATGCGTGCCTCGCCGCGAGCGCTGCTGCGAGGACGCCGAACGATCCGGCGGCGATGACTGTGCCGGGCTTGGATCTAGCCGGCAAGCCGCCGCCGTCGGCGGCCAGGGTGGCGGCGAGGTCGACGGCGTCGGATGCCGCGCACGCGGCGAGCGGCCGGCGCGCGGAGTGTCCCGAGGCCGCCGCAAGCGCCACACCGGCCGAGAGCGCCAGGTCCCGTCCGCCAAGGCCGCGGACGGCAATCGCGCCGCCCGGAACGGCCGCCGCGTCGCCGAGCCACGGCCGCACCGTCCGGGCCGGCGCGGCCAGTAGCGCCGCGGCATATGCGATGCGCAGCACCGCGTATCCGATCGTGAGGGACCGAAGGCTCACGTGACCGCGTCGTGGCCCCAGCTCATGAGCGAGCGACGCCAGGTCGAGTTCTCAACGTCACCGTGTGCGGTGGGTGTCGTCCGGCTCCGCACACCCGGGTGCGCGTGGTAGCGGGCACCGCGCAGGGCGAGCACGCCGGCGTGGGCGTAGATGAGGGCGAGCACGCGGAGCGGCTGGGCAGGGTAGCGGACCCGCAGCCGCAGCCGGTCCCGGGCCGGCCGCCGGGTGAGCGAGAGGGTGGCGTCGAAGACCCGGTCCCCCGCGTGGCTGTTCTCGATGTGGATCGTCAGGTGCCTGCCCGGCGGGCTCGCGTGCAGGACGTACTCGTGATCCATTCCCAGGAACGGCGAGACGTGCATGGCCTTGTCCGCGCGCCCCCCTCGGCCCTGAAATTCGTACGTGCGCCGCTCTCCCCACGGGGTGTTGGTGACCTCGGCGGCGATCGATACGACCTCGTCGCCGTCGAGGCGGTAGCGGAAGCGCACCGGATTGAAGCCCGCTCCGAACGAGCGCGGCATCTCGAGCGTGCGCACCGGCCCGGCGCTGAGCGCCATGTAGAGCCGATGGTGAAAGGCACGCGGGTTCGCGCCGAAGCGGCGATGCCGCACCCAGCCCTCGTAGAGGTCGCTCACAGGCGGGCTCCGAAGCGCTCGCAGACCCGCCTGGCGCTCTGGACCCCGTCCTCGTGGAAGCCGTAGCCCCACCAGGCGCCGCAGTAGTGGGTGCGCCGCACGCCCGAGATCTCCGCCCACCGCCGCTGCGCTGCCAGGCCGGCGTGGGTGAACACGGGGTGGGACAACTCGCGCACGCTGAGCACGCGGTCGGCGTCGATCGCGGAGCCCCGGTTGAGCGTGACGCAGAACTGCGTGTCCGAATCGAGCGACTGGAGGCGATTCATGTGGTAGGTCACCGTCGTCCGTTCGGCCGGCTCGGCCTGGAGATGGAAGTTCCAGGACGCGCGGGCGCGCCGGCGGCACGGCAGGAGCGACTCGTCCGTGTGCAACACGACCTCGTTGGCCTGGTAGGGGATGGCGCCCAGCAACTCGATCTCTGCGGGGCTCGGGTCGGCCAGCATGGCGAGCGCCTGATCCGAGTGGGTTGCCACGATCACCTGATCGAAGCGCTCCGGCCCCGAACCGCCCGCCGGCGTGACCTCGACGTGATCCGGGAAGCGCTCGACCCGCACGACCGGGGTCGCCACCCGGAGCCGGTCGCGCATGGGTCCCACCAGCCGCTCGACGTAGCGGGACGACCCTCCGGACACCGCTCGCCAGCTCGGACGGCCGCTGAAGCCGAACATGCCGTGGTTGGCGAAGAACTCGGCCAGCAGGCCCGCGGGGAAGCGGCGCAGCTCGCGCGGGTCTGCCGACCAGACTGCCGCCGCCTGCGGCACGATCAGCCGCTCCACGAACTCGCGCGAGTAGCCGCCCTCATCGAGGAAGTCGAGCAGCGTCGGGCCCGAGCCGTTCAGGCCGATCAGCCTCGGCGCCTCGCGGTTGAAGCGCAGCAGGTCCAGCACCATGCGGTGGAACGAGGGCCGGACGAGACTCGAGCGCCGTGCGAACAGCCCGTTGGGAGAGGCGCCGTTGTACTCGAACCCGCCCATGCCGTCCGACACGGAGAAGCTCATGTCGGACGGCTGCGTGGCCACGCCGAGACGTTCCAGCAGCCACGCGAACCCCGAGTAGTTGCGGTCGTTGTAGACGACGAAGCCGGTGTCCACGGCGTGCACCGCCCGTTCCGTCTCGACCTCGATCGTGCGTGTGTGCCCGCCCGGCCACTCCTCAGCCTCGAACAGGGTGATCTCATGCTCGGGGTGAAGCAGGTGGGCACACGTGAGGCCGGCGATGCCGGCGCCAACGATCGCGATCGTCATCCATACCTATACGAAGACCGCCCCCGGTTCGGACGATTCACGGGCACACCGGCCGGCCGAGACTCGTCGTCCGAGGCAGGTGTCGCTCCGCAGGCCGCGACGCTGACTGCTGTCGCACCCGAGCTGGAGCCCCGGGCTGCGCCTCGCACAGTCCGGAAGGTGAGCAAGGGTCGTCGGGCTCAGCGATGAGGATGGAGTCCGGCTCCTCGGGGTTCCCGAGGCAGGAGCGTCAGCTTCTCGAGGCCGCCCGCCGGGCGACGAGGACGCCTTCGGTCGCCTTGTCGAGGCCTATCGCGCTGAGCTGCGGGCGTACTGCTACGAGATGCTCGGCTCCGTCCACGACGCCGAGGACGCGGTCCAGGATGCCCTGCTGCGGGCGTGGCGCGGGCTGCCGCGCTTCCAAGGTCGCAGCTCGCTCCGACGCTGGCTCTACAGGATCGCGACGAATGCCTGCTTGGACCTGATCGCGCGGCGTCCAAAGCGCGTGCTTTCGCTCGAGCAGGGCCCAGCGCCCGATCGCGACGGGTCCCGCGAGCCCCTCGGCGAGTCGGCGTGGGTCGAGCCGTTTCCCGACGAGTTGGGGAACCTCGGTGCGGGCTTCGCGGCGCCGGAGGCTCGCTATGAGCAACGCGAAGCGGTCGAGCTCGCCTTCATAGTTGCCCTGCAGCACCTCCCGCCACGACAGCGCGCCGTCCTGGTCCTGCGCGAGGTGCTCGGCTTCTCGGCCAAGGAGGCGGCGGAGATCCTCGACACGACGGTCGGGTCGGTGACCAATGCCCTGCGACGCGCTCGCAAGGCGGTCGCGGACCGGCTCCCGGAGCAAAGCCAGCAAGCGACGCTGCGCTCTCTCGGCGACGAACGTCTCCGCGAGCTGGTTGAGCGCTACACGGCGGCGTGGGAGCGCGGGGACCTGGAGGCGATCGTGACCATGCTGGCCGATGACGCCAGGTACGCGATGCCGCCGGAGCCGATCACATATCTGGGTCGGGAGGCGATCGAAACGTTCCTCGCCGAGTCGGCCCTGCGTGACCGCTGGCGCTTCATTCCGGTGCGCGCCAATGGCCAGGTGGCGTTCATGACCTACAGCTGGGATGCAGAAACAGCTACGTACCGGGCGTCCGCGCTCGACGTGCTTACCCTCCGCGGCGCCGGGATCGGCGAGGTCACGGCCTTCCTCACCCCCACCCTCGCGCAGGACTTCGGCTTGCCGCACGCGCTCCAGCCGTAGCGCCGGCCGGCTGTCGAGGGATCAGTTCCGGGCCCCGGCGCAGTCTCGTACTCGAGACCCGACCACCCCGGAGCGTTCACTGACCTCGAAATCGACACGGACCTGGGTGCTGGCGCTGACCTCGATCGCGTCGCTGATGGTCGCGCTCGACACGCTCGTCGTCTCGACCGCGCTCACCACCATCCGGCTCGATCTCGGCGCCTCGATCGAAGAGCTCGGGTGGACGGTCAACGCCTACAACCTGAGCCTCGCGGTGTTCCTGCTGCCGGCGGCGGTGCTCGGCGACCGGTTCGGGCGCCGCCGGCTTTTCGCCGGCAGCCTGGGTCTGTTCGTGCTCACCTCGGCGGGCTGCGCGCTGTCTGCGGACCTGGAGGTCTTGATCGCGGCGCGCGCCGTCCAGGGGCTCGGCGCGGCGCTCGTGATCTCGCTCGCCCTGTCGATCGTGAGCGCGTCGTTCCCGGCCGAGCGCCGCGGCACCGCGATTGGGATCCTCGAGGGAGTTACCGGGCTCGCCACGATCGGCGGGCCGGTGATCGGTGGCGCCGTCTCCCAGGGCCTCTCGTGAGAGTGGATCTTCTGGGTCAACGTGCCGATCGGGCTGGTCGCGTTGCCGCTCGTGCTGGCCCGGATCGACGAGAGCCACGGCCCGGACACGGCGCTCGACCTGCCCGGCTTCGCGCTCGTGAGCGGCGGCGCGTTCGGGATCGTCTGGGGTCTGGTACGGGGAACGCGGCTAGCTGGTCCAGCGTGGAGGTAATCGCGGCGCTCGCGCTCGGGGCGCTCCTGGTGGTGGCGTTCGTCGTCTGGGAGCTCCGCGGCGCGTCGGAGCCGATGCTCCCCTGCAGCTTCTTTCGCTCGCGAGCGTTCGCGGCGGGTAACGCGGCCACCTTCCTGCTCTTCGCGGCGCTGTTCGGTGCCGTGTTCTTCTTCGCCCAGTTCCTCCAGACGGGGCTGGGCTACAACCCGCTCGAGGCGGGGTTTGGCTCGTCCCCTGGACCGCCACGCTGCTCGTCTTTGCACCGATCGCAGGCGCACTCGGCGATCGGATCGGCGAGCGGCCGATCATCGTCGTCGGACTCGGCATCCAAGCCCTGGGGCTCGGGTGGGTCGCACTGCTCGCCGATCCCGGCCTCGCCTTCGGCGAGCTGCTGATCCCATCGATCTTCACCGGCGTCGGCACCTCGATGGCGATACCCACCTCAGCGAACGCTGTCATCGGGAGCGTGGCCGTGGACGCCGTGGGCAAGGCGGCGGCGGCGAACGGCCTACTGCGCGAGCTCGGCGGGGTCTTCGGGGTCGCGGTCGCCGTCGCGGTCTTTGCCGGCGCCGGCGGCTACGCCTCAGCCGAGGTGTTCGCCGACGGGTTCGCCGCCGCAATTGGCGTTGCCGCCGGGCTGTCCCTGATCGGCGCCCTAGCGGGCGCAGCGTTGCCGACGCGCCCGCCGGCGAGCGAGGTGGCCCCGACCGGCGCCGCGCTCGGGTTCGAGGCCGAAGCCGGAAGCTAGGACGAGGAGGTAGGCACGGACCTTGAGCGACTACGAGGGGAGGCGTCGATCGCGGTCGGCGACATCGCGCGCGCCGCGGAGCTCTAGTGTGGCTTCCTGATGCGGCCGCCTCAGGCCCGCGTCCGGTAGTTGAGGTAGACGACACCATGCTTGTATGGCTCGCAGGCCGCGAGCGACAGGTTGCCGGGTGCGTCTTTCTCTGTGAACAGCCGTGGACCCGAGCCGCGGGTGAGCGGGTAGACGAATAGGTGCAGCTCGTCGACCAGGCCGTCCGCGAGCATCGCTCGCGCCAGCGTGCCGCTGCCGCTGGTGTAGAGGTCGCCGACCTCCTCCTTCAGGCGGCGGATCGCGTCGGTGTCGTAGGGCCCGAGGATCTTCGAGTTCCGCCAGGTCGCGTTCGTGAGCGTCGCGGAGACGACGTACTTGGTGGTGTCGTTGAAGAACGGCGCCCCGGGATCGTCCTCCGCGGTCCGCGTCGACCACGATGGCTCGAACATCTC
>Ga0081538_10003860_pt1 | contig 13993 bp, 15 predicted proteins | sample TabmetS5T2R1_FD_71022 | JGI IMG/M metagenome (GOLD analysis project Ga0081538, IMG submission 71022) | Tabebuia heterophylla rhizosphere microbial communities from the University of Puerto Rico - S5T2R1 | ecosystem: Host-associated > Plants > Roots > Rhizosphere ... | reverse complement strand
TCGAACCCGCGACCCTCACCTTGGCAAGGTGATGCTCTACCAACTGAGCCACATCCGCGCGAGGCGAGCACTATAGCAACGCCGGAACGGCTCCCTCAACCATCCTACCCTGGTGTGCTAGCTTGCCTGCGGGCTTTGCCACAGTCGGCCGGGCAGTACCAGATGCGACCCGAGCAAACCGGCGCGCGCCCGCCGACGAAGACCTAACGGAAGGGTCCTGAGCGCGTGCGAGGAAAGGCCTATCGGGGTCTTCGGGACGGCCAGCTGGTCGAGCTCGTGGCCCAGAAGGACGCCGGCGCCCTCGAAGCGCTCTACGACCGCTACGGGCGGGCCGCCTACTCGCTCGCGCGGCGGATCCTGACCGAGGAGACGTTGGCCCAGGACGTCGTGCAGGAGGTGTTCCTCTCGCTGTGGCGTGACGCGCGACGGTTCGACGCCGGACGGGGGACGGTCGCCACCTACCTGCTGTCGATGACCCACCACCGCGCCGTCGACGTGGTGCGGCGGGAGGAGAACCTGCGTCGCTGGCGGAGCTCGGACGAGGGGCTGGAGCTGGAGCCCGACCCCAAGGCCCGGGTCGAGGACGAGGTGGAGGCGTCCGAGCGCCGGGCCGAGGTCCGGGCGGCGCTGGCCGAGCTGCCGGACGCCCAGCGCGAGGCCCTGGCGCTCGCCTACTTCGGCGGCTATACCCAGCGGGAGGTGGCCGCCCTGGTCGGGGTGCCGCTGGGCACGGTCAAGACGAGGATGGCGGCCGGCATGCGCAAGCTGAAGGAGGCGTTGCAGGACGCCGGTCGTGAGGAGCAGCAGCCGTGGACACGCCAATGAGCCACAGCGAGTACGAGGAGCTCGCGGCCGGGTACGTGCTGGGCGCGCTGGAACCGGACGACGAGCACGCCTTCCAGCAGCACCTGAGCGGCTGCCCGGTCTGCGAGGCCAACGTGCGCGAGCTGGAGGCGGTGGCCGGCGAGCTGGCCTCCACCGTGCCCCCGGTCGAGCCCCCGGCCACCCTGTGGGCGGGGATCCGGCGCGAGATCCGGCCCGAGGCGGCGCGCCGCACCGCCATCCCGGCGCCCAGGCCGCCGGCCGGGCCCGGGGCCCGCCGGCTGCGGTTGCTGCCGGCGCTGGCCGCGGCGGCCGCCATCCTGCTGGTGGTGGTGCTGTCGCTGTGGAACCTGAACCTGCGCGACCAGAACGCCGTCTACCGCGCCCGCGTGGCCGCCCTGGAGCGGGCGACCGAGCTGGCCAACGACCCCGGCGCCTCCCTGGTGACGCTGCAGGACCAGGCAGGCACGACCGGGGCCCAGGCCACGGTGATCGCCTCCAGCCGCCAGGACCGGGGCGTGCTCCTGGTCGAGAACCTGCCGCCGCTGCAGCGCAACCGCGTCTACGAGCTCTGGGGCATCCCGGCCGGCGAGAGCCCCCAGAAGGCGCTGGTGTTCGTGCCCCTGCGGCGCCAGGGCCCCCAGGCGCTGGAGTTCCAGGTGCCGATCCAGCCGGGCACGGAGTTCGCGATCACCGAGGAGCCCGGCCCGGACGGGAGCGCCCAGCCGACCTCGGAGCCGCTGCTGGCCGGCGCCCCACGGACCGCCTGACGCGATCCCACGGTTGATGGTCCGAGTCGGCTATGTTGGGCCTAGTCATACCGAGGGGTTCACCGTCGGTATGGTGGCATGCAGACTGCTGTCTGTATGAGAATCGGCACACCTGTGTGACCGGTTGTGCCCGCAAGCAGTTTGGCCACCTACCGGAGGGACGACGAGCGTATGACCCAGAGCCAGACGACGGCGCCTTCGCTGCTCGGGCTCGAGGAGGATGGCCGCGACCTCTTCGGGCTGGCCGCCCACAAGCTGAACACGCCGCTGGCCTGCATCCGCGGGTTCGTCTCCACGCTCCTGCAGCGGGGCGAGCAGCTCGACACCGAGACGGTCCAGCAGTTCCTGTCCCTCGTGCTCACCCAGACCGACCGGCTCCAGGGCCTGGTCAGGGACTTCCTGCTGCTGGCCCGGGTCAACGGCGGCATCGAGGCCCTGGCCCGGCCCTTCCGGCCCCGCGACGTGCTCCTCAACCTGGTCGACGACCTCGGCACCGAGGGGGTCAGGGTGCGCTTCGCCGGCGACGTCGACGCCGAGGTGGTCGGCGACGCCGAGCTGGTCAAGCTGGCCCTTCGCCCCCTGGTCGAGAACGGCCTCACCTACGGCCCCCGCCTGGGCATGGTCACGGTCACCGTCGACGCCGGCCCCGAGGGCATCAGCTGGGAGGTCCATGACGGCGGCTCGCGGCTCACCAACGAGCGCATCAGCCAGCTGTTCCGCCCCTTCACCCGGTCCGACGAGCCGGTGGAGCGGCGCGGCTCCGGGGCCGGGCTCGGCCTCACCCTGGCCAAGGCCTACGCCCAGGTCCTCGGCGGCCAGGTCGGCGGGCGGGCCGACGAACAGGGTACGGTCTTCTGGGTCAAGGTCCCGGCCCCGGCCGCCGAGGGGGCATAGGTGAGCGAAGCGAACAACGAGGAGAACGGCGCACCGACCAAGGTCCTGGTGGTCGACGACCACTCGGTGACCAGGCACGGTGTGGTCCTGCTGTGCACCGCCGCCGAGGGGGTCGAGGTGATCGGCGAGGCCTCCGACGGCAACGAGGCCATCCAGCGGGTCACCGAGCTGCTCCCCGACGTCGTGCTGATGGACGTCGACATGCCGCGGCGCGACGGCATCAGCGCGACCAAGCAGATCCGCCAGGACCACCCCTCGGTCGGGGTGGTGGTGCTGACCGTGCACGAGGACCAGGAGACGATCTTCGAGGCCATCAAGGCCGGCGCCTCCGGGTACCTGCCCAAGTCGGCCACCCTGGACGACATCCGCTCGGCGGTGAAGGCGGTGGCGGCCGGCGGCTCGTTCCTCGACCCGGTGCAGGCTCGCAAGCTGCTGCACCAGTTCAACCGCTACGCGGACGAGACCAAGGCCGCGGCCGACATCTACTACCTGCTCACCGGGCGGGAGCGGGAGATCCTGGCCTTGCTCGCCGAGGGCCTGACCTCGCGCCAGATCGCCAGCCAGCTGGTGATCTCCGAGCGGACGGTCAACACCCACATCGGCAACATCTACCGCAAGCTCCACGTCAACAACCGCGTGGACGCGGTGCGCGAGGCCATGCGGATCCGCCTGGTCGAGCCCCCTCGGTAGTCCTCACCACCCAGCGTGTCTGCGTATCGACGCGTTCCGCTGCCTCTGCGCAGAAATAGTTAGCAGGGGTCACCAGATGGGGCGATAGGGGTGCAGGAGCGGACGCCGTAGCATCGCGCTGAATGCTGTTCAGTTCAGCAGCCGATCTGGGAGCTTCCGGTGCCGGCCCACGTGCTCGTCCTCGACGCCGCCGAAGGGATCGGGCCCTGGGCAAGGGACGCCCTGGCCCAGGCCGGGCTTGCCTGCGCTCTGGTCAAGGAGAACGTCGAGGCCCTGCGCAGCGTGGACGCCCAGTGGCCGGCCCTGGTGATCGTGCCCTTGGACGAGGTGGAGCGCTGGGCGCCGGTCCTCGGTCGCCTGGGTGACGGCCCGACCGCCGTGCCGGTCCTCGGCATGGCCAGCCGGGACGCCTCGGTCGACGTGACCCCGGCCCTGGCCCTAGGCGTCACCGACCTGCTCACCTACCCCTGCAACAGCGAGGACCTGGTCGACCGGGTCGCCTCGTCGATGCGGGGGCGCCGCTCGGGCCGCGGCCCGGAGCGGTCCGAGCCCGCCTCGCCGCTGGCCCAGCTCCGCGCCGTCACCGAGGCCGCCGAGGAGGCGCTGCTGCGCACCGAGACGGCGGTGGCCAGGGTCAGCCGGGCCGAGGAGCGCGAGCACCTGCGCCAGGCCAGGGAGTCCCTGTCGCACTCGCTCCAGGTGATCCTGGGCACCATGATCGGGAGCGCGGAGGCCACCGGGCCGGGCCGTGAGGGCCACTCGCGCCGGGTCGCCTCGATCACCCGCGACCTGACCGACTCCCTCGGCTGGCCGCCGCTGCGGGTCAGGGGCATGGAGCTGGCCGGGCTGTTCCTGGACATCGGGATGCTGGTCCTGCCCTCGGACCTGCTGGCCACCCGGGGCCAGCTGGAGCCGGACGCGGTGGAGCTGCTGCGCGGGCACGCCGACCTCTCCGGGGACATCCTGGAGCCTCTGGCCCGGGTCGGCCTGCCCGTGGCCGCCGTCAGGGCCCACCACGAGCGCCTGGACGGCTCCGGCTACCCGCGCGGCCTCCGCGGCCGTCAGGTCCCCTTCGGCGCCCAGATCCTCGGCGTGGTCGACACCTGGGCGGCGCTCACCCGGCCGCGGCCCCACCGCCCGGCCATGTCCGAGCAGGACGCGCTGGCCGTGCTGCGTCAGCAGGCGAGCCTCGGCCGCCTGTCGGCCAAGCTGGTCGACGCCCTCGAGCCCCTGGTGATCCCGGCCCGGCCGGGCGCCGCGCCACCGGGCGGGTTCGACCAGGGCGCCGGCGGCCTCCAGCCGGACGGGGAGCCCGTGGACCCGGACGACCCGTCGTCACCGAGACGTCAACTGGCCGCTGCAGCCTCCCAGCCCGCGAGCGGCCTCGCCCTGTCGCTGTAGCTGTAGTTGAGGTTGAGCATGCAACGAAGAGGCTGGGGGGAGCGTGGCGTCACCTCGGTCGAGTACGCCCTGATGATCACCATCATCGTGCTGCTGCTCGTCGGCGGGGCCGCTGCCCTGTTCGACGCGATCCAGAGCCACTTCGAGGCCGACGCCGACTGCGCCGCCGAGGCGTACAAGGATGTGGGCTGTTGAGTGGACACCAATGGGTGGGCAATTGTACGCAGGCCGGTTCTGCACCAGAGCGGATGGGCATTGCTGCCTTGGGCGACTAGCTTCCCCTCCAATGCGTTAGCGAGGCACGTCCGGAATTGCCGGGTTTCCCCGATGCCACGCAAACGTTGAACCAGCGGGACATGAAGTCGTCGGGCCGCCGCGCCGCCGGTGGCCCCTTGCGGGGGGAAGGAGGTGCAGACGAATGCTCCTGCTGAGCACGACGTTCACGTACGTTCGCACGAAGATTGCGGATCTCCGGGCGCGTGAAGACGGCGTCACCGCGGTCGAGTACGCGCTCATGGTTGCGATCATCGCCCTGCTCATGGTGGCTGGGTTCTTCCTCCTGTTCGAGAACGTGTCGACCGCGTTCAACGACACGGGCGACTGTGTTGTCGACGTGAGTACTGCTGGAACCGCGGGCTGCTAATGGTTTGTCATGCCGGCGGGGCAGGCCCGGAGAGCCCCCCGCCGGCATGGCTTCCAACCGTCTCCAGACGCACTACCTAATGGGGAACCTAAGGGGGCCGGTCCTCGTGCTGACGTATCTCTCCGCGACGCTCGCGCACCTGCGAGCCCGCCTCGGCGGGCCGCAGCCGCGTGAAGACGGCGTCACCGCGGTCGAGTACGCGCTCATGGTTGCGATCATCGCCTTGCTGCTGGTTGGAGGCTTCTACGCGCTGTTCACCGCAGTCGAGACCAAGTACAACGATGTCGGCAACTGTATCGCCAGCGAGCCAGCGCCCGAGGACTGCTCGCCGCCAGGAACTTGATCACGGGCGCGATGGCTCAGCGGGACGAGGACGGCGCGGCCGCTGTCGAGTTCGCGCTGCTGCTCCCCCTGCTGGTTCTCCTGCTGTTCGGCTTCATCCAGTTCGGGATCGCCTTCAACACCAAGATCCAAGCCACCAACGCCGCCCGCGAGGGAGCCAGGATGGCGGTCGTCGGGATCGACAACTGGGCCAACGTCGGCGGCGGCGTCTCGTTCTGGGAGGCCGTCCGGCAGGACGCCGGGCTCGGGGACATCAGCGACTGCGACCTGGACACCGCCGACGTGGTCGGCGGCACCCTGACCGTCACCTTCAACTACCCACTCGACCTGGTCATCCCGTTCATGCCCAATCCACCGTCATGGCAGACGGGCACGGCGACGGCGACGATGCGGATCGAGCAGCTCTCCGCCCCCGGGGGTCCGGGCGGCTGCTAACAGCGAGGCGCAAGTATGCAGAGCAGAGTCCTGGCCGTCCTCATCGCGGTCGTGCTCGCCCTGGTGGCGACGGCTGCATTAGTCGTCTACGTCAACGGCGCGGACCGCCGGGCCATCGCGGACCAGACGCCCATCAGGGTCCTGGTGGCCACTGTGAACATCAAGGCCGGCACCAGCGGTGAGGACGCCCAGATTCGCAAGCAAATCGGGTGGCGAGAGGTGCCGCGGCAGAGTGCCGTCGAGAACGGCTTTCGAAGTGTGGCCCAGCTCGAGGGCAAGTTCGCCGCGGTCGACATCGTGAAGGGTGAGCAGCTCCTCCCGTCGCGCTGGGTCGGGGCCAACGAGGTCGAGGGCCGCGGCCTGCTGCCGATCCCCGATGACCACCAGGCCCTGTCGATCGGGCTGGACTTGACCAGGCAGGTGGCCGGCTTCGTGACCCCGGGCGACAACGTCGGCATGGTGGTCACATTGCCGAATGGTAATGGGACGAACACGACCAAGTTCCTGATCCAGAACGTCCGGGTGCTGGCCGTCGGGGCGACCGCCCTCACGACCAGGACCGCACAGGGCGGCGGGGGCCGCGTCAACCAGGGCAAGGGCAGCCAGAGCCTGACCGCCATCACCCTGGCCGTCAAGAACAAGCACGTGGAGCGCGTCGTGCATGCAGCCGAGGACGGCAACATCTACCTCACGCTCATGCCGCGGAACGCAATTCCGGCGCCGCGGAGCGCCGGCGGCCAGGGCATCACCGACGGCAATCTCTACCCAGACGAGCTCGAATAGCCATGGCCGTCCTCATCGTCGAACCACACGACGGTTACGCCACCTGGCTGGCCAACGCCCTCTCAGGGCTGACCGACCGGGTCGTCAGAGCCGCCGACCCCGACGAGGGCATGGCCGCCGTCGCCGCCGAGGGCCATGACGTGCTCGCCGCCATCTTCGGGCCGAGCCTCAGCGACCGGGACGCGCTCGCCCTGGCCGGCGCCCTCCAGCAGGGCACCCCCGACGTCTCGGTGCTGCTGATCCGCCGCCAGGAGTCGGGCGAGCTGATCCGCCAGGCTCTGCGGGTCGGGGTCAAGGACGTGCTGTCCTCGGCCAGCGACGAGAACGCCATTCGCGGCGCCGCGGCCAGGGCGCTCGAGATCGCCCGGACCCTGCGCGGCCGGCTCGGCGGGGGGGCCCCGACCGAAGGGGCCGGACGGTCCCCAGGGCGGGTCGTGACCGTGTTCAGCTCCAAGGGCGGCTGCGGCAAGACGTTCCTGTCGACCAACCTGGCCGTCGCCCTCGGCCGCAGCGGCGCCGAGGTCGCCCTGGTCGACCTCGACCTCCACTTCGGCGACGTCGCCATCATGCTGCACCTGTTCCCCTCCCACACGATCTACGACGCCACCCAGAGCGCCGAGCTGGACGCCCTCACGGTGAAGTCGTTCCTGACCCACCACGACTCCGGGATATGGACGCTGGTCGCCCCCACCGAGCCCACGGTCGCCGACACCATCAGCCCGAGCACCATCGCGAACATCCTCAAGCTGCTCCGCAGCGCCTTCGACTACGTGGTGATCGACACCCCGCCGGCCTTCTCCGAGCCGGTGCTCAGTGCCTTCGACGAGTCGGACTCGCTCGTCATGCTGGCCACCCTGGACGTGCCGAGCATCAAGAACCTGAAGCTGACGCTCCAGACCATGGAGCTGCTCCACTTCCCCAAGAACCGCATCCGGGTGGTCGTCAACCGGGCCGACTCCAAGGTCGGCCTGCGCCTGCCGGACGTGGAGAAGCTGCTCAGCTCGCCGGTCGACGCGACCATCCCGTCCTCCCGGTCGGTCCCGCTCTCGGTGAACAAGGGCAGCCCGATCATGCTGGAGGATCCGAAGGGCCCGGTGGCCGAGTCCGTCCGCCGGGTCGCCGCCCTGGTCACCGAGCCCGAGCCGGCCAGCCGGGCCAAGCAGAAGCAGCGCCGGTCGCTGTTCGCCAGATCGTAGGGAGCCGCCAATGTCCTCGCTCCACGAGCGGCTCGCCCGGGCCAGGACGGCCGGGGTCCTCTCTCCGTCCGCGCCCCGCGAGCCCGACCAGCGACAGCTGCACCGGGCCCGGCCCGACCCGCTGGCCGAGCTGCGCCAGAAGGTCCACCGGGCGCTGGTCGAGACGCTCGGCCCCCGGCTGTACGACTCCGAGCTGTCGTCGGAGCAGCTCCACACCAAGGTCCGGGAGATGCTGCAGCGGGCCCTGGAGGAGGAGGAGACGCCCCTCACCACCGAGGAGCGGCGGCGGCTGGTCACCGAGATCGCCGACGACGTGCTCGGCTTCGGGCCGATCGAGCCGTTCCTCCGCGACCCGACCGTCACCGAGATCATGGTCAACGCGCCCGATGTGATCTACGTGGAGCGCGAGGGCCGCATCTTCCCGGCCGAGGGCCGCTTCGTCGACGAGACTCACCTGCGCCGGGTGATCGACAAGATGGTTGGCCTGGTCGGCCGGCGAATCGACGAAAGCTCCCCGTACGTCGACGCGCGCCTGCCCGACGGCTCGCGGATCAACGCCGTGATCGCGCCCCTGTGCGTCAACGGCGGCCCGTACCTGACCGTGCGGAAGTTCGCGCCCGACCCGTACCAGGCCGACGACCTGATCACCTTCGGCACGATGTCCGCCAAGGCGGCCAAGTTCCTCTCCAAGGCGATCTCGGGCCGGCTGAACGTGCTCGTCTCGGGCGGCGCCGGCGCCGGCAAGACGACCACCCTGAACGTGCTCTCGTCCTGGCTCCCGGCCAACGAGCGCATCGTCACCATCGAGGACGCGGCCGAGCTCCAGCTGCGCCAGCCGCACTGGCTGCGGCTCGAGTACCGCCCACCCAACATCGAGGGCCGGGGCGAGGTCACCATCCGCGACCTGGTCCGCAACGCCCTGCGCATGCGCCCCGACCGGATCGTGGTCGGCGAGGTCCGGGGCGGCGAGGCCCTCGACATGCTCCAGGCCATGAACACCGGCCACGACGGCTCCCTGACCACCGTCCACGCCAACTCGCCCCGCGACGTGCTCTCGCGGCTGGAGACGATGGTCCTGATGGCCGGGGTCGACATCCCGGTCCGGGCCATCCGCGAGCAGATCTCCTCGGCCCTCAACCTGATCGTCCACCAGGCCCGGCTCAAGGACGGCACCCGGCGCCTCACCCACATCACCGAGATCGTCGGCATGGAGGGCGACGTCATCACCCTCCAGGACATCTACACCTTCGACTACCGGGCCGGCATCGACGAGAACGGCCGCTTCCGGGGCATCATCCAGCCCACCGGCCTCCGCCCCCGGTTCCTGGAGCGACTCAGCGACCACGGCATCCACTTCGACCCCGACCTGTTCATCTCCGACAACGGCACCGTCCCCCTGGCGATGCGTCGATGAGTCGCCGAATCACCCGGACCGGGGTCCTCCTGCTCACCGGGCTCCTGCTCGGGCTGGTCGCGTTCGGCGGGATCGCCGCGGGCCAGGAGAACAAACGACTCAAGGTCGAGTTCAGCAAGAGTGATCCATCACCGGGGAAGCTCGGGATCACCATCGGGATGTCGGGACCGGCATGGGACCCGAGCCTGCAGCTTAGTCAGGACGCCTTCTCAGCCAGCATCAACGGCCGGCCGGTGCAGGTCACCGGGGCTGCGCCCCTGGGGGTGCAGCAGGGCGGGGCGCGGGCGCAGCTGGCGGTGATCCTGGCCGTCGATACGAGCGGCAGCATGCGTAAGAACGACAACATCGCCAAGGCGCGGAGCGCGGCAGCCAGGTTCGCGGCCGGGATGCCCCCGGGCACGCGGTTAGGCGTGCTCTCGTTCGGGACCCGAACCAAGCTCGAACAGGCGCTGACGACCGACCGCGCTCGGGTGCAGGCGGTGATCCAGAACCTGGACGCAGAGGTCAGTGGCGGCACCGCCCTCTACGACGCCGTGGTGCAGGGCTCCAAGCTCCTGGCGGGGGAGCGCGGTCAGGCCAACCTGGTCGTGCTGTCGGACGGGAAGCACGAGGGAACTGGCACGACCCTCCAGCAGGCCGTCAACGAGGCCGAGGGTACGGCGAGGGTCATCGCGGTCGCCCTGGAGGCCGGATTCGAGCAGGACAAGGCTGCGTTGCAGGAGCTGGCCGCCGCCACCGGAGGAAAGACGCAATCGGCTTCCGCGGAGAGCCTCGAGCTGGTATTCCAGGGCGTCGCGGACGAATTGGCTTCGCAGTATGTCGTAGACATGAAGCTGCCACCGGGTCTAGGCAGGCAAGTGGACCTCAAGCTCCAGGTGCGCGCCAACAATGAGGTCGGCGTCTACCACGAAGACAACTTCCTCCTTCCCCCTCTGGTCAGCCCCACCACCGTCCCGGCGACCCCGGGTGGGCCGGTGGCGGCTCCGGGGCTCTCGCGGCTGGAGAGCCCGCAGGGCAAGTACGTGATCGCGCTCGCCGGGTTCACCGCCGTCCTGATTGCCGGCCTGCTCCTGTTCGGCTCGCTGACGGGCGGCCCCAAGCCCTACCGGGTGCTGCGACAGCGGCTCTCGCCCTACTCGCTGACCCCGGCGATCGCCGACGACAAGTCGCGGGTCACCGCGTTCGGCTCGAGCGAGTGGGCCGGCCGGGCCACCGCGATGGCCGAGACCCTGGTCCGCCGGGGCAACCTCGAGGAGGCCTTCCTGGACCGCCTTGAGGCGGCCGGGCTCAACATGCGGGTGGCCGAGTTCGTGCTCATCTCGCTCGGGTCCTCGTTCATCCCGCCGCTGCTGGTCCTGATCGCGACCCGCAACCTCGTCCTCACCGTGGTCGTGGTCCTGCTCGGCGTGGTCGGGCCGTTCCTGTACCTGTCGGTCAAGGCGGCGCGACGCCAGGCCAAGTTCGACGAGCAGCTCCCAAGCACGCTCCAACTGCTCTCCGGCGCGCTCCAGGCTGGCCACAGCCTCCAGCAGGCCGTCGACACGGTCGTGCACGAGGCCGGCGACCCGATCGCCAGCGAGTTCCAGCGGGTGCTGACCGAGGCTCGGCTGGGCCGGCCGCTGGAGGAGGCGTTCGAGGCCATGGCCAAGCGGACCCGCAGCGTCGACTTCGAGTGGACGGTCATGGCCATCAGGCTCCAGCGGCAGGTGGGCGGGAACCTGGCCGAGGTGCTGAGCACCGTCGCCCAGACGATCCGCGACCGCTACTCGCTGAAACGGCAGATCAAGGCGCTGTCCGCCGAGGGCCGGCTGTCCAGCATCATCCTGTCCGTCCTGCCCATCCTGCTGTTCACGGGGCTGCTGATCCTCAACCCGGTGTTCCTGCGGCCGCTGTTCACGACAACGGTGGGGCTGCTGATGATGGGCGGATCGGTCGTGCTGATGATCTTCGGCGTGTTCTGGCTGAAGAAGATCACCGAGATCAAGGTCTAGATCGCCATGTCGACCTCGCTCCTTGTCGTCGGCGCCATCGCCGTCTTCCTGGCCGTGTTCGTGATCGCCTTCTCGGTCCAGTCGATCGTGGCCGAGCGCCGCCAGGCCTACCGGACGCTCCAGGCGATCCGGGCGGTCGAGCTGCGGCCGACCGACCTGCGCAACCGTGAGCTGGCCCGCCCGGCCCGCGAGCGCCTCCTCAAGCCCTTCTACAACGCGGCCCTCGGCCTGGCCCGCCGCTTCACCCCGGCCGGGGCCAGGGACGGGATCCGCCGCAAGCTGATCCAGGCCGGCAGCCCCTTCGGCTGGGACGCCGACCGGGTCCTGGTCGCCAAGGTCGCCGGGGTGGCCGGCGGGGTCATCATCGGGCTGGTGTTTCTCGCCGTCTTCGACTTCGCCTGGCCGATCCGGGTGCTCGGGTTCGTCCTCATCGGCCTCGTCGGGTACTGGCTGCCGAACATCGTCCTGACCAACGCGGTCCAGCGGCGCCAGAACCTCATCCGCACGGCCCTGCCGGACTCGATCGACCTGCTCACCATCTGCGTCGAGGCGGGTCTGGGCTTCGACGCGGCCATGGCCCATGTCTCCAAGAACACCAGCGGGCCCCTGGCCGACGAGTTCTACCGGACCCTCCAGGAGGTCCAGCTCGGCCGGAGCCGGAACGAGGCGATGCGCAACCTGGCCGACCGCACCAACGTCGCGGAGCTGCGAGCCTTCGTGCTCGCGATGGTGCAGGCCGACATCTTCGGGGTGTCGGTCGCCAACGTGCTGCGCGTTCAGGCAAAGGACATGCGGGTCAAACGCCGCCAGCTGGCCGAGGAACGGGCGATGAAGGTTCCCATCAAGGTCCTGTTCCCCGTACTCTTCTGTATCTTCCCAGCCTTGTTCGTCGTGATCCTGGGGCCGGCCATCATGCGCATCGTCGACGTCTTCGCGAAGTAGGATCCCCGTTGCCCCGCCATGTCGTGCTCCTGCGACGCGACCCCTCGCTCGGTCTCGCCCTGCGAGCGTTGCTCCACGGCACCGGCCGGGTCACCGAGCTCGGAGACGTCCAGGCCTGGCCGGAGGTGGCCGCCAGCAGCATCGACGCCGTCGTCGTCGATCTCCCCGAGGCCAGCCGCACGAAGGCCATCAACCTGGTCAGGTCGCGCTTCGACGGCCGCCTGGTGGTGGTCCTCGACCCCACCGACGACCCCGCCACCGTCCCGCCCCGCCACGCCTGCTCGGTCGTCCAGCGTCCGTTCGAGATCGTCGAGCTCTGGCAGCTGGTCACCACCGATCCCGCGACACCCTCCACGGGCGCCGCGCCGGTGGGGGAGGAGCGTCCGGCGACCTCGGGGTCGCCAGAGAAGGCAGTCGCGGGGGATCCCGGGGCCCCGCCGGTCGGGCGGGAGACCAGGTCTGTCCGTCCGGCGGCCCCCGTGTCGCAGGAGCAGGACGTTCAGCCGCCCTCCCCGGCTCGCGGTGGCCCCTCGGCGCTCCAGGCTCCCGGACAGGCTCGCCCGCCGACGGGGGATCCCTCGACCTGGAGGTGGCGGGGCCAGCGCTACGGTCCTGCGACCGCCATCCCGGCCGAGGCGCCCAGCGACCACGAAGGCACCGGTAGCCCCTCCGGTGCCGCTGGCGCGAGGCCCGAGACTGGTTCCAGCGACCAGGCCCGCGCCGGTGGAGCGCGCCCACGCCAGGCGGTCGGAGGACCCGACCCTGGGCGGTCCCGCCCGGACGGACCAGGTGGGTCCGAGCCTGGAGCCCCCCGCACGACCCGGCGCCGCCGTCCGGTTCGGAGGAGCGGGGCGCCGGCCCCTGGGGAGCCGACCGCCGGGGTCGCGGGCGCCGGCGAGCCGGGGGGCGCGGCGCCACCGACCTCGCCGGCCGCACGACGGCCCGGGGTCCGGGACCCGGATCCAACCCGGCAGTCGACCGGCTCCAAGACGCGGCCAGCCGCAGGCGCCGCGGCTGCGGGTGCTGCGGCAGCGGGCGCCGCCGCAGGCGCTGCCGCGAGTGGAGCCACCGCCCCACCGGGTTCGCCGGTGGAGGATCCAGCTCCCGGGCGTGCCGGCGCTGCCGCGGGCCCTGGCAGGCCCGGCCCGTTCCCGACAGCGGGTCCCGCTCCGGACCAGCCGGAAGCGGCGGCGTCCTCGGCAGGCGGCGCCGGTCCCGAGCGGCCGTCGCTCCTCCGCCGGCTCGCCGGCCGTATCGGGGGCCACAAGCCCGAGGTCGAGGTCCGACAGGAGACGCCCACCGACGTCCGGTCGGCCTCGGTCCCGGCATTCGAACCACCCGCGTCTCCACCCGAGGGAGCCTCGCAGCCTCCCACCGGACCACCGGTCTGGCCAGACCCGGCGGCCCAGTCCCGCCCCGCACCGGCGGAAGCTCGTTCGCGGCCCTCGACCCCGCCGAAGCCCCGCCCGACACCTCGCCCGGAGCCAAGCCCGACGCCCTCCCGGGTGGAGCCGGCCGCGTCCTCACCTCCGAAGACGCCGGCCCCGACCCCGGCCCCATCGGCCTGGACCGGATGCTGTTCAGCCCCGCCCCCTACCCGCCCGACTACGGCTTCGTCCCCGGCCCGCTCGCCGAGGACGGCGACCCGCTGGACGCCCTGGTCCTGCTCG
>Ga0081538_10003859_pt1 | contig 13995 bp, 10 predicted proteins | sample TabmetS5T2R1_FD_71022 | JGI IMG/M metagenome (GOLD analysis project Ga0081538, IMG submission 71022) | Tabebuia heterophylla rhizosphere microbial communities from the University of Puerto Rico - S5T2R1 | ecosystem: Host-associated > Plants > Roots > Rhizosphere ... | reverse complement strand
TCCCTGGATACACTTGTACGGATCTGTGATATGCGATTGTACCGTTTGAGGAGGGAAACATATTAGGTTCGTGTAAAACCTTGCGGCGCGAAAATTTCTCTGGTAGGCTGCGCATCCAAAGCCCGCCATAGGCGTCTATCCTGAAGGCATGTGCGACGGCGCTGGCTTCTCGTCACGTTATCTCTGTCACCAGAGGAGGCATGTAGATGGCAACTGACGCAACTCTCGATGGGCTGTGCATCAACACCATCCGCACGTTGGCGATGGATGGTGTGCAAAAGGCCAACTCCGGGCATCCAGGCACGGCCATGGCGATGGCGCCTGTTATGCATACCCTCTGGGACCGGTTCTTACGCTTTAACCCGGGCAATCCGCGCTGGCTCAATCGTGACCGTTTTGTCTTGTCGTGCGGCCATGCCTCCATACTGCTCTACAGTACCCTACATGTGCATGGCTTCGATCTGCCGCTCGCCGATATCATGAACTTCCGTCAACTGCACAGCAAATGCCCTGGACATCCCGAATACACCCCGGACCACTCGCTGACGCCGGGGGTTGAGACGACCACCGGGCCACTCGGGCAGGGGGTGGCGACCAGTGTCGGGATGGCGGTCGCGAGCCGCTGGCTGGGGGCACACTACAATCGTCCCGGGCATGAGATCATCTCGCATAACATTGTGGCCCTGTGCGGCGATGGCTGCATGATGGAAGGCATTTCCAGCGAGGCGGCGTCGCTGGCCGGGCACCTGGGCCTCAGCAATCTGGTCTGGGTCTACGATAATAACCGCATTACCATCGAGGGCAACACGGCGCTGGCGTTCACCGAAGACGTGGCGACGCGCTTTATGGGGTATCACTGGAACGTCCAGCGCGTTGGCGATGCCAATGATCTTGAGCAGTTGGAGCAGGCCTTTACGACGGCGCTCAAAGAAGACGAACGTCCCTCGTTGATTATTGTGGATAGCCATATTGCCTATGGCGCGCCGCACAAACAGGACACCTCCGCCGCACACGGTGAGCCGCTCGGCGAAGAGGAAATCCGTGCCACGAAGGTGCGCTATGGCTGGGATCCAGACCAGCATTTTTATGTGCCGGAGGCAGTCAAAGCGCGTATGGCCGCGCTGCGTGAGCGCGGGGCGCAACACGAAGCGGCATGGAACGCGCAGTTCGCTGCCTATAAACGTGCCTATCCTGAGCTGGCCCAGGAGCTGGAGTTGATCCAGGAAGGTGGACTCCCGGAGGGCTGGGACCAGGATATCCCGACGTATGCCGCTGACCCCAGAGGCGCGGCTGGGCGGGATAGCAGTGGGCAGGTCCTGAATGCCATTGCGCAGCGTGTGCCATGGCTGGTGGGTGGCGCGGCTGACCTGGCGCCGTCGACCAAGACGCGCTTGACCTTCAAAGAGGCCGGAGATTTCCAGAAGGATGCCTATAGTGGCCGCAACCTGCACTTTGGCATACGCGAGCACGCCATGGGGGCGGCCATGAACGGTATGGCGCTGATGGGCCTGCGCTCCTACGGTTCAGGGTTCTTAATTTTCTCTGATTATTCGCGACCTACACTCCGTCTGGCTGCGCTCATGGAGCTGCCGGTGGTCTACATCTTCACGCACGATAGCATTGGGGTCGGGGAGGATGGTCCCACGCATCAGCCCATTGAGCATCTGGCCTCACTCCGGGCTATTCCGCACCTCACCGTGTTGCGTCCGGCGGATAGCAACGAGGTTGCTGAAGCCTGGAAGGTGGCCATGGAAATTCATAAGTACACGCGCGGGGAACGTGGTCCCGTGGCGCTGATTCTGAGCCGGCAGGCGTTGCCCACGGTCGATCGCAGCAAGTACGCCCCTGCGGCTGGCGTCAAACAGGGGGCCTATGTCCTGGCTGACACGCTGGGGACGCCCGACGTGATCCTCATGGCCACAGGGTCGGAAGTGCAGTGGTGTATGGCAGCCTACGAGCAGTTGCAAGCGTCTGGCATCAAAACGCGGGTGGTGTCCATGCCCTCGTGGGAGATTTTTGAGCATCAATCCAAGGCCTATCGTGATACGGTGTTGCCACCGGCGTGCCGGGCACGCATCGCGGTGGAGATGGCCTCGACCTTTGGCTGGGACCGCTATGTAGGTCTCGATGGGCGGATCATCGCACGGGCTGACTTTGGCGCTTCAGCACCCCTCAAGGACTTGTTGAAGGAGTTCGGGTTCACGGTGGAGCATATCGTTGCCGAGGCGAAAGCCCTGGTAGGGAGGAACTAGTCATGGCGAATCCACTGCTCGATATCCAGCAGTACGGACAGAGCATCTGGTACGACAACATTCGACGAGGTCTGATCACCTCGGGCGAACTCCAAAGTCTCGTCGACAATGACGGTCTCATGGGGGTCACATCCAACCCGGCAATTTTCGAGAAGGCGATCACCGGCAGTACCGATTATAACGAGGCGCTGCAAGCCCTCGAACGCGACCACGATATGGACGCCAAGGCGCTCTATGAGCATCTGGCCGTGGGCGACATCCAGATGGCGACCGATGTCATGGCGCCGGTGTACGCCCGCACGCACAAACGTGACGGCTATGTCAGTCTGGAGGTCTCCCCGTATCTGGCCCATGACACGGCGGGGACCATTGAAGAGGCGCGGCGGCTGTGGCAGACCGTGTCCCGCCCCAACGTTATGATCAAGGTCCCGGCCACGCCAGCCGGTATCCCGGCCATCCAGCAGCTCATCAGCGACGGGATCAACGTCAACGTCACCCTGTTGTTCCAGATGTCGATGTATGAGGCGGTGGCGGAAGCGTACATCGCTGGCCTGGAAGCGTTTGTGGCCGGTGGCGGTGACCCCAGCGGGGTGGCCAGTGTGGCGAGCTTTTTTATTAGCCGTATTGACTCCGCCATTGACAGCACCATCGAAGCGCGCTTGAAGACGGCGCAGAGCGCTGAAGAGCGTATGATGCTGCGCAGCCTGGCGGGCAAAATCGCCATTGCCAATGCCAAGCTGACCTATCAGCGCTACAAGGAAATTTACCGGGGGGCACGCTGGCAGGCCCTGGCGGCGAAGCAGGCGCAGACCCAGCGCCTGTTGTGGGCGAGCACGAGCACCAAGAATCCGGCCTACCGTGATGTCATCTACGTGGAGGAACTCATTGGGCGCGATACGGTCGACACCGTGCCCACGGCCACGTTTGATGCCTTCCGCGACCACGGGCGGGCGCGTGCCAGCCTGGAAGAGCACCTGGAAGAAGCGCACGACGCCATGGAGACCCTGGAACGGGTGGGGATTTCCATGCCGGAAGTCGCCGATAAGTTGCTCGCAGAGGCCGTGAAATTGTTTGTCGATCCTTTTGACAAGCTGCTCAGTGCGGTCGAAAAAAAACGGCAGGCGCTGCTCGCTAACGAGATCCCGCGGCAGACATACAAGCTCCCCGCAGACCTCGCCGCCAACGTGCAGGCCTCGCTGGAAGACTGGCGGCTCAATGGCAAAGTACGGCGCCTCTGGGCGCGTGACGCCACGCTGTGGACCGGCTCAGATGAAGCGTCCTGGCTGGGCTGGCTGGGGATTACGGACGACCAGTTAGCGCACATCGAGCACCTGCGAGACATTGCCAAGGATGTGCAGGAAGCTAGTTTTTCGCATGCCCTGCTGCTTGGCATGGGTGGCTCAAGCCTCGGGCCAGAAGTGCTCAAAATGACCTTTGGCAACCAGCCAGGCTTCCCCGAGTTACACGTGCTGGACTCGACAGATCCGGCCCAGGTGAAAACGTTTGAGGGCAAGGTGAATCTGGCCAAGACGGTGTGCATTGTCTCGAGCAAGTCGGGCAGCACGCTAGAGCCAAACATCTTTCAACAGTATTTCTTCGAGCGCGTCAAGCAAACGGTGGGCGCATCTGCAGTCGGCCAGCACTTCATCGCGGTGACTGATCCGGGCTCGAAGATGCAGCAGGTGGCGGAGGAACATGGCTTCCGGCGCATTTTCTTCGGCTGGCCAAGCATTGGTGGCCGCTACTCGGTGCTGTCGGATTTTGGTATGGTGCCGGCAGCGATTATGGGCCTCGACGTGCAGCGCTTTCTGGATCAGACGGAATACATGGTGCATAGCTGCGCTGCCTGTGTCCCACCGGCGGACAACCCTGGTGTGGTGCTGGGCACCATCATGGGCGTCCTGGCCAACCATGGCCGTGACAAGGTGACGCTCATTACCTCCCCTGGGATCTGGGATTTTGGTGCCTGGTTGGAGCAGTTGCTGGCGGAATCCACCGGCAAGGATGGCAAGGGGCTCATTCCAGTAGACCAGGAGCCTTTAGGGGCGCCAGAGGTGTATGGGAACGACCGGTTGTTTGTCTATACGCGTCTCGCCAACGGCGCCGATGCGGCGCAGGATGCCGCCGTAGAGGCATTGGAAGCCGCCGGCCAGCCGGTGGTGCGTATCGCGGTCAGCGATCCGTATCAACTCGGCGAAGAGATGTTCCGTTGGCAGGTCGCCACGGCAGTCGCAGGGGCGATCATTGGCATTAACGCCTTTAACCAGCCTGACGTGGAAGCCAGCAAGATTGCCACGCGCAAGCTCACATCAGAGTACGAGAAGAGTGGCGCGCTACCGCCCGAGACCCCCATTCTTGAGGCTGATGGTATTAAACTCTTCACGGATGCTAAGAATGCCGCGACATTGGCGCGCTCTGCTGGGGGCGCGAAAACGCTGGCGGCCTATCTCAAGGCGCACTTGAACCGCCTGGCAGCGGGGGACTATTGCTGTGTCTCGGCCTATGTCGAGATGAATGACACACACCAGAAGCCACTGCAGGCCATACGCCAGGCCGTGCGTGATGCCAAGAAAGTGGCGACGTGTCTGGGGTACGGGCCACGCTTCCTGCACTCGACCGGGCAGGCGTACAAGGGTGGTCCGAACAGCGGTGTGTTTTTGCAGATTACCTGTGACGATGCCACCGACGTGGCAGTACCGGGACGCCAGTATACTTTTGGCGTCGTCAAGGCGGCGCAGGCCCGCGGCGACTTTGAAGTCCTGGTGGAGCGTGACCGTCGGGCGCTCCGTGTGCATTTGGGCAGCAACGTGGCTGCAGGTCTGGCCATCTTGCAACAGGCGATCAATCAGGCCCTGAGGTAAACGTGTTCCCTCTCCCGAGGGACGAGAGGGCGCCAGGTGAAGCTCGCAGAGCTTGTCGAGCAAGGGTGTGTTCTGTTCCCTCTCCTTGGGGAGAGGGCGCTAAGGCACTAGAGGAGACGAGATCATGCAACTCGGCATGGTTGGCTTAGGACGTATGGGCGGCAACATGACAGAACGCTGCATGCGTGGTGGGCACGAGATGGTCGTCTACGACCGCAACCCGCAGACGGTGGCGGGGTATGTTGAGAAAGGTGCTGTAGGCACCACGTCAGTGGCAGACCTGGTCAGTAAACTGCGCACCCCGAAGGCCGTGTGGCTGATGTTGCCGGCAGGGGAGATCACGGAAGCTGGCGTGAACGAGCTGAGTACGTTGCTGCAGGCCGGTGACATCGTCATCGATGGTGGCAACTCGATGTTCAAAGACGATATACGTCGTGCCAAAGCGCTACGCGGGAAGGGCATCCACTATGTGGATGTGGGTACCAGCGGGGGTATCTGGGGGATTGACCGCGGCTACTGCATGATGATTGGCGGCTCCGACGAGGCAGTAGCCCATCTCAATCCTATCTTCAAAACCCTGGCGCCGGGACGTGGGGATATCGATCGCACGCCGGGGCGTGAGAAGATTACAGGTAGCACCGCCGAGGATGGCTACATTCATTGCGGTCCAGCCGGAGCTGGCCACTTTGTCAAAATGGTCCATAATGGTATCGAGTATGGTCTGATGCAGGCCTATGCCGAGGGATTTGATATCTTCCGCAACGCCAATTCGTCTGAATTGCCTGAGGAGCAGCGCTTCAACTTTAACCTGGCGGAGATTGCCGAGGTCTGGCGACGCGGCAGCGTCGTGAGCTCCTGGCTGTTGGATCTGACGGCTATGGCCCTGATTGAAGACTCCGCTTTGACGAACTACACCGGTTTCGTGCAGGACTCCGGTGAAGGCCGTTGGACCATTATGGCGGCTATCGAGGAAGCGGTGCCGGCCGATGTGCTGTCGGCGTCGCTCTATACGCGCTTCCGGTCGCGTCAAGAGCACACCTACGCTGAAAAGATCCTGTCGGCTATGCGTCACAAGTTCGGCGGGCATATCGAGCGCCCTGCTGGCGGCTAAGGGAGGTGACACTATGAGCGAAGCGCTGGCTGGAACCGTCATGCAGGAGGATGGGGGTACTCCTACGCGCCAGGGCGATCCTTGTGTCCTGGTCATTTTTGGGGCGTCAGGAGATCTGACGCGTCGGTTGCTGATCCCCTCGTTGTATAACCTGGCACATGACAAGTTGCTGCCCGAGAACTTTGCCGTGGTAGGGGTGGCCCGGAGTGCCTCAACGCATGAGGAATTTCGGCAGGCAATGCACAAAGCCATCCACGAGTCAAACCGGGTAGGGCACGTGGATCCGGCGATCTGGGACAATCTCGAGCAACGTCTCTACTATGCGACAGCGCCGTTTCAGGACCCGGTCGGGTATACGAAAGTCGCAGAAGTGCTGAAGCAGTGTGACCTGCAATGGGGTACGAAGGGGAACTATCTCTTCTACCTTGCGACGCCACCAACGTTCTTTGGCGAGATCGTGCAGCAACTGGGCCAGGCTGACCTGGCGCAGGAGCGCCAGGAAGAAGGCCGAGGCTGGCGCCGGGTCATCATTGAGAAACCGTTTGGGCGTGATCTCGACTCGGCCCGCGCCTTGAACAAGACGGTGTTGAATATCTTCGAGGAGCACCAGGTCTATCGTATTGACCATTATCTCGGCAAAGAGACGGTGCAGAACATGCTGGTGTTTCGCTTTGCCAATGGCATGCTCGAGCCGCTCTGGAACCAGCGTTACATCGATCACGTGCAGATTACTGTGGCTGAGACTGTAGGTGTCGAGGGCCGCGGCGACTACTATGACACGGCGGGTTTACTGCGAGACATGATGCAGAATCACATATTCCAACTGCTCGCCCTGGTGGCCATGGAGCCGCCGTACTCGTTTGCCGCAGAAGCAGTGCGTGACGAGAAAGCCAAGGTGCTGCACGCCATCAAACCATTCACGTATGAGGAGGTGTTGACGAACACCATACGTGGGCAATACGGGCCGGGCCGGGCTGACGGACAAGCCCTGGTGGGCTATCGCGAGGAACCGCGTGTGCCGCCGACGTCGAACACGGAGACCTATGCGGCCGTGAAGCTGTTTATCGAGAACTGGCGTTGGGCCGGCGTGCCATTCTACCTGCGCTCCGGCAAGGCGCTGCCCAAGCGGCTGACCGAAGTGGCGATTCAGTTTCGGCAGGCGCCGCATATGCTATTCCAGCACACCGGTGCCACGCAGTTTCAGGCGAACCGACTGGTGCTCCATATCCAGCCACAGGAGGGCATCTCATGGGCGCTGGAAGCGAAAGTGCCTGGCCCCGAGGTACGCCTCAAGACCGTGAGTATGGATTTTAACTACAGTGACTTCTTCGGGGCTGAGCCGAGCACAGGCTACGAGACGCTGCTGTATGACGCGATGGTTGGCGATGCTACGCTGTTCCAGCGTGATGACATCGTCGAGGCGGCGTGGAATATCGCGATGCCTATTCTGGACGTCTGGCAGGCGCTGCCGGCGCGCGATTTTCCCAACTACCCGGCGCGCCAGTCCTGGGGGCCGCAGACCGCTGAGGCCATGATCCAGCGCGATGGGCGTGATTGGCGGAAGTTCTAGCCCTGGCGGGAGTATCTAAGTTCTCCATGAGGAGTGCTCTATCATGTCAGCCCAACCAGACATTCGCATTTGTGAAGACGCTATGGCACTCGCCCAACAGACGACGGACCTCTTCGTGCGTCTGGCGCAAGAGAGCGTAGCGGCACGGGGGCGCTTTACGGTGGCGCTGGCGGGCGGGAGCACGCCGAAAGCCGCCTATACCATGCTGGCCAGCGCCGCCTATCGTGACCGGGTCCCGTGGCAACAGACCCACTTCTTCTGGGGGGATGAGCGCCACGTTCCCCCTGATCATGAGGACAGTAATTACCGCATGGCATACGAAGCCATGCTCGCCAAAGTCCCCATTCCAGCGGCCCATATTTACCGTATTGCCGCCGAGAAAGAGGCCCAGCAAGCTGCAGACGAGTATGAAGCAACGCTACGGACTGCTTTTCAGCTTGAGGCTAGCGCACTACCACGCTTTGACCTGATCCTCCTGGGCATGGGCCCTGATGGCCATACTGCCTCGCTGTTTCCCGGTACGTCAGCAGTGCACGAAAGGAAGCGATTGGTGGCGGCCCCATGGGTCGAAAAGTTTAACACGTTCCGTATTACTCTGACGCCGCCGGTATTATGCCAGGCTGCCCACGTCGTGTTTGCCGCTGGGGGTGCCGATAAAACCGAGACGTTACAGCATGTTTTACAGGGCCCATACCAGCCCGATCTCTATCCCTCGCAAGTTGTCAAGCCTACGCATGGCACCTTGCTGTGGCTTGTGGACAAGGCCGCAGCGCGTCTGTTATCCTGACATCGGGATAGAGAACCGGAGCAAAGGAGTGCACTATGGCGGTCAGTACCTCGCAGCCATCGCTGGTGTCAGACGTGCCCCATTTTACCCCGCAAGAACTGCCGGCGTTGCGTGCCCTGGCGCAGCGCTTCCCCACGGTTGACGCCGCAGTGAACGAGATCGCCCATCTGGAGGCCCTGCTGCATCTCCCCAAGGGCACCGTGCATATTGTCAGCGATGTGCACGGCGAGCACAAAAAGCTCCAGCATATCCTGAACAATGCCTCTGGGAGTTTGCGACCGTTGGTGGAAACACTCTTTGGTGCGCGGCTCAGTGCTGACGATATCCAGCGTCTGCTCAACATCATCTACTATCCGGCGCAGATGTTTCAGCATCTCAACCTCGAAGGCGCTGACCGCGCCAGGCGTGCCGCTTTCGTGCGCCAGACCATCCGCTGGCAGTTCGAGATTTTAGCAGCGCTGGCGCAACGCTATAGTATGCGGCACGTTGAACGCGCTTTCCCGGCAGATTACCAGACGCTGTTTCGCGAACTCCTGTGGGAAGCACAAGCCGGTCGACCCCAGGCGTACATTGAGGCCATGCTCGATACACTCACTGCCGAAGACAAGGGCTTAGCAGCCGTACACTGGGCCTCCAGAGTGATCCGGCATCTGTCTGTCTTTGAAGTCATTGTGGCCGGAGACCTGGGCGACCGTGGTCCGCGTCTCGATAAGGTCGTCGAGGTCTTGATGCATCAGCCGCGTTTGGCCATTACCTGGGGAAACCATGATGCCTCCTGGATGGGCGCCTGTCTGGGCCATGAAGCTCTCATTGCGACGGTTATACGCCTGTCGCTACGCTACCGCCGCTTGTCGCAGGTCGAGGAAGGTTTTGGCATTACCATGGCGCCCGTGGAGAAGCTGACGCGCGACGTCTACGGCGACGACCCGGCGACGCATTTCCAGAGCCGTGGTACGGGTCTGCGCGAGGCCATCATGATGGCACGTATGCAGAAAGCCATGGCGGTGATGCAGTTTAAACTCGAAGCGCAGATTATGGAGCGGCACCCCGAGTACAACATGCAGCACCGCGCCCTCATGCAAAACATCGACCTGGAGCGCGGCACGGTCAGGTTGGATGGCCAGGAGTATCCCTTGACCGATACGGCTTTACCAACGTTTGACCCACAGCATCCCACCGCCCTGTCACCGGAAGAAGCTGCCTGCCTGGACCGCCTCAGACGCTCGTTCCTGGAGAGTCAGATCTTGTGGGAGCAGATGCGCTATGTGGCGCACCGCGGCTCATCCTATCTGATTCGGGACAACCATCTGATTTTTCATGGCTGTGTGCCTGTCGATGAGCAGGGCGAGTTTTTACCAATGCTGGTGGATGGGGTGCCGTACACCGGGAAAGCCCTGTTTGAGGCCCTCAATACGGTCGTGCACCGCGCCTTCCGCAGCAAGCTCCAGGATGATCTGGACATGCTCTGGTATCTGTGGACCGGTCCGCTCTCTCCCATGTTCGGCAAAGACAAGATGGCCACCTTCGAGACCCACTTCATTGCCGATAAGACAACCCATAAGGAAAAGAAAAATCCCTACTTCGCGCTCATCCACACGCCGGCCTTCTGCCAGCAAGTGCTGGCAGAGTTTGGGGTCGATCCCGCTGCCGGAATGATTGTCAACGGCCACGTGCCGGTGATGGTGGAAAAGGGCGAGCGCCCCCTCAAAGACTCGCGCCAGGCGATCACCATAGATGGCGCCTTCTCCGAAGCCTATGGCGACCGCGGCTACACGCTGATCCTCGATCCCAAGGGCACGCACCTCGCTGAACACTATCACTTTGAGTCGATCGAGGAGGCGTTAACCCAGGGTGCTGACATCATTCCAACGATGCAGGAGATCCAGCAGTTTGCTCAGCCGCGCCACGTCGGTGCGACGGAAAGCGGTGACGCTATCCGCAACGAGGTCGCAGTGCTCAAGCGCCTGGTCGCAGCCTATCAAGAGCACATCATTTAGCGGCGTCATTTTCCAGCACGCCAACCATTTGCAGCCAGGGCGGCTGCTGGTACGGATTCTTTTCGATACGCATGCCTATCTTGCGCATGACGCCCATGGATGCAGCATTCTCATAGGTTGTCGTCGCGACGATGCGCTTGAGCCGGAGGTGTTGGAAAGCATAGTCAACCAGTGCCTGGGCAGCTTCGGTCGCGTAGCCCTGGCCTCGGAAGGCGGGCGTAATGGCATAGAAGAGGCCAACCTCCGGAGTAGAGAGCCAGTGCTGGGATGGACGCGGAGCAGAGGAGAGCGCGGCAAACTGTTCAAAGGCGTCCAGGCACGGCACGAAGCCGCATGCTCCGATGAGTTGCTGCGTGTGCTTGTGTTCGATGGCGCGCTCGCCATATGGCGGTTGGTAGAGCTTGGCAAGCTGCGTATAGCTCAGGATGGTCCACTGCAACCACTCAGCACGCTCGTGCAGTGTCTGTGCCCCTACTGTGCCGAGGTCCACCTCCCGCAAGTCCACATCGAGTAGGCGGTGCATGGGATGCAAATCATCCATAGAGAATGGTCGGATAACGAGTCGCGGGGTTTCCAGCGTTGGCATGTCTATCATCACACTGTCTCTGCTGTAGGTTTACTCGGGGAACAGGCCGCTGATGCTTTCCCGGTTGTGGATGCGACGAATTGCCTCACCGAAGAGCGGTGCTACTGAGACAACTTCGACCTTCGGAGAAAACGTCACAGGTTGCGTTTCAATCGAATCCGTTACCAGGAGGCGTTGGATGGGGCTCTGATCGATGCGCTCCATTGAGCCCTCGCTGAAGACGCCGTGGGACACTGCTGCATACACGGCCTTTGCCCCGCGCTCGACCAGTGCAGCCGCCGCGTTAGCCAGGGTGCCAGCCGAGATCGTGAAATCATCGACAATCAGAGCGGTCTTGCCTTGCACCTCGCCAATGATCTCCAGGATCTCGGCACGCTCGTCATGAGCCTTACGTTGTTTGTCCGCGATAGCGATGGAAGTGCCCAAAAATGAGGCATACTTGCGCGCATGCTTGGCAAAGCCCGTGTCGGGGGAGACCACGACGAGATTCAGCAGCTGTTTGCGGACAATCTCCGCACACAGGACTGGCAAGGCGTACAGGTCGTCAACCGGGATGCGGAAAAAGCCCTGGATCTGGGGTGTGTGCAAGTCAAGCGTCACCACACGGTCTGCTCCAGCTACCTCAATGGCATCCGCACAGACACGGGCACGGATAGAGACCCTGGGTTCGTCTTTTTTATCGCCTTTGGCATAACTGAAATACGGCATGACGACCGTGACCGACTCGGCGCTGGCGCGCTTCAACGCATCAACCCAGAAGAGGAGTTCCATAAAATGGTCGTTGGTCGGAAAGACCGTTGACTGCACGAGATACACGCGGCGCCCACGCACATTTTCTTTCACCCGCACGAACAGATTGCCTTCCGAGAAGCGTAGCACTTCTCCGGCGCCTGGCAGCACGTTCAAGTACTCGCAAATCTTGAGCGTCAACTTGGGACTCCCACTGCCGCCAAAGATGAGAATTTCATCTGCCATTGTCGTCACCTCCTGAGCCGCATTACCCATCGGTTTCCCCAAGCGCAGCACGTCGCGTACGTGTAATTCTACACCGTACGGATACTGGTCGCGAATCGGCGTCTCGAGGCCCCTAGCTCCCTGCTCCCAGCGCACGGGAGCTGTGGGCGAACAACCTCTGGACCAGACGTGATCCATAGTTGGAAGGCGCAGGTGCGGCTGTGCAAACGCTATCGATACCTGATGGCACGAGGCAAACACGCGCATCGGGTGGTCGTGGCTAAGACCGCCGTTGCACGAAGGCAGCAAACCCGGTCATATACATCCGCAGCCTCTCCCTGAGCTGCTCATCGAGGAGCATGCCCGACGCATCAAATACCTTATGGGCGCCGGACACGTAGAGCGAGGCGCCAAACCAGGGCTGCATACCCAGGACGCGCAACACTGGCAGCCAGGCGGTCTGGGCGTGCACCGTCCCCATGCCGCCTGGCGTCGCCCCCATGAGGGCAACGGGACGTCCGCCGAATACGCGTGGAATATCCTGCGGGGGTCGTGACAGCCAATCGATGGCGTTCTTGAACACACCAGGAATCGCATTGTTGTACTCGGGCGTCACCAGCAGCAGCCCATCTGCAGCCGCCACACGCTCCTTGAGCGTCTCCACCATCTCAGGGACACCCGTAGCATCTTCGACATCGCCGTCATAGAGGGGGATACCCCTGATAGAGGCGATCTCCACCGTGCAGTCGGCGGGCGCCACAGCAGCGGCGGCGCGCAGCAGGGCGGCGTTGAAAGAACTTTGGCGCAGACTCCCCGCAATGCCAAGAATCGTGATGGCGTCTGTCATCGTCTGAACCCTCCTCGCCCACGTGCGTGCCAATGCACGCCTACGCGAGATCAAACAGCAGAAGTTCTGCCGCATCGGTGGCATGGATCTGGAGCATCGTCTCTTTGCTCACCGCAGCCCCGTCGCCGGCCATGAGCGGCGTGCCGTTGAGCACCACCGCTCCCCGCACGACCTGCACCCAGGCATGGCGGTCGTCGCCCAGGCGATGGGTGAGCTCTTCGCCAGCGTCCAGTGTGCCGACGTAGAGCCGCACATCCTGATGCACGGTCACTGAGCCGTTCTCCCCATCGCGTGCCGCCACCAGACACAGGGTACCGTGTCGGTCGGCTGCAGGAAAGGCGCGCTGCTCATAACTGGGTGGTAGGCCTTCTCGCTCCGGCTGTATCCAGATTTGCAGGAAGTGCGTCGGCTCCGTGTCGGACGGGTTGAACTCGCTGTGGCGCACGCCCGTGCCAGCGCTCATGCGCTGCACGTCGCCAGGGCGAATGATTGAGCTCACACCGGTACTGTCTTTGTGCGCCAGCTGGCCTTCGACCACGTAGGAGATGATCTCCATATCCTGGTGCCCATGGGTGCCAAAGCCCATGCCCGGTGCGACGTAGTCTTCGTTGATGACGAGCAGGTCGCGAAATCCGGTGTGGCGCGGATCGTAATACTGGTTAAAGGAGAACGTGTGATTGCTATCGAGCCACGAGGTCTGGGTTTTCCCACGCTCGTGTGCCTGTCGTACCGTCATCATGGCTTCTTCCTTATCCTGTGCGCCTGACACACGCGCTATCAAGCGCCTCATAATATTCTTGCAATGGTGCAACACATGAGCGGAAGTATAGGTGAAAACGCGAGCGCTGTGACTGTGCACATGCGTCAATGTTGTGCGGATCTGCGCAGATGTGGCTGCCTGTGCTCTTCTTGACCGCACATCGGGGACACTGCCAGAGGCGGGACGCCGGAAGCACATCATCAAGACAGGAGGAGGCGCCGCGCCACAGCACAGGAGACCACACACGCCCCGGCGACCAGCTCACGCGGC
>Ga0081538_10003858_pt1 | contig 13998 bp, 7 predicted proteins | sample TabmetS5T2R1_FD_71022 | JGI IMG/M metagenome (GOLD analysis project Ga0081538, IMG submission 71022) | Tabebuia heterophylla rhizosphere microbial communities from the University of Puerto Rico - S5T2R1 | ecosystem: Host-associated > Plants > Roots > Rhizosphere ... | reverse complement strand
GGGCCGAGCAGAACCCCGCCCGCGCAGCACAGCCAGCCGATCCGGTTGTGTGGCTGGCGAGCGACGATCACGGCCCCAACGGTGGGAAAGGCGCCCCAGCCGATCCGCGCCGCGAGCTCATCGGCAATGTTCAGGGCCGGGTCGTTGAGGGCTCGCAGCAGGAAGCCGATGCCGGCCAGTCCCCAGTAGACCGCGAGCGTGGCCACGGCCATCCAGGCGCCGCTGCGACCCCTCATCCCGTCATCCTCCATCCCCGACCTCGGGAGACCGGCTGTCCGGTCAGGGGAGCTTGTGGCCGCAGCCACAGCGAGACCGCCATCGGCTCCACGGTGTGGTCGACCACGGCCAGCAGCTCAGCGGTCAGGGTGTCGAGGTCAACCTGGTGGCGCAGGCGGGCGCTGAACGCCTCGATGGTCTTGGCTGTGTCATAGCGCCGTCGGTTGAAGCGGCGGTCCACCACCGCCTGAATGCGGCGGCGGGCCGGCTGGAACAGGGCCGCGACGGCCAGGGTCGCGCCGGCCACCGCCCAGCTCGGCGGGTTGCCAGCCACCCCGCCGAACAGCTGCCCAAGGACCAGCACGACGGCGGCATAGACCAGGCCGAGGATGGCCGTGAGCAGGCCGTAGACCAGAGTGCGGTTGATCAGCCGGTCAATGTCGTACAGCCGATAGCGCAGGATGGCGATCCCGGCCGCGACCGGCACAACGGCGATGATCAGCCCCCACAGGGCATCCCCGATAGGGGCCGGCACGTACGTGCCCACCGGGATCGTCAGCAACAGCAGCGCCCCGGCATAGACGACCCACTTGAGCTGCTGGCGCTCCACCCCCCGCGAGCGCCGGAACCGCAGCACCAGGGAGCTCACCGCCGCCACCATGCAGGCGGTGAGCAGCCCCAGCAGAGCGCCAGCGACCGCGCTGGTCTCGGGGTCCGGGGTCCCGGCCAGGCCGATGGGATTGTCGACCCAGTAGTTCTGGTCCTGCAGCTTGATGGTCGGCTGGAAGGCGGCCAGCAGCATGAGGGCCACGGTCACCAGCGCCGCCAGCGCCGCGATTGGGCGCCAGCGGGTCGAGGGCAGCCGGCCGGTGGGGAACAACAAGGGCGTGGCGACAAAGATGAGGGCGAACATGGGAATCCACCACTGTTGCTGGTACCAGGCCGCCCAGATCGCGCCCGGAAGCGAGCCGGGTCGGGTGATGTAGGCGTGGGTGGCGTACTCCATGGCCAGCGTGCCGGTGGCGGCCAGCAGGCCGATGGCCGAGAAGATCCAGCCGATGGGGCTGTCGGGCCGGTGGGCGACGATCACCGCCCCGACGACCATGAACCCGGTGAAGGCCAGGTACAGGGTCATGCCGTCCGGCCCGAAGTCGCCAGCGGCCACCTCCAGGGTGACCGCGATCCCGCAGCCGAGGACGAAGATCACCAGCATGGACCAGGCCACCCAGGTAGCCGTACGGTCCTTCACTTGGCCCAGGGCCACGTCGTCCACACCGCCCGCTTCGACGACCCCTAGACGCGATCGCGACGAAGCATACGGCCTGACCGTTCCGGAACCGTTACGAAAGCACGCCGTATCGACCTGCCAGGCATCCTTCGGATGGCTGCCTTGAACAAGGGGCCAGTCCGGACGGCCTCGCAGCAGGACCGGGTAATCCGAGAGTCCACAGGCACAGTGCAAGGAGCGTTCGTCGACTGAGCGGGGAAGAGGCAGGCAGCATAGGGGCCGTCCTGGGGCCGCGAGACAGCGGTCAACAACGGTCAATCACGGTGCCCCACGGGCAACCACAACCGCAGGTCGACAGCCATATCGGGCGTTACCGAGCCGACCGCCCGTATATGGCATACAAGGGGTCAGGGGTTGAGACTTCTTCGGTTGCAGCTCTGGCTTGGCTGCGCTGGGTCATCGAGCGGGAGGATCGAAACCGCTCGCACCCGGCGTTGCCTTGAAGTGCGGCTCTGTGGGTTGCTGTGGCTGGTGTTGGGGAGTCCTACTCGGACCGAAGCGCCACTGATGGCTGGATTTTGGCGGCGGTCCAGCCCGGACCGGCGGCGAGGAGGTTGGCGACCAGCAGCGCACCGGTGACGATGGCCAGGACGGGGACGAGCGGCACGACCGGGCCAGCGACGACCCCGAGTTGCTCGGCCACCAGCCGCCACGCCCAGCGACCGCCCGCGATGCCAAGGGGTACCCCGATGAGCCCGGCAACCACGGCGAAGGTCGTCGCCTGCCAGGCCACGGTCTGGGAGATCTGGCCGCGCCGGAATCCCAGCGTCTTGAGGATGGCCAGGTCGCGCCGGCGGCGCTGGACCGAGGTGATCAGCGCGTGCGCGGTGGTGCCCAAGGCCAGCAGCGCCACCAGCCCGGCGAGCAGTCCCGGGAGATAGCCGACCCGCTCCAGGTTGGTGAGGTCGGGCGGCTTGAGTGGTAACAGGACGGTGTTGGGGAAGTCACGCTGGAGCTGCCCGATGGCGCGGTTCCGGTCGCTGGCAGGGTCGAGGCGCACAAGGAATCCTTGTGGGCTGATGGGGGTGCCGGGCGGGCTGAGGTGTCGCCACAGCCCGACGTGGGCGATCGCTCCCTTGCCGGGCGTGACCGCGGCGTTGGCGTCACCCGTGCTGACGACCAGGCGGCCCACCACCCGCAGCCGCCGGGAGGCGCCGGTGGTGCTGGCCAGGACCGTGTCGCCGATCCGCTTGCCGAGGGTGCGCATGGTTACGCTGCCGAGGGCGATCTCGTCCGGTTGGGTGGGGGCGCGACCCTCGATCACGGCCGGCAGGAGCTCCCCCTTACCGGGCGCCAACGCCATGATCTGCACCGATCGGCCATCGAGGAGCGGGTCCTCAAGGCCCGTGACGACCCCGGCGTAGGCGACCACGCCCGGGTTGGCCGCCAGCTTTCTGGCGCCCTGGTCGGCCGCCTGCGGATCTGAGAAGTTGCCGACCGACACATCCCAGGTCACCCCGTAGGCTCGCCGGTCGCCAACCAGACCCAGCAGGCTGGCCGAGAAGGTGACCGCCACGGTCAGGGCGCACACCGCGCCGGCGGCGGCGATGCTCGCCGAGCGGATGGGCACGGCGGTGCGGCCCCGGCCCGGCTCCAACGCCATCCGGGTTCCGGTGACGGCAGGTGGCGGCAGGCCAGCCGCGGCCAGCGCGGCCGCGACCCGGGAGCGCCGTTCAGCCCCGGCGACCTCGGTCACGCCGAGGGAGCCGGCTGGCGTGCGGGCGGCCCGCCAGCCGGCCACGGCGGCGCAGGCCAGCACGCCGACGGCCACGGCGGCCGCCCCGACGGCAAGGACCGGCAGGTCGACGGCAACACCGGGGTCCGGCTCGGCGCGGCGGGCCACTCCAAGTGGGGTCATTGGCGACAGCACCACCGCGCCCGCGGCGGCCAGCGCCGCCCCGGCCACCGCGACAGGCGTCGCCCGGACCACCGCCACCCCGACCAGCTGACCCCGGGTCATGCCAAGCGCCCGCAGGGTCGGGGACTCGGCCGCCTCCAGGAGGATCTGGCGGCCTAGTGTCTGGCCCACAAGCAGCAAGGCGGCGACGGCGGTCAAGACCGCAAACCCGACCAGGGCCATCGACTCCAGGCGGATCGCCCTTCGAGTCCCAGCGGTGATCGTCTCAGCAGTGGTCAGCCCGTCCGCGGCCTCCACCAGAGCCCGATCGCCGAACAGGCGGCGCAGGTCGGCATGCAGTCTGGGCAAGTCCTCTTGGCCGTTGTGGAGCTGCACAGCCAGCACGATCCCGTAGCGGGCGATGTTGGGTCCATGACGCTGCCAGTAGGCGGGCGTCAGATAGAGCTCGCCACTGTTGACGAAGATGTTGTCCTGATCGGTCGCCACCGGGACCAGGTCTCTCGGGGTGCGGACGATCCCGACCACCCGCAGGTCGACCACGGGCCCCCGCGGCGCGGCGGAATGCCCCTCGCCGGCCGGCCCGAACTGCTGCAGGGGATAGATCCCTACCCGATAGGAGGAGCCCACACGCAGATGGCGCCGCTTGGCCAGCTCCTCATCCACGACCGCCTCGTCCGTCCGCCGCTCGTCGGCTAGCCGACCGGCGACCACGATCGGGCGGCCGAATGCGAGGCTGCCGCCTGGGTCAAGGGCGACCGCGCCCAGTTGACGGTGCCAACGCCCGGGGTCGGTGGGATCGACGCCGGCCAGGATGAGCGCTCCCGTCAGCCGGAATACCTGTCGGACCTCGGGCAGGGCGGCCAGGCGGCGGCGCGCCTGGGCCAGATCGTCGAACGGCCGGTCGGGCTGCACGAAGACGGCTGCGTCCATCGTGCGGTTGGCGGCTAGGAACCGCGGCAGTGCCGCCTCTGACCGGCGGGCACCGGCCGCGGCGGCCAGTACCAGCGCGCCGGCCAAGCCAACCAGCAACACCAGCAGCAGGCTGGCCCCTGCTCGCCCCCGTAGCTGCGCCTTGGCCCGCAGCCACAGCACCCCCATCGCAGGCCCCCTCCATCGGCAGCTGTCATTCTCCCCGCCGGGCATCCGCCGGTGAAAGGAGGCCAACCAGCCAGTTGCCAGTGGTGGCAGCCCCCCGGAAGGTCGGAGCGAGCCGGCCATCGTCCATCCGTGGTCGGGAGATTGCTGGGACATGACCCACCGGACGATGGCGATCACGAATCGCGACCAGTGCCGCGGATGGCGCCCGCTGTCTCGACGCCGCAGCCGCCGCCGGGCGGCTGTGCGTCGAGGGCTGATGTACCGCCACCACGGCAGGGCATCCTGTCCCGAGAGTTGGTCGCCGATGGCGCGATCGTCCGGCGACCGTGCTCCAGGCCCTGCGCCGATCGGGGCAGGCCGTCCCAGTCGACCTGGTCAGGCCGTAGACTCCTGGGCTAGCCGGCAAAGGAGTCCGATCCGTTGCCCATCAAGGTGGTCCTCGCCGAGGACAGCTACCTCGTCCGCGAGGGTGTGCGTCGCATGCTCGAGAACGAGCCGGACATCGAGCTGCTCGCCGTCTGCGAGGACTACCACTCGCTACTGTCGGCCATCGCCAGCACCCAGCCCGACGTCGTCCTCACCGACATCCGCATGCCGCCGACCAACACCGACGAGGGTATCCGGGCGGCCGAGCGGCTCCGCCAGGTCCGGCCGGCGGCCGGTGTGGTCCTCCTCAGCCAGTATGCAGACCCCGCGTACGCCCTCGCCTTCCTCGAGCACGGCACCGCGGGCCGAGCCTACCTGCTGAAGGAGCGGGTAGCGGACCTCGACCAGCTGCTGGCCGCGATCCGCCAGGTCACCCAGGGCGGGTCGGTGATCGACCCCAAGGTCGTCGAAGCTCTGGTGGCGGCCCGCTCCCGGGCCGCGCCGTCTCCGCTGGCCCGCCTCACCCCCAGGGAGCGGGAGGTGCTGTCCCTGCTCGCCGAGGGCAGAAGCAATGCCGCCGTGGCCGAGGGGCTGGTCCTGTCCGAGCGCGCCGTGGAGAAACACATCAACTCCATCTTCGCCAAGCTCGATCTGCCCGAGACCCGCGACGCCCATCGGCGGGTCAAGGCGGTGCTGCTCTTCCTGGCCGAGCAGAGCTGACCGGTGGTGGTGCTGCCACCACTACCGGTGCGGAAGGAAGCAGGTTGGTGACGGCCCGGCCTCCGCCCGCACAATGAGACGAGATGCCAACTCGACCTGTTCCCGTCCTGATCGTCGACGACCAGGCGTTCTTCCGCACCGCGGCCCGGGCCGTGCTGGCCGCGACGCCCGGCTTCGCGGCGGTCGGGGAGGCCTGCTCGGGGGAGGAGGCGGTTACCCAGGTCGGCGAGCTCGCCCCCGAGCTGGTGCTGATGGACATTCACCTCCCGGGCATCAGCGGGATCGAGGCCACCCGCCGGATCCGCGCCGCCCACCGGGGGGTCGCGGTCCTGCTGCTCTCCACCTACAAGGCCGAGGACCTCCCCGCCGACGCCCGCAACTGCGGGGCCCTGGCCTACCTGAACAAGGAGGACTTCCAGCCGGAGGTCCTGGAGCAGATCTGGGTCGAGCGCGAGCCGGCACTGTAGCCGCCGGCGGTGCCGAGCGACTATTCGGCGCGCAGCGCCGCCGCCGGCCGCAGCCGGCTCGCCGCCCGCCCGGGGACGGCGGCGACCAGGTTGGCGGCCAGGACGGCGCCGGCCGCGGCGGCCGTTATCGCGGCCAGCGGGACGACCGGGCCCGAGTGCACGCCGAGCGTGTCGGCGGTCAGCTGCCAGGACCAGCGCCCGGCGGCCACCCCGATGGGCAGGCCGACGGCGAGCGCGACCACCGCCAAGGTGGTGGCCTGCCAGCAGATCGTCGCCGCCACCTGCCCACGCGTGAACCCCAGGGCCTTGAGCACGGCCAGGTCGCGCCGCCGCCGCCGCACCGAGGTGACCAGGGTGTGGGTCACCGTCCCGAGGGCGAGCAGGGCCACCAGCCCGGCCAGCAGGCCGGGCAGGTTGGCGACCCGCTGCAGGTTGCGTACGTCGCCATGGGGCTGCGGGGCGAGCACGAAGGCGCCGAACTCGCGGCGGAGCTGCGCGACGACCTGGTCGGGGTCGGCGCTCGGGTCGAGACGGACCCGGAAGGAGCTGGCATAGGCCTCGACGGACGGGGGCTGGATCCGGCGGATCAGGTCCGGATGGACGATGCCGCCCTTGCCCGGGGTCATCACGCTGTCCACGAAGTTCGAGCGGTTCAGCACCACCCGGCCGACCACCTGCAGGCGCCGCGCCGGCCCCTGGGCGGCGGTCAACGCGACGGTGTCGCCGACCTGTCGGCGCAGGCGCCGCAGGGTGATCGAGCCGAGCGCGATCTCATCGGGCCGCAGCGGCTCGCGGCCCTCGATCAGCGCCGGAGGCAGCCGGCCCTTCCGCTCCTCCGTGGCCGTGAGCCCGACATACTGCCCGTCGATCGCCGCATCGATGAGACCGAACTCCCCGGCCACCGCGGCCACCGACGGGTTGCCGACGAGCCGGCCCGCCACCGGCTCGGCGGCGGCGGCCGAGGCGAAGCCGCCCACCGTGACGTCCCAGGTCACCCCGTGACCGGCCGGGTTACGGCCGAGGTGGACCAGGCTCGCGCCGAAGCCGGCCGCCGCGGTGACGGTGCACACGGCCGCGACCGCCCCGGCGAGCGCGGCCCGGACGGGCATGGACGTCCGTCCCCGGCCGGGCTCGAGGGCGAAGCGCATGCCCGTGACCGCGCTCGGCGGCGCCCCCGCGGCCGCGAGCGCGCCGGCCGCCGGGGACGGACGGCCGGCTCCTGCCCGTTCGAGCTGCCCGGTGGCGTCGCCAGGGGCGCGAGCCGCCCGCCAGGCGGCCAGGACCGCGCAGGCCGCCACCATCGCGACGATCGCCACGCTCCCGACCGCGAGCACGGGCCGGTCGGCCGCCATCCCCGGATGGAGCTCGGCCCGGCGCGCCACCCCGATCGGGGTGAGCGGGGACAGCGCCAGCGCCACTGCCATGGCCACGGCCGCCCCGGTGACGCCGATCGCCGCCGCCCGGACCAGCGCGACCCCGATGAGCTGGCCACCGGTCATCCCCAGGGCGCGGAGCGTCGGGTACTCGGCCGACTCCAGCAGCACCTGGCGGTCGAGCGTCTGGCCGACCAGGAGCAGCAGGGCCAACCCGGCCAGCACGGCGAAGGCGGCCAGGGCGCCGGTCTCGACGGCGATGGCTCGCCGGATGCCGGCGGTGGCCCCCTCCTCGCTGAACTCCCCGGCCTGGATGTGGACCTTGCCGGCGAAGCGTTGCTCCACCGCCGCGGTGAACGCCGGCAGGTCCGCCGCGTCCCGGTGCAGGTCCACGGCGATGGGCATGCCGTAGTTGGCGAGGTCGGGTCCGTAGCGACGCCAGAAGGACGGGGTCAGGTAGAGCTGGCTGGACTCGTCGGCGTCGATCTCCTCCCTGCCCTCGATGACCGGGAGGAGGTCTTCGGGGGAGCGCACGATGCCGGTCACCCGCAGGTCGACCGCCGGCCCCTCGGGCGGGATGGGGATCCCCTCCCCGGCCGGACCGAACTGGGCCCGCGTGTAGGTCCCGACCCGAAGGCTGGCGCCGCTCCTGAGGCCGTGCCGCCAGGCGAACTCCTCGTCGACGACGGCCTCCTCGGCACGGTCGGCCCGGGGCAGGCGGCCGGCCACCAGCCTCGGGCGACCGAACAGCTCGCTGCCGACCCGATCCACCCCGACCCAGGCCAGCTGACGCATCGGGCCGGCCGTACCGGTCGGATCGGATGCCGAGATGATCAGCCCTACCCCTCGTTGGGCGGTGCTGACCTGGGGCAGCGCGGCCACGGCCCGCAGCTCGGCCGCCAGGTCGGTTCTTGCCGGCTGCCCACCCCGCGGCCCGAGGATCCAGACCGTCGCCTCGGTGGTGCGGGTGGCGGCCATGAACCGGGGGAGGGCCGCGTCGGAGCGGCGGGCGCCGGCGACCGCGGCCAGGACCACGCCGCCGGCCAGGCCGACCAGGAGCGCCAGGGCCATGCTGGCCAGCAGCCGCCCCCGGAGCTGGGCTCTTGCCCGGAGCCAGACCGCGCCCATGCTCACCACCCCTCAGCAGTCCGCCCGCAGCGGATGGACGCGGCCGCTGGCCAGCTCCTCCAAGGCCTGGCGGTCGATGCGGTCCTTGGGGACCACCGCGACCCGGCATGGGGTCACCGCCCGCAGCGTGGCCGTGCGGCGGCCGCCGCCCAGCAGGGCCAGCTCGCCCAGGATCGCGCCCGGGCCGACCTCGGCCACCGGCCTGCCGTCGCTCTCCACCCGCAGCACGCCGTCAAATAGCAGGAACAGCTCGTCGCCGGGCTCGCCCTGCCGGACCAGGGTCCGGCCGGCCGGGAGGCGGCGGAACCGCGGCCTGGCGTCGATGACGGCCACCGACAGCTGGCGCTCCAGGGCCGACTCGACCGCGGTCACGATCGGGGCCGAGTCCTCGGCGCCCCAGGGCGTATGGCTGCCGAAGGCCTCCCGCCACCAGGCGTCGTGGTCGATGAACCCGCTCTTGGCCACCAGCCGGCCGCCGTGGTCGTAGACCCAGTGGCGGGGGAAGGAGCTGGCGCCGACCAGCCGTGGCTCGGCGCGGCCGTCGGGGTGGATGGTCAGGGCCAGCGTCGTCCAGGTCACCGGCCCCCGGATCTGGACGTAGGGCTCGTGGCGGACCCGGCGGGGGACGGGGAAGCCGACCTGACCGCCCGCGGTCTGGACGAACCGCGCACAGCCGGCGCCGAGATCCGGGTCGGGCCGCAGCTCGGGCAGGACGACTGGGGCGAAGGCGATGCTGGCCGGCCCGTAGCCCACCTTGGTCACGTTGACGCGGCCGCCGCCGCCCTGGCCGGCGTCCACGATGCGTCCGTCCTCCACCTCGATCCAGGCCTCGAGGCGGTTGACGAACCGGAAGCGGTCGCTGGCCTGCAGCTCGTCCAGGTCGCCGAGCACCTCCGGCGGTGGCGGGTCGAAGTGGGCGACACGGAGCCCGAACGACAGGCGGTTGAAGCCCTCCACCGCTCCCTGTGGGATCCACGACAGCGAGGTGACCGAGGAATCGATACGCATGGCAGCCTCCCGAGCTGGATCATCTGTCGGTCAGCGGAAGGACCCCCAGGACGCTGGTGCCGGCGCCCGGGGCGGACTCGACCTGCAGCGAGCCGCCGATCGCGCCCAGGCGGTCGCGCATGTTGACGAACCCGGTGCCGGCGGTCCTGGCGGCCGGGTCGAGGCCGGCGCCGTCGTCGGTAACCGTGAAGCGCAGGGCGCCCGCTTCCTCCCAGACCCGGACCGTCACCGTTGCCTCCGGCCCGGCGTGCTTCATCGCGTTCTGGAGGGCCTCCAGGCAGCAGAAGTAGGCGGCGGCCTCCATCTCGCTGGGGTAGCGGCCGAGCGGTCCGGCCTCGACCCGGGTCGGGATGGTGGCCCGCTGGGCGGCCGAGCGGAGGGCGGCAGCCAGCCCCTGGTCCATCAGCAGCGGCGGGTAGATGCCATGAGCCAAGTTGCGCAGCTCGTCCACCGCGTCCTTGAGTTCCTCGCGGAGCTCGTCCAGCATCCCCCTGGTCTGCTCGGGGTTGGCGTCGACCAGCCGCCGGGCCAGGCCGAGCTTGACCGCCAGGGCGACCAGCCGCTGCTGGGCGCCGTCGTGGAGATTGCGCTCGATGCGGCGGCGCTCGGCGTCGGCGGCGGCCACGATCCGGGCCCGGGAGGCTTGCAGCTCCTCGGCCTTGTGCCGTAGCTCGTCCAGGGACGCCTGCAGGGCGGTGTCCAGGCGCACGTTGTGCAGGGCCAGGCCGACCTGGCGGGCCAGCTCGGCCAGGACCCGCTCGTCCTCCTCGCTGAACGACTCCTCGGGGCGGCGCACCACCATCAGCAGCCCCAACAGCTCCCCGGAGTGGGCGACCGGCGCGACCCGCATGGCGGCGTCCGGGCGGCCGTCGAGCAGCCCCGGCAGCCAGATGGCCAGCCAGGCTGGTCCAGACACCCCGGCCCGGGCCAGCACCGGCGCCTCGGCCGGGTCGACGACCAGCCGGGCCGGCCCGCGGTCGGGCACCGACGCGGCCCGCTCCAGCAGCCCCTCCGCGCCGGTCCAGACCTCGGCCGCCTCCAGGGCCATGGTCTTGTGGAGCGACTCGGCGAGCTGCAGGAGCAGCTCGTCCAGGGGAATGGCCCGCGACAGGCGCGTGCCGAAGCTCCGCAGGGCCTCGTCCGGGGCGGACCGCTCGCCGTAGACCAGCCGGTTGGCGGTCTGGGTGAGCCGCTCCCTAGCCGGGTGGTAGACCAGGGCGCAGACCGCGGCCGCCACCATCGACAGCAGCAGCAGCGCCCGTTCCCCCTCGCTGGGCACCTGGCCGAGCCCGAGGACCACCAGCACGTAGACGGCCACCACCAGGCCGCTCAGGCCGGCCAGGGAGACGGTGTGGGCGAGCAGCCGGTCCACCCGGCCCACCAGCCGGGGGGAGGCGCCGGTGGCCAGGCCTACCGGGATCAGCACACTGACGGCCCCCACCAGCTCCGAGACCTGCCGGGGCCAGCCGGTCAGCACCCGCAGGGCCGTCGCCACCAGGGCGACCTCGGCGACCATGACCACGGCCAGCCCGACCCACTCCATGCGCTGGCGGGCGACGCCGCGGGTGGCCAGGAACCGCCGGTGCGACGGGGCCACGCCAACGGCCACGGCCAGCACGCCGGCCACCACCACCGGCCACACCGGCAGGGCGGGACGCTGGGCCCAGAGGATGACCCCTAGACCGGCCCCGGCCGCATAGCCGATGCCAACGGCGACCCGCCGGGGCCGGTTCGACAGCCGCCCGTCGGGCAGGCCGACGATCAGGTGCAGGGCGACGGCGGGCAGCAGCCCGGCGGCCAGGGGCCGGACCAGGGCGGCCGCGGCGGCCAGGGCGCCGGTCGGGTCGCGGTGCAGCACGCCGCTGCAGAGCACGCAGACGCCGCCGAGGGCCGCCGCGGCCAGCACCACCGCTCCGAGTGGCCGCAGGCCGGCCCGGAGCACGAGCACCAGCCCGGCCAGCGCCCACGCCACCACCAGCCCGACGCGGACCACCTCGGCGGCGCTGAGGCCGTCGTCGCCAACCAGCAGCAGCCCGCCTAGGGCGAGCGCAACCCCGACCGCGGCCAGAGCGGCCACCGGATGGGCTCGCCGGTCCTGTGGCCGCCGCTCGGCCGGAGAGCGGAGCGCCGCTGGTCCTTCCATGGTGGCCATCTTCACTCCGATCGCAGGACTACAGCGGGTCGGGTGGCGGCCGCCGCCCGCGCCGGCAGCGCGGCGACCAGGTTGGCAACCAGGACTGTGGCTGGCACGACCGCCAGCACCGCCAGGGCGGGCGTGACCGGGCCGGCCGGTGACCCCAGACCCTGGTTGACCAGCATCCAGGCCCAGCGCCCGGCGGCCACCCCAACCGGCAGGCCGACCAGCAGGGCCACCGCGGCCAGGGTGGTCGCCTGCCAGGCCACCGTGGCCGACACCTGGCGGCGGATGAACCCGAGCGTCTTCAGCACGGCCAGGTCGCGGCGCCGGCGGTGTACCGAGGTCACCAGCAGGTGGCCGAGGGTGGCCGCCCCCAGCACGGCGAGCAACCCGGCCAGCAGGAACGGCAGGCCGCTGACCCGCCGGAGATTCTCGACCTCGTCAGGGGTGGCCGCACGCAGCACGGTCGGGCCGAAGTCGCGCCGTAGGCTGGCGTAGGCCGCTTCCGTGCTCGCTCCGGGCGTGTACTCGACGGCGAACTGGCTCGGGCGCTCGTCGGGCAGCAGGGCCTTGAGGCCGTCAACGGTCAGCACCACCCCATTCGACATCGTCAGGTCGGGGCTGGCTCCCTCGGGCAGCTGCATCTCCCCCACGATCCGGAGCTCCCGCCGCCCCCCGGCACCCTCGACCGGCACGACCCCGCCGAGGCCGCGGCCGAGCCGTCGGAGTGTGGCCCGCCCAAGCGCGACCTCGTCGGCCGAGCGCGGCTCGCGGCCGTTGAGCAGACGAGGGAGCACCGTGCCCTTGATCCTGGTCACCGCCAGGGCGGGCATCGTCGTCCCGCCGACGTCGAGCGGCTGGACGGCCTGCTCGACCAGCGAGTAGCCGCCCACCATGGGGTTCCGGGCCAGCAGCTCGGCCTTGGGGCTGATGTCGAGCTCGTCGTTGGGGTTGCCCACCATCACGTCCCAGTTCCAGCCCTGCAGGGCGGGCGAGCGGACCAGACGGTCGAGGCTGGCGGCGAAGGCGAGCGACGCGGCCACGGCGGCGGCGGCCACCACCACGCCGACCATCGCGGTGCGGACCGGCGCCGCGGTCTCGCCCCGCCTGGGCTCCAGGGCCAGGCGGACCCCGGTAACCGCGCTTGGCGTCGCCCCGGCCCGGGCCACTCGGTCCACCAGCCGCGAGGACCGCCGGGCCGTCGGTTCGGGACCGCCGGGGCCGCTCGCCGCCCGGGTGACCCACCATGCGGCCAGGCCGCCCCGGGCCAGGACGGCCACCAGCACCCCGACGGCGCCGACGGCGAGCACGGGAACGTCCGCCGACAGGCCCGGCTCGATCTCGGCCTGGCGGGCTAGCCCGATCGGGGTCAGCGGCGAGGCCAGCACCGCCAGGATCACGGCGACCACGGCGCCGCCGGCGCCGACCAGCGCCACCCTGATCAGGGTCGCGGCCATCTGCTGGGACCGCGTCATGCCGATTGCCCGTAGCACCGCCTGCTCGGCCGCGTCGAGCTGGACCTGCCGGGCGACGCTTTGTCCGACCACCAGCAGCCCGGCGACGGCTGCCAGCGCGGCGAACGCCAGCAGGGCGACCGCCTGGACCCGCATCGCCCGCCTCGCCCGACCGGCCGTCTGCTCGTCATCCGAGCCGATCTCGAACCGGGCCTGGCGCCCGCCGGGAAGGGTACGCACCGCCGCCGTGAAGGCGTCCAGGTCGGCCAGGCCGCGGTGCAGACGCAGGCTCATGCCGATGCCGACGGTGGCCACCGTTTGGCCGTAGGCGCGCCAGAACGCGGGCGTCAGGTACAGGTCGTTGACGCCCAGGTAGATTACGTCCTGCTGGACCGGGACCGGGCTGAGGTCGTTGGGCAGGCGCATGATCCCGGTGACCGTGAAGTCGAGCGCCGGCCCGGCCGGGTCGGGGAGCCTGGCCGAGTCCGTCGGGGCGCGCTCGAACTGTCGCCGGGTGTAGGCCCACATGCGCAGCCGCTGGCCCGGTCCGAGCTGCCGCCCGACCGCCAGCGTCTCGTCGACGGCGACCTCCATGGGATGGGCCGGGTCGGGCAGGCGGCCACGGATCAGCAGCGGCCGGTTCGAGGTGACCAGGCTCCGGCCGTGCACCGTGGCCCATGGGTTGATGCTCCCCAGCGCCCCCGGGTCGGGCGCGCCCGACGGCGTGCTCGGGGTCAGCGCCATGTAGGCGCCCTCGTCGGCGTCAGCGACCTGCGGCAGGCGCCTGACCGCGTCGAAGTCGACCCCGACCACCGAGATGTTGGCCGGGCGGCTGTAGGCGAGGAACCGTTCCATGGCCGAGTCGGTCCGCCGGGCCCCAGCCAC
>Ga0081538_10003857_pt1 | contig 14000 bp, 12 predicted proteins | sample TabmetS5T2R1_FD_71022 | JGI IMG/M metagenome (GOLD analysis project Ga0081538, IMG submission 71022) | Tabebuia heterophylla rhizosphere microbial communities from the University of Puerto Rico - S5T2R1 | ecosystem: Host-associated > Plants > Roots > Rhizosphere ... | reverse complement strand
GCCCGAGACCGTTCCGTGATGGAAGGGGGTCGCAACGGTGACGTGGAACATGCCGGTTTGTTATCTGGGTCGCCGAGACTACGCCCTGTCGATGCGCCGCAACCGACAAGGCGGCGAGGGCGACCCGGGCTGGGGGGTCCGGGTCGGGGCAGCAGGAGGGGGACAATGCAGCTCAAGGAACTCACCGTCTGGTGGCAGCAGCGCAGGATGGCCCGGGAGGGGCGTGTCGCTTTCGACTCGGCCGCCACCCGAGAGCTGTACGAGGCCCTCGACGAGGCCTCTAGGCTGGCGCCGAGGCGCTGACGCGCAACGACCCTGACGGCCCGGGCGATCGCCCGGGCCGTTCGGTTTCTCTGTGGCAGAGTGGCCACATGGCAGGAGACCACCACCACAGCGCCGCCGCCGGCCATCGCGGCCGGCTGACCGCGGTGTTCGCCATCACCGTGGTCATCCTCATCGTCGAGCTGGTCGGGGCCGCCCTCTCGGGCAGCCTGGCCCTGCTCGCCGACGCCGGGCACGTGCTCGCCGACGGGGCCGGGATCGGGCTGGCCCTGCTGGCCATCCGGTTCGCGGCCCGCCCGGCCACCCCGCAGCGGACCTTCGGCTACTACCGCCTCGAGATCCTGGCCGCCGTGGTCAACGCCGTGCTGCTGTTCGGCGTGGCCGGGTTCGTGCTGGTCGAGGCGTGGCGGCGGCTGGCCGAGCCCCCGGAGGTGGCCAGCGGGCTGATGCTGGGCGTGGCCGCCGCCGGGCTGGTCGCCAACGCCGTCTCCATGTGGCTGCTGCGCGACGGCCAGCACCAGAGCCTCAACCTGCGCGGCGCCTACCTGGAGGTCTGGGGCGACCTGCTCGGCTCGGTGGCCGTGCTGGCCGCGGCCGGGGTGATCGCCGTCACCGGCTTCGAGGCCGCCGACCCGATCGCCTCGGCCCTGATCGGCGTGCTGATCCTGCCCCGGACCTGGCGGCTGCTCCGGGAGGCGGTGGACGTGCTCCTGGAGGCCGCGCCCAAGGGGGTCGACCTGGCCGAGGTGCGCCGGCACCTGGTCGAGACCCCGGGCGTGACCGACGTGCACGACCTGCACGTCTGGACCATCACCAGCGGCCTGCCCATGCTCTCGGTCCACGTGGTCCTCGAGCGCGACGCCGACGCCGGCCGGGTCCTGGACGGGCTGGGCGAGTGCCTGGCCGGCCACTTCGACATCGAGCACTCCACCTTCCAGCTCGAGCAGCCCGAGCACCGCGGCCACGAAGGAGCGACCCACCGGTGACCACCATGCCCACCCGCCGCCTGGGCGGGCTCCCGGTCAGCGCCATCGGGCTCGGCGAGATGCAGCTGTCGCTGGCCGGCCGGCCCGACGAGGCCCAGGCCATCCGGACCGTCCACGCCGCCCTGGACGCCGGGGCCACCCTGATCGACACCGCAGACGCCTACTGCATCGACGAGTCCGACATGGGCCACGGCGAGCGCCTGGTGGCCAAGGCCCTGGCCGCCTGGCCGGGCGACCCCGACCGGGTGCTGGTGGCCACCAAGGGCGGCCACACCCGACCCGGCGGCCGCTGGGACCTCGACGGGCGGCCCGAATACCTGCGCCAGGCCTGCGAGGCCAGCCTGCGCGCCCTGGGGGTGGAGGCCATCGGCCTGTACCAGTTCCACCGGCCCGACCCCAAGGTGCCGTTCGCCGAGTCGGTGGGGGCACTGGCCGAGCTCAAGGCGGCCGGCAAGGTCCGGCTGGTCGGCCTGTCCAACGTCAGCGTCGACCAGATCGACCAGGCCCGCGAGCTGGTGGAGGTGGCCAGCGTGCAGAACGAGTTCTCGCCCCGCTTCCGCCGCTCCGAGGGCGAGCTGGCCTTCTGCGCCGCCCAGGGGGTCGCCTTCCTGCCCTGGAGCCCGCTCGGCGGGATCGGCCGGGGCCGCGACCTGGGCGGCCGCCACCGCGCCTTCGCCGAGGTCGCCGAGGCCCACGGCGTCTCGCCCCAGCGGGTGGCCCTGGCCTGGGAGCTGGCCAAGGCCCCGGTGGTCATCCCCATCCCGGGGGCGAGCCGCCCCGAGACCATCAGCGACAGCCTGGCCGCGGCCAGCCTGCGCCTGAGCGACGACGACCTGGCCCGCCTCGACCGGGTCTGACCGGGCCGTTACACGGCCGCCGGGGCCTCGGCGTGCTCGTCCCGCGGTCCGCCCCGCGCCGCCGGGAGCAGGAACATCAGCAGGAAGCAGGCCCCGAACACCACCACCTCGAACAGCAGGGTGCGCTGGAAGGCCAGGGAGAAGTCCTGGCGGCGGGCGGCGTCGGCGGTGGCGGCCACGACCCGGCCGATCCGCTCCTGCCCCTGGGCCTGGGCCTGACCGCGGGCGCAGCTGGCCGGGACGGCCGAGGGGTCCTTGGCGTTGGCCCGGTCCTGGAAGCAGGTCCGGAAGCCGGCCGCCACCTGCCGGGTGACCGCCGGTGGGAGGCCGGCGCTCTGGAGGTCGGCCCGCATGCCGGGGATGAGGTCGTCCGCCACGGCGGCGGCCTGGCTGCCCAGCAGCCCGAAGAAGATCACCCCGATGAGGGCCACCCCGACGGCCCCGCCGACCTGCTGGACGGTGGACAGCACCCCGGAGGCGGCGCCGGCGTCCTGGCCCCTGATGCCGGCCAGCACGACGGTGACCAGCGGGGCGACCACGCTGCCGAGCCCGAGGCCGCAGACCAGCAGGGCCGGCAGCAGCTGCCAGGAGTGGACGGCGCCGCCGTAGCGGTCGACCGTCCAGATGAGGGCGACCATCCCGGCGACCAGCAGCAGCGAGCCGATGCTGAGGATCCGCCGGCCCAGGTTGGGGGCCAGGCGGACCGAGGCGGCCGAGGCCACGGCCGAGCCGACCGCGAACGGGGCCCCGGTCAGGCCGGCGTGCAGGGCGCTGAACCCGAGGCCGATCTGGAGCCACAGCGAGAAGGTGAGGAAGAACGCCGGGATGCCCATGAAGAAGATGCCGGCCACCAGCAGCCCGGGGACGAACGAGCGCTGACGGAACAGGTCCAGGTCGACCAGGGGCGACCCGTCGCGGGCCTTCTTGTGGCGCTCGTAGATGCCGAAGCCGATCAGCACCGGCACGGCGGCGGCCATCGACACGAACGTCCACACGGGCCAGTCCAGGTCGCGGCCCTGGACCAGCGGGTAGACGAGCAACAGCAGCCCGGCGGTGACGATGACCACGCCGACCGGGTCGGGCCGCAGCGCCCTCGGGGCCCTGGACTCGACCAGGTAGCGGGCGGCGACGGCCAGGGCGGCGATCCCGATGGGCACGTTGACCAGGAAGATCGGGCGCCACTCGAGGCCGAGCAGGTCGGCCTCGATCAGCAGCCCGCCGACCAGCGGGCCGGTGATGGTGGCCAGGCCGATGGTGGCCCCGAACATCCCGAAGGCGGTGCCCCGCTCCCGGGGCGGGAAGGTGACCTGGATGACCGAGAGGATCTGGGGGAACATGATCGCCCCCATCAGCCCCTGGAAGACGCGCGAGCCGATCAGCATGCCCGAGCTCTGGGCCAGCCCGCACAGGGCGGAGGCGAGGGTGAACCCGGCCATGCCGGTCATGAACAGGCGCTTGCGGCCGTAGATGTCGCCGAGCCGGCCGCCGGTGATCAGCATGACCGCGAAGGCGAGCTGGTAGCCGGCCAGCACCCACTGGATCTGGGCGTAGGTGGCGTCCAGGTCGCGCTGGATGGAGGGGATGGCCACGTTCACGATGCTGATGTCGACCAGCTGCATGAAGCCGGCGATCAGCACGACGGCCAGGGCGACCCAGCGGCGGGGATCGGCGCCGCCCGGGGTGGGTGCGGGCTCGGCGGTCGTGGTCGGGCTGCTCATGGACGTCGCTCCGGGTCGGTCGGGTCGGGTGGTCGGGCGGGGGAGAGGCCGGCCAGCAGGGTCGCCACCAGCTCGGCCGCCGGGTCGGGGCGGTCGCGGAACGGGAGGGTCTCCGGCCCGGTCATCAGCTCGACGAAGGTGAGCTGCTCGCAGGCGCCGAGCAGCAGCAGCGCGGCCGCCGCCGGGTCGGCGTCGGCCCTGACCCGGCCGAGGGCCTGCTCGGCCCGGAGGTAGGCGACCACCGGCTCCCAGGCCCGGTGGGGCCCGGCGCCCTGGTCGGCCAGGCGGGCCCGGAACCGCCGCAGCAGCTCGGGGTCGGCGAACAGCGAGGACCCGAGCGGCAGCATGTCCCGGTAGAGCCGCAGGGCGCTGCCGGCCAGCTCGGTCAGGTTGGCCTCGACCGTCCTGGTGCCGGCCCGCTCCGGCAGGTGGCTGACCACCTCGATGAAGGCGGGCAGGAGCTTCTCGTGGACGGCCCGGACCAGGTCGAGCTTGTCGGCGAAGTGCAGGTACAGGGTGCCCTCGGCGCAGCCGGCCTCCCTGGCGATCTCCTTGGTGGTGGCCCTGGCCAGGCCCTTGGAGCGCAGGACGCGCTCGGCGGCGTCGACCAGCTGGCCCCGGGTGCCCGAGGCCGGCGAGGTGAGTGAGTGCTCATTCATCTCGCGGGAGCCTATGAGTGGGCGCTCACTCATGTCAAGCCCGGGTCGTCGGGCGCTTGAGCCCGGTGGTTCGCGTTTGCCAAGCTGGCCGGTCAAGGAGCACGCTGCTGGTCGCCATGACCGCCAACGGCAGAGGAAACCTGGCGCCATGACCGAAGGCCGGCTCGCGCCCGAGGAGGTCCGGACGCGGACCTTCACCCGGGTCGTGCGGGGGTACCGGCGGCGGGAGGTGCGGCGGCTGCTGGAACGGGCCGCCGACGACCTGGCCCGGCTGCGCGACGGCCCCACCACCGAGGGCCCCGACGACCAGCCTCCCCTCACCCCCGAGGAGGTCGAGGAGGCCCGGTTCCAGCCGGCCCTCGGCGGCTACGAGATGGACGAGGTCGACACCTTCCTCGACCAGGTCGTGGCCGAGCTGGAACGGGCCACCCGGGAACCGTTCCGCCCCGCCTCGGCCCTGCCCGCCCCGCCCCGCCAGCCCTTCCCCACCGTGACCCCCGGGCCTCAACCCGTCGCCCCCGGGCCTCAACCCGTGGCCCCCAGCTCGACGCCGGTGGCCACGGGCCGTCTGCCCGTGGCCCCAGGCCGTCCGCCGGTGGCCCCCGACCTGAGATCCCCCGCCCCGGGCCCGCCGCCCGAGGCCCCCGGGCCGCCGGCCGCCGCTCCGCGGCCCCCGCCCGCCCCACCCAGGCCGCCGGTCGACGCCTCCGGGCTCCCGCGCGCCGCCCCCGGCCCGCCGTCCCCGGCCGCCGGCCGGCCGCCGGCGCCGGGACCTCCCCCGGCCCCCTCGGACGACGAGGGGTTCTTCCCGCCGGAGTCGGTGCCGCCGTCGGCCGCCCCGGCGCCACCGCCGCCGCCGCCTCCGACCCCGCCGGCCCCGACGCCCCCGGTGCCGACGCCGGCCCGGCCGCTGACCCCCTCGGAGGTGGAGACCCGCACCTTCCAGCGGGGCGCCCCCGGCTACCTGCCCACGCACGTCGACCTGTTCCTGGCCAAGGCGGCGCGCGCCCTGGCCGGGCGCGACGGCGAGACCCTGACCCGCTGGGACGTGCTGCGCCAGCGCTTCCCGCTCGGTCCCCGCGGCTATGCCACCAACGAGGTCGACGCCTTCCTGGTCCGCCTGGCCGCCCAGTTCCCCGATCCCGACCCGGCCGCCCAGCGGGAGATCCTGCGCAAGCTCCAGGAACGCTGAACCGGGCAGGTCTGGACCAACCGTCGGTGGGGTAGGGTCTTGGCCATGCCACGCCCAGCCACCTTCGGGACCTGGACCGAGCTGCGACCAGGCAACGGCCGCCAGCCCGACCCGGCCTTCTACGCCGAGCGCCTCGAGGAGGCGGTCCTGGCCGAGCAGCTCGGGCTGGCCGCCGTCTGGGGCAGCGAGCACCACGCCGTCGAGGACGGCCACCTCTCCCAGCAGCTCCCCTTCCTGGCCGCCGTGGCCGCCCGGACCTCGCGGGTCCGGCTGGGCACGGGCGTGCTGCTGCTGCCCCTGTACCGGCCCCGGGAGGTCGCCGAGCAGGCCGGGGTGGTCGACCTGCTGGCCGGGGGCCGGCTGATCCTCGGCCTGGGCGGCGGCTGGGTGGAGCGCGAGTTCGACGCCTTCGGGGTGGACCGGTCACAACGGGGCCGGCTGCTCGAGGAGAAGCTGGGCGTCCTGCGCCGTGCCCTGGCCGAGGGGGTGGCCGCCGACGGCCCGGGCGGCGGCGACCTGCCCGTCGGCCCCCGCTCGCCCCAGGCCGGGGGGCCGCCCCTGTACCTGGGCGGCACCGCCCCCCGGGCGCTCGACCGCGTGGCCAGGCTGGCCGACGGCTGGTTCGCCCTGGCCCACTTCCGCTGGCAGAAGACCGCCGAGGCCTGGCCGGTGCTGGCCGAGGCCCTGGAGCGGGCCGGCCGGCCGGTCGACGGCTTCCCGGTGGTGGTCGGCGTCCACCTGCGGGTCAGCGACGACCCCGAGCGCACCTGGGCGACCGAGCTGGCCCCGGCCATCGCCTACCAGCTCGACCGCTACGGCGACTGGGCCACCGACCGCGACCAGCCGCGCCCCGACCCGATCGACCCGGGCCGCCTCAAGCGCTCGGCCGTGTTCTGCGACACCCCCGAGGGGGTCGTGGCCGCCCTGACCGAGTTCCAGGAACGGCTCCCCTTCACCCACGTGAGCCTGTGGAGCCGCCCGCCGGGCATCGGCCACGAGGCCGCCTGCGAGAACCTGGAGCGGGTGGCCAGGGAGGTCGCGCCCGCCTTCGCCGGCCCCGAGCCCCCCTGGCGGGCTCCGGCGGCCTCGCAACCGGCCGGCTGACGCCGGCCGTCAACCCAAGGAGGACCCGTGCGGCTGGTCTCGTTCGAGGGGGGATTCGGGCGCGTCGAGGACGGCGCGGTGGTGCCCATGGGGCCGTCGCTGGTCGACTGGCTGGCCTTCGGCACCCAGGGGGTGGCCACCGCCGCCCCGCGGCCGCTGGCCGAGGTACGGCTGCAGGCCCCGGTGCCCCGGCCGGGCAAGATCATCTGCGTCGGCCTCAACTACCGCGACCATGCCAAGGAGACCGGCCAGGCCATCCCCACCGAGCCGGTGCTGTTCTCCAAGTTCGCCAACTCGGTGGTCGGCCCCGGGGCCGACGTGGTGGTCCCGCCGGAGGCCGCCGACCAGGTCGACTACGAGGCCGAGCTGGCCGTGGTCATCGGCCGCCGGGCCGGCCGGGTGGCCGCCGACGACGCCCTCGACCACGTCGCCGGCTACGCCTGCGCCAACGACGTCTCGGCGCGGTCGCTCCAGTTCCGCTCCAGCCAGTGGCTGCTCGGCAAGGCGATCGACACCTTCCTGCCCCTCGGCCCCTGGCTGGTCACCGCCGACGAGGTGCCCGACCCGCAGGGTCTCGGCATCCGCTGCCTGGTCAACGACGAGGTGGTCCAGGACTCGGACACCGGCCAGATGGTGTTCGGGGTGGCCGAGCTGATCGCCTACGCCAGCCGCACCATCACCCTGGAACCGGGCGACCTGCTGGTCACCGGCACCCCGTCGGGGGTCGGCATGGCCGCCGACCCGCCCCGGTTCCTGGGCCCCGGCGACCGCATGCGGGTCGAGATCGACGGCCTCGGCCAGCTCGACAACACCGTGCGGGTGAGGTCCTGACCTGGTGCTCGCCGCCGCTGTTGATAACCAGGTGGCAATGTCGGGGGCTTCCCCTACACTCGTCGGATGTCCGCAATCCAAGCAACAGACCTGGTCCGCCGCTTTGGCGAGGTCGAGGCCGTCCGCGGGGTCAGCCTCGAGGTCGCCGAGGGTGAGATCTACGGGTTCCTCGGCCCGAACGGGGCCGGCAAGTCGACCATCGTCCGCATCCTGACCACCCTGCTCCAGCCGACCAGCGGGTCCGGCGCGGTGCTGGGCCACGACGTGACCCGCGAGCCGACCACGGTGCGGCGGCTCATCGGGGTGGCCCTCCAGGAGGCCGGCCTCGACCCCAAGCAGACCGGCCGCGAGCTGCTCAGCCTCCAGGGCAAGCTGTACGGCCTCAAGGGCAAGGTCCTCGGCGACCAGGTCGCCGAGGTGACCGAGCTGGTCGGCCTGACCGACGCCATCGACCGGCGCATCCAGACCTACTCCGGCGGCATGAAGCGCCGCCTCGACCTGGCCTCGGCCCTGCTGCACCGCCCGCGGGTGCTGTTCCTGGACGAGCCCACCACCGGGCTGGACCCGCTGTCGCGGGCGCTCATCTGGGACCGCATCCGCGAGCTGCGTGAGCGGTTCGGGGCCACCATCTTCCTGACCACCCAGTACCTGGAGGAGGCCGACGAGCTGGCCGACCGGGTGGCGATCATCGACCACGGCCTGATCGTGCGCCAGGGCACCCCGGCGGCGCTCAAGGCCGAGATCGGCGCCGACGTGATCGACCTGGCCGTGGAGGAGCGCGAGTCCGGCGCGGCCAGGGCCGCCATCACCGAGCTCCAGGCCAGCGGCCAGCTGCCCGGCGGGGAGCTGCGCGGCACCAGGGACGGCTACACCCTGTTCGTCCCCGACGGGCCGCAGAACATCGCCGTGCTGATCCGCGGCCTGGACAGGGCCGGCGTCCGCTTCGGGGCGGTCAGCCTGTCCCGGCCCACCCTGGACGACGTGTTCCTGGCCGCCACCGGCGGCCGCATGGCCGCCGCCCACGAGGACACCCAGGCCGAGGACGGCCAGCGCGAGCCCGAGCCCGAGCCCGCCGGGACCGGAAGGAGGGCATCGTGAGCGCCGCCGCACCCGGCATCGGGAGCACCGACGGGCGTCGCCCGACCGGCGAGCCGCAGACCCTGGCCGCCCCGGCCGGGCTGCTCTCGGACGTCGTGGCCATCACCGGCCGGGCGATCCGGGGCATCCTGCGCGAGCCCGAGCTGTTCATCTTCGCCCTGATCATCCCCGTGTTCTTCTTCGTGGTGCAGATCGGCGCCCTCGGCAAGGTGGCCGAGCAGCAGCTCGGCATCAGCGACTACGCCGCCTTCCAGCTGCCCATCTCGATCCTGTTCGCGGCGGCCAGCACCTCGGGCGGCAACGCCCTGGTGCTGGACATCGCCGGCGGCTACTGGGACAAGCTGTCGCTCACCCCGGCCCACCGCTCCTCGCTGGTGGTCGGCAACCTGTTCGGCGAGATGTTCGCCGTGCTCGGCTACAGCCTGGTCCTGCTGGTCTTCGGCTTCCTGATCGGGGTCCGGTTCGACAGCCCGGTGATCGGGCCGGTGGGGCTGCTCGCGCTGACGCTGCTGTTCGGCATCGGCTTCGCCGCGGTCAGCATCGCCGTGGCCCTGGCCACCGGCTCGGTCCGGGCGACCCAGTCGACCTTCATCATCTTCTTCCCGCTGCTGTTCCTGACCCCCAGCGCCCTGCCGCGGGACCTGATGACCGGCTGGTTCGAGAAGGCCGTGAGCATCAACCCCATGACCTACGTGATCGAGGCGGCCCGGAGCTTCCTGTTCGGCTTCGACGGCGCCGTCGTCGGCAAGGGGTTCCTGGCGGCCGCGTTGTTCAGCGCCCTGACCTTCGGCCTGACCGCCCTGGCTTTCCGCCGCCGGGTCCGCATGGGCTGACCCGCGCGGGGTCGCGGTAGGCTTGTCCGCTTCGGACCGGAAGGCGGCAGATGGAGCGGCGGAGGCTCGGACCGGACGGCTTCGAGGTGCCGGCGGTCGGCATGGGGACCTCGCGCACCTTCGACGTGCGCGGCCGGGCGGCCGAGGTGACCAGCCGCCGGATCGTGGAGGAGGCGCTGGACGCCGGGGCCAACCTGTTCGACTCCTCGCCCATGTACGGCGAGGCCGAGCGGGTCCTCGGCCTGGCCCTCGACGGCCGCCGGGACGAGGCCATCGTCGCCACCAAGGTCTGGACCGCCGACGACGACCAGGCCGAACGGCAGATCGACACCTCCCTGGGCCACGCCAACGGCCGGGTCGAGCTGTACCAGATCCACAACCTGGTCGCCTGGCCGGCCCGCCTGGAGCGCCTGAGCGGGCTCCGCGACGAGGGCCTGGTCGACGTCGTCGGGGCCACCCACTACGACCCGGCCGCCTTCGACGAGCTGATGACGGTGATGCGCACCGGCCGCATCGGCTTCGTGCAGGTCCCCTACAACCCCCTCGAGCGCGACGTCGAACGGGCCGTCCTCCCCCTGGCCGAGGAGCTCGGCCTGGGCGTCATGCTGATGCGCCCGTTCGGCCGCGGCTCGGTCCTCCGCCGCTGGCCGTCCCCGGCCGACCTGGCCCCCCTCGAGCCCTTCGGCGTCACCACCTGGCCCCAGGCCCTCCTCAAATGGGGCCTCTCCGACCCCCGCTGCACCCTCTCCATCCCCGCCACCTCCCGCCCCGGCCGCATGACCGAGAACGCTGCCGCCGGCAGCCCCCCCTGGTTCGGCCCCGAGGAACGCGACCTGGTCACCCGCCTGGCCACCAGGTCCTAGCCGGGGAAGGGACGGGAGCGCTCGGCCCGGGTGCATGACCACGGTCCTGGAAGCCGCTACCCTGGGTGGTTCGGGCTCGCCTCCTTGGGGCGAGCCGCCAGGCCCCGACCCCGTTCCGAGGAGGACCCGCTGCCGGGTTATGCGGCCGCTCTTTCCGGCCTCTCCGACGCCGAGCTGCAACGCCTGCTCGAGCGCCGGCCCGACCTCCTGAGCCCGCCCGCGCCGGCGTCGTTCCCCGAGCTGGCCGGCCGGGCGGGCACGCCGGCGTCGCTGGCGGCCGCCCTGCGCGGCCTCGACCGGGGCACCCTCCGCCTGGCCGAGCTGCTGGCCGTGCTCGGCCTCCCGGCGACCGTGGCCAACCTGGCCGCCGCGGCCGGCCCCAGGCTCGACCCGGGGCGCCTGGAGACCGGCCTGGCCGCCCTGGCCGAACTCGGCATCGCCCTGCCCGGCCCGGACGGGGCCATCTCCGGACCGCCCGGGCTGGCGGCGCCGTTCGGCCGGCCGGGCGGCCTCGGCCCGCCCGTGGCCGAGCTGGCCAAGGTCGGCGTGAGCAGCGAGCGGCTCGAGCGCATCCTGGCCAACCTGGGCGTCCCGCGGCCGCCGGGGACCGGCAAGCCGGCCCTGGTGAGGGCGGTGAGCGCGGCCCTGGCCGACCCGGAGGTGGTGGCCCGCGCCGCCGCCGACGCCGACCAGGACGCCCGGCGGCTCCTGGACGAGGCCCTGGCCGCGACCGGCCCGATCACCGTCATGGGGGTCGGCTACGGCCGCTTCGCCGGCTACCCGGACGCCGAGCCGGCCAGCTGGCTGCTGGAGCGCGGCCTCCTGCTGCCGGTCACCTACAGCCAGCTGGTGGTGCCGAGGGAGGCCGCCCTCGGCCTGCGGGGCGGGCTGGTGTTCCCGGAATGGCCGGAGCCGCCCCGGGTCGAGCTCCTCGACCCGCTGCCCGACGGCCCGGCCCGGGCGGCCGCCGCCGCCACCCGGGCCGTGGTGGCCGCCGAGAGCCTGTGCGCCCGGCTCGACCGGGAGCCGCTGGCCCTGGTCCGCGCCGGGACCGTGGCCGTCCGCGACCTCGGCCGCCTGGCCCGCGACCTCGACCTGGCCGACGAGGAGCTCGCCCTCCTGGTGGACCTGCTGGTCGAGGCCGGTGTCCTGGCCGTCGGCGGTCCCTTCGGCCAGCGCTCCCTCGGCCTGCGCCCCGAGGCCGACGCCTGGCTGTCGGACTCCCGGGCCCGCCGCTGGGCCGACCTGGTCGCCGCCTGGCGCTCGGCCGACCTGGCCGTCGAGGACCACCTGGCCGGCCGCCACCCCGCATCGGGCGACGCCGCCACCCCCGGCCGCCCCCGGCTCACCCGACGCGAGGCCGCGGCCTCCAGAGAGACCACCGCCGACCGCGCCCGCCCCCTGGCCGGCCGCCGCCTCGCCGCCGCCGCCGCCCGCCGCCGCGGCCTCCTGGCCACCCTCGCCGCCCCGGCCGGGGCCGCCACGGTCGACGCCCTGGCCCGGCTGCTCGCCTGGCGCCAGCCGATGGTCTGGCCCGACCCGGCCGGAGGCGGGCCGGACGACCTGGAGACGACCGTCCGGGCGGTCCTGGAGGCGGCCAGCTTCCTCGGGGTGGCCGTGGCCGAGGGCGAGCGGGCCCAGCCGGGGCTGGCCACCGAGGCGGTGCTCGACGGGACCGTGGCACCGGCCCTGGCCGAAGAGGCCGCCGAGGCGCTGCCCGACGGGCCCGACCGGTTCCTGCTGGCCGGAGACCTGACGGTGGTGGCGCCGGGCGGCCTGGCCCCAGGGGTCGAGACCCGGCTGGCCGGCCTGGCCGACCGCGAGGCGGCCGGATCGGGCACCTGGCGGATCGCCGAGGCCAGCCTGCGCCGCGCCTTCGACGAGGGCGGCACGGCCGAGGAGGTCCTGGAGTTCCTGCGCCGGCACTCCTCGACCCCGCCGCCCCAGGCCCTCGAGTACCTGGTCGCCGACGTCGCCCGCCGCCACGGCCGGCTGCGGGTGGGCGGGGCCACCACCTACCTGCGCGGCGACCCGGCCATGGTCGCGGCCGCGGTCCGCTCGGCCGCCGGCCGCCGGCTGGACCTGCGTGAGCTCGCCCCCGGGGTGGCCGTCACCGGCCGCAGCCAGCGCGAGCTGCTGGCCGCCCTGCGCAAGACGGGGGAGGCCCCCCTGGCCGAGGAGCCGGACGGCAGCCCGCGCCTCGAGGGCTCCCGCCCCGTGCGCCACGTGCAGCGGATCGCCCCCGACCGCCTCGGCCGGGCCGCGGCCACCGCCAACGGGCACGCCGCCGACCGGGAACGGGCGCTCGACCCGGCGGCCGCGGTCGCCCGCCTCCGGGGCCGGCGCCCCGCCGGCCAGCCGGGCCTCGACCCGCCGCAGCAGCCCGCCCGGGACGACGCCGACCAGCAGGTGGCGGGTGGCTGACGGCGCCCTGATCGTCCAGAGCGACCGCAGCGTGCTGCTGGAGGTCGACCACCCCAGGGCCGACGCGGCCAGGGCGGCCATCGCCCCGTTCGCCGAGCTGGAGAAGAGCCCCGAGCACGTCCACACCTACCGGCTGACCTCCCTGGCCCTGTGGAACGCCAGGGCCGCCGGGCTGACCCCCGACCAGGTCGCCGGCGCCCTGCGCGAGCACTCCCGCTACCCGGTGCCCCCGGGCCTGCTCACCGACCTGGTCGAGACCATGGGCCGCTACGGCCGCCTGGTCCTGCGGGCCGGCACCGACGGGCTGGTGCTCACCTCCTCCGACCCGGCCGTGCTCGAGGAGGTCCTCCGCTCGCGCAAGGTCGCCCCCCACCTGGGCGAGCGCCCTGGGCCCGACCGGGTGGCGGTGCCGCTGGCCGAGCGTGGCCGGCTCAAGCAGGCCCTGCTCGCCCTGGGCTGGCCGGCCGACGACCAGGCCGGCTACGTCGAGGGGGCGCCGCTGCCGATCCGGCTGCTGGCGGCCCACGCCGGCACCGGGGAGCGGTTCGAGCTGCGCCGCTACCAGCGCGAGTCGGTGGCCGCCTTCGCCGCCGCCGGGTCCGGGGTGATCGTCCTGCCCTGCGGGGCCGGCAAGACCCTGGTCGGCCTGGGCGCCATGGCCGCGGTCGGCGCCCGCACCCTGGTCCTGGTCACCTCGACCCTGGCCGCCCGCCAGTGGCGCGAGGAGCTGCTGGCCCGCACCGACCTCCAGCCGGCCCAGGTGGGGGAGTACTCGGGGGCGCGCAAGGAGGTGGCCCCGGTCACCATCGCCACCTACCAGGTCCTGATCACCAGGCGCGGGGGCCGCCACGCGCACCTGGACCTGTTCGGACGCGAGGACTGGGGGCTGATCGTCTACGACGAGGTCCACCTCCTGCCGGCGCCGGTGTTCCGCATGACGGCCGAGATCCAGGCCCGCCGGCGCCTCGGCCTGACCGCCACCCTGGTCCGCGAGGACGGCCGCGAGGCCGACGTGTTCAGCCTGATCGGCCCCAAGCGCTACGACGTGCCCTGGCGCGACCTGGAGGCCCAGGGCTGGGTGGCGGCCGCCGACTGCGTCGAGGTCCGGGTCGACCTGACCGACGAGGAGCGGATGGACTACGCCCTGGCCGAG
>Ga0081538_10003856_pt1 | contig 14001 bp, 11 predicted proteins | sample TabmetS5T2R1_FD_71022 | JGI IMG/M metagenome (GOLD analysis project Ga0081538, IMG submission 71022) | Tabebuia heterophylla rhizosphere microbial communities from the University of Puerto Rico - S5T2R1 | ecosystem: Host-associated > Plants > Roots > Rhizosphere ... | reverse complement strand
GATGGCCGGGCTGGGCCGAAATCCGCCACACTCTGTCCATGCGGGGGGATGGACCGACACTCCGGATCCTCGGGCCGGTGGAGCTGATCGGGCCCGCGGGGCCGGTGCGGCTCGGCGCGGCCAAGGAGCGCTGCCTGCTCGCGGTGCTGGCCCTGCACCTGGGTGTGGCGGTCAGCCAGGACCAGCTGGCCGAGGCGCTGTGGGGCGAGCACCCGCCCCGCTCCGCCACCAACGCGCTGCAGAACTACGTCCTGCGGCTGCGGCGCGCCCTCCAGCACGCCGACGGGGTGCAGATCCTCACCGACCCTGCCGGGTACCGGCTGCAGGCGCCGGCCGACGTGGTGGATGCGCGACTGGCCGAGCGGCTGATCGCCGAGGGCCGCCAGGCGACGGCCGCCGGCGACCCGGCGACGGCGGCGCGGCTGCTGCGCGAGGCGCTGTCGCTGTGGTCTGGGCGGGCGCTGGCGGAGTTCTCCGACCAGCCCTTCGCGCAGGCGGAAGCGGCGCGCTTGGAGGAGTTGCGCGAGGCCGCCCGCGAGGACCTGGTCGACGTCGAGCTGGCGCTCGGTCACCATCACGAGACACTGGGGGAGCTTGAGGTGATGGTGGCCAGCCATCCGTTGCGGGAGCGGCGCTGGGGCCAGCTGCTGCTGGCCCGCTACCGCGACGGCCGGCAGGCCGAGGCCCTGGAGGGGTTCCGTGCCCTGCGAACCACGCTCCGCGATGAGCTGGGTGTCGATCCCGGCCCCGGGCTGCAGGACCTCCACGACCGGATCCTGCGCCAGGATCCCGCTCTGGCCTGGCGCTCTCCGGAGCAGGCGCCGGCTCCGCCGGCCGGCCCACTGCACGGCCGCGACGACGAGCTGGGTAGGTTGCTGGCGGCCTACGGGAGGGCCGGGGCTGGTGCTGCCAAGGTGGTGACGGTGCTGGGCGAGGCCGGGATCGGCAAGACCCGGCTGCTCCAGGAGCTCGCCGCATCCGCACGCCGGCACGGCGCGCTGGTGTTGTGGGGGCGCTGCCTGGAGGGCGCCTGGGTCCCTCCCTACCAGGCGTTCGTCGAAGCCATCACCGGGTACGCGGCACAGGCCGGCGCCACCAGGCTCCGCGCCGATCTCGGCCCGGCCGCCGGCCCGCTCACCCGGTTGGTCCCTGAGCTACGCGAGTTGCTGCCCGATGTTCCGACCGCCGAGCCGCTTCAGCCTGACGAGGAGCGGCTGCGCCTGCTGGATGCGGTGGCGCGGTTCCTAGCCGGGCTGACGGCGCACGGACCGGTGGTGCTGGTGCTGGACGACCTCCAGTGGGCCGACGCCAGCACACTGGTGACGTTGCGCCACATCGCGCGCGTCCTGGTGGGACAGCGGCTGCTGCTGGTCGGGGCCTACCGCACCGGCGAGGTGGGCCCGGAGCTCGTGGATGCCCTCGGTGCCCTGCGCACCGAGACCGATGTGACCGCCGTGCACCTGCACGGCCTGGCCGCCGACGCGCTGGGGCGCGTGCTCGGGGCGTTGGCCGGGGCGCCCGTGTCGGCAGCGCTCGCCGACACGATCGGGCAGGAGACCCGCGGGAACCCGTTCTTCGCCCGCGAGGTCCTTCGCCACCTGCTGGAGACCCAGGCGATCCGACTCGATGAGGACGGTGCCCTGCAGGCCGGCCTCCCGGTAGAGGCCGTCCCTGAGGGGCTCCGGGACGTGCTGGCCCGCCGTCGGGCGCACCTGACTCCGGGCGCCAACCGCTTCCTCGATGTCGCCGCCGGCTTCGACGGGCCGTTCCCGTTCGCGGTCGTCGCCGAGGTCGCCGATCTCGGAGACGCCGCCGCGCTGGCGGCGCTGGACGAGGTCCTGGACGCCGGGCTGGTCGACCCGGACGTCGCCCCCGAGCGGTACCAGTTCGGTCACGCGCTCATCCGCCACGCCGTGTACGCCGACCTCAACCCGTCGCGCCGGGTGCGGCTGCACCGCCACCTCGCCAACGCGCTGCAGGCCGCCCAGGCAGCCTCGCCCGCGCTGATCGCGCCCGCCGAGGTGGCCGCCCACTACCATCATAGTGCCGTCCTGCCCGGCGCCGACGCCGGGGTCGCCCCCGCGCTGGCGGCCGCCGAACAGGCGCAGGCGGCCAGCGCCCACGGCGAAGCGGCCGCCTTCCTCGCCATGGCCTGCGAGCTGACGCCGCCAGGAGACCCGCGCCTTCCCCGGCTCCGGGCCCGGCTCGGGCTCGCGCTGACCTGGTCGTTGCGCCTGGACGAGGCGGTCCAGGTGGCTCGTGCCGCGGCCGAGGAGGTCGCCGCCGCCGAGGGTCGTCCGGCGGCCGCCGGCTACCTCGCCGAGGTCGCCGCGGCCTGCACCAACGCCGACAGCGCCGGGCATGCCTGGCAGCTGGCGCCGCAGGGACTGGCCTACGCCGGCGATCGTCACGACGCGGTCTGGGCCACCCTGGCCCTGCTGGACCTGGACCGGCGCGAAGCGTCCGACCCTAACTACCCGGGGATCGTCCTGGATGTGCCCGAGCGCCGTGAGGCGTTGCAGGTCCTGCACCGGGCCGGGGCCCTGACCAGCCGCGTCGACCTGCTCCGCTACGGGGTCGCGGCGATCTACGGCAGGCGTGAGCGCATCCCCTCTGAGGTGGCCGAGGACTCCACGGTCCGCCTGTTCCTCCTCGGTGACTACGCCGGCGCCCTGCCGCGCTTCGCCGCCGAGGCGGCCCAAGCGCACGCCCGCGGCCAGCTCGCCCGGGAGGCCTACTGCCACGGGTGCGTGGCCCGTTGCCGGATCGCGCTCGGCCAGCTGGAGGCCGGCCGGGCCGCGCTGGCCGAGGCCCACGCCGTGGCCGATCGCATCGCGGCGGGGCCGTGGGGTTGGCAGCGGGTGCATGCCATCGTCGGCACCGAGCATGCGCTCGTGCTGGCGACCGACGAGGGATGGGAGGAGCTCGTGGGGCTGGCTAACGAGCTCTCCGGGACACAGGGCAATATCGTGCGGTGGGCGCAGTCCAGCGCCGACGCGGCCGCGGCGGTCGCCGAGGCGCGAGTGGGCCGGCCCGATCGGGCGCTGCAGCTGCTGCCTGCGGTCCTGCCGGCGCTGCAGCGGGCTGCTCCCTGGGGGTGGACGTACCTGCGGACCGCCTGCGACGCCGCCGAGACCCTGTGGCTGCTGGACCGCTGGGACCACCTGCCCCTGATCGAGGCGGCCCTGCGGGACAAGGCACTCCCGCCCGACTTCCGCTTCCCGATGATGGACGCGCGGCTCGCGCTGGCCCGCCTGTGCGCCCTGGACGGCCGCCACGGCGAGGCCAGCCGGTGGTTCGCCGAGGCCCGGGTGACCCTCGACGCCCAGGGGGCGCGGCCGCTGCGGGCGATCGTCGACTTCGACGAGGCCCTGATGCACCGGCGGGCCGGCCGACCGGACGCGGCCCGGCCGCTGCTGGAGGCGGCGGTTAACCAGTTCACGCGGCTCGGCATGACCGGCTGGCTCCGCCGCGCTGAGGCGGCCGGCGGAGGGCTATCGCCGCCCTCCGCCGCCAACTCATGATCATGCCGCCGCTCACGGCGTCAGGATGGCGCGGCCGCGTACCCGCCCCTGCTCCAGGTCGGCGATCGCCTCGTTCGCCGCATCGAGCGGGTAGAGGGCCGTGCGCACGGTGACCTGCCCGTCCGCGGCCAGCCGGACCAGCGCCGCCAGGTCATCGGCGCTGCCGACGAGGTTGCCGGCGACCTGCAGCTCGCCCAGGACCAGCTGCACGGTGGGGATGGACAGCGTCCCGCCGTAGCCGACCACGTCGTAGCGGCCACCAGGGGCCAGCATCCCGAGCGCGGCCTGCACCGCGTCGTCCTCGCCGACGAAGTCGAGCACCGCCTCGGCGCCCGTCCCCCCGGTGAGCTCGCGCACGCGGTCGACCTGCCGGCCGTCGGCCTCGACGCCGTGGTTGGCGCCGCACTGCTCGGCCAGCTTCAGCGCCTCCGGGTTGCGGTCCACAACAATGATCTCGGCCGAGGTCAGCGCAACCAGGCACTGGATCCCGATGTGGCCCAGGCCGCCGGCCCCGATCACCACGACCCGGCTTCCCGGCTCCAGCGCCGGCAGCTGCCTGCGGACCGCGTGGTAGGCGCTCAGGCCCCCGTCGGCCAGCGCGGCCACCTCAGCCGGCTCGACCCGAGGGTCGAGCGGCAGCACCGCCCGGGCGGCGGTCTTGACCAGCTCCGCGAACCCGCCGTCGCGGGTGATCCCGGGGAAGTCCAACCCCTTGACGCAGCGCATGGTCTGGCCCGCCTGGCAGCCCTTGCACGTGCCGCAGCTGATGTTGGGGTGGCAGATGACGGTATCCCCGACGGCGACGTGCTCGACGGCTGGGCCGACGGCGTGCACCCACCCAGCCGTCTCATGCCCGAGGGTGAGCGGCAGGTCCACCGGGACCATGTCCACCAACCAGCCGTCACGCATGTGCAGGTCGGTGCGGCACAGCCCGGCCCCGCCGACGCGCACGATCACATCGTGGGGTCCGGTGATCTCCGGCTCGGCGACCTCGTCGACGGTCGGCGGCTCCCGGTAGGCGTGCAACCTGACGGCCTTCATCGCGGCTCCTCTCCTCGCAGGTCTGCCACCTGGTGAGCGTGGCCAGTAGCGGTCACGGCCCAGTCGCGCCGTGGTCGCCCCAAGCGACGCATAGGGACGGCTCGCGCCGCCGGCGTCGGTCGCGTCACGACTCGAGGGTTGAGCGGCGGTTGAGGGTCACGAGACCGTCGCAGCCGATGGTCAGGCCGACCGACCATGTCGCTGTCGGCAATGCCGGCACCTGCACGCGGAGGAGGCCATGCCAGTCGAGGACAACAAGCAGTCAGCGCGGCGGTTCTACGAGGAGGTCATCAACGCCAGGAACGTGGACGCCCTTGGGGAGCTGCTGACCCCCGATGGGGTGGACCATACCTTCGGCAGCCAGAACACCGAGCAAGCCAAGCAGTTCTTCGGGATGGTCCTCCAGGCCTTCCCCGACCTGCACGCCGAGGTCCACGACGTGATCGCCGAGGGGGATCTGGTCGCCGCCCGGGTGACCTACACCGGCACCCACCGGGGCGAGTTTGTCGGCATTCCGGCCACTGGCAGAAAGGCCACCACCAGCGGGGTGGCCTGGTTGCGGATGGAGGGTGGCAAGCAGGCCGAGCACTGGGGCGGCCCAGACATGCTCAGCTTGCTGCAGCAGCTGGGCGTCATGTCCGGACGAGGCACGCCGGGACCAGGCTCTCCCGCCTAGACCGAACCACACCGCAGTGCACAGAAATGATCCGGTCGTCCGTCAGCTTCGAACCGGCGGGTTCCAGACCAGCCTGGCGGGCGTACTCCGGGAGGTGGAGCATGGTTACCGGCACGAGTGCTCGCTCCTACGACGAGATGGTGGACGCCCTCGCCGAGGAGGGCCTCCCGGCACTACAGGACAAGCTGCCGAGTCTCACCCCTGAGGAATGGGAGCGGCCCACCCTCCTGCAGCCGCCCGACCCCCAGCAGCCGCCATGGACGGTGCTGCAGCTGGCCGCCCACTTCGATGTCTTCATGGGCCTGACCCTGGGCCTGGTCGCCCAGCCCATGTCGGCCCAGCCGGTGGTGGACCGGGCGGGCTTCTACATCTCGGTGTCGGACCGCAGCAAGGTCTCCCCGGTCATCTACCAGTACATCGTCGACCACGCCGAGGGCCACACCTCGGCCACGATCGCCGACAAGGTCAACGAGACGTTCAAGCAGGCCCTGGAGGCGATCAGGACCACCCCCCCGGGCACCATCGGGCCGGGCTTCCTCGGGCCGATGCGGCTGGATGAGTTCGTGGCCACCCGGCTGGTGGAGGTGCAGGTCCACGGCCTGGACCTGACCGACGCCCTGGGGGCGCCGCTGCTGTCCATGCCGAGGGTCACGACGATGGCGGCTGAGGTGCTGGACGAGGTCCTGGCCCGGCGGGCCGTCCCCGGGCGTCCGACCGATCTGGAGGGCGACGACCTGGGGTTCATCCGGGCCGCCGCCGGCCGCGGCGAGCACCCCGATCCCCGGCTCCCGGTCGTGGGGTAACCCGAACGGCCACGAGCTGCTACCGCGCTCGCCTCCATGAGCGCTCAGCTGAAACTGAGCGCATAACTTCGCCGAAGGAGAACCGATAACTTTGGCCCTTACGGTCGGGTGCGACCTGGGATAACGGCGTTCCGCACAGCGGTTCCCGGTGGTTCCATGGTAAGGATGGGGTCGCCGGTTCGATTCCGGCGGGGGGCTCCACCCCAAACCAGCAGCTCAGGCCGGGTCCAGCACTCGGCCTCTTGCATGCCCGGGACGCCTCCAACCGCCATTTGCCAGAGATTTGCCAGAAAACGCGGTCCGTAGTCGTCAGAACACGTTACGTGGTACCCGGGTTGGCTGGGCCTCCACCACCTGCTCAGCGACGCTGACGACCACCACTAGGCGAGCCTGGATGGCCATGACGACCCGGGTGGCCATCTCTGGGGTGGTGTGGCGGTAGTGGGTGCCCATGGTGCTGCCCAGGTGCTGGGCGCCGCGGGTGCTGGCCTCATGGCCCATCAGCTCATCGATTACCCGGGCTGGGATGCCGGCGTCTTCCAGCCAGGTCGCGAAGCTGTGCCGGAAGTCATGGGCGCCGCGGAGATCAACCATGTCGAGCAGCGGGTCGCTGGAAGGGGCCAGGGGTGACCAGCGGCGGGCCGGCCCGGTCCCGTCCGGCGCGGCCAGGCCACTGGCGGCGAGCTCTCCGAGGGCGGTGTCGACGGTGGCGGGTCGGATGGCGCGGCCCTGGTGGGCGAGTGCGGAGACGAGCTCGTTGGCAGTCTGGGGGCCGCCGGCGCGGAGCGACTTGAGTACTCGGGCGGCGGTCGGGCGCAGCACGGTCGCCGGGTCGGCGAGCTTGGCGATAGCGCTGTGGTAGGTGCGCCGGAAGTTGTGGCGCGACAGCACCGTCCGTGTGCCCGGGGCCACCACGCCCCCGCCGGGGCCGGTGAAGACCAGGTCATCGGGGTCGGTGCCGGGCGGGAGCTGTCGCCGGATGGACGCGACGACCTCAGGGGCGAGCGGGATTTCACGGATGCCGGCGTCGCTCTTGGGCCGCGGCTTGAAGCCGCTGCCGAAGCGGCCGGCCTGGTACCGGATGTCGACCACCTGGACCACCGGCGGGGTGCGGTCGAGGCGGACGCGGCGGCGGCGCAATCCCGCGAGCTCGCCGAACCGCAGGCCAGTGCCAAGCAAGGTGAGGACGTGATCCCACCAGAACAGGGGGAAGCGGGCGAGCAGCTGGCCAGCTTCCTCGGGCGTGAGTGCTCGGCGTCTGGCCTGGCCGAACACTTCCTCGGGGTTGGCGCGGCGCTTGGGCACCGCGACCTTCCGGACCGGGTTGGCATCCAGGGCGCCTTCATCGACGGCGTACTGGAAGATGCGCAGCAGCAGCGAGCGGCATTGCTGCACGGTGGCGTGGCCGGTGGCGGCAGCCAGTTGGGTCTGCCAGCGGCGGATCTCGGCCGGGCCGATTTTGTCGATGGGCCGGTCGACAAAAACGGGGCGTACGTGGTTGCGGAGGCGGCTGTCGGCCATGACCAGGGTGTGGGGGCTGCGGTGGGGATCGGCCGACCAGTCGGCCCACCACAGGTCAGCCCAGGTGCTGAACGGGAGCCGGCCTCGGCGTCGTCCCTGCCAGGTGTCGCGGGTGATCTGCAGTCGTTTCTGGGCTGCGAGGGCGCGGGCTTGGTCCTTGCTGGCGACCGTCTCGGCGCCCTGGGCGCCGTCATCGAGTAGCCACCAGACTTGGTAGGTCACCAGACCGGTGCGTTGGCTAACCCGCCGGCGGATACCTACCGAGGCCATGGTTGCTCCGGTTGCTCCACCCAGTCCTGGAGCCCAGGGGCAGTGGTGTTGGCCATTCCACCGCCTGAGGCGGGCCACTGGCGGCCGTTGGCCACCGGGGACGGGTCTCGACATGGCCGGGAGCGGCTGAGGCCGTTCTCGTTGGATAACGTGACAGGCGAGTTCACCCTCATCGGCGGCCGCCCGAGGTGTCGCCGCGGGCCGCAGAAACGCCAGAATCGACAGAAACAGCTTCGGCCGTTGTTTTTGGTGTTTCTGTCATTTCTGCGGCGCGCGGCAGAGGGTTGACCAAGAACCGCGGCGAGGCGGGTCGGCCCCGGCCGCGCGGGTCCTGCGAGGGCTCTGGGTCGACGCGCCGCAAGTAGCCATGCTCCTCGAGCAGCCGGAGGGGTGGCTCGAGGTCGGTGGCCTTCGGGAACCGTCCCCGCGGGGCGGCCCGGTGGGCGTCGCGGCGGCTGAACTGGCTGCGGTTGGTCCGGGTGATCCAGTCCAGCAGCCAACGGGCGTCGTCGAGGCGGGGGTCGGCGCCCATCAGGTCGAACACGGCCCGGGCATGCTCGATGAGGTAGTCGGCCAATCGGATGGCGCCGGCGAAGGTGTCGCGGCTGATCGGTTGAGCCCAGCCGTCACGCAGGTGGCCGGCCAGGTGCAGGAGGGCAGCGAGGCGGCAGGTGGCGCCGGCGAGCTTGGCCGCCCAGCCGGCCAGGTGGGCCAGATCCCCGCTGCCGGCGGCCAGCCGCGGCTCCAGGTCGCATTCGAAGCCGAGCAGCAGTTCCCCAGCGTGTGAGTCCAGGCAGAGCACGGTTGGGTCGTCGCCGACCGGGCGGGTCAGGCTGGCGGCCAGGGCCTGGAGCTCGAGGGTGTAGCGGTCAGTGACCGGCTCGGGGACGGGTGGAGCGCCGGCTTGGCGCCGCCCGACCAGGCTGGCCGGGAGGCTGTACAGGAACCGGGCCAGCAGTCCGCGTCCTCGGAAGCCGGGTCGGCTGGCCAGGCCTTGGAGGACTTCTGGTTGGACGGTGAGGCCGATGGTGAGGCAGGGCCGTTGGACGTATTCGGGGGGGCGGCCGCGGCGGTCGACCTTGAGCAGGTCGCCGGCGTGGCCCTTGAGGTAGACGCCGAGGTTGGGACCGGCCTGGTTGTAGCGGCCGGCCATCTGGTCGAACACGTCGCCTTCGGGGCTGAGGAGGGCGATGCGGCCGTAGGTGGCCAGCAGCCCGGCCAGGGCCTCGGGAGTGGCGTCATCCACCAGCCATCGGGGCACCGCGGGCACAATCAGATTGGCAGCCTCGGCGGCCCGGGTGATCGCTTCGGCCTGCCGCTCCTCCTGCTGGTCGATGGGAGCTTTGCTGGCCACGGCCTCGGCGGCCCCGGCGGCCTGCTCGGCGATGCGCCGCAGGGTGGCGGTCTCGGTGATCGCGGGCAGGGCGGCCGCGGCCTGCTGGCGCTCGAACTCGGCCACCGGACGGGTGAGGGCGGTGAAGACGCTGCTCTTACGAGTTCCGGCGTCCATGCCCACGGCCACGAACAGGCACAACGGCTCACGCCAGCCGGGTCGGGGCTGGACCTCGACGGCGCCGGCGGCCACGGTGGCCAGCACGGCCAGGGCGAGCATCCCGGCCAGATCCGGTGGGGTCTGGGTGGCGGTGGCGACCGCGGCCACGTACTCCCCGATCCAGCCGGGCAGGACCTCGACGGGAAAGGTGGGTGGGCTACCGGTGGCTCTGAACGGGACGGGTGGCTCCCAGCGATGCCCACCGTGGGTGGCGGTCGCGGGGTCGGCCAGCTTGTCGGCGAGCTCGGCGAGCACGGCGGGGTGGGCGTCGGAATGGGCGAGGCGGATGCCGAGGTCGATCACCCGCCGGCGCCGGGCGGTGTCGGCGACCAGCTGGGCGTAGTGGCCGGCGTGGGCCACGGTTGGCACGGCCTCGACGAGGGTGTGCAAGAAGGGACCTCCGCCCACATCGGCCAGCTCGCCGCTGTCGTCCAGCTCCCCGAGCACGGTCACCGGGTCGGTGGGCTCACCTCGATCGGTCAACCCGAGCATGGCCCGCCAGATCGCCCGATGGGCTGGCCGGTAGAAGTCGGCCTCCTCGAGCACGCCGGCGACCTCGGCCAGCAGCCGTCCAGCGGTCAGGACCGCGCCGAGGACGGCCTCCTCAGCCTCAAGGTTGTGCGGTGGCTGCCGGTCGGGGTCGGGCACCGGTCGCAGCCGTCGCCTGGTCGATGGCCGGCGCGGTTCTGTGCCGGTCATCGGCGGGGGCTGCGGGGGCCACTCCCCCGTCGCCGGGACGCGGGGGTTGGCCGCCGCTGGTCGAGGATGTGTTTGACGTAGCGCTCGGTGACCTCCAGCCCTTGGCCTTGGAGGTCGCTGGTGATCTCCCGCACGGTCAGGTTCCGAAGTTGTTCGGGAGCGAGCCGGTCCAGGTAGGCCTCGATGCGTTGGCGCTTGGTCACCCCGGCCGGGTCAGGACCCTCCGCGGCCGGCAGTCGGGTTTGCCCGTTTGGTGGGTTTTCCGGAAAGCGATGGCCTGCCCAGTTCGCGCCTGGGGGGCCAGGCGGCCAGCCGCGAGGAAGGCTGTGGGGCGGAAGGTTCCATTCCAGTCCGTCCGAGCGCCAGACCGCCCCCGGCAGCATGCCCTCGGTGGGTGGGGGAGTGATGGGTCCCAGGGGCTTGCCGAGAGCGGTCATGACCCACTTCACGATCTGGATGTCGATCTCAAAGGCCAACATCATCAGCACCGGCGGCAGCGCCGCGGCGAGGCGGCGGCCGGGGTCGGCGCCGGCGTGCTGGAGGTTGAACCACACGGTCAGGGCGCCGGTCAGCAGCATGGTCAGGATGGGCCAGCCGCGGCTGCCGCGCAGGATGCTGGCCAAGATGGCGGCCAGTTGGGCGACGATGAACGCCCCATCCAGCAGCAGCGGCCACAGGCGGGTGAGCCGGTCGCTGTAGAGGCCGGTGTCGCGGACGTAGGCATACAGGGCGCCGTAGCTGGTGGCGAACGAGACCGCGGCCACCCCGAAGGTGAGGGCGGCGATGGTGATGATGATGGCCCGGCCGAGCGGGTTGAGGTCGGAGAACCTGAGGGTCACAGCGGCCTCCCGGTCGACGCGGGCGGCGGGGGAGCGGGCGAGGTGGCCGAGGCGGACTGGGCGCAGCGGTTGGTCTCCTTGCGGACCCAGGCCCGCCACTCGCCCAGCCAGTCACCGAACCCGTCGATGACCTTGACGAGCGCGGGCCGCTGGTCGCGGGCAGCGCTGGCCTGCTCGGCGCCGGCCGGCGGCTGACCGACGTCGACGCCGGTGGTGGCGAGCAGCACCGCCAGCAGGAACACCACCGCGTACTCGACCAGGGCCCGGGCCAGCAGTCGGGGCCCATAGCGCCGGTGGATGGTCAGCAAGACGACCACCACGGCGGCGAGGGCGATGGTGAGCAGGCCCCGACGGGACAGGCCGGGGGCGGGGTCGTCGTGGCCGAGCACGTAGCCGGTCAGGGCCAGGAAGCCGGTCACGGCTACGGTGGGCCACAGCCAGCGGCGGACCGAGCGGGCGGTGCGCAGGGGTGCGGGGCCGGCGTCGACCAATGGGGCCCAACCGGGGAGGTGGGGCTGGCCCCAGCCGGGCGGTGGCTGGTCCCAGCCGGTGCGAGAGTGCATGTGCTGCTCCTTCACGAGGGGGGGTTGCAGGGGTTGGCGGTGGGCGGCGCGTCCGTCCGCGGGTGGGTCCGGGGTCGCGCCGCCGCACCGGGGCCCAGAGGGTGGGCCGTGAGCTAGGCCGGCCGGGGTCGGCGGCGGCCGAGGGGGAGGACGGGTTCGCAGTCGTGGTTGGCGGCGGCGCGGTCGGCGCCGGCCTTGGGGCCGCGGTACAGGGTCAGGCGGCAGGCCGTGCAGCACACAGCCCAGGTGCCGTCGCCCATGTTGATCAGCCAGGTCGTGCGTCGGGTCACGGGGTCACCTCCTCCCAACGGGCGGGGATCGGGGAGTGGGACGCGGTGGACGGCGGCGACGGCCGCGGCTGGGTCGAGGGGGCCGCCGGTGCCGCGGCACAGCGGGCAGCGCCGGTAGGCCGAGCCTTGGTTCTTGAGTCGCCGCTCTCGGCCGCGGGTGGCCGGGTACTCCAGCCAGGCCAGCTCGAAGGTCAGCCCGGCCTCGAGGGCGACCTGGACCAGCCGGCCGGCCCCGGTCCAGCGGGGGTTGCGATGCTCGTGGTTGATGCGGCGGAGGAGGTCGTCGGTCCAGCCCCAGTAGTGGCCGGCGTACTGCCCCCGACAGCCATTCCCCTGGAGGGGCCGATGGGCGCCAGTGGTGGGGTCGCGGAAGCACAGCAAATACACCCAGCCCTGTGGGCCGGGCTGGACCCATGGCTGGGCGGCGATCCAGGCCCGCAGCGCCGCCGCTTGGTCCCGGCCCGCCGGCAGCGGCAGCGGGGTTGGGGGGAGGGGGGCGGTGCGGGCGGCCTCGGCCTGAACGGCCAGCTTGACCGCGTGCCGCAGCCGGCTGGTCTGGACCTGCACCTCCAGAGGGAGGCGGCCGGTGAGCCGATGGGCGTCCAGCAACAGCAACAGTCCGGAGGCGATCTCGACCAGCCGCAGCTCCTCCCGCGACCGGCCCGGCCCAAAGCGGTCGGCGGTCATCGCCGCCCACCCCCACGGGCATACCGGTGGGCCAGCTGCTTGACCTTGGCCACATAGGTCCAGGAGTGGTTGTAGGCGTACAGGGCCCGCTCCAGGTGGTGGCGGGCGCCGTGGTCGACCAGGTACCGGGCGGCGGCCGGGATCGCCTGGGCGGGGTCGTGGGGGCGGCCGTGGCCGTAACGAGCCCAGCTGTTGCCAGCCTTGCTGCCCGGCACACAGCCGAGCTGCATCGGCCCACACGCCCCGGCCCAGTTGCTGCCCGTGCGGACCCCGGGGAGCCGGGACCGGCCGTGGTCGGACTCGACCTTGCCGATCGCGGCCAGCGCCGGCCAGGGGATCCGGTAGCGGGCCCCGGCGGCCCGGTACAGGCGCAGGTAGCCGGCGGGGATCTCCGCGGTGGCGGCCCGGCTCGGCGCCGCCTGACCTAAAGCGGGGGTGCGGGCGGGCCTGCGGTGGGCGGGGGCGGCTCGGGCCGGCGGGTCAATCAGGCCCAGGTCCTCGGCCACCCCGTAGCCGGTCACGACCAACACCAGCACACAGACCAGGGCCGCCGTGCCCCGGAACCCCAGCCGCCAGGCGATCCGGAACGGCAGGGCCAGCAGCCACACGGCCAGGGTGATCATCGGCGCCGCCCCCACCAGCCGGGCTCAAGCTCGGGCCGTGGGTACTGGCAGGCCCACGCCTCGGCGGCCTGCTGCACCTCATCGATCGGGACCTCGAGGCGGTCCGCGAGCCGGTAGGGCGCCGGCCGCGCCGCCGGCAACGGCGGAGGTGGTGGGGGCGGGGGCGATAGCCAGCGGAGGGCGCGGGCCCGGAGCCGCCAGAACCAGCCGGGCAGGACCACGGCGGCCACGATGGTGTCGGTGACCACCAGCGCCCACACCAGCCCCAACCCGACGACGAGCATCAAGAAGGCCAGCAGGCCCACGGCGACGGCGGCGGTCTGGAGCCGGCGCCTCATGGGCGCACCGCCCCGAGCCAGCCCGGCCGCAGCCGGCTGCCGGTCACCCCGGTGGCCCGGTTGCGGGCCTCGACCATCCGACCCCGGCCGACGACCATGGCCACATGCCGGCGGCTGGGGCCGGTGGTCCGGTAGATGACCAGGTCGCCCGGCTGGAGTCGGCCCCTGGCGCGGGGGAGGCCAGCCAGCTGGGCGGCCGCGGTCCGGGGGATGGTCACTCCGGCGGCTCGCCAGGCCGCCCAGGTCAGGCCCGAGCAGTCATAGGCGCCGGGACCCTCGGCGCCCCACCGGTAGGGCTTGCCCCGCTGGCGAAGGGCGAAGGCCACCGCCCGGGTTGCCCTGGGCGTTGGCCTGCGGATCGCCGGTGCGGCGGGCGTCGCCGGCGCGGCGATGACGGCCCGGCCGCCCCCGACCAGGCCGCGCAGCGCCTTGGCGTTGGGGGCGGCCAGGGCGGCCAGGACCGTGACCACGACCAGGACGGCCAGCCCGCCACCCGGGGCAGGACGGCGCGGCGGGCCGATCATCGGTTCTCACCCTGGTTGCCCAGGGCGCGGCGGCGGCGCTGGCGGGCTCGG
>Ga0081538_10003855_pt1 | contig 14002 bp, 16 predicted proteins | sample TabmetS5T2R1_FD_71022 | JGI IMG/M metagenome (GOLD analysis project Ga0081538, IMG submission 71022) | Tabebuia heterophylla rhizosphere microbial communities from the University of Puerto Rico - S5T2R1 | ecosystem: Host-associated > Plants > Roots > Rhizosphere ... | reverse complement strand
CCATGGAGCTGCTGGGCCTGGAGGCCGCCGACTGCGTCATGGTCGGGGACCGGCTCTCCACCGACATCCGCATGGCCCTGACCGCCGGCATGCCGTCGGCGCTGGTGCTGACCGGCGACACCAGCGCCGAGCTGCTGGCCGCCACCCCGGCCGCCGACCACCCCACCTGGGTGCTGGACCGGATCGACCGGCTGCTGCCGTCATCCGCGTGGGCCGGGTCGGGAGGGCCGGCATGAGCGAGCTGCGGGAGGCGTTCGAGGCCTGCTTCGGCGGGCTGGCCGCCATCGGCCGCGACCCGGCCGGCGGCTGGACCCGCCTCGCCTGGACCGACGAGGACCGAGCGGCCAGGGCCTGGTTCGAATCCGAGGCCACCACCCGCGGCCTCACCGTCGAGCGGGACTCCGCCGGCAACCTCTGGGCCTGGTGGAGTGGGGGGCTGGGGACAACCGCGGACCCTTCCGGCGATGATCGGCTACGCTCCCCCACCAGGGGACCCGACGCCGGCGGGTCCGGGTCGGCCGCGGCCGCGGGCGGGGCCGTCGCCGTCGGCAGCCACCTGGACACGGTGCGCGGGGGCGGGGCCTACGACGGGGCCCTTGGCGTGGTCAGCGGCCTGGTCGCGGTGGGCGAGCTGATCCGACGGGGCGTCGAGCCCGCCCGGCCGGTGGCGGTGGTCGCGTTCGCCGACGAGGAGGGCGGGCGGTTCGGGGTGCCCACCTTCGGGAGCAGGGTGCTGGGCGGGGTCCTCGACCCGGCCGACCTGCTGGAGCGGGCCGACCAGGACGGGGTCACCGTGGCCGAGGCGCTGGCCGCCGCGGGGATCGACCCCGGCGGGTTCGGGCCCGACCCGGCGCGGGTGGGGCGGCTGGCCGCGCTGGTCGAGTTGCACGTCGAGCAGGGCCGCGGGCTGGTCGACCTGGGCCACCCGGTCGCGCTGGGGACCGGCATCTGGCCGCACGGCCGCTGGCGGCTCACCCTGACCGGCGAGGCCAACCACGCCGGCACGACCAGGCTGGCCGACCGGCGCGACCCGATGCTCGGGCTGGCCGCGGCCGTCCTGGCCGCCCGGGCGGCCGCGACCGAGCTGGCGGCGGTCGCGACCGTCGGCCGGGTGCTGGTCGAGCCCAATTCCGCCAACTCGGTGCCGGCCCGGGTGTCGGTCTGGCTCGACGCCCGGGCCGAGCAGGACCAGACCCTGGACTGGCTGGTCACCGCCTTCCAGGCCGCGGTCGAGGAGGCGGCCGGCCGCAACGGCCTGGCCGTCGCGCTGACCCCCGAGTCGCGCAGCCCAGGGGTCGAGCTCGACCGCGACCTGACCGCCCGCCTGGACGCCTGCCTGCGCGCCACCGGCCTGGAGCCCCCGGCTCTGCCCACCGCCGCCGGCCACGACGCCGGCGCCCTGGCCGCCGCCGTCCCCACCGCCATGCTGTTCGTCCGCAACCCCACCGGCGCCAGCCACACCCCGGCCGAGACGGCCGAGCTCGACGACTGCCTGACCGGGGTCCGGGCCCTGGTGGCGGTGATCGAGGACCTGGCGTGCCGCTGAGCGGGGCGCGCCCGCCCTCAACCTCGACCCACCCGCTGACCCGGGCGGGCCCGGCCTCGACCTCGACCCACCCGCTGACCCGGTCGCGCCCGGCCTCGACCTCGACCCACCCGCACGGGGGCCCCAACCGGGAGGGTAGCCCACCCGCGGGGATGGGTGGCGTGGCTGTCCACAGCCCCTTGCGGGCCGCATGATGGGCGCCTGGCATGCCGAGTGGGCCTGGCTGGGGCCGGAGCGGGGGGTGGCCGGGCGGGTCCTGGTCGAGGTCGAGGGCGACCGGATCGCGGCCGTGACCGAGGGGGTCGACCCGCCGGCGGGGGCGACCCGGCTCGCCGGGGTGACCATCCCGGGGCTGGCCAACGGCCACTCGCACGCCTTCCACCGGGCCCTGCGCGGGCGGACCCACCGGGCCGGGGGCGACTTCTGGAGCTGGCGGGAGCTGATGTACCAGGTCGCGGGGGCCCTCGACCCGGACGGCTACCTGGAGCTGGCCACCGCCGCCTACGCCGAGATGGCCCTGGCCGGGATCTGTGCCGCGGGGGAGTTCCATTACCTGCATCACGACCCGGCCGGCCGGCCGTACGCCGACCCCAACCGGATGGGGGAGGCGGTGGCCGAGGCGGCCGGCCGGGCCGGGGTCCGGCTCACCCTGATCGACACCTGCTACCTGCGGGCCGGGCTCGACGGCCGGCCCCTGGAGGGCGCCCAGGTCCGCTTCGGCGACGGCGACGCCGAGGCCTGGGCCGAGCGGGCCGGCGCCGTGGCCGAGCGGCCAGGGCTGCGGGTGGCGGCCGGCATCCACAGCGTCCGGGCGGTCGACGAGGCGTCCATGGCGACGGTGGCCGCCTGGGCCGGCGAGCGCGACGCCCCCCTCCATCTCCACCTGTCCGAGCAGCGGGCCGAGAACGAGGCCTGCCTGGCCGCCACCGGCCGCACCCCGGCCGCCCTGGCCTCCTCGGCCGGGGTGCTGGGCCCGCGGACCACCGCCGTCCACGCCACCCACCTCACCGGCGACGACGTGGCCCTCCTGGGAACCACCGGGACCGCCGTCTGCCTCTGCCCGACCACCGAGCGCGACCTGGCCGACGGGATCGGCCCGGCCCTGGCCCTGGCCGACGCCGGCAGCCCCCTCTGCCTGGGGTCGGACAGCCACGCCGTGGTCGACCTGTTCGAGGAGGCCCGGGCGGTCGAGCTGGACGAGCGCCTGGCCACCGGCCGGCGGGGCAACCACCGCCCGGCCGACCTCCTGGCCGCGGCCTCCGAGGCCGGCATGGCCGCCCTCGGCTGGGACGCCGGCCGCCTGGCCCCCGGCCACCTGGCCGACCTGGTCACGGTCACCCTGGACTCGGTCCGCCTGGCCGGCGCCCGCCCCGCCGAGGCCGTCGACCAGCTGGTGTTCGCGGCCACCGCCGCCGACGTGACCTCGGTCGTCGTCTCCGGCCGCCAGATCGTCGCCGACGGCCAGCACCTGCTGGTCGGCGACGTTCCCGCCGCCCTCGACCGGGCGATCGCGGCCCTCGGCGCGGGTTGACCCGGGCGCGCCTCACCCGGACCCGCCGCTGCCAGGGGCGCCCCTACCGGGAGGGTAGCCCAGCCGCGGAGGGGATGGCGGCGGTTGTCCACAGCCCCCGGTCCACAGCCCCCGGTCCACAGCTCCAGCCTGCGGCCCTCAGACGCCTCAGAGGGTCGGGACCCGCCGGCCCAGCAGCACCTGGAGCAGGACCTCGGCCCTGCTCTCGGACTCGTCGTGGACGCGGGGGGCCGAGCCGCCCCCGGCGATGTCGACGTGGAGGGTGGCCAGGCCGGCGCGGCGCTGGAACGGGGAGGAGCGGACGCTGCCGCTCTGGGCCTTGGCCACCGGGACGACGGCGATCACCCGGATGGCCACGCCGGCCCTGGCGTACAGGAAGCCGGCGCTGGCGGCGTGGCCGAGGTTGCGGTAGGCGGCCAGGCCGGCGACCACGGCCAGGGCGAGCAGCGGCACCGCGACCAGGGCCAGCGCCGGCGGCACGGCCAGCACATCCTGTGCGGTCAGCTGCCACAGGGGCACGGCGGCCACGGCGATGACCAGGCCCGCCCGGACCAGGCTGCGGGTCACCGCCCGGCGGCGGGCCGCCGGGGGCGGGACCCGCAGGCCCGGGATCGGCGCCGCTCCCGGCAGCAGCTCGCCCAGGAGCCGGTTGACCTCGGTGCGCTGGAGGATCGGGATGGCCAGGCGGCTGGCCGTCTGGTCGGCGCCTCCCGTCCGGCCGGCGCTCTGGATGCGGATCGAGGCCAGGCCGAGGGCGCGGCGCAGCAGCGACTCGTCGATCCGGACCACCTGCAGCCGGGCCAGGGGCAGGACCGCCTCCCGCCGTTCCAGCAGCCCGCGCCGCACGACCAGCTCGTCGCCGGCTCGGGCCAGGGTGAAGCCGTAGTCGGTGACGACGCTGGACCCGGCGGCCAGGCCCAGCCACACCACCACCGCGGCCACGGCGGCGGCCAGGAAGGCGACCGGGGTGGTGGGGGCGACCGCCTGGGGGTCGAAGCGGGCCAGCAGCCAGTCGGGCAGGCCCGGGAACCAGTCGAAGACCTGGGTCAGCGGGCCCAGCACGACCAGGACGGCGGCCGCCCGCGACCCGGTGATCCCGGCCAGCATCACCTCGCCGAGCCGCAGGCGCAGCAGCACCCGCTCGGGCCGGGCGGCCGCCTCCAGCACCCCGGCCTCGTCGACGCTCGCCTGGCCGGTGGCGACCTGGCCGGGAGCGCCGGTGGGGGCGGCCGCCAGGGCCTTGGCCCGCAGCAGGCTGGAGCGGAGCGCCTGGGCCTCGGCCAGGGTGACCACGTCCAGGTCGACCTCGGCGGCTTGGCCGCCCCCGGCCGTCTCCACCCGCAGGGTGGCCACGCCGAGCAGGCGGTGCAGGGGCTTGCGGACCAGGTCGACCTGCTGGATCCGGTCGAACGGGACCGCCCGGAGCTGGCGGGACAGCACCCCTTCCTCGAGCCGCAGGGCCCCACCCTCCAGCGTGTAGGTCCGGCGCAGCCACTCGATGCTGCTCCAGGCCAGCAGGATCAGCGCTCCGAGGGCGAGCAGCCACCACTGCTGCCGGGCCGCCACCAGCAGGGCCAGCGGCCACAGCCGCCGGGCGTGTCTGGCGGCGAAGAACACCGGGCTCAGGATGTGCAGCCGCCGCGGCCCCCCGCCCTCGAGCGCCACCGGCGCCCGAGGGTCCTCCGGAGCCGCGGCCCCGCCCGGGACCCCGGGCCCGGCGGAATCCTCAGACGGCATCGCCGGAGCCCGCCCGGGCCAGGATGAGGCGGCGGAGGCCGTCGGCGTCGCCGGCGGCGATGCCGGGGATGGTGGCGTCGGTGCCGGCGGAGGCGGTGTGGACGATCAGCCTGGCCAGGCCGACCGCCCGCTCGACCGGCCCCTGGGCGACGTCGATGTGCTGGACCCGGAAGTACGGGATGGCCGAGTGGATGCGCCGGACGACCCCGTGGCGCAGCTCCAGGGCGTCCTCGGCCACCTGGTAGCGCCAGTGGCGGTGGCGGGCCCGGGGGAACTGCCAGGCGGCCAGCCCGCCCGCGACCGCCAGCAGCCCGGCGACCAGGCCCGGCGGGCCGGGCACGTCCGCCCCGGCCAGCCTGGCCCCGAGGTCGACGGCCAGCGCCACCACGGCGAGCACGGCGTAGCCGATCGCGTCCTGGACCGTCCACACGACCACGATGCGGCGGTCGAGCTCCCTGGCCGCGGCCCAGCTCCCGGTTGCCTCGGTCAAGCCGGCGCCGGCTCGTAGGTGGTGATCTCGACCTCCAGCCCCCTGTCGGCGACCACCAGCCCGGCGTGATCGAGCCCCTCCAGCTCCACGGTCATCGCCTCCTCTGCCGCGACCGCCCCCACCCTACCCCCGCCCGGCGGGCGCCGACGCCGGGCGCCGATAGAATGGGGCACATGAGCACTCTTCCAGCGTTCGCAGCCCCCCGCCGCGTGCTGCTGGCCGCCCCCCGCGGCTACTGCGCCGGCGTCGAGCGGGCCATCGACATCGTCGAGGTGGCCCTGGCCACCTACGGCCCCCCCGTCTACGTGCGCAAGCAGATCGTCCACAACCTGCACGTGGTCAGGGACCTCGAGACCCGCGGGGCGGTGTTCGTCGACGAGCTCGACCAGGTCCCCGAGGGGGCCACGGTGGTGTTCTCGGCCCACGGCGTCGCCCCCAGCGTGCACGCCGAGGCCAGGGAGCGCGGCCTGCGGGTGATCGACGCCACCTGCCCCCTGGTGACCAAGGTCCACCAGGAGGCGCGCAAGTTCGCCACCAAGGGCTATGACATCGTCCTCATCGGCCACGAGGGCCACGAGGAGGTCGTCGGCACCATGGGCCACGCGCCCCGGGCCGTCCACCTGGTCGGCGACGAGCAGGAGGCGGCCAGGGTCGAGGTCGCCGACCCCGAGCGGGTCGCCTACCTGACCCAGACCACCCTGTCGGTCGACGAGACGGCCGGGGTGATCGACTCCCTGCGCGAGCGGTTCCCGGTGCTTGCCGGCCCCCGCTCCGACGACATCTGCTACGCCACCCAGAACCGCCAGGCCGCGGTCAAGACCCTGGCCCGCGACTGCCAGCTGGTGCTGGTCATCGGGGCCACCAACTCCTCCAACTCGGTCCGGCTGGTCGAGGTCGCCCGGGCCGCCGGCGCCCGGGCCCACCTGATCTCGGACGCCGCCGCCCTCGACCCGGCCTGGTTCGAGGGCGTCGACACCGTCGGCATCAGCTCGGGCGCCTCCGCCCCCGAGTGGCTGGTCGACGACCTGATCGCGGCCCTGCGCGAGCGCGGCGCCACCGAGGTGCGCGAGGTCGAGGTCGTTCCCGAGAACGTCCACTTCGCCCTGCCGGGGACGCTGCGCCGCGACGCCGAGGCGGCCCGCTCCGGCAAGCCGAGCGCCTGAGCCCATGGCCGGCCAGCAGGACGGCGGCGTGTACGTCGTGGGCGCCGGGCTGGCCGGGCTGCGCTGCGCCCGCCGCCTGCACGACAAGGGCGTGGCCGCCACCGTCCTGGAGGCGGCCGACGGGGTCGGCGGGCGGGTCCGCACCGACCGGGTCGACGACTTCCTGCTCGACCGCGGGTTCCAGGTCCTGCTGACCGCCTATCCCGAGGCCAGGGAGGCGCTCGACTACCGGGAGCTGGAGCTGCACCCGTTCTACCCGGGGGCGGTGGTCCGCGCCGGCGGCAAGTTCGTGACCGTGGCCGATCCGTTCCGGCGACGCTGGGACGGGCTGCGCACCGCCCTGGCCCCGGTGGGCGGCCTCGGGGACAAGCTCAAGGTGGCCGCCCTGCGCCGGCGGGTGGTGGCCGGGTCGCTGGAGGAGCTGTTCGCCCGGCCCGAGACCACCACCAGGGAGGCCCTGGCCGCCGACGGCTTCTCGGATGTGATCGTCGACCGCTTCTTCCGGCCGCTGTTCGGCGGGGTCCTGCTCGACCGCGAGCTGGGCACCTCCAGCCGCATGTTCGAGTTCGTCTACCGGATGCTGTCGCTCGGCGACGTCGCCCTGCCGACCCGCGGCATGGGGGCCATCGGCCAGCAGCTGGCCGGCGGCCTCCCCCCCGACTGCGTCCGCCTCGGCCAGCGGGTGACGGCGGTCGGCGACGGCGGCCTCACCCTGGCCGACGGCGAGCAGCTGCCGGCCAGGGCGGTGGTGGTCGCCACCGACGGCCCCACCGCCTCCCAGCTGCTGGGCGGCGAGCCGCCGGCACCCGGGTCGGTCGCGGCCAGCTGCCTCTACTTCGCCGCCGACCGGGCCCCGGTCGACGAGCCGGTGATCGTGCTGGACGGCGACGGCGAGGGCCCGGTCAACAACCTCTGCGTCCCCAGCGCCGTCGCCCCCACCTACGCCCCACCCGGCGCCGCCCTCATCTCCGCCGCCGTCCTGGACCGCCCCGGCCTCCCCAAGGGCCCCGACCTGGAGGCGGCGGTCCTCGGCCAGCTGGCCGACTGGTTCGGCTCCGGCGTGGTCGCCTGGCGCCACCTCAGGACCTACACCATCCCCCACGCCCAGCCCGCCCAGCCCCCCGGCGCCCTCGACCCCCCCGAGCGCCCCGTCCGCGTCCGCCCCGGCCTGTACGTCTGCGGCGACCACCGCGACAACGCCTCCATCAACGGCGCCCTCGCCTCGGGTCGCCGCACCGCCGACGCGGTCCTGGAGGACCTCTGAGCGGCCAGCGGGGAGCGGCACCGACCTGGGGGCGGTCGCCGCGGTGGTCGGGGAGGTCGAGGCGGAGCTCGGGCCGGTCACGCTGCTGGTCAACAACGCCGGGACCGCCCATGTGCCGGGGCCGCTGTGGGAGGTCGACCCCGACGACTGGTGGCGTGACCTGGAGGTGCACCTCCGGGGGGCGTTCAACTGCTGCCGGGTCGTGGTAGCCGGGATGGTCGCGCGAGGGCGCGGGCGGGTGGTCAACGTCGGCAGCCTGGCCGGAGCCCGCGACGAGACCGCTATCTCCGGCTACGCCTGCGCCAAGACGGCCTACCTGCGGCTGACCGGCACCCTGGCCGCCGAGACCGCCGGGCGGGGGATCACCGTGCTCTGCGTCAGCCCCGGGCTGGTGCGGACCCGGATGGTGGAGGAGCTGCTCGGCGAGGCCGGGCGGCGCTGGCGGCCGTGGATCGCGGCCGCCGCGCCCGAGGACTACACCCCGGCCGAGCGGGTCGGCGCGCTGCTGGTCCGGATCGCCGCCGGCGACGCCGACCCGCTCAGCGGGCGGTTCCTGCATGTCAGGGACGACCTGGACGCGCTGCTGGCCGACGCGGCCCGGATCGCCGCCGACGACCTGCTCACCCTGCGCCTGCGCGAGTGGCCGGGGGCCTGAGGGCGGGCCGTTCCCGGTGTCGGCGCGGCGGGGTAGGCTTGCCGGCATGGACGAGCACATCGGGGAGCCCATCGACGTCGACTCCGGGGACGTGCTGGTCGCGGTCGGGACCATGAAGGGGGCGTGGCTGTTCGCCGGCGACCCGGGGCGGGGGGAGTGGCGGTCGAGCGGGCCGCACTTCCGGGGCGAGCAGGTGTACGCGATCCGGTTCGACGGGCGGGACGGGCGGCGGCGGCTGCTGGCCGGGACCGAGCACGGGCACTGGGGGCCGGTGGTGCGCTGGTCGGACGACCTGGGCCGGACCTGGAGCGACCCGCCCGGAGGGAACGTCCGCTTCCCGGAGGGGACCGACGCCTCCCTGGCCAGGGTGTGGCAGCTCCAGCCGGCCGGCGACGACCGGCCGGAGGTGGTCTGGGCCGGGGTGGAGCCGGCCGCGCTGTTCCGCTCCGACGACGCCGGGGAGACGTTCCAGCTGGTCGAGGGGCTCTGGAACCACCCCCACCGGCCCCGCTGGGAGCCGGGCGGCGGCGGCTTGTGCCTGCACACGGTGCTGCCCGACCCGGCCGACCCGGACCGCATGTGGATCGCCATCTCCACCGGCGGGGTCTACCGCACCGAGGACGGCGGACAGCGCTGGCAGCCCCGCAACCAGGGCATCCGGGCCGTGTTCCTGCCCGACAAGTACCCCGAGTTCGGCCAGTGCGTGCACAAGATCGCCCCCGCCGGCGGGCGGCCGGAGCGCCTGTACCTCCAGAACCACTGGGGCCTGTACCGCAGCGACGACGCCGGCGATTCCTGGGAGGACATGGCCAACGGGGTGCCGAGCGACTTCGGCTTCCCCATGGTCGCCCACCCCCGCGACCCCGACACCGCCTGGATCATCCCGCTGGACTCCGACCAGTTCCGCGTCGCCCCCGAGGGTCAGGCCCGCGTGTACCGGACCCGCGACGCCGGCGGGGCCTGGGAGCCGCTCGGCGACGGGCTGCCCCAGCGCGACGCCTGGCTGACCGTGCTCCGCGACGGCTTCGCCAGCGACGGCCTCGACCCGGCCGGCCTCTACTTCGGGACCCGCACCGGGGAGCTGTTCGCCTCCGCCGACGAGGGCGGGCACTGGCGGGCCCTGGCCGAGTGGCTGCCCCCGGTGGTCTGCGTCAAGGCCGCCGTCGTGCCCTGAGGGGGGTCGATGCCCACCGTCCACCTGCCGGCCGCCCTCTCCGGGTACGCGGCCGGGCGGCGCCGGGTCGACGTCGCCGGGACCACCGTGGGGAAGGTGCTGGCCACCCTCGGCCAGGCCCATCCCGGGGTCGGCCAGCGGGTGCTCGACGACCGCGGGGTGCTGCGCCGGCACGTCAACGTGTTCGTCAACGGCGAGAGCATCCGCTACCTGGACGGGGTCGAGACCCCGGTCGGCGACGACGACGAGGTGTGGATCCTGCCCGCGGTCTCCGGCGGGTGAGCGGGCCCGGGTGACAACGGCGGCGGCCCGTCCTATGGTGGACGAGCCCCCGGGGGCGGTGACGCCGAGCGAGCGTGGAGGACGGCGCATGGAGGAGCTGCTGCTGACCCTGCTGTTGATGATCCTGCTGGCCGGCGGGGTGACACTGGTGGCCGTCTGGCGGGTCGTCCGGTGGGTGCGGCGCAGCCCGACCCTGCGGCGGCGGGTCCGCAGCGCGCAGGCGCTGACCACGCCGCCCGGGCCGCGGCGGCAGGTGGCCTGCCTGCGGCGGGACCTGCAGGTCGCCACCCACGCCACCGGCGAGGCGGTGGCGGTCGTCAAGGCGGCCGGCGGCGCCGTCGGCGACCTGCCGGTGCTGGCCAGGCGCCTCGGCCGGGTCGCCGGGACCCTCGACGCCGAGCTGCGGCTGCTGGCCCACGAGCCCGACCACGCCGAGCTGGCCCGGGTCCTGCCCGCGGCCCGGGCCCGGGTCGCCGACGTCAGCCGGGTCGCCCTGACCATCCGCCGGGCGGCCAGCGCCGGCCTCGGGGCCGAGACCGCCGCCGAGATCGCCCCCCTCGAGGCCGAGGTCGCCCGCGAGGTCCACGCCCTCGACGCCGGCGTCGACCGCCTCCTCGCCCTGGCCTCCGGCGCCTGATCCGCGCCTCCACGACCAGCGGCCGCCCCGCTACACGTTGAACCGGACGTGCAGCACGTCGCCCTCCTGGACGACGTAGGACCTGGACTCGGTGCGCAGCAGGCCCTGGGAGCGGGCGGCGTCCCAGCCGCCGGCGGCGACCACGTCCTCGTAGGGGATCACCTCGGCGCGGATGAAGCCGCGCTGGAGGTCGGAGTGGATGCGGCCGGCGGCCTCGGGGGCGGTGGCGCCGCGGCGGACCTCCCAGGCGCGGGTCTCGTCGTCGCCGGTGGTGAGGAAGGTGAGCAGGTCCAGCAGCCGCCAGGCGGCCCCGACCACCTGGTCGAGTCCGCCGCGCTCGATGCCGTAGCCGGCCAGCAGGTCGGCGGCGTCCTCGGGGGGAAGCTCGGCCGCCTCGGCCTCCAGGGCGGCGGCCACCGCCACCGTGGGCAGGCCCAGCTTGGCCTCGGCCTCGGCGGCCCGCTCGGCGGCCTTGGCGGCGTCGGCCTCGGCCAGGTTGAGCACGGCCAGGGCCGGCTTCAGGGTCAGCGGGGCGAAGTTGCGCAGCACCCTGGCCTCCTCCGGCTCCCAGTCGGCGGCCCGCAGGGGGGTGCCCTGGTCGAGCAGGTCGCGGGCCCGGGTCAGGACGCTCGCCTCCAGGGCCGCGTCCTTGACGCCGGCCTTGGCCTTCTTGGCCGCCTTGTCGGCTCCGCCGGCGATCGACTCCAGGTCGGCCACGGTCAGCTCCAGGGTCAGCTCGGCCGCCGCCTCGGCCGGGTCGGGACCGCTCCCGTCCCAGGCGGCCAGGACCATGGCCAGGGCGTCGGCCTCCCGCAGCGCCCCCAATCCTTGGGCGGCCAGGCCGCCACCGGCCGACAGTCCCGCCACGTCGACGAACCTGGCCTGGACGAACACCCGCTTGCGGGAGCGCTCCAGCTCGGCCAGCACGCCGACCCGGGGGTCGGGCACGGGCACGGCGGCCACGCTGGCCTTGCCGGCCGCCCCTCCGGCCGGCGCCCCCGCCCGGGTCAGCGCGTTGAAGAGGGTTGTCTTGCCGCTCTGGGGCAGCCCGACGATGCCGACGTCCTTCATGTGGAAAAGCCTAGCGCTTCGGAGTTCATTCGCGATCCCTGCCCGCCGATAGAGAGACCATGCAGACGGCCATCACGCGGACCAGCGGCCCGGGGCGGTGCTGCGCTCCCTGCTCGAGGAGGTCGGCGGCTGGCAGGTGGTGGGCGAGGCCGACTCCGGCGAGGCCGCCATCCCCCTGGTCGAGCAGCTGGTCCCGGACGTGGTGCTGATGGACTGCCGCATGCCCGGCCAGGGCGGGGGTGGCCGCCACCCGGGAGATCGTGCAGCCAGCTCCTCAGGCCAGCGCGTTCGTCAGGGGCACGGGGGGCAAGGTCTGGGTGGAGGACGCCCCCGGCGGCGGGGCCCGCTTCGTGGTCGAGCTGCCCGACCTGGCCCCGGTATAGGATCGTCCCTCCGCGCCGGGAACCGCCGGAGCGGTCGAGACGTCCAAACCGGTATGAAGCGCGCCAACCACCTCGCGGTCCTGATCGGCCTGCTGCTGGCCGGCCTGCTGGCCGCCTGCGCCGAGCCCGACCGCGACGACAGCGGGCCCGGCCAGGGCGGCGCCACCACCGTCCCCACCACCCTGCCCGGCAACCCGCCGGTGACCAAGCCGACCGAGCCCGCCGGCCAGGTCACCGTCACCGGCACCGTCCGGGAGGGGGTCGAGCCCGGCTGCCTGCTCCTGGACGCCGAGGGCGGGACCCGCTACCTGCTGGTCGGCGGCGAGCGGGCCGAGCTGGCCCCCGGCGGCCGGGTGGCCGTCACCGGCCGGGTCGACCGTGACCTGCTCAGCACCTGCCAGCAGGGCGAGCCGCTGGTGGTGGCCTCGATCGAGTCCGCCGGCTAGCCCTCAGTCGACGTATCGCTCGGCGCCCTGGGGCCGGCGCCGGTCCAGCAGCCGCCCGAGCGGGATGGCCAGGAACCACAGCAGGATCGCCAGCCGGGGCGCGAGGAAGGCGACCGGCACCGACAGGGCGAACATCAGCACCGGCGACAGCGACGCCCGCAGCGCCCAGCGGGAGACGTCGGCGGGCCACTCCTCCCGGAACAGGCGCCGGCGGCGGGCGTGGAGGAACAGCACCGCCTCCATGGCGCTGACCGCGCCCATGTTGACCGCGAAGGCGACCACCGAGATCGGGTTGTCCCCGAACTCGCCCAGCACCGCGGTCGGGAACGGCAGCAGGGCCACGAAGGCCAGGTAGACGACGGTGAGGCCGACGAAGCCCGGGTCGACCGCGGCCAGCCGCGTCATGAAGCGGTGGTGGGCCACCCAGTAGGACCCGATCACGAAGCAGCCGACGAAGAACGCGGCGACCAGCGGCAGCTTGTCGCCCAGGAGGTCGAGCAGGGTGCCGGGGTCGTCGGCGGCCGGGCCGGCGATCGGCTCGGGCACGCCGATCTCCACCACGAGCAGGGTCATCGCGATCGCGAACACCGCGTCGGTGAAGAACACGACCCGGCCGAAGTCGAGGTTCTCGCCGGAGCGTGGATAGCGGGTCGACGGCATCGGCGGCTCCTTCGCTCGCCTGACCCCTGGCGCGCCGCCGGACGACGGCGCAGACTGGGTCCTGGCAGGCCCGAACATCGTCTGGAGTGCCTCATGTCCTACCACGACGCGCCGTCGCCGGCACTGCTCCCCATCCTCGCCCGTGGCAAGCACCGCCATCCGCGCAAGGGCGCCTGCTTCATGGAGTTCGCCTCCCTCCTGGCCGGCGAGCGCTGGAGCGACCACCCCGCCTGCACCCACCCGCTGCTGGCCGCCGTCGCCCGCCTCGTCAACGACTACACCTCCGACGCCGGCCGCGCCCGGCTGGTCCCCCTGATCCCCTCGGTGATCGGGCTGACCGGCGACGACCTGCGCATCGACGCCCGCATCGCCCTCCGGTCGGCCACCTTGGCCCTGCCGGTGGTGGCGGCCGAGCGCCAGCAGGTCATGGCGGTGGCGGTGCTGTCCTGCGAGCGCGTCCTGGCCGGGCTGGACGGGCGGCCGGTGGGCACCCTCGAGGCGGCGAGCCGGTCGGCCCTGGCCCAGGCGCCGCACGCCGAGCGGTGGGCCGCGCGCTTCGTCGACCGCGCCCCGGCGGTGGCCTTCTCGGCCAAGCGCTTCCGCCAGCAGGCCGCGCCGTCCATCGTCCGCAACGCCGCCGCGGGCATCGCCCACGCCTGCGTGCCCGACCCCGACGCGAGGCTGCGCCAGCTCCTCGTCGAGGCGATCGAGCTGTGCGAGACGTGGGGCGCCCGCGTCCCGGACCCGGTCGCGCTCGACCCGGCGGCGCCTCAGCCGGCCAGGTAGCGGTCCAGCCAGTCGAAGATGCGGGTGTCGCGGGTGGCCAGGCCCATGGGCTCGCAGTGGCGGTTGGCGCCCTCGGCGGCGGTGAACTTGACCAGCTGCTTGGGGCCGGGCAGCTGCCCGGTCCAGGAGATGGACACGTCGACCACCCCGGGGTCGGCCACCGCGGCCGCGAAGCGG
>Ga0081538_10003854_pt1 | contig 14004 bp, 12 predicted proteins | sample TabmetS5T2R1_FD_71022 | JGI IMG/M metagenome (GOLD analysis project Ga0081538, IMG submission 71022) | Tabebuia heterophylla rhizosphere microbial communities from the University of Puerto Rico - S5T2R1 | ecosystem: Host-associated > Plants > Roots > Rhizosphere ... | reverse complement strand
CTGGTTAGGCGCAGCCTCCGGGTGAGCACCACCGCCACCGCGATCCACACCGTGGAGTAGGCGGCGTGGCCGCTCGGGTACGAGAACAGCGACGCATCGATCAGCGGGCCGGCCGGCCGCGGCCGGTCCACCGCCGCCTTGGTGATGTGGACCGCGGCGTAAGTCAACCCCAAGCCAGCCACCAAGACGACGATCTCGGCCACGCGCCGCCGCATTGCCAGCACCACGCACGTGACCGCGACCAGCGTGCCCACCGTGGGGAACGCTCCGAGGTGGGTCACGAGCTTCGCGACGTCCACGGCGACCTCGCCGTAGAGTCGATCGGCCACGTCCAGCAGCTCGGTGTCGAGTGGCGTGGGGTTGAGGCTCTCGCTCAGCTCGACCAGGTAGAGCACGAACACGAAGATCCCCGCACCGGCCGTGGCCATGGCCGTCGTGAGCTCGAGGCCCAGGCCCCCAGGGGTGATGCGGCCCCACACGAACCGCGCGTGGGGGCCGACGGCGCGGGCAAGCGGCGCGATGACCCGCCGCTGCACGCCTCGCCCCGCGGCGACGAGCGGCCCGACCAGTGCATGGTCCTCGTGCGCGAGCAGCCAGTCGCGGATCTCTCGGCGCCGCCGGTAGCCGACGACGATGCCCACGATCACCGCCACGGTCAGGCCGAAGCCGAACAGCGCTCGGCCGACGATGTCGACCACCCGGTCGAACGAGTTCCAGAAGATGTAGCCGAGAACGCAGAAGGTGGTGGCCCAGAGGCCGGTCCCGACGATGCTGTAGGGGATGAACCGGCCATAGGAAAGCCCGGAGGAGCCCGCGATGAACGGCGCCAAGGCGCGAACGAGGCCGATGAAGCGACCGATCAGGATCGTCTTGCCGCCGTGTCGGTCGAAGTAAGCCTCGACCTGAGTGAGGCGCTCGTTCGTGATCCCGACCCGCGGGCCGTGGCGCTCGAGAAAGCGCCGCCCCAAGCGGCGGCCGATGAAGAAGCTGGTGCTGTCCCCGAGCACCGCGCACGTCCAGACCAGGCCGATCAGCGGCAGCAGGCTGATCTCGCCCTGGCCGGCGACCACGCCTCCGGCGATGACGACCGTCTCGCCCGGTGCGACGAGTCCCACGAACGCTCCGGTCTCGAGGAAGGCCAGAATGCCCACGAGCACGTAGGTCCACGCCCCGAGGGCCGTGGCGATGTCCTCGATGATCTTCTTTGGATCGGGCAGCGCCGAGAGCACGCCGCTGGCGTAGACGGCGAGCGCCAGGACGACCGCGATTCCGATCAGCGTCCGCTCCAGCCCGAGGCCTTTCCGCCGCCGCACGACGAAACCGGCGACCAGCAGGGCGGCGGCCGCGGCCCCGATTTGGGTGGCCGACATCGCGCTGACTGTAGGGAGGAGGCCGGTGTGCCCGCGGTGCGGTGGTGTCAGCGCTGCGCAGCTCGCCGACCACGGCGCCGGCGAGCCCGCGGCGCGGTGGCGTCAGCCGCTGCGCAGCCCGGTGACCACGGCGCCGGCGAGCCCCGAGGACGCGGCCGCGCGCGCCGCGGTCTCGCGATCCTCGAATACGCCGAAGCAAGTGGGCCCGGAGCCGCTCACCGCCGCACCGAGCGCGCCGGCCGCACGGATCCGCTCGAGCGTGCCCGCGAGCTCCGGGCGCAGCCGAAGGGCCGGAGCCTGAAGGTCGTTCTCGAGCCCGGCCCCGATGGCGGCCGCCCCGGCGGCGGCCAGCCGACGAAGCGGCTGGGGGTCGAGCCGCTCGCGTCCGGCGCCTACGCGGTCGAGCTCGGCGTAGACCGCGCCGGTCGAGAGTCCCTCCTCGGCGACGACCAGCAGCAGCCCGAGCGGGGGCAGCTCGATCGGCTCGACGAGCTCGCCGGTGCCCTGGACCAGCGCGTGCCGGGGCTCGATCTGGCTCGGGACATCCGACCCGAGCCCGTCCGCCACCTCGCGCAGCCCCTCTGCCCCGAGCGGCGCCGCGGCGAGGCGGTTGGCCATGCGCAGGACGGCCGCGGCGTCCGCGCTGCCGCCGGCGAGCCCCGCGGCCACCGGGATGTGCTTGGTGATCACTACCCGCAGCGGCGGAACGGCGGGGCCGATCCGCTCGCGCAGGGCGGCAACCGCGGCGAGCGCGAGGTTGGGCCCCTCGACGCCCGGAGACTCCACGCTGTCGGCGCCGTCACCGGCGGGCGCGACCGTCACATCGTCGGCCAGGTCGATGGAGGCGAAGAGCGAGCAGACCGGATGCCGCCCATCGGTCACCTGGCGCCCGATCAGGAGCACCAGGTTGACCTTGGCGTAGGCCCGCTCGTGCAGCATGGCCGGCGGAGGCTAGAGACCTAGTGGTCTCCGACGGAAATACGGTCGCGGCTCGGCGAGCGAGAACCGAGCATGGGCGTGCACGCGAGCGCAGCCAATGCAAGTAATCGTCCGCGCGCAGCCGGCCGAGCCGGCTGCTTGCGGCTGGGGCGAGCATCGCGGGTGCGGCCAGGCGAAGGTTCGCAGCCGCCGAACGCGGCCGTATTTCCGGAGGCGACCACTAGGACCGCAGGTAGAGCAGAACGGCCAGCACCCGCCGCGACTCGCTGCCCGTGGACGGCAGCCCGAGCTTGCCGAAGATGCTCGATACGTACTTCTCGACGGCGCGAAGGGTGATCACGAGCTTGTCCGCGATGCCCTGGTTCGAGCTGCCCATGGCCATCAGCTCGAGCACCTCCCGCTCGCGCGGCGTCAGCTGGGCCAGTGGATCGTCGGGGCGCTGGCGGGAGAGCAGCGTCGAGACGATGATCGGGTCGAGGGCCGAGCCGCCGCCACCGACCCGGCGGACCGCGGCGACGAAGTCCGTGACGTCGCTGATGCGGTCTTTGAGCAGGTAGCCGGCCCCCTCCGCGGAGTCGGCAAGCAGCTTCATCGCGAGCCCCACCTCGACGTACTGCGACAACACGAGCACCCCGACCGACGGATGGCGGGCGCGGATCTCGAGCGCCGCCCGGAGGCCCTCGTCGGTGTGCGAGGGGGGCAGCCGAATGTCGACGATCGCGACGTCCAGGGGATGGCTGTCGGCCTTGCGGAGAAGCTCGTCGGCGCGATCGCACTGGGCCACCACCTCGAGGCCGGCATCCTCCAGCAGGCGGGCGAGCCCCTCGCGCAGCAGGATGCTGTCCTCGGCGATCGCTACGCGCACGGGATCTCCGCCCTCACGCGCGTGCCACCGCCGCGCGGCGTCCAGACCCGCAGCCGGCCGCCGAGCGCCTCCACCCGATCGGCGAGGCCGCGGAGGCCGGTGCCGCGCTCGGTGTCGGCCCCACCCACACCGTCGTCGACGACCTCGACCACGAGCTGCCCGTTGCTCCGCGCCACCGCTACGGAGGCCGACGCCGCGCGCGCGTGCTTGTCGATGTTCGTGAGGCACTCGCAGACCACGTAGTAGGCGGCCACCTCCAGCCGCTCCTCGACGCGGCCCTCGAGGTCGACGGTCAACCGAACGGGGACCGCGGCCGTGGCCGCGATCGACTCCAGCGCGACCGCGAGCCCGTGCCCGCTTACGACCGCCGGATGGATGCCCCGAGCGACGTCACGGAGCTCCTGCAGCGAGAGGGCGACCTGCCGCCGGGCCCGGTCGACCCGCTCCCGGGCCCTTCGGTCCCCATCCAGCGACTCCTCGAGGAGAGTCAGCTCGAGCGACAGCGCAATGAGCCGCTGCTGGGCCCCGTCATGCAGATCGCGCTCCAGGCGCTGGCGTTCCGCCTGGCCGGCCTCGATGAGCCGCTGGCGCGATCCCCTCAGCTCCTCGAGGTGCGCCCTGAGCTCGGCCTGGAGGCGACCGTTCTCCACCGCGATGGCGGCCGCGGCGCTGACGGCATCGAGCAGCTCGGGCTCGTCGGCGAGCGACCGGTCGTGCACCAAGGCCGCCAGCTGCTTCTCTCCGTGCCGATCGATCACGGTCGTTGCCCGGCGATCGTCATCCCCGGGCAGCTCGATCTCCTGGCCGTCCGAGTCCACCCACGTGCCGAACTCCGGCAGCCAGTACGCGAGGGTCAGCGACGGATCGCCAACCGCGCGCGCGAGTGCGTCGCGGAGGTCGGCCGGCGCCGGATCCTCGCGCAGCTCGACCAGGAGGTCACCGACAGCGCCGCGCGCCAAGCGCGCGCTGAGCAGCCCGACGAGGAACACCAGTGGCGCGATACCGATCACGACAAACGTGGCCCGCCGGATCATCTCGAAGGCCGGCCAGCCAAAGTTGCCCGAGATGAGCAGCAGGGCGCTCATCACCAGGCCCAGGGCGAAGGAGTCGACCAGCAGGGCGACCGACCGCCGCAGCGGGCGGCCGGCCCCTCGCCTGCGGGCGGCGAGCACGCCGATCCCGGCGAGGCAGAAGGCACTGATCACGAGGAGCTGGACGGACCGCACCGCCTCGGCGGCCCCCGGCTCCTGAACCACCTCGAGCAGGTACTGCGAGCCGAACTCGCCCAGGACCCCCCTCACGATCACCGGGGCGATCGCGACCAGGTAGGCCGTCACCACGAGGACTCGCTCGAAGCGGCCCTGGAGGCGGCCGGTCGGGAAGGCCAGGAACACGTGCAGGAAGACCACCAGCGGCACCAGGTCGAGCGTCTGCCCGAGGGTGAACAGGATCGGGACGTTCGCCCATCCCACGATCGAGGCGAAGGTCGTGAAGCCCGCGGCGACCATGAGCGGGCCGAAGCGACTGTCGGGCCGGCGCCACCAGGCGATCAGCCCGGCGAGGATGTAGGGCAGGATCATCCAGGCGAAGAGCGCGCCCTGGAGGCCAGGCTCGGCCACGTGATCGCTGGCGAGGGCGAGCGCGATCGCGGTGGCCGCGGCCGCCAGCCCGGCCAGTGCAATGGCTCCCAGCACGACGGGCCGCGGCGGGCGCGGGACATCGAGTGCCCCGGGCGGTGCGAGTCCCAAAGTCGCCAGTTCCTCCCTCCTTCCTGCGTCCGCGGAACACGCGCGAGGAGGTTGTCCGCGCGAGCATACCCCCGCGCGGGCCGGGAGAACAGTCCTGCGGCCTTCTCAGGCGACGACGCGGAGGTGGCGGACCGGGCGCTCGCGCAGCTCGCGCACGACCGCGTCGACCATCCGCTCCTCATCGCGCACCTGGCCGTCGGTGACCGCGTCGATCAGCGCCCGCTTGCGCTCGAGCAGCTCGGCCATCGTCTCGTCGATCGTGTCGGGTGCGAGCAGGTAGTAGGCGGTGACGGCGGTCGCCTGGCCGATGCGATGGAGGCGGTCCTCCGCCTGGTCGTGGCGGGCCGGCGTCCAGTCCAGCTCGAGGAAGGCGACGTTGGACGCGCGCGTGAGCGTCACCCCCTGGGAGCCCGCCCGGAGCGAGCAGACGATGAGCGGCGGGCCGTCGCCGCGCTGGAAAGCGTCCACCGCCGCCTGACGCTCGCGACTCGAGTCTGCCCCCAGGATGTGCACGGCCTCCGGGAAGCGGTCGAGCACCGCCCGCTGGGTGGCCACGTGCTCGGCGAAGACCACCAGCGGCTCTCCGGAGGCGAGGAAGTCCTCGATCCAGGCGAGCGCGGCGGGCAGCTTGCCGCGCGCGGCGAGCTGGCGCAGGCTGTTGAGCCGGACCAGCTGCTCCGCCCGTAGCGCGGCCGCCACCTTCGCGTCCATGGTGCGCAGGTCGAGCGGCAGCGTCTGCAGCCAGGCGATCACGTCCCGCTCGGCGAGCCGGTACTCGTGATCGTTGACGAGCGCGACGGGCACGGCGTCGTGACGCTTCGCCGGCAGCTGCGGCAGGACCTGTTGCTTGGTGCGCCGGACATAGCACCGCGCGCGGAGGTTCCAGTGCAGGCGGTCGTCACTGCCGGCGTCCCGGAAGCGGCGCGATAGGCGCGCGCCGCTCCCGAACTCGTCGAGGCGGCCGAGCGCGCGCAGCTGCGACACCAGCTCCTCGGGCCGGTTGAGGACCGGCGTGCCGGTCAGTCCCAGGCGGAGGGCGTCGGGAGACAGGCGCCGGGCGAGCGCGACGGCGGACTTGGTCCGGCGCGCGCCGGGGTTCTTCACGTAGTGCGACTCGTCGAGCACGAGCGCCTTCGGATCGCGCTCGGCGAGGGCCTCGTAGTGAGCCTCGAGAATGTCGTAGTTGAGGATGAGGATGTCGGCGGTGCGCGAACCGTCGCGCCAGGCCGCGTCGGTACGTCCGTCGAGCACCGAGACGGTCCGGTGCGAAAGCCAGCGCGCGGCCTCGCGCTCCCACGTGAGCTTCATGCTCGCCGGACAGACCACCACGGCGGGGAAGGCCCGATCGGACTCCAGGGTCGCGAGCGCTTGAATGGTCTTGCCCAGCCCCTGCTCGTCCGCGATGAAGGTGCGACGCCGCTCGAGCGCGTAGCGCACGCCGGCACGCTGGAACGGATAGAGCTCACCGCCCAGGACGAGGCCGTCGAGGTCCGCATCCTCGGCGTAGGAGAGGGCCACGGTCGCCCGGGCGCGCTCGTGCTCGGAGCGAAGCTCTTCAAGGAGCGCTTCGACCCGCGGCTCCATTGCGAGGTGCGGGTGGGCCTGCGCGCAGCGGGTGAGCTCGATCGCCAACGCCGGGTCCGCGGGCACCGCCACCGCCCAGGCGGCGGCGCGGTCGAAGTAGCGTCCGCCGCGTTCGACCAGCCGGGCCTCCGGCAGCCGCCCGAAGTCACGCGCGGGGGTGGGGTCCCAGAGGGTGTACAGGGTCAGCTCGGGTTCGCCGTCGTCGCCGACGTCGAGGGCCAGCTCGGCCGGCGCCGGAGCGCCGCCCGCCTCCAGCTTCCGCGCGCACTCGCGCGCGAGGTCGTGCAGTTGCGCCCCCTCGAGCCGGGAAAGCCGCCGAGCGTTCTCGGCGCTGAACGGCAGGACGAGCCGGCCCTGCTCCACGCGGCCGGCCATGCCCAGAGCGCTGGGCAGCTCGCCGGAGAGCGTGCGCACCACGAAGGCGCCCGACCCCCCATGCGGCGCGACGGTTACGACCGCCCGCCATCGATCCGCGTCCCCGAGCCAGGCGACCACGTCGGGATTGGGGACGAGTCCGGGGAAACGGGCGAGCACGGCTTCCACCGCCCGGGCCAGACGCGGGTCGGCGGGGACGCGCCAGTGCTTGTGGCGCCAGTTGAACCAGCGCCCGGGCAGGCGACGAATGGCGTCGTTGAGCTCGTCGTCGAACGGAAAGTCGAAGACCAGCTCCGGCTCGCGGGGACCGTCGGCCAGGAGCCAGACGTGTCCTCGCGCGGCCCCGGTGGCGCTGTGCGTGGGCTCGGAGATCAAACCACTGAGACTAGTGCCCCCGCCCGTCGTCGCGAACCCATGTTGCCCGCTGGCCCCTCGTCGGCGATGATCGCGGTGATGGCGGCCACCGCACACCTCACCGTGGCGGACAGAGCGGCGCACGGGAAGCGCCTGCGGACCGAGGTCCCTCGCTCCAGCCACGGCGACTGGTCGCCCGCGGCCGACCGGGCCGACCCGGTTGCGCTGCTGGAGGAGCAGGCCCAGTCCCGCGTGCAGTCGCTCGTGCCGATCCGCTACGGGCGAATGGCGGCCTCGCCGTTCGCCTTCTTTCGCGGCGCGGCGTACGTAATGGCGGCGGACCTCGCCCCCACGCCGCGCACTGGGCTGACGGTGCAGCTATGCGGCGACGCCCACCTGTCCAACTTCGGCGCCTTCGCGGCGCCGGACCGGCGGCTCGTGTTCGACCTCAACGACTTCGACGAGACGCTTCCCGGTCCGTGGGAGTGGGACGTCAAGCGCCTGGCGGCCAGCCTGTCGGTGGCCGCCCGCGAGCGCGATTTTCCGGCCAAGGTGCGGCGCCGGATCGTCCGCCGGGGGATGGCCGGTTACCGCGAGGGCATGCGCAGGGCGGCCTCGATGCGCAACCTCGACCTGTGGCACCACCGCGTCTACGTGGAGCCGCTCATCGGCCGAGTGCAGGACGCGCTCGACGGGAAGGCGCTGCGGCGCGCGCAGCGAAACATCGCGAAGGCGCGCGGCAAGGACAGCCTGCGCGGGCTCGCGAAGCTGACCCGCACGGTGAACGGGGAGCTTCGCTTCATCAGCGACCCGCCGCTGATCGTCCCGGCGGACGAGCTGGTCGAGGAGTACGGCTTGGCGGTCCGCGATGCGGCCGACGACACGGTGCTGAGACTCCTACGCGCCTACTGCGAGACGCTCAGCCCCGAACTCCGACTCCTGGTGGAGAGCTACCGCTACGTCGACGTCGCCCGCAAGGTGGTCGGCGTCGGGAGCGTCGGGACGCGGGCCTGGATAGTGCTCCTGATCGGCCGCGACAACGACGATCCGCTCCTGATGCAGGTCAAGGAGGCGCAGCGGTCGGTGCTCGAGCCCTTCCTCGGGCCGAGCGCGCACGAGCACCCGGGCCGGCGCGTAGTCGAGGGGCAGCGCCTCATGCAGGCGGCCGGGGACATCCTGCTCGGTTGGGTGCATGCGATCGGGATCGAGGGCGAGCCGCGCGATCACTATGTCCGGCAGCTGTGGGACTGGAAGCTCTCGGTCGAGGTCGAGGCCATGTCGCCGGACGTCCTCGCGCTCTACGCCGAGCTGTGCGGCGGGACGCTCGCGCGCGCCCACGCTCGCTGCGGGGACCGCATCGCGATCGCCGCCTACTTAGGCGGCGGCCAGAACTTCGACCGGGCGCTCGCCGACTTCGCGGAGAGCTATGCCGACCAGAACGAGCGCGACCACCGTGCCCTCGTCGCCGCCATCGAGGCCGGGCGCCTCGAGGCCCGGCACGGCCTCTGAAACGCGATCCGCGCGCAGCCGGCCGGCTGCTCGCCAGCTATGGATCCGCGCGCAGCCGGCCGAGCCGGCTGCTTGCGGCTATGGATCAGCGCGCAGCCGGCCGAGCCGGCTGCTTGCGGCTACGTCGTCACCACTTGAGCTCCACCTCCAGCTCGCGCTCGTCCTCCTCGATCTCGAGCTCGAGCTTGAACTGGATCTCGTCCGGCACGCGCACGACGAAGCGCAGCCCCCCGCGCTCGAACTCCACGTCGTTGTGACGCGCCAGCGCGTCGGCGAGCGCGTGTAGGCGCGCGGCCGCCTCCTCGCGGCCGACTTGCTCCTTCTGGCTGACCTCGAGCAGGTCCATGTCATGCCTCCTGGGTCGGGGTGAGCTGGGCTCCGGCCGGCGTGCGATCGCCGCCCGCGATGTGAACGAGGGCCCGGACACCCTCCCACACCCCCTCCGGCGCCGTCGCCGAGGGCGACGCGCCGGGGTGGGCCCGGGCGACGCGTACGCGAAGCACCGCCGGTCTGATCCGAAACCGCAGCGGCGGCTCCAGCATGACCGCTTCGCCGTCGATGCCCGCGGGAACGGGATCATCGGCGTCGACGTCGAACACGCTCGTCGACCACTCGCGCCACGGGCGCCCGAATCCGGCGGGCTCGACGACCGCCACCCCGAGCAGACCGGCGTCGATCCGCGGGCGGGTCCCCGAGCCGATCGCGCGGCCGAGGCGGTACCGGTTGTTCGAGACCAGGATGACCGCGCCGGCGCGCTGGCGCGTTCCACCGGGCTCGGTCCAGCGAAGGCCCACGCCCTGGGCGTCGGGGCCCAGCACGTCGGGGACGGTGTCGAGCAGGGTGCGCAGCTTCGCGTCGCGGTAGCCCTCCCGCTGGACCGCCTCCGCGTAGAGCCCCAGCGAGACGTTGTTCACGAACACCCGCCCGTTGACCTCCGCGAGGTCGACGCGGCGCTCGCCGCCGTCGACGAAGGCGTCGAGCGCCCCCACGACGTCCTCCCGGTCGACGCCCAGGTCGAGGGCGAAGTGGTTGCGGGTCCCCGCCGGCACGCAGGCATACGCCAGGCCGTGCTCGGCCGCGAGCGCGGCCACGATCGCCTGCGAGCCGTCGCCGCCCGCCATCGCGAGGCCGTCGGCGCCACGGGTCACGGCGTCGCGCACCAGCACCCGGAGGTCGTCGCCGGGGACGATCTCGACCGGGTCGATGCCGCGGGCGCGCGCCTCGGCGGCGAGCGCGAAGCGCTCGGCCTTTCCGCCCCCGGACCGAGGATTCATGAACAGCACGGGGCGCCGCGGAGACGCGGCCGGCGAAAGCTGCCCGCGGGCGGTGAACGCGATCCTGGCGGCGGCGAGGCCGAGCGCCATGCCTGCGGCCAACAGCGCGAGCTCCAGCAGACCCCCGCCGAACACGACCACGAGAGCGCTCAAGCTGAGCGCCAGGGCGGCGATCCCCCAGCCGCTGAGGCGGGCCCGGCCGCGGCGAAGCACGCCGTACCAGCCGCCGGCCGTCGCGAGCAGCACCAAACCGGCGATCACGAAACCGCGCGGAAAGGCGTCGACGGCCAGGACGAGGGCCCCGGCGACCGTGACAAGCCCGCCGAACAACGCCACGACCGCCGCGAGACGCCGCCGGGTCATAGGATTCGGCCGCGCTTGGATCGCCACGGATCCCATTCTCCCCCATCGCGCCCGCGGTGGCTGGACGACGCCGAGCGCATCGACGTCGCGGTCTATGCGGCGATCGCCCGCACGCCCTCGCCCGCCCTGGACCGGGCGATGAGCCGGCTCTCGCGCGCGGCCGACTACTCGCGCCTCTCGCTGGGCTCGGCGGCGCTGCTCGCCACGCTGGCCGGGCCCGCCGGCCGGCGCGCCGCGGGCCGGGGCCTGGTGTCGCTCAGCGTCACGGCGCTGGTGGTCAACGCCGCGATCAAGCCGCTCACCCGCCGCCGGCGCCCCGATCGCGTGGCCCAGCGGGTCCCGATCGCGCGCCACGTGCGGATGCCAATCTCCCGCTCGTTTCCATCGGGCCACTCGGCCGGGGCGTTCGCCTTCGCGACCGGCGTCGGACACGTCCTGCCGCCGGCCGCCGTCCCGCTCCGCGGGCTGGCCGCGCTGATCGCGTACTCGCGCGTCCACACCGGCGTGCACTACCCCGCGGACGTGCTGGCCGGCGCCTTGATGGGGGCGGGCCTGTCTCAGCTCACCACGCACATACTCGACGGCCGCGGCGGGTGAGCGGCGGTGGACCGATCGATCCCCATCGATCCTTCCGGCGAACAGATCGAGATCGCGCGGGGCGACCAGCGCGCCGTGGTGGTCGAGATCGGCGGCGGGCTCCGGGAATACACGGCCGGCGGCCGAGCGGTCCTCGACGGATACGAGGTAGACGAGATGTGCCCCTCCGGTCGGGGCCAGGTGCTCCTTCCCTGGCCAAACCGGCTGCAGGACGGGAGCTACGAGTTCGACGGTCGGCGCCACCAGCTTCCGATCGACGACGTGCCGGAGCAGGACGCGATCCACGGGCTGGTGCGCTGGGCGGCGTGGACGGCGCGCGAGCGGGAGCCGGACCGCGTGGTGATGGAGCACGTGCTCCGCCCCCGGCCCGGCTACCCCTTCGCGCTGGCGGTAGGCATCGAGTACACGCTCTCGGACGAGGGCCTGCGCGTGCAGACCACGGCGACGAACGTGGGGGCAGAGCCGTGCCCGTACGGCTGCGGCGCGCACCCCTATCTCACGGTCGGCACGCCGACGGTCGATTCGGTGGTCCTGCGCGCGCCGGGGCGCACCGTGCTGAGCTCCGACGAGCGCGGCATCCCCGTTGGCGCGGCCCCGGTGGCGAACACCGCGTACGACTTCCGCCGGCCGCGCCCGATCGAGGACACGCGGCTCGACAACGCCTTCGCCGAGCTGGAGCGCGACGACGACGGCCGGGCGCGAGTGGAGCTTCGCGCGCCCGACGACCCTCGAGCGCTCACCCTGTGGGTCGACGAGGCCTACCGCTACCTGATGCTGTTCACCGGCGACCCCCTGCCCGACGTCGACCGGCGGAGCCTGGCGGTGGAGCCGATGACCTGTCCGCCGAACGCGTTTCGAAGCGGCGAGGCGCTGGTACGGCTGGAGCCAGGGCATTCGTACACCAGCACGTGGGGGCTGAGGCCTCACTAGTAGGCTGCGGACACTCGCTCCCGAGGAACCGGAGGGAAGATCATGGCCGTACAGCCGATCCCGGAGGGCTACGAGAGCCTCATCCCGTCCCTGGCCTGCGACGATGCCGCCGCCGCGATCGAGTTTTACAAGCGCGTCTTCGGTGCGAAAGAACGCATGCGCATGGGCGGCCCGGACGGCTCCATCGCGCACGCGGAGCTTGAGATCGGGCGCTCGGTCCTGATGCTCGCCGACCCGTTCCCGCAGGCCACCGCCAAGCCGCCGCGCGAGCTCGGCGGCACGAGCGTCGGTGTGTTCATGTACGTCGAGGACGTCGATGCCGTCGTCCAGCGGGCGGTGGACGCCGGGGCGGAGTTGACGATGCCGGTCGACGACATGTTCTGGGGCGACCGCTACGGCAAGATCACCGATCCGTTCGGGCACGAATGGGAGCTCGCCACCCACACGGAGGACCTCACGCCCGAAGAGATGGAGGCGCGCGGCCGCGAGGCCATGGCGAACCTCGGCTGAGGGCTGGCCCCGGGGGGGTGTGTCGATCTACGACCGCCGGCGGGTCCCCAATCGACACACCCCCTAACTTCGGCGCGTGATCGGCGAGATTGCGGCCTTCATCGGCGTCTCGGCGCTCGTGATCGTCACCCCCGGGCAGGACACCGCGCTTACGATTCGGGGCACGCTGCTCGGCGGTCGCCGCAGCGGGGTCTACACGGCGCTCGGGGTCGCGACCGGACAGTCGATCTGGGCGCTCGCGACGAGCGCGGGCGTGGTCGCGCTGTTGCTCGCGTCGGAGCCGCTGTTCGTTGCGCTCAAGGTGCTCGGCGCGGCCTACCTCGTCTACCTCGGGATGCAGGCCGTTTGGCATGCCGTTCGCCCGGCCGATGAGCCAGATCTCGGACGGGCAAGCGGTGGGCCACGCGGGCTGGCACCGGGGGTGGCGTTCCGCCAAGGCGTCGTCAGCAACCTCGCCAACCCGAAGATGGCCGCCTTCTTCTCGAGCCTGCTTCCACAGTTCGTCGCGCGCGAGGAGGGTACCTTCGTGGCGCTGCTCGCCCTCGGTCTCACGTTCGCGCTGATGACCCTGGGATGGCTGACGGTCTACGCCTTCGCCGTAGCGAGGGCGAGCGCCGTCCTCCGCCGTTCGCGGGTCCGCCAGGTGCTCGACGGTCTCACCGGCGGCGTGCTGATCGGGCTCGGCGTCCGGCTGGCCAGCGAGCGCCCGTAGCGCCCCTCCCCCCGAACGGCGCCGGTCTCTTGACTTCGGCCGCCCCGGCCGCGAGCGTCTCCCCGACCGGCACGAGAAGGAGGATCGATCATGGCGGAGATGGGCGTGTTCATCGGCTGGGGAGCCCCGGTCCGCGGCCGCGAGGCGAAGGGGCTCGAGGTCTTCGAGGAGTCGGTGGCGTACTGGGGCCGACTCGAGCAAGAGGGAGCGATCGAGAGCTTCGAGGTGGTGCTCCTCTACCCGCACGGCGGCGACCTGTACGGCTTCGCGTTGCTGCGCGGCAGCGGCGAGTCGCTCGACCGCATGCGGGCCAGCGACGAGTTCAACCGCCTGCTCTCCCGGGCCGGGCTGGTGGTGGAGGGGTTGGGCGTCGTGTCGGCCGCGCTGGGAGAGAGCCTCGGGCCACAGGTGCAGCAGTACCGGCAGGCGCTCGGCGACGTCGCTTGATCGGCGCGCCCGAGCGCCGGCGCCCCCGAGGGGGCCGAATGGCGGCTGCGGAAGCGCCTTAGGGCAGACGAGGGCGACTTCGCCTGGGACCAGGCTCGGACAGGGCCGGGCCGGTCGTACTCGTCGACGGAACGCCCGGTCATCGTGGACCTGGCGGCGCGGCGCCCCGCCGCTCGCCGAGCCACCGGTCGGTGGCGGCACTCGCGCTCATCGATGTGGGCGTGCTGCCCCCTTGGCCTCCCTTCTACCGCTGGATGCTGGAACACGGCGACCGCCTGGGGCCAATCGACCCGTTCGCCTGCTGCTCGATCACCTGATGGCGTAGGCGGCCGGCAGGCGCCGCCGCCCGAGGGCGCCCGGCGGGGGCCCGGCCCCCCCGGGCGCCCCGCGCGCCCCCCCGCCCCCGGGGGGCCGCCCCCCCCCTCGG
>Ga0081538_10003852_pt1 | contig 14010 bp, 17 predicted proteins | sample TabmetS5T2R1_FD_71022 | JGI IMG/M metagenome (GOLD analysis project Ga0081538, IMG submission 71022) | Tabebuia heterophylla rhizosphere microbial communities from the University of Puerto Rico - S5T2R1 | ecosystem: Host-associated > Plants > Roots > Rhizosphere ... | reverse complement strand
AGCGGGTAAGGATACTCGGCCCTTTCGGAGCGGAACCGGCGGTCCAGGTTCGCCTCCACGATCTCGGCCTTTTCGGAGACGACGAGGACTATAGCCCTCTTGACCGTTACCAGGGCCACGGGCTCATAGCTCGCGTTGAGCGTCAAGCATCGTGCCACGCCGAAATATTAACATAAGCCAGCATGTCAGCATTTCAGCACGCTCGGGCCTATAAGGCCCTCGCTCGTCAGCATTTCGGCTTGTCAGCTGATCAGCACTCCGGAGGCGCAGGGTATCTGTCTGGATTCCCGCTTTCGCGGGAATGACGGGTGATGAGACCGCGGGCCTGAAACGCGATACCTGAAGCCGCGGTTCGTCGTCGGGCGGTTCGCGGGCCGCCCCTACACGCCTATGGCTTCGCTTTTCGGGGCGTCGAGCACCGCTTGGAGGATGGGGGCGGCAGATCCTCTGAAGGGGTCGGCGGTGGGGAGTCCTGTCTCGTCGGATACGGCGGCGATGAGGTCCAGGGCTCTTTCTTCGTCCATCCCCCTGGTGTTGAGGCTGACGGCGACTACGGGCGCCGGCTTGATGAGGGAAGCGACCTCCTCGTAGAGGCGGGCCACGCGGGCGGGGGAAGGACGGGGTACGTCCTTGAATACCTCCTCGTGCGGGTCGCCGGCGCACAGGATCAGGCAGTCGGGGCACGAGCCGTGCATGAGCCCGAGCGTCACGCCCGAGTACGCCGGATGCCCCAGGGAGCCCTGGCCCTCGACCAGGATGAGGTCGGGCGAGGTTCTGGCCGCCTCGAGTACCAGTTGTTCGGAGGCGCCCGCGACGAAATCCGAGACCACGGCGTCGACGCAGATGCCCCACCCCGCGATGATCACGCCGGTCTGTCCCGTGGGGACGAACTCGGGGGAGAGGCCGGCCTCCCTGGCGGAGCGCTCGATCTCCAGGGTCGCCGTCATCTTGCCGATGGCGCTGTCCGTACCTACGGTGAGCGCGACCTTGGGCCCGACCTCGAAACCCTCCCCCGAGAAGAGCGGGATCCCCTCTGGGGGTTCGCGCACGTCCCAGACGGGTTTACCCTGAAACTCGGGCGCGAGCCGCTGGTGGAGGCCGCTGACGATCTCGAGCCCCGCTTCCGCCGCGACCCTCAGGGTCTCCATCCACTCTTCCGGGAGCCTCCCGCCCGCGGGGGCGAGTCCGACCAGCACAGAGGTCGGCGAGAGCTCCAGCGCCTCCTGGAGCGTCCCGACTATGGGCGCGTCACGCCCGAGGCCAGGCAAGACGTCGGCCACGCGCTCCCCCGCGAGCGTCGAGTCCATAACACAGGCGACCTCGTCCTTACCGTAGCGGATCAGGCCGTGCGCAGTCTTGGCGGAGCTGTCGGCGAACCGGCCCTCTGCCAGGATCGCGTAGCGTCGCTCCGGAGCCGCGCTACGGATCATCGCGGCTCCACCCCGAGGCCGGGCTTCTCAGGCAATAGTATGCGTCCGTTGTCGTAGACCGGTCCCGTGTAGGGATCGTCGGCGAGGAGCATCGCGCCGTCGAGGTCGACGAAGTCGACGAGGCCGGAGATATGGGCCGCAGCCGAGATGCCGAGCGAGGTCTCCACCATGCAGCCGAGCATTACGAGCATCCCGTGGGCGCGGGCGGTGTGGATCATCTCCAGCGCGCGCCGGATCCCACCGCACTTGGCGAGCTTGACGTTGACCCCGCTGACACACCCCGCGAGGCCCGGAACATCCCCGGCCTCGATGGCACTCTCGTCCGCGATCACCGGTACGGGGTGCGCCGCCTCTGTCACCTTCTGGAGGGCTTCTGGGCCTGCCGAGACGGGGACGGGTTGTTCGATCATGCCGACACCTATCTCCTTCAGCCCCGTCACGACCTCCACGGCCTCCTCGGTGGAGAAGGCCTCGTTGGCGTCCACCCAGAGATCGGCCCCGGATGACTCCCTCACGGCCTTGAGCGTCTCGATGTCGCTCCACCCGCCGACCTTTACCTTGAGTATCCGGTGCTTCTTCAGCCTCTGCGCGTGGGCGACGGTCGTCTCCTTGTCTGCTATGCCCAGGGTGTATGCCGAGACAGGCACGGGTCTGGCGAGCCCGAGCAAACCGTAGACCGGCACGCCGAGTCTCCTGGCCGCGAGGTCGTGCATGGCGTTGTCGAGGGCCGTGAGCGCGGAAGGGGGCATCGCGCCGTTGTGCGCGAGTGTGCCCTCGATGTCCCAGGGGTCCCAGACTTCGACGCTCTCTAGAGCCGTCGCCACCCCTCGCGCGTCCTGGCCGTAATAGCTTGTGGGCGCCGCTTCGCCCCTGCCCGTGACGCCGTCTTCCGACATCTCGAAGATTACACGCTCGAAGGTGTCTGCCGAGCTGCGGGCGATCGCGAAGGTACGCTCGGTGTGCACCCTGACGGTCTTTACGCTCGTCTCCAAATCCGCCCCTCCTCCAATCTCTTCGAGATTGCATTGTAGCGGCGGCGGGCGTGTCCTTCTTCCTCGAGCAGTATCTAGTTTTCGGGGTAATATTGGGATCAGGATGGCCAAGACAGAAAAATGGGGGTACGCATGGCTCTGGACCTGTCCGTGTTCAACGGTTCGGTGAGTACGCTGCTGAACCATCTCACCCGCCACTACGGCGAGGATGCGAAGCTCGAGACCTACGTAATCTGCGCGAGGGTGCGGAGCGCGGCGATACCGGGAGGAAGCGGGATCAACTGGATAGTGAATCCTGGTGGCGAGGAACTCGCCGGCGGGCTGCTGCGGGAGGTACTCAAGGCCGTGGAGGGCAATGGAGACCTGTCGTGAACGTCTCTTGCTGCCGGCAGTAATGGTCGATCCTATAGCTCCGCAAGAGCCGTGCGAGACTCCGGTTTTGCATTCCGGCTGTCTTCGCTGTGTTTCGACAGAGGGAAATCTCCTTTGAGCGCCGAAGAGCGGGCGCTGATCTCCCGCGCCTCCCGCGGCGACGTCGACGCGTTCTCGAGGCTGGTCAGCGCCCACTCGGCCCTCGTGCGCGGGGTAACGCTTCGCATGCTGGGGGCCCAGGAGGCCCAGGACGCGAGCCAGGAGGTCTGGGTCAGGGTCTGGGCGAACATGAAGAGCTTCAGGGGGGAGAGCGCCTTTTCGACCTGGCTCTACAGGGTCACGGTCAACACCTGCCTGAGCTTCCGGCGCAAAGAGTCGCGCCGCAGGACGCGCGAGGTCGAGGAGGAACTGGCCCATCTCTCTGTCTCTTCGGGCGGCGACGGAGATCCCGAGGAGGCCGCGCTCGACGCGGAACGCCGGGAAGAGATCCAGGTAGCCCTTGGCAGCATAAGGGCCGAGCACCGCGCGGCCATGGTCATGCGTCACATGGAGGGTCTCTCCTGCGCGGAGATCTCCCAGGCGCTCGGCGTCCCCGACGGTACGGTCAAAGGATGGGCCAGCAGGGGAAGGACCGCCATGCTGGCCGCACTGACCCAGAACTCCGCATCGGCGGACCGAATCATCCGCCCCCACCAAACAGGCAGGAAGGCGAGCGACGACGCTGGAGCCCCTGGTGCCGGGCGCCTCCGTTAAAGCTCAGTTAAAAGAATGAAGCATGCGAGAGCAGCATCTATACTAGCCGTAGCCGTTGGCCGGATCCAACAGGAGTAGATGCCTTGATAACCACAACAGCGGAGATCCTGATAGTCGAGGACGACGAGGTGATCATGGGTACCCTCGCCTACAACCTCTCCCGAAATGGCTTCGGGGTCAGCCAGGCGACCAGCGGCGCCGACGCCTTGAGGCTTGCGAGGAAGTTGAGGCCCGACCTGATCCTGCTCGACCTCATGCTCCCGGGCGAGTCGGGTATAGAGGTGTGCGAGAGGATCCGGGAACGCGACCAGAGCGTGATGATCGTGATGATCACGGCCAAGGACGCGGAAGAGGACAAGGTCCGCGGGTTCGAGGCCGGCGCCGACGACTACGTGACGAAGCCTTTCGGCATGAAGGAGCTGATCGCCCGCATAAACGCGAACCTGAAACGCAGCGTGACAGGCGGCCGGGGCAAGATAATCGAGGCCGGGGACCTGCATCTGGACACGAAGAACTTCACGGCCCAAGCCGGGGGAACTTCGCTCGAGTTGCGCCTGAAAGAGTTCGAGCTACTCGCCGCCCTCGCCTCCACCCCAGGCGAGCTCAGGAGCCGCGAAGAACTGGCCAAGGAGGTCTGGGGACACGCCGGCGTCGGATCCTCGCGCACGATAGACGTGCACATACGCAGGATTCGGGCCGCACTGGAGCAGAATTCCTCCTACGAATACATCCACACAGCGAGGGGCCTCGGCTACCGTTTCGAGCCGAAGCCAAGGCGCCCCGCCGAATCTCTTCCGGAGCGCCGGGTGTAGAAGGTGGCGCTGGAGAGACAGATCGACGCCCGTCACGTTAGCCCCGATGAGCTCCAGAGGGTCAACAAGATCAGGCGCGATTTCGTCGCCAACGTCTCCCACGAGCTCAAGACCCCGGCTACTAGCCTGAAACTGCTGGCCGAGAGCCTGGAAGAGACCCTCGACCAAGACCCCGTCCAGGCGCGCCTGTTCGCCGCGCAACTCAAAAAGGAGACCGAACGGCTCGCCCACCTCATCACGGACCTCCTCGACCTGACACGCCTCGAAAGCCAGGAGTCCGTCGATTACCCCACCCTGGTCGACGTGCGCAGCGTCCTGATGACCGTGCTCGCCCGCATGAGACGCGTCGCCCGAAAGAAAGGTGTCACCCTCCAGTGGAAACGCTTCGGCAAGGCCGCCGAGTACACCGTCTACGGCGACGAGACACAACTGACGTCTATGTTCACCAACCTTGTAGATAATGCGGTGAAATACACGCCGCCCGGGGGCAGGGTCGAGGTGGTCGGAGGCTCCGAAGATTCGGAGATAACCGTTCGCATCTCCGACACGGGCATAGGCATTCCAGAGGGGAAGATCCCGCGCATCTTCGAGCGTTTCTACCGGGTGGACAAGGCCCGCTCCAAGGCTACCGGCGGAACGGGGCTAGGCCTCTCCATAGTGAGGCATGTGGCCGAGAATCACGGCGGCCGGGTTACCGTCCGGAGTACCCCTGGAGAAGGGTCCACTTTTACCGTATATCTGCCGCGCGCCTAGAGCGTGTTGCTTCACATAGCATTTCGGCACGCTTCGGCCTTTCAGGCCTCCGCTCGTCAGCATCACCGTACGAGATCGGCTTCCTTCGGGGTATATCCGACCTTCCCGCTACTTCCTCATACTATCCACCAGATGTAGCCTAACCCACGGCGGCTTTTGGCCCATATGGCGGTGGAAATGGCCCGAAGTGTGTATGGCCTCCGGCTTATGGCGTGCGACCATAGGCTTCGATCGGCGCGCAACCGAACATGAGTTTTTGGGAGGGGGGCGTCGGGTTGCAAAGAGGCCCTCCCTTCTACGATGGATGAAGAGTCGGAGGAGATCTTAAAGTGAGTGAGGTCGTCTATGCCATCTGGGACTTTGCGTGGGCAGAGCATTGGTTTCTCTACGAACTAGGAGAGGCTGACGATGGCTTCTACTGCCGCTGTGTGGATGCCGACTCATGGGAGACTCTAGCTCTGGGTGTGGGAGATTCGGCAACGGAGGCTCTCACTCGGGCTTTTAGTGAACTACTGACTCTTGGCGGGGAGGAAGCCGCCTAGTGACCGATGAAGCACAGGCTTGCTCCCATCACGGATTGGTATCACTGGAAGCACAGAACTGTACTCCGCGCAAGGGCTGGCCCCGCCCGATATGGCCAGCTAATGGAGAGAGATGCCCATATGGTCGGGTACGCCCCGGAGCAGTGCCTGGCAGCATGAAGAGGGTCGAGGTCTAGCACCTTCGACCCTTCTGCAATCCGCTGTAGTATCTGGCGTATGTGGCAGGGTACACTTTCTCTCGTTTCGGCCTGCGGGTCATCCGTGCAGTCGCCGACAACGTACACAAGAGGTAACTGACGGGTTTGTAGCGCTGGAGGTACTGATGGAGCCTGAGGACGCGGACGCCGTACTCGAGAGATCGGTGCCCGCTGACCTTGGCACGACGCACATGGAGGAGTCTGTCGACCGGGAGGTACTCGCGCGGCTGCGCAGGCTGCAGGGTGAAGGCGACCCGGACATTGTGGCGGAGCTCACCGGCATGTTTCTGAAGGATGCGCGCTCGCGACTCGAGGCGATGGAAGAAGCTCTGCAGAAGGGCGATGCGCCTGCCGTAGAACGGACGGCGCACGCGCTCAAAGGCGGGTCGGGCAGCATGGGCGCAAGGGGAATGTCCGGTCTCTGCGCGCAGTTGGAGGACCTCGGTGCATCGGTAGATCTCTCGCGGGCCCCCGAGCTGCTCGGACGGATCAGGGAGGAGTTGGGGCGCGTCGAGCGGGCGCTTGAGGCAGAGGTGTCAGGCGACAGGTAACGGGTTTCAGGTAAAGTGGTTCCAGCCGGATAAGCCTTCGACCGGCTCGCCCTCGCGCGTGAAAACGACATCGGATTGGGTTATCTGCCCGATCAGTGTGAGGGGGACTTCGAGGTCACCTGCCAGTGCGTCCAGGACAGGCTCGGGGACACAGACCAGTAGTTCGTAATCTTCGCCTCCTGTTGCAGCGAGGATCTCGGGGTCGCGTTCGAGGGATCGTGCGAGCTCTCTGGTATCGTCTTTGATGGGCAGGAGATCCAGGTCCACCATGCACCCCGCCCCGCTCTGGTCGCACAGGTGGCGTACGTCCGAAGCGAGCCCATCGGAGAGGTCTATCATGGCGGTGGCGCCGAGCCTGGCGGCGACGCGCCCGGCGCCTAGCCTCGGTTCGGGCCGCAGGCACCTGCGAATGAGACGCTCCGGGCCGGTCATGCCTCGTTCGAGGGCGAGTAGTCCGGCCGCCGAAGCGCCGAGCTCGCCCGTCACCGCAAGGAGGTCGCCGGGGCTCGCTCCCGAACGCAGTACCGGCCGCGTGGCGAGCTCTCCGAGGATGGCAACGTCCACCGTGAGGGCATCCGCGCGGGTCGTATCACCCCCGAGCGGATAGATACCGAACCCTTCGCAGGCTTCCAGGATACCCTGAGAGCAGCGGAGCGCGATCTCCGGGCCGGGCGCTCCTCCTGATGCCAGGACGAACCTCGGGGTTCCCCCCATGGAGGCCACGTCCGAGGCGTTGACCGCGACGGCCTTGTAGCCGACGTCCTCGGGCGTGGCCCAGTCTTCGAAGTGGTGGCCCGAGACGAGCATATCGGAGGCGGCTACCCACGTACTGCCCCCGATCTCCAGAACGGCGCAGTCATCCCCGAGGGGCACGAGCACCTCGGGGGGCGCGGGAGGCAGGAGGGCGGAGATCCTGCGTAAAACCTCGAACTCGTTCAATGACGCTTCTCGCCCAACCAGCCGCGGGGATCGAGATACCTCCTGTAGCGCCGGAATACCTCCCGCCCGAGCACCACGGCGGCGACCCAGAACGCTACCTCTCCCAGGATCAGGAAGGCCGAACCCGTCCAGGCCTTCTGCGCCGTGGAGAGCGGGGTCAGCAGTACGGCCGGGGCCGCAACCCAGAACAGCACAGCGGCCACGAGCAGGACTATTCCCACGAGCCGCATCAGGCCAGCCCCTCTCGAACCGCGAGGCTCCTGACCCATTTCGGTTCTGTTCTCCTGTTCGTTTATCGCTGCATCTTTCTGATGGCACTCCAGAGCACGTCTGATTCTCTCTTCGTATACCAGGTACGCAGCGAACGCCACCCGGTTTCCGTGACCCACTGAGAGGCGTCATGGGCCGCTGCCTCATGGTCTATCTCTCCTCCCTGATGCCTCGCCAGAAAGCCCACGCCGGCGTAGAGCTCCGGATCTTCAGGATTGCGCCAGGGCTCGACCCTGGCCCACCAGGGATCCTCGATCCTGGCCAGCACGCCGGTCTCTTCGTAGAGCTCGCGGCTGGCGCAGGATTCGAAATCCTCGCCATCTTCGAGCATCCCCCCAGGGTTCTCCCAGAGCCCAACGGGCGGTTTGCGGCGCCTGAGCAGTAGCGCCCGAGGCTCGAAGCCGCCAAGATCCACGAGTACAGCCCCGGCCCCGAGGTTTGCAGGGACGACGCCGGTGTCCCCGCGTACGGGCGGTGGGGGCGGTTCGCGTGGCACGGGCGATTCGCGAACCGCCCCTACGGGCCGTGCAATACGCCCGATGTTCTCGTGGCTCCACCAGCTCGGCAAGGACATCCACTCCCCGAGGGTTACCCACCTGTGGTCGAGATGCTCCTCAGAGAGGCGTACCCCTGCTCCATCACTCTTCCCCGCGTAGGTGACGGAAGCCAGACGTCTACCGCTCGGCGCCTCGCCCACCCAGGTGGCGATGATGCGTTGGGGAGATACCAGTATGCCGGTCTCTTCGTAGAGCTCGCGGACGGCCCCTTCTTCGAAGCTCTCGCCCGGCTGAAGACGTCCGGCGGGCGGTTCCCAGGTGCCCGTTGGGCGCTGGAGCAGGAGCATGCGGCCGTCTTCCCTGACGGGCAAGAGTCCGGAGACGAGATCCGCCTTCAAAGCACACCCACAGCAAAGATGTCGGTTCCACCCACCATGCACCAAGTATACGGACCGCGAAGACCGCATGCTGTAGAGGCGGGTTTCAAACCCGCCAAAACGCGAACCACCCGGCTTAGGAAGCTACCCGGCACGGTGGCCACGCGAGGACGTCCAGGCGTTTGGAGAAGTGAAGGATCGGGGCGGTCTGGGGTAGCTTCAGGCCTATCTGCTGGGTCATCGCGAGCGTGCCGACCTCGGCCTCGGCGGGTTGGAGGGGCCAGTGCATGAAGAGCAGGTCCCGCCAGCTCATCCCGAGCACCCACGGACCGGAAGGGACAGGGTATGGGCGGTGCTCTACCCTGCCAAGTACCGTGTCGGGTCGAAAAGCGCCGGGCATAGACGACCGTTATCTTAGGACGTTAGCGCGGGAGTCCGTATGCCCTGTCACGGGATTTTCGATCTCATGCACCACCAGGACTGCGCCTTTACCCACGCTCACCGTGGCTTCTCTGCCGATCAACTCGTTGTGGAACCCGAGGGTGTCTCCGGGCTCCAGGCTGGCGTTCTGCAGGGGATATTCCATCCCTTCCAGGGTGACGCCGGCGGCAGGACCTGAGAGGGGAAAGATCGAGATACTTTCCCGCGGCTCTCCTTCTACCGTTCTGTAGCCGGCTTCGACCACGAACATCCTTACCCGGTCGGCCACGACCGTGGAACGCAGGCCGATGCGCTCGGCGGCAAGCAGGATGTGCGGGACCGCGAAGAGGGCTCCTAACCTCCCGCCCCCGGCGCAGAGGAGGTCGGCAGCGGTCGCACCCCGCTCCCTGGCGGCAAGTACGGCGAGCTGGCCGTCCATCTTGTCTTTCCTCGCCGGATGGCGTTCCAGGGCGGCACCACGCCTTTCGACTTCTAGCGCCAGGTCTTCTCCCAAGGAGTCCATATCCCCGACGACGAGATCAGGCACAACCCCGGCCTCCAGCGCGTAACGGGCCCCACCGTCAGCGGCGACTACGAGGTCTGCGCATCCGGCGACGCACCTGAGCAGATCGGAAGATTCAGTAGATCCGTTCAGGAAGATTGCGGCCCGCACGTTACGGGGTTTTCGAACCCTGGTAGTAAAGTTGTCTTGGCGAAGGCTGCGCCCGTTCCAGAGCCTTCAACAACACCACCGTGACCACGATGGCTATGCCCAGGCTCGGTGCCAGGTACGCGGCGTTGTACGCTGCTGAGTAGATGTAAGGGTTCCAGCCCTCGGGCGCGACGGAGGCGAAGAAGACCACGCCGGAGAGGAAGTGGCATGCGAAGCGTGCCAGAACGGCCACCGTGGTGCCGAGGATGGCACCCCGCACCGTTGGCTTGAAGAGTCCCGCGAGGCCGAGGGCGCCGAATGCCAGAGGGTAGTCGAGGATGAACTGCACAGGATGTACCACGTAAAGATCGATGGCGAGATCCAGCAGACCGTAAATCGCTCCTGCGACGACGCCCACCTTCCAGCCCTGCCTGAGGGCGAGGAGTATGAGGGGGATCATCTCCAGGGAGACGGAGCCGCCATACGGCATCTTGAAGAGCACGATGAGTCCGAGAACGAAAGACAGGGCGACGGCCAGCGCCGCCTCGGTCAGTACCCTGGTGTCTCTGAAGGCGTTCAACTGCGCATCCTCCTTCCGGTCTACGGGGATGCGCCTATAAGAGACTCCTGAACCTCCCTGCGCCGGCATTACCCGGATCAGGTTCAGCGGGTCGGCACTTCGGTGCCCTCTCAGCCTCACGGCTCCCCGGTCTTACTGTTGCCCCCTAGTGTAACCCACCCGCGGAAGCGCCACCAGCCGTACCCCAGAGCAACCCCAGGACGGTGGCGGCGTCGGTGATCCCATCTTCAGAGACCATCCGCAAAGCCTCCCCAAGTGGCAACTCCACCACCCTTATGAACTCCGTAGGCTCGGGACGCGGGCCACGCTCGTCCCTCACCGCAGCACACTTGAAAAGATGGCAGACCTCCGTGCTCCGCCCCGGGCTGGTATGTACGGAGACCAGGTGCTCCAACCCCTCGGCCCTATAACCCGTCTCCTCGAAGAGCTCCCTACGGGCCGCCACCTCGGGCTTCTCTCCGGCATCGACCCCGCCGCTCGGAAGCTCCAGCGTGAAGGCCCCGAGCGGCTGCCTCCACTGGCGCACGAGCACAACGTCTCCCCTGTCCGTGACGGGTACCACGGCGGCGTATCCGCCGCTCTCCAGGACGCCGTATTCGATCCGCGCACCGTCCGGTATCTCCACCTCGTCCACGCGGAAGGCGCACCACGGGTTGCGGTAGAGATAATCTCGCCCGAGCGTCCGCCAGCCTAAGTCGTCCATGCGGGAGAGTATAGAGCGGTTCGCACGGATTTTTGATCCCTTGCGAATCGCGCATTCGGCTACGAGCGATCAGCATTCAGCGATAACAAGCTGAATGCTGACGTGCTGACTGGCTGAAGTGCTTGCAAAGGGGTTCAAAGCCCTTCGCAACCTACTCGAAGTAGTCGGCGGCCTTGGTGGTGTAGCTCTCCATATCGTCGGGGACTTCGTCCTCGGGGTAGATGGCCTCGACCGGGCACTCGGGTTCGCAGGCGCCGCAATCGATGCACTCTTCGGGGTTGATCATGAAGTGGTCGCCGGCGTCGTAGATGCAGTCGACCGGGCAGACCTCGACGCAACTCTGGTCCTTCGTGCCGATACACGGCTCCGTGATCACATACGTCAAAAGGACCTCCTCTCTGGATCTCGTACCGGCTTTATACCAGCCGGGCCCCACCCACAACACCCGCCGTTGACCGGCGTCATCGCAGCCCATGATTAGGGTCATACGGTCATGTGACCTCGATCAAAAACCGCGCTTGTTGCGAGCCGTTCTCAGCTGCGGGCGCGGAGCTCGGCGGGCATGAGTATGGTTATGGTCTTGCTGCCGAGGTCGAGAATGCCCTCTTTGGCGAGCCGGGAGAGGGCGCGGGAGAGGGCCTCACGCGAGATGCCGGTCGCCTCGGCCATCTCCTGCCTGCTGAGAGAAGGCGCGAAGACGACGCCCCTCTTGGTTACGCGGCCCTCCTCTGTGGCGAGGTTCAGTAGCATCCTTGCGACCCTCTGTGGGGCGCTGCGGAAGACCAGGTCGCCGACGAGGTCCTCCAGTTCGCGGGTCCTCGCCGCCAGCGCCCTGGAGAGCCTGACGGCGCCGTCGGGGAAGCGGCCCATGATCTCGAACAGGTCGTCGCGGAAGACGGCGTAGAGCACGCAGTCGGTGAGGGCGGTGGCGCCCTGGGTCTGGGTCCTGCCCTCGATGGCCGCTCCCAGGCCGAGCACGGAGCCTTCGCCGACCACGCCGAGGATCTGATCCCGCGCCTTCGGGCCGCCCGATGTGCGGTAGAGCTTCACCCGCCCCTCGCCGACGAAGTACACGGCCCCCGAAGGCTCGCCCTCCCTGTAAAGGGCGGTGTCGGCGCCGAGCTCTAGTACCTCGGCCGCTATCGCGAGATCCTGGAAGAATCCCTCTTCCAGCCCCTCGAAAAGCTCGAACTCCTTGAGCCCGTCCAGCTTCGTCAGGTGCTCGACCGCCCGGCAACGCGCGCCGGGCAACCGCGCCCAGGAAGGCGGCGCGTTCTCACCGTACATCGCCTGGTGTTCCTCTCGTCGCACGCGATCTCACAGACCCTTTATACGCTAAGTGGGGAAAGTTTGCTATCCGACGAACCAATCTCCGCTTCTTCCGCCACCTGCGCGAAGACGCCCGTGATCTCCAGGGGCCAGTCCGGTCGGTAGCGGACGCCGAGCCGGAGCAGCTTGTAGATCCGGTGGCGCTCTTCTGGCGCAAGGTCCTCCAAGGTCTCACTGACCATGCCCGCGTAGGACTCCATCAGGGCGTCTCTGTCGTGCTCCAGGCGCTTGAGCGCCTCGCCCCTGGCCCGTGCCGTTTCCAGTTCGCGCTCGGCGGTCTCCCGAACCTCGTCCAGCTCCGAGAGCGCCGCGGCCAGTTCCTCGTCCGTCATATGGCCCTTCGCGGCGAGCCTGTGATAGCCGCGCCTCTCGACCTCGACCTCGGTCATCTTCCTCGACCAGAACTCCGCGTCCCTCCCCGGATCCCGTCCGGCGTCGGTCCGCTCTTCCTCTATGAGCCGGTCGATTCCCGCCCTTATCCGCTTGGGGTCACGCAACAGCCCGCGCACGAACCCCCACACCTGCTCCTCGATCTGCTCCGCCCGCAGGAATTTCCTGTTAGAGCAGTCCCGGCTCGGCCCCGTGTTGTAGCGGGAGCGGCAGCTGTAGTAGTGAAACCGCCCGCCGCTCTTCTTCTTGTGGGCGCTGTTGGGCCTCAAGGTGTGCCCGCACTCGTCGCAACGCAGGATGCCGCCGGAGAGCTCCCAGAAACGTTTGGCCGCCTTCGAGGGCTTGCGCGCGTTGTCCTTGAGGCTCTGCCTCGCCGCCTCCACGACCTCCCGCGACACGCCGGCGTCGGGCACCGGCACGAAAATCCATTCCTCCCTGGGGCGCGGCGTGTTGCTGTAGCGAACCTTGAACTCGCTGGCCGCCTCGTCCCAGACCTTGCGCCGCGTGGTCTTGCGCGTGTTCCACGTCCACAGTCCGTAACTGGCTCCTTTGTCCAGGCGCGCCGCCACCCCAGGCTCCACGAGCACCGCGACCTCCTCGTAGGTGTGTGGGGCATAAATCTCGCTCCTGATGATGTTCCTGATGGTCGTGTGGTTCCACCGACCGATCCCGGATGGCGCCAGTATGCCGTCCCGCTCCAAGGAGATGCGCACGGACCGAACCGACACTCCTTCCGCTACTGAGCGGAATATCCTCCGCACCACCTCCATCTCCGGCTCGGACACCTCAAGGGCGTTGCCGTCCTCACTGGCTCGGTAACCGTAGGCGCCCCGCTTCCGCTTTATGATGAGGCCACTCCTGCACTTCTCCAGGAGCCCGTCTTGCGTGCGCCTGGCGATCTCTTCTCGCTCCCATTCGGAGAACTCGTCCTGCATCGCGTCCCCGAAGCGGTTGCCGGTGTCGTCGAGGGCAATGAGCTTGACCCCCAGCTCCCCGAGATCCTGATCCCAAAGGAGCCGGTAGAGTCGGCTCCGGAAGAGCCTGTTGCGCTTCTTGGCGAGCACGACGTCTATCATCCCGCCCTCCGCCAGTTCCATCACGCGCCTGAGGCCGGGTCGGTGCGGGTCCGCGCCGCTGTGCCCGTCGTCCACAGCCTCCTCGACCACCACGTAGCCTTCGCGGGCCGCATAAGCCCGGAGCTCCCTGAGCTGGTCCGGTATCGAGTATCCTTTCATCTGCTCCTCGGTGGATACGCGAGCGTAGAGTATCGCCCTCTTGGACCCCTCCCCGTTGCCCCGCTTCTTACTCACTTTCCTGCGCCTCCTTTGTCGACCCATGGGCTAACTATGCTACACATATGAATCAACACTACATCAATATAACATATTAAGGCAGTTATTTCACTATTATCCCGCACAATTCTTGTAACAAGGCAACTGAAAGCCCCGGCG
>Ga0081538_10003851_pt1 | contig 14012 bp, 13 predicted proteins | sample TabmetS5T2R1_FD_71022 | JGI IMG/M metagenome (GOLD analysis project Ga0081538, IMG submission 71022) | Tabebuia heterophylla rhizosphere microbial communities from the University of Puerto Rico - S5T2R1 | ecosystem: Host-associated > Plants > Roots > Rhizosphere ... | reverse complement strand
TCATCAGGAGGCGGTTGTGGCTGCTCTTCTTCATCAGGAGGCGGTTGTGGCTGCTCTTCTTCATCAGGAGGCGGTTGTGGCTGCTCTTCTTCATCAGGAGGCTGCACTTGCTGAGGAGGGAAGCGTTCTTCACCAGAAGACAGACTGCCTTCTACTATAGTGTCAGATGATGTTGTAGCAAAATCAGAGGTCTCAGGATCGTCATTGCTACTGTCATCCGATGGTTCATCTTCACCGCCTTGTTCTTGACCATATGCGCTGTTATCAAATGGTGAAATTGGTATGTAAAAGCAATACTGTATGAATCCTGAAAGCAAAAGAATAATACAAGCTAAGGACTTCACAGAATAATAATTACAATTACTGTTTAGTGAGGTAGGAGGCATCAGCGCCCTACGAGCCCATTCTTTCAAGAAACATTGACCGTATGATTCATACGGCAATAAAAGCGTATATCATTCATAATAGCTAGGTTATGCACTATGTCGGTTTCATCAACTCTATATATCATTTAGAACTATCTGAATATATCCGGATGAGCAAGGATGTTGAAAGTATGAAAAGAATTCAGTCTTTCCATCGGCATGAACCCAAAAGCGAATATAATCTAGCGATGCACGTTGACAAACTATTCAAGATATATGACTCTGCTGCTGGAAGGGTGACAGCTCTAAGAGACGTCACTTTTAAGGTAAACAAAGGTGAGTTCCTAGCGATTGTTGGTCCTTCTGGGAGCGGCAAATCAACGCTTTTAAATATGATTGGCGCATTGGATAGACCAACTTCTGGAAGGGTGTTCATTGGGGGTGTAGATATTTTTTCATTGAACTATTCTGAAATTGCTACCATACGAAACAGAATGATTGGTTTTGTATTCCAGTCTTACAACCTAATTAACAGAACTACTGTTCAAAGAAATGTCGAGCTGCCTGCAATCATTAGAGGTGTGAACAGCAGCATCCGTATTCGTCGCGCTAAAAAGCTTCTTGACATGCTGGGAATAGGGGATAAAGCAAATTTCAAACCATCTAACTTAAGTGGTGGTCAACAGCAGCGAGTTGCGATAGCTCGAGCATTAATGAATAACCCCACAATAATCCTTGCAGATGAGCCAACTGGCAATTTGGACACAAAGACAGGGAATGAGGTCTTTAACTTCCTCCGCATTCTTTCACAAAAGTATAAGAGAACTATCATAATGGTAACGCATAATCCCGCATTAGCAGAGGCAACAGACAGAGCCATCTACATAAGAGATGGGACAATCGAAAAGGAGATTTTCAATACTTGATCTACCGAAAACTATTTTTGTGCGGTTGGGTTGAATTCCTTTCTATGTCCAGTTCCGATTGCGAAAATAGTTTTTTTCACATGCATGCCTCATGCGGACCTAAAAGCCCAATAGAAACAGGAAAGAGAGAAAAAATTTGTGATCTGAATTGAACATCAAGGAGATCTTCTTACTCTCAGTTGACGCTTTGAAGGATAGAAAAGTAAGATCAATCCTTACCATACTGATGGTTGTAGTGGGGAGCAGTCTCATGGTTGCGCTTAACGGACTTAGTGCTGGCTTTGGCAAGTTCATTGATGAATCCTTTAGTTTGCTTGCACCAAACATACTATTTGTGACAAGTGCTCAACAGGATGAGTCCTCATCTAGTCCTTTTGGAGGTGGAGGCCCGCCACCCACGCCCAAGATTACTCTAAATGCAGCTGTTGAGACGAGGATACGCTCTCTTCCCTTTGTAAGCGATGTGATATCATCTTATCAAGGTCAAGTACAGCTGGAATCATCAGGCAAGACCCTTTCTACTTCTGTTTTTTCTATTGATCCAGCCAAGCTGTATACTATAGCGCCGACTCTGGAATTCCAAGAAGGTTCTGCTTTACGCTCAAATGATCCTTCTGCCATTTACATAGCAGATCAAATAGCAAATCCGCCTGGTGAGAATACACCTTTTGCAACATTAGGTCAAACGATGAGAGCTACGTATTCATTCGTTGATGAAAATGGCAACCAACAGGAAGAATCCAGAAGCTTTGTGGTAAGAGGAATAATAAAGCCCGCAGGTAATCCCACAATTGATAACGCAGTCGTGTTCAATGAAGATGCGGGAAACGCTCTAATGCATAAATCTGGCAAGTTTGACGGCTTCCTGGTAGCTGCTGAATCGGGTGAGTTTGTGGACGTTGTTGAAGAGGAAATAAGGGAACTATATGGAAATGATATAGGCGTCACATCCCCAGAGGCCATACTTGAGACGATAAGGGAGTTCACAGGAGGGTTCACTGTTTTTATACTAGGGATTGCACTCGTAGCTCTTCTTGTAGGAGCAGTGGGAATCATTACGACTCTTTATACCTCAGTAATGGAAAGGACAAAAGAGATAGGTACGATGAAAGCTATAGGAGCGCAGAGTAGTAATATACTCAGCCTTTTCATGGCAGAAGCTCTAATGATAGGTATACTTGGAGCCACTTGTGGACTACTTGCGGGTATCGCTGGAGGTTATGTGCTGACTGCAGGAATGGCTTCATCAGGAGGATCAGACGAAGGGGGCGCGAGCACCGGTCCACCAAACGTATCACCTGTCTTCCGTCCTATAGACCTAGCAACTGTCTGGGGTATTTCTGTTGGTCTCAGCGTTATTGCAGGCATATATCCCGCATGGAAAGCATCAAGGCTATCTCCCATTGTTGCTCTAAGAAGAGAATAATTCAGTATTGGTCATGCAATACCCTACCTTTACTAAATATTGCACAAGTGCGAATTTAACAATAAGACATATTATCTGTCTACTATGAGTTCACGATTCCATATAAACTTGCAATGTCCAGAAGAAACACTACTAGCGTTTTTGGTCATCGCAATGACTTTCAGATTAGCTCTTTAGAATCATGTTGAAAAGTTGACGTGCTGCCATTTTGGGATGGTGTAATGCAAGCTTCATCATGTTGACTCTGCTGAAATCTGCCTTGATAAAGTCCAAGAATTCCTCGACTGTCATATCACGGAGAATTTCAATCTCTTTGTCCCACTGCTCGTCAGTTAACCCAATCCAGCGCATCTGCACCTTGAGGGCAGAATATATCTTAGACTCTGCCTTGGCTTTCCATGCTCGTTCATATTCTAGCAAATAATCCCTATCCGAATGATGCGAAAGCGAATCGGCTCCAACCTTCCCAGCAAGCCTCCCAAATTCAATGGCGTAGCGTATGCCTTCTAGCACAAGTGGATTTGACTGGCCCGCAGAGTCACCGACCATTATCAGCCCATCAGCAATGCTGTTATGCCTGACGCCCTCATTTGGTATGAATCCATAGTGCAGTTCTAATGGTTGTATCTTTCCATCCCCAATTGCATCAAGCGGCTTGAACCTTTTTTCAATAATTTTGTTCAACTTTTCAAGGGGTTCCGCATTGGATTCTGGTCTGCCAATTCCTACACCAACTCTCACCCTGTTTTCAGAGAGAGGAAATAACCATGCGTAGCCTGCATCTGAATATTTTTGCCCTACCATAAGGACCCATGTCATGCTGTCTATATCGTCGCAGTAGCATTCATATTCTACACCTATTCCATAACGCTTCCATTGGCCGACTACTCCTGCTTTTCGGCCAACAGACGAGCTAAAGCCGCTTGCATCTATAACTAAGCTTGAGTGCACAATTAATTTTCCGCTTGGTGTGTTTGCCTTAACACCTGCCACTCTATGCCCTTCTTTGATAACATCCGTAACAATACTTTTTATCATCAACTGGGCTCCCTCCCTGGCTGCAAGAAAAGCAAGATGCTGGTATGCAGCTCTAACATCAAGTATACACGATGTGGCTACATCGCCTCTGATAATGACATCATTAGACGGTGATACAAAGCGATAATTCTGAATCGGATTGTAAAACTTGCTTGGTATGCCAAGCTTCTCCATTTCAGAAATCCAAGTTACTCCGCTGGTCCTTATGCTGTGTGCAATAGACTGGTCCTTCTCAAAGAGAACTACTTTTGCTCCACTCTTTGCTGCTGTATATGCAGCTGAAAGGCCTGCAGGTCCTCCCCCAACCACTACAATATCAAATCTTTCTTCTTTCTCTTCCATTATTTTTTACTCATCCTGTAGTAAAGGAGATGCCATCGAATCGCATATACGGCAGTATGGAGTCATAAATCACTTTTCGCTCCTTTGAAACCCCAGTCAGCCTGCGCATCGCTTCAAATACATTACCCGCCACCATTACTTCCTTGACGGGGTACTCAATACTTCCATCCATGACCAACTTGCCTCCTTTGACGACACCTGAAAAATCCCCATTGACGGGATTTACATTACCAGAAAACCTGCTTATGATTATGCCCCTATCTATTTCAGAGACTAGTGTATCGACGCTGGAGTTCATAGATTTTACTACGAAATTAGTTGTTGAGACCATTGGAGGAGAGCTTGTTGATCCGCCTGCGTTGCCAGTGGTCCTTACACCATCTTTATTTGCTGTGTATGTATTATAAAGAAACTTTTTTAGAATCCCTCTTTCTATTACAAGATTTCGTCGATGGGGAACACCTTCTCTATCAAAGCTAGATGCATTAATTCCCTCAACGTTAGTTGCATCATCTTCTACAGTCAGCAGATCGGTTGCCACCTGTTTGTCTAACTTGCCAGCAAAGCGGCTGGATTTTTTCTGTACAGCATCCGAATTGATGGAATGCGCAATTACTTCCTGTATCATTTCATTTGAAGCCATAGGAGTTAGCAACATTTCTCCCTTGAAGTTTTCATTTATCTTGTGTGTGCCAAGCGACTTTACTACGGTCTCTGCAAACTCGCTTGCAGTATCGTACACATTAATGTCTTTGACACGATGTGAGCTGCCCACCTGGTAGTCAAAACTTGAGATTTCGGTATTTTCTATCGCCATGCCCATTATCGACCAAGAAAACACGCTTGCCTTCTCTTTTTGCTCTATACCATTAGAGTTTGCAAGTGAATGTGTCACAACTTGGGCACTAAAGTTGCCGCTGTCAACACTTACTCTACTATCATAAGACTTGGCAGATTTGAGCATATCTGATGCCATCTTTGCTGCGTCTAATGTCCTAAATGACTCTGCATTTCTATCATATATGCCCCGGAGCGATTTTGACTTTGACCTTGTCTTAGCCGGAAAGACATTGTGTCTGTCCTTCGGACTCGCGCGTGCGACCTTTATCGCCATGGCTACCGCCTCTCTAATTCTGGTTTTGGCTAGATCGTTTGTAGAATAAAACCCAGTCGAGCCATCAAGCATGACTCTTATACCTATAGAAGAGGTGCCCTGTGACTTAGCTTGCTTGACGTCATTATTCTCTATGAAGACCTCTGATTCATTAGTTATCGCAGCATAGGCTTCTGCATCACTTGCTCCAAGGGATTCGGCCTGCTTTATTACAAATCGCAAAAGATCCAGTGTCAACCTTGCAGCCCTCCAATTACTGCTGTGCATCTGATATATGGACCGCCGCCGTCAACCTTTGCGGGTTGATACTTTCCGCAGTAACCCGTGCCGATATCGTAATGAAATTCATTTCCTACCATATCGATCGACTGAAGCACCTCAAAGGCATTCCCAGAAATACTAGCACCCTTAAGGAGCTCTTTCTCCTCTCCATTTTCTATTAAATACACTTCTTCTGCACCAAACATGAATTCACCATTTGCATCTGCCTGTCCGTTCCTTGCACCCTTGACAATGTATCCATGTTTGGTTTCCTTTATCATTTCATGTACCTTATCTTCGCCTGGTTCAATGTACGTGTTGCGCATTCTGATGAGAGGTTCGTCGTTGTAATTGAAGGCCCTCGCGTTTCCTGTTGAATTCGTACCAAAAATCATGGCTGACTCTCGGTTATGGAGAAATGATTTGAGCATACCTTTTTCAATTATTACAGTTCGTCCAGCAACTATACCTTCTTCGTCAACGATTATTGTTCCACCTGCATTACTCTCTATCTCCGACCTCCCACTATCAACCAATGTTACAAGTTCGCTTGCTACTTTGCTACCAATCTTGTTTTTTACCACCGATCCGGATAATACAAAGTCCGCCTCCACTGTGTGGCCAATTGCCTCATGGGAGAGAAGACCTACCATTGCAGGATCGAGAATTACTGTGGTCTTGGTGCCGCTCACATGTCTAGCGTCGAGCAGCTTGGCAGCCCTTGTAGATGCCATCTGTGCATATTCTATATGGCTCTTATTTTTGAAGAGGTCATTCCACCCGCCAGTGATTCCAATACCCTCGTGGGCTGTTGCGCTCTCGCTTGCCCTCCTTGCAATTGCTGTTACGCTGAACTCAGGCTTTGAATCAAAAATCTCAATATCAGCGCCGTCAGTGTTCACGATGATCTTATGATCAACCGTATCACGATAAATACAAGAAGCAGTCTTGATCGCTCTATCGCTTCGAGCCTCCTTTTCTGCATCCTTTGTAACTTGAACTTTCTGCTCGATGCTAATATCTGATAGGTTTTCGTTGTTGGAAGCTGTCCTAAAAGTCCCTGTAACCATTTTTGATTCAGCGAGTCCTTTGACTTTGTTCTTCTTTGTCTGTGCAAGTGCTCGTGCTGCTGATATGGCCTCACTTAGAGATTCTCTTAAGGTTTCATTTGAGATAACGCTAGTACTGGTAAAGCCCCAGCAGCCCTCTACCAGAACCCTGATTCCGCAGCCAGCATTTTCTACCACTCTTATCCTTTCAAGTTCTCCGTTGATAAAATTGACCTCGCTTGTATTCCTTGATTGAAAGCGTGCTTCGACGTAAGTTGCGCCCTTTGAAGATGAAACCAGTACTCTGAGACTGTCGCCTATCTTTGCACCATTTTGCATCGTTTTCAATTTGAGACATAATAGGGGTATATCTGTATCTCTCTATTTCTTTGGGAAGTTTTTTGTCCAAATACCTGTCACAAAATTGCTGTCACAAATACAACTGCCAAAAGATTTATCCAAAATCCTTCGAATTGACCCCTGGTTAGTATTCTGCTTCTATTTGAATCTGTATATGCTTCAAGTTTCATGAAATTTATGATATTTGAAATTTCTTCACATCCTACTCGGTGAAAACCAGATAGACCACACAATGGGGTAAGATTCAAAGTTTATGCGATCTACAGTTATATCCTGTATAATCGCTGCAGGATGTAGAAATGGAATTTATCCCTGCAATTCCCGCCCCTGAATTCAAAGAAATATCAGATTGGGCTAACTCACAGCCACTTTCGATAAGAGGTTTGAAGGGTAAGGCAGTGCTCATTGACTGCTGGACATATACCTGCATCTTTTGTCTCCGGACTATACCTATCATGAGGCGTTTACAAAAAAAGTATGGAAATCATGGACTGCAAGTGGTTGAGGCACATTCAGCTGAATACCAATTTGCTACTGACCATGACAATATCCGGCGCGCTCTTTTAAGATACAACATCAGCGATATACCAGTTGCATTTGATATTAACAATAAGACATGGGAGGCTTTCGGAAACATGTACTGGCCAAAACATATCCTTATAGATCACAATGGACTTATCCGTTACGAACATGCTGGTTACGGTAGCATGGAAGATTTTGAAGACGTCATTGTCGAGCTGCTAGAGGAGGCTGGAAAGAAGCCGGTTGAGGGAAAAGATGAGGAGGATCCAAAGGATGAGATCTATGATACATATGGGATGCATTTTTACGGAATTGCTCCCGAAGTATGCGTAGGCTATTCACGCCTCAGGCGCTTTGGCAATAATCAGACAGTAAAACCAGACGCTATGAACGTCATGGTCGATCCTGGATCGCATGATCCTAATATCGTATATCTGCGGGGAAGATGGATATGGCAGCGGGAGGGAGTACAGTTTAGTCCTGGTGGAAAGGATCAGAATGCAGCTTTAATAATGAAATACAATGCGGCCAGGAGGGTGCATGGCATAATGGGGACGTCTGATGGCAAACACGGCAAGGTGGAAATTAAGCTTGATGGTAACTACCTAACAAAAGACCAATTAGGAAAGGACGCCAAGATAGAAGACGGCATAAGCTTCGCCACTATAGAATGGCCTTTCATGCACAATCTTGTTAAAACAGATAACCCAGAGACTAGCGAAATAGAAATTATTCCACGCTCTGATAACGTTGTATTCTATACCTTTGCCTTTGGCTAGAGGGCGTGATAACAATATTGTTATCTACCTTCTTTTTGCAGTCAGCTAATATCATAAACTCCAAGCACCAAAGTGGCATTAGAAGAAAATGAGACACTCGGCTGTTTGCACAGTATGATTTACTATTAACTTTTTTATTTCTTCTTTTCTAACTTATCTAAGATGCAAGAAAATCCAATTGGGCTACATGAAGGAGCCCTTGCCCCAAACTTTGCAATGAGGGACGATCATGGTAACATAACCAGGTTGTCCGACCTCAAAGGAAAAAAAGATGTCGTGGTCTACTTCTACCCGGAGGATTTCACGCCTGGTTGTACTACTCAAGCAGCCGAGTTTAGCAGGGATTATGAAAAATTCAAAGATGCATATATTGAGATCGTTGGTGTATCTCCCGACGACGAGGGCTCGCATGAAAAATTTCGCCAAAAAATGGGCATTCCGTATCCTCTTGTTGCTGATACGGACAAAGAAGTGTCAAAGAGCTATGGAGTTTATGGGCTTAAGAAATTCATGGGAAGAGAATACATGGGAATCAATAGGTCGACCTTTATTATTGACAAGGAAGGCAGAATACTCAAGATATTCAAAAAAGTTAGGCCCTCAGGACACAGTCAAGAAGTGTTTCAAGCCCTAAGAGGCTAAAGATACTCTCCCAAATACCTAAAATCATACAGATGAACATAGCTCTTTTCTATTAATAGGAAACAAGCCGCGACCTCTTCTCAGCTAGCTAATAATCTCTTATTCTCAAAGTAGCGCGCCATTAGAAATTGCGGCAGGCTATGTAGGTTTAAATAATTACTATGCAACTTTTTTTACTGCTTGGCATCTATAAAGACCATCTGCGACTGCCAATGTCACAATAAATATGGAGAAAGGTCGATATGTGGGAAATGCGTCGACAGACATAAGGCATCACCTTACTATAACATTCTGAAAAAGTTTGACTAGAAAGAGGAGCGAATTTTATATACTCTTTTCATTTGAATCTACAAAGGATGTAACCGCGCGCAAGGCTTCCTATGCTCCTAATAATGTGAAATCAATGCAATCAGCTGATCATTTATCTTTTGTACTTTTTATATTACAAGGTCATAAAAATAGCTATTTATATTTGCAGCTACCCTGCATATCGTTCAAAGGCCGTAGGAGATCAATATTGTGAAAGCTTTCACTATCGTGATAGTTGCAGTAATTGCAGGAGGAGTTGCAACTGTTTTACCTTCCATGGTCTATTATTCGAGTCAGTTCGATCGATTGCAATACACTATTGTCAGTGAAACTACAGATAGCAATTCGGTACCCGTCATTTTTGAAAATGCAACTAACCTAACAAATAATCCAATGGACTCTGTCTATGGACAGGTAGCAGCATGGGATAACAATGTGTATATGCTCTGGCAAGATTCTGTACCTCCAGGTTACACTAACTATGATATTTTTATTAAAACTAGCAATGATAACGGGACTACGTTTGGAACAACTGTGAATTTAAGCAACAATCCAGGCTTTTCAGAGCATCCACAAATCGCAACTCATGGCAATAATGTTTATGCAATATGGGCTGATGACTCTTCTGGCAATAGAGAGGTTCTTTTCACAAGGAGCCAAGACAAAGGAATTAGTTTTGAGAGTATCAGCAACCTTAGCAACAATACATCAGACTCATTTAACCAAGAGATAGCTGTTTTTGGAGATGACGTTTATGTAGTTTGGCTAGACCGAGGAGAGAATGGTGATACAAATATTTTATTTAGAGCAAGCGCTGATGGAGGCGCAACATTTGGAAATACGGTAGATGTAAGCAACAACGCCAACGAAGAAACCTTTCCGAAGGTAGCAGCATATGAGGGTAATGTATACATAGCTTGGAATGTGATTGATGAGACAATAGTTGACATAGGTGACAGTGAAAATCAAGGACTCTTCTTTGTAACGAGTTTGGATGGTGGAAACAATTTTGGAGACATCATGACACTCAATCAAGAAAATGACTTTGGTGAGCTGCAAGTCGCTGCTTATAATGAGACTGTTTATGTGGTAGCTGGAGGACTTCACACAGTAAGTGCGAATGGTCTATTCTTTGCAGCGAGCACAGATGCAGGAAGCAGCTTTTCAGAACCTGTAAGTATTGACGAAAGTGGCACATTTGTAAATCCCTTAAATGTAGAAGTTGGTGCTTATGACGATCAGTTTTCATATATTGCAGCACAGGTTTCTGTTTCTGGTAACGAAGAGATCCTCTTAATAGAAATGGATGGTAATGATTCAACACGAGTTATGAATTTGAGCAATAACCCAAAGATATCGGAGTGTCCTTCTATAGCCATGGCGGGAGATAATATCTATGTTGTCTGGGAAGACATGACCCCTGGAAATCATGAGATACTGTACGCAAAAGGCAGCAGAGCCTAGCAATCTTACCAAACTGCTTTTAATCATGAATGATAGGATGAAGGTGAACTAATAATGTCGGAACGAACTTCAGAATCCTCAATAGAACCTGATGAACAATCATTGTCTAAAAGGGCACGAGAAACTGGACAAACACTTAAAGAATTGGCTAATTCGATAGGAAGGAAAGGCAAAGACGTCGCTAAGCAGAGTGCAACTCAGCTAAAAGAGGCCGCCAAAGATGATGAAATTAAAGCAAAAGATGCCGCAGACATCCAGATGCTGGGAAGCTACATAGAAAGCATAATCAACATCTTTGAAGATACTATGGATAAAATAACGCTCCATCCTTCATATGATGAGCAGCATAAAATGCTTGTTGGATTCAAAAAGATCCTCGAAGAAGAAGTTAATGTGATTGATGCAAGGTTGAGTATGGCCAAACGGCTAAAGCGCTTGGAGCCTTCGCAGTCTTCTGAAACTCTGGAAGAGAGAATTGAAGAGAGAAAAAACACCAACATTGTTGATGCCGAATCCGTCAACCAACCACTGCCACCTAGTGATGACGCTAGAACAATGGCGGAAATGGTGGAAGATGATAGGGACAAGTTGTAGTTTGATTGTTGGTTTGGATTTTTCTTCCTGAAATGACGACGATACCTAGAATTTAAATTTCAATTTTTTTAGAAAACATATAGGTGAAACCTTGGGATTATAAATTGCAGCGCAGAAAGCAGTAGAAGAGCTTTTTTCAAAAGTTTGCTGGACAAATGAGGAATAAAAGGGAAACTACAAAAAGGAATGAAAAGTGATGGTGCGGACCATCGGAAAAAGATTGAAAATTAATACAGAGGGTTTCGGAATCGGAGAGGCTAAGCCAGGACATCATATGATAACATGTTGAAGAAGCGTCGCAAAAGGCATCACAAATGATGCAAATGTTTCTGCTAGAAGATCCTGATACATTGGATGCATAAGAGTTCTTATGTCTTGCGGAAGAAGGAGAAGTAACACATTATGAAGTGCTAAGCGCGATCGCCAAGGAATTCAAGGAAAAAAATTATCTGCAGAAATCAGATCGAGTCTAGAGAAAGAAAAAGATCACCTCTAGTTATGCATATAAAACTTGTAAATGAAAGTAGCAGCAAAAGTTAAAACACAGGGCCGTAGGAACCCGCATCTTTTTCCTTACCATTTCCGAAGATACAGAGAGTTGTGTCAATGATGCTCCGTTGTTTTTGTACGATCCGCACCCTTTCCTTGTCTCTTTTCGTTATGATCCATTGCTTTTGAATCTTGTTCTAAAGTATCTGCGGGGAGACCTGGATCTTCGCCAATCTGTGGTAATACGGCATCATCTTTGTCGATTTCTTCGGCGTTGTTGGAATGAGTTTCCGAACTGCTCATATGTATTAACTAATGCGGCAGCATGATATTTATTTAATTGGCAGTTACAACATGCAAACCCACCGACCCTTCATAAAAGGGCTGAGCTCTATCGATCCTCTGTGCGCACATGCATGTATAGATGTATTAGAAATCAAGGAAAGGACAAAAAACGCTTCCGCGGTCCTCGATACTGAAATAGATCTTCATTAGAACTCTGAAATTTCGTCATGTTCCCGTGTATAGTCTATGTTAATAGTCTGGAAGAATTTGCTTTATCACAGACGCGTTCAGGTTTTTTGACCCTTTTCACCTTTTTTCCAAATCTGGATCTGTCCACCATATACTTCATTATCATACACAAATGAAGGAACCTGTGAATAGTAACCCTCACGCCCAGAGCTGAATGTTTTTGGAGCTAATGGGATTTCATGTTCTTTCCCGTCAGGCATTCTAATGGTCGCGTAGGCAATTTTGCTTTTCGGTTTCTGCGATGAACTTTCTTCTGACATGAACTCGTTATGCTAGAATACCAGATGACTACTATAAAACCGTATTGCAGAGTATTAGAATGAATTAGGTACAGCCAGTTATATCGCCAACCGGCTCTTCACTCAAAACGCAATTGGCAATATTCCATGCTCAACTATCTTGTCTACACAAATGATCAAAATGATAGCCTAGGAGAAGAAGGATGGGAAGGGGGTATGTTACAAACCGGTCGAGTCGCTCCGTAGTTTCTTGGCAGAATCAGGATCTCTATCAGCATAGTATTTCACCATGCCCAGCTTGAGCACTTTGAGAGATAGCAAAGCACATTTTATCCTTGCGGGACCTAGATTGAGGAGCCCGATATTTTCCAAAATGTCATCTTTGGTGAGATCTTTGACAGATGTCAAAGGCTTGCCCATTATCATCTCAGTTAGCATTGAAGCACTTGCTTGGCTGATCGCACAGCCCCTCCCCTCAAATTTGATGTCCTTTATCTTGTCGCCATCAACCTTGAGGTGAATATCAATCTCATCACCACATAGAGGGTTGCTATCGTGTATACTTACGTCTGATTCAACCAGCTTTCCTTTGTTGCGAGGATTGCGGTAGTGATCTAAAATTATCTCACGATAAATGTCATCACTCAAATCTTGAATAGCCTCCTTGCCTCTTCAAGTGCATTAATGAAGACATCGACTTCCTCCTTCTTGTTATAGATATAAAAACTTGCCCTAGACGTTGCGGCCACATCAAGTCGCTCCATGAGCACCTGCGCACAGTGATGGCCTGATCTTATTGCGACTCCGTGATCATTCATAATCGTGGCCAAGTCGTGGGGATGGATGTCGCCAATATTAAACGATATCACACCTCCTCTGTCCTTTGTATTGTGAGGACCGTAGACTGTTACGCCCTTCACTCCTGTAATCTTGTCTAGTGCGTACCCTGTCAGCTCCACTTCATGATCCCTGACCCTATCCATACCAATGTCGTTCAAGTAGTCAATTGCAGCAGCAAAACCAATAACATCTGCGATATTAGGGGTTCCACCCTCGAATTTGTACGGAAGGTCGTTGTATCTTGTCTCATACTTGTGAACCTCCTTAATCATATCGCCTCCGCCTATAAAGGGCTGCATCTTTTCAAGAATCTCCTCCTTAACATACAATATGCCGACTCCTGTGGGCCCAAGCATTTTATGGGCAGAAAATGCCATGAAATCGCAGTCCATTCTCTGTACATCTACATGCATGTGAGGTACGGATTGCGCACCATCGATAACAACAGGTATGCCCTTCTCATGCGACATCTTGATTATGTCGTTTACTGGAACAATGGTGCCAAGTACGTTTGACATATGTGAAACTGAGACTAGTTTTACTTTCTTACTGCTTTCAAGATAATTGGTGTATTCTTGAAGCTTTAGGTATCCGTTGTCGTCAGTTCCCACATATTCTAGCTTTGCTCTTTTCTCAGAAGTCAAAATTTGCCATGGCACAATGTTGCTATGATGCTCTATTTCTGTTATGACTATCCTATCATCTTTTTTAACATTAGC
>Ga0081538_10003850_pt1 | contig 14017 bp, 17 predicted proteins | sample TabmetS5T2R1_FD_71022 | JGI IMG/M metagenome (GOLD analysis project Ga0081538, IMG submission 71022) | Tabebuia heterophylla rhizosphere microbial communities from the University of Puerto Rico - S5T2R1 | ecosystem: Host-associated > Plants > Roots > Rhizosphere ... | reverse complement strand
CGCATCGATGTGGGCGGCGCGTTCGGCGGGCTGGACACGCCGGAATACGGCAAGCTCAACCCGAATCGCAAGGTGCCGACGCTTGAGGACGAAGACATCGTGGTCTGGGAGTCCAACGCCTGCGTGCGCTATCTCGCCGCGCGCTACGGCGCCGGCCGCCTGTGGCCGGAAGACGTGCGGCGGCGCGCGCGGGCCGACATGTGGATGGACTGGCAGGTCTCGACCCTGATGCCCGACATGACCGTAGTGTTCTGGGGCCTGATCCGCACGCCCGAGGCCGAGCGCGATTACCCGGCGATCGAGGCGGCCGCCAGGCGGCTCGGCAACACCTGGCAGATCTTGGAACAGCATTTGAGCAACCGGCGCTACGTCACCGGCGATACGCTGACCATGGCCGACATCCCGGTCGGCGCCAGCTGCTACCGCTATTTCGGGCTGCCGATCGAGCGGCCGCACCTGCCCAACCTCGAGCGGTGGCACGGGCGCCTGAAGCGGCGGGCGCCGTTTCGCGAGCACGTCATGGTGCCGATCACCTGAGGAGGCGAACCATGCGCTATCGTACGTTCGGCAGGACCGGCCTGCAGGTCTCGGAGCTGGTGTTCGGCGGCGGCTGGGTCGGCGGCATCCTGATCCACCAGGATGTTGAGACCAGGCACGCGGCGATCGAGCGGGCGCTCGATGCCGGCATCAACTGGATCGATACCGCGCCTTCCTATGGCGATGGCGAGTCGGAACGGGCGCTCGGCTGGCTCCTGCAGGACGTCCCGAACAGACCGTATCTGTCGACCAAGGTTCGGCTCGATCTGTCCCGGCTGGACGATATCACCGGTCAGGTCAAAGAAAGCGTCGAAGAGAGCCTGAGCCGGCTGCGCTGCGACTCGGTCGAGCTGTTGCAGCTGCACAACCCGATCGGGCCGCAGACCGCGGATCAGCTGATCGGGGTCGACCAGGTGCTCGGTCAAGACGGAGTCGCCGACGCGCTCGATCGCATGCGCGAGCTGGGCCTGACCCGGTTCATCGGCATCACCGCGATCGGCGACACCGCGGCCTGTCGCGAGGTGATCGCGAGCGGCCGCTTCGACTCCGCGCAGGTCTACTACAACATCCTCAATCCCAGCGCCGGTCAGGACATGCCGCGCGCCTGGCATGGCCACGATTTTCGCGGCCTGATCGCCGCCTGCAAGGACAACGGCACGGCGGTCATGAACATCCGTGTGCTCGCCGCCGGCGTGCTCGCGAGCGAGCAGCGCCACGGCCGCGAGGTGCCGATGATGGCCGAGGCCGCCATTCCGACCGAGGAAATGCGGGCGCGAGCGGTCTGGCGCCTGCTCGACGAGCGCTACGGCACGCGCGCCCAGACCGCGATCCGCTTCGCGCTGGCCAATCCCCGCATCGACTGTGTCGTGGTCGGTCTGGCCGAGCTCAGCCATCTGGAAGAGGCCCTGGCGGCGGCCGAGATGGGACCGTTGCCGGACGAGGCGCTCGCCGAATTACGCGAGGTGTACGAGCAGGGCTTCGAACGGGCCTGATCCCCCGGCCCACCCCAGCTGGCGGTGGACAGTGGCCCGCTGCAGCCGTTTGTGCTGTCCGATCGATCCGCCTCGCATGGCAGGCGCTCCGGCGGGAGCGCTTTGCTGCAGTAGCACCAGCACCAGGTCCAGCCGCGGATCCTGCCCCGAGCACGCGGCTGCAACCTGATGCCGGGCGCTACTTCATTAGGACGCCGCTCTCACCTCGGTTATTCCCTGATTCCGCTTGCGTAAGACGTGGGCGCCGCCCGCCATCAGCCCCGCGCGCGGTACGGCGGCACGCCCTGGTCGGGCAGCCACAGGTCCGCCGGCGGCGCGCCGCTCTGATAGAACACGTCGATCGGCATGCCGCCGCGCGGATACCAGTAGCCGCCGATCCGCAGCCACACCGGCTCGAGCGCCGCCTCCAGGCGCCTGGCTATGGTCAGGGTGCAGTCCTCGTGAAAGGCGCCGTGGCTGCGAAACGCGCCCAGGAACAGCTTCAGCGACTTGCTCTCCACCAGACGCTCCTGGGGCACGTAGTCGATCACCAGGTGCGCGAAATCCGGCTGACCGGTGACCGGGCACAGCGACGTGAACTCGGGACAAGTGAAGCGGACCACATAGCGCGCGCCCGGATGCGGGTTCGGCACCGTCTCCAGGCGCGCTTCGTCCGGCGACGCCGGCAATGTGGTCTGCCGCCCGAGTTGGGTCAGCGATGACGGATTGGTATCGGCCATTACCGTGCCTCCGGACGGTGCGCTAATCCCCCATGAGACTAGCACGTATCGCGGGCCCGAAGCGGCGCCGCTGATGTGCCCTGGACCGTTCCGCAATCCGGCCACTTGACAAGCGCTGCCCAGGCTCGTAGTTATGCCGCTCGGTTAATTAACTGAGCAGTTAAATGACCCCGGACCGCCTATCCACCACCTTCGCGGCGCTCGCCGATCCGACCCGGCGCGCGATCCTGGCGCGCCTCGCGAAGGGCGAAGCATCGGTCGGCGAGCTGGCCGCGCCGTTCGACATGTCGCTGCCGGCGATCTCCAAGCATCTCGGCGTGCTCGAGCGGGCGCGCCTGATCCGCCGGCGCAAGGATGCCCAGTGGCGCCGCTGCCGGCTGCGACCGGACGGTCTGCGCGCGGCCGCCGACTGGATCGACCAGTACGAGCGCTTCTGGACCGAGAGCCTGGACCGGTTGGCCGAACATCTAGCCGGACCCGAGCAGGAGGACGACACCGATGGCGATGGCTCAACGGAAACCGAATGACGATCTGCTTCTACGGCAGTCACGCAGCTTTGCCGCACCGCGCGATCGGGTCTTTCGCGCCTTTACCGCGCCCGCGCAACTGGTCAAATGGTGGGGCCCCAAGGGCTTTACCGTTCCGTCCTGTACGCTGGAGGTGCGCATCGGCGGCGCTTGGCGCACGGTCATGCGCTCGCCCGAGGGCAAGGATCACATCGTGAGCGGCGTCTATCGCGAGATCACACCGCCGGCGCGCCTAGTCTTCACCTGGGGCTGGGAGACGGACGGCGAGCGCGGCCACGAGACCGTGGTCACCATCGAGCTGTTCGAGACGCCGGGCGGCACGCGCCTCGAGCTGACCCACGAGCGGTTCGAGACCGAAGACAGCCTCAACCAGCATCGCGAGGGCTGGTCGAGTTGCTTCGATTGCCTGGAGGAGGCGCTGGCCGAGGGAGCGATCGCGTGAGCGCGCTGCTGAAAGGTCATCAAGCTTCCGCGCTGCTCCCACGCGCTCTGCGGCGGCGGTGAGCGGCTCGGCCCACACAGGAGGTTATCCATGAAGATCGCATTGCCAACGCTGATCGCCGCTGTAGCCGTCGCGGGTGTCGCTGCCACGGCTCCGGCCGACACGATGGAGGGGCACACGATCGTCCCACCGCAGGAGATCAAATGGGGCCCGGCGCCCGCCGTGCTCCCGCCGGGAGCGGAGGCTGCGGTCCTGTTCGGCGATCCGAGCGAGGAAGGCCTGTTTGTGCTCCGGCTCAAGTTGCCCGCGGGCTATAGCGTCGCTCCGCATACGCATCCGGTCGATGAGGTCATCACGGTGATCTCTGGGACGTTCCGTATGGGGATGGGCGAGACCGCCGATCAGCGCAAGGCGCAGGCCTTGCCCGCGGGCAGTTTCTTCGCGCTTCCGCCAGGCACGGCGCACTACGTCTTCATCGACGAAGAGACGGTTGTCCAAATCAGCACCGTCGGTCCATGGGGACTGACCTACATCAACCCGAAGGACGACCCGCGCCAGGAGACGCAGTAGCTGACCGCAACTTGAGGAAAGCGCGGCCGAAAGCCGCCCCTTTTCTCACCCGGAAGGCAATGCAGGCCGTCCAAATTTCAGGCGCGCTGAGCTGGCGGACGACGCGTTGCGCAAGAGCATGTATCTCGCCGGCGAACAGCTGACACTCGCCGATCTGTTTCTGGCACCGATCCTGTTCTGGCTGGAGAAGACGCCCGAAGGCCAGGCGGCGGCCTGATCAGCTCAGACCGAGGCGCGCGAGCACCCGCTTGCGCGCCTCGCCGCTCTCCCGATCGCCGACATAGAGCAGCCCGGCGATGCGCCGCAGCAGGCTCGCCTCGTAGTCGTGCAATTGGCCATCGGCGTAGGCGACTTCCCACAGCATCTCGATCAGTTCGACTCGCTCGGCGTGGTCGAAACCGTCCTTGATTGCGCTGGTGAAGCCCTGCCATTGGACGCTCGCCGACGCTGCCTGCTCGGCCTCGGCGAGCAAGTCTGCGGCTTCATCGGCGCTCAGCCCGAACCGATCCTGGATCAGCTGGCCGATCCGGAGGCGCTCGCCGGCATCGAACGTGTCGTCCATGGTGGCCGCCTCGACCATCAGCGCCGCGGCGGCCAGCTGGCGCTCCTCGAAGCTGTGCGCCGCGGGCTGCGTTGCGGGCGGGCGAGCGGTGAGCAGGCGGCGGATGCGATCCAGCATGACGGCGCGCACCTTCCCGCCAGAGGGCGGTGCGGTCAACCCCCCGGCTCGAGCCCGCTGGGCGCGCGGTCGGCGACGGGGAGCGGCTTGGCGCCGCGACGCTCGATCAGATGATCCCGGAGCATGCGCGCGTTGCGGCGATTGGCCTTCCAGGCGAGATCGGCCAGGTCACCGACTAGCGGCACGAGCCCGATGGCGAAATCGATGCCGATGTTCGCGAGCATCCGCGCGATCATCGCCGTCGGCATGCCCAAGCGCGCCGCCTCGAACACGATATAGGCCGCGATCAGCGTGGTCGCGGTGTCGCCAATGCCCGGAACCAGGCCGAGCAGGCCATCCAGGCCGATCCGCCGGCGGGTCCCCGGGATGCGAAATCGATCGTCCAGCCAGTAGGCTAGCCGCGCCACCCGCTGCAGAGCGATCTCCTCCTCTGGGCCGAGCTGGCGCGCCGTGCGCTCGAGCCACCTGAGGATGTCGTCGCTGGTGCGGATCTCATCACTGACCATGCCTACGCTCACCGCCGCGCGATGATCCAGACCGCGTGCACGATCCCGGGGATGTAGCCGAGCAGCGTTAGCAGGATGTTGAGCCAGAAATGCAGGCCGAGGCCGACCTGGAGAAAGACCCCGAGCGGGGGCAGCAGAATGGCCAGCAGGATGCGAATCAGGTCCATCGGGCTCTCCGCAGGAACGCGCTGAGCCGGATCGCTCCGGCCGATTGGGATGCAAACGCCCGGCCGGAGCGCCGGGTTCCTCAGACGAGGGCGCGCTACGAGGAAATGGTCGCGGCGAGCGTCGAGCCGTGTGGCGTCAACCCCGTGTTAACTGTCGCAGATCAGATCGTGGTTCGCCTGGTCCATGAGACTCGTGGGAATCTGTGCCTGCATCAGGCAGGCCAAACCGTGTCCAGCACGCTTCCAAATAGCGGGTGAGCGCAAAAGAAACGCAGCTGCGATTGCAGCACTCAGAATCGCTCCAGATCCGGCCGAGGCAGCCGGCAGGGCCGGCTATGCGTCCCCGTGGGTTCAGCTGGCCTGGCGTGCCGGCTCCCGGGTCAGGGCGTCGAAGTCGACGATCAGCTGACGCGTGATCGGACCTACCTCAAAGCGATACGCGTCGATCTCGCGCACCGGGGTGACCTCGACCGCAGTGCCGGTGAGGAACACCTCGCCGGCATCGCTCAGCTCTTCGGGCTTGATGTGCCGCTCGATCACCTCGATGCCACGGCCCCGCGCCAGGGCGATCACGGTCTGACGGGTGATGCCGTCGAGGAAGCAGTCGGGCAGCGGCGTGTGCAGCCTGCCATCGATCACCAGAAACAGATTGGCGCCGGTGCCCTCGGCGAGATAGCCGCGGTAGTCGAGCATCAAGGCGTCGTCGTAGCCTTTGGCCTCGGCCTCGTGCTTGGATAGCGTGCAGATCATGTACAGGCCGGCCGCCTTGCTCTGGGTCGGGGCGGTGTTCGGCGCGGGTCGATCGTAGATCGCCCGTGTCATCCTGATCCCCTTGAGGCGAGCCTCCGGCGTGAAATAGGCTGGCCAGGTCCAGGCGGCGATCGCCACATTGATCCGACAATGCTGCGCGGACACGCCCATCATCTCGGGGCCGCGCCAGGCGAGCGGCCGCACGTAGCCGTCGGCGATGCCGTTGGCCGCGACCACCTGCCTGCATGCCTGTTCGAGGGTTGCGATGTCATACGGCAGGTCGAACCCGAGCCGGCTTGCCGAATCGGCCAGGCGCAGCGTGTGCTCCCGCAGCTTGAAGATGCGGCCGTCGTAGACCCGCTCGCCTTCGAACACGCAGCTGGCATAGTGCAGCGCGTGGGTCAGTACGTGCACCTTCGCGTCCCCCCACGGCACCAGGGTGCCGTTCATCCAGATGAAGCCATCGCGGTCATCGTAGGGGACGAGCGACATGAGACGCTGCCTTTCCTCGAGTCCTTGTGCTAGGGAACAGCGCGTAGCATCGAGGCTCCATGAGTGTCAACGTGATCGAACCCAAAGTCGCCCGCAGCCTGAGCAATCTCGCGCCGAACCCGCTGTTCCTGCGCGACGAGGAGCTCACCCGGGGGATCGAGCTGCTCGATGCCGCCTACCGCTCGCTGATCGCCGAGCCGGACCGGCAGCTGGCCAGCCGCGGCCTCGGCCGCAATCACCGCTGGCTGCTCTATCTGGTCGGTCGCCATCCCGGCACGACCATGGTCGAGCTGCTGAGCCGGACGCAGCTGAGCAAGCAGACCATGTCGCGCCTGCTCGGCGAGCTGAGCGCCAAAGGTCTGATCGGGCGCCGGGCGAACGCGCGCGACCGCCGGCAGCGGCTGCTCGAGCTGACCGACGCCGGACGCGAGCTGGAGCAGGTGCTGAACGGCCGGCTGCGCCGGCGTCTCGCACGCGCATACCGCGGCGCCGGTGCCGACGCCGTAGCCGGCCATCACCAGGTGCTGCTCGGACTGGTCGGGGACGGTGCGCAGCGACCCGGCGAGGTCGATTGAGGTGACGGGGCACGGCATGTCGAGCGAAACGGCGCGGCACATCCTCGTGGTGGACGACGACAATCGGCTGCGTCGGCTGCTGCAGAGATATCTGACCGAGCACGGCTACCACGTCAGCACCGCGGCTGATGCCAACGAGGCCAAGGCGTCGCTGAAGAACTTCGCGTTCGACCTGATGGTGCTGGACGTCATGCTGCCGGGGCAGAACGGCATCAGCCTGACCAGCGAGCTGCGGCCCCAGCTCGACCTGCCGATCCTGCTGCTCACCGCGCTCGGCGAGACCGACGATCGGGTAAACGGCCTGTCTGCCGGCGCCGACGACTACCTGGTCAAGCCGTTCGATCCGCGCGAACTGCTGCTAAGGATCGCGACCATCCTGCGCCGCGTGGCACCGCCTCTGCAAAACCGGGCACCATTGCGTTTCGGTCCGTTCACCTTCGATGCCGAGAGGGCGGTCCTGTGGCGGGGCGAGGAACGCGTGCATCTCACCGACGCGGAGCTGTCTCTGCTGCAGGTGCTGGCCGAGCAGCCGGGCCTGCCGGTCAGCCGTGAGGATCTGGGCCGGCGCAGCCGGGTCAGTGGCTCCGATCGGGCGATCGATACCCAGATCGCCCGGCTCAGGCGCAAGCTGGAGCCCGATCCGCGCCGGCCCCATCATCTCTTGACCAAGCGTGGTGAAGGCTATGTTCTCAAGCCTGGCAACTAAAGCCGTCGAGCCTCTGCCCAACGTGGTGCGGCCGCCACGGATCGTTCCGCGCAGCCTGTTCAGCCGGTCGCTGCTGATCGTCATTCTGCCCCTGCTGATCCTGCAAGCCGTGCTGACCTACGTGTTCTACGAGCGCCACTGGGACAAGGTGACGCGCACGCTGGCGTTCGGCATCGCCGGCGAGGTGGGTCTCCTGGTCGAGCTGCTCGAGGCGGCGAAGACCCCGCAAACCCAGGCCAGGGTGCTGGATCTGGCGCGCAAGCATTTCCAGTTTGCCGTGTCTTTTGAGCCGAACGGGAATCTGGGCGCGGCAGTGCAAAGCAGCGGCCTGCTGTCCGTCGCCCGCCTGGACCAGCGACTCCAAGAACGGTTCAACGAGGCGCTGGATCGTCCGTTCGTGATCGATACCCGCTGGGTCGACGAGCCGAACGAGCCGGATCGGTTCGCGGTGTACGTCCAGCTCGACAACGGCATCCTGCGCGTCTTGCCGCCGCGCAAGCGGGTCGACAGTGACACGACCCGCGTGTTCATCGGCTGGATGTTCGGACTGTCGCTGCTGCTGCTGGCGCTTGCGGTATACTTCATGACCCGCCAAGTGCGTCCGATCCTGCGGCTTGCCCGGGCGATGGACAAGTTCGGCAAGGGCCGCGACGTCGGCGACTTCCGGCTCGCGGGACCGACTGAGATCCGGCGTGCCGGCGCCGCCTTCAACCTGATGCGCAAGCGCATCCTGCGCCACCTCAGCCAGCGCATCGAAATGCTGGCCGCGGTCTCGCACGACCTGCGTACGCCGCTCACCCGGATGAAGCTGGAGTTGGCCATGCTCGCCGAGGGGCGTGGGTCGCCAGGCGATGTGGAGGGCCTGCGCGCGGATGTCGAGGAGATGGCGCGGGTCGTGGACGGCTATCTCGATTTCGCGCGTGGTGACGCCCAGGAGAACATCGAGCCGATCGAGCTTGGCCCGTTCCTGCAGGAGATCGCCGAGCGCGCAGGCATGCCGGACAAGCGCATCGCGGTCGAGCTCGAGCAGCCGATCACCCTTTCGCTCCGACCGATCGCCATGCGCCGCTGCTTCACCAATCTGGTGCAGAACGCCGTGCGCTACGGCGCCCGCGTCCACATCCGCGCCGCCTCCAACAACAATCAGGTGTGGATTGCGATCGACGACAATGGACCCGGTATCCCCGAGAGTGAGCGCGCCGCCGTATTCAAGCCATTCTATCGTCTCGATGCATCGCGCCGGCCCAGCACCGGCGGCGTCGGGCTGGGTTTGACCATCGCCCGCGATATCGTGCTCGGCCACGGCGGTGAAATCGAGCTCACCGATGCGCCGGAGGGCGGGCTCCGGGTATTGATCCGGCTGCCTAGCTAGCATCGAGAGGGCCCGGTGACAGCGCCGTCGTTGCTGGCCGCGGGGGCGCCGCGAGTAGTGCTCGCCTCGGCGAGCCCCACGAGAGCGCAGCTGTTGCGGGCGGCCGGCGTGCAGTTCGAGCAGCGGCCGGCTGCCGTCGATGAGACATCGCTCAAGGAAGCTCTGCGGGCCGAAGGCGTCGTGGCGGGCGATGCCGCGGTCGCGCTCGCCGAGCTCAAGGCGCAGCGCGTCGCGAGCCACATGCCCGATGCGCTCGTCCTCGGCGCCGACCAGATCCTGACCTGCGAGGAGCACTGGTTCGACAAGCCGCACGACCGTGCCGCGGCACATGCGCAGCTAATGGCGCTTGCGGGCAGATGGCACGAACTGGCGACGGCGGTGGTCGCGTTCCGTGGCGGCGCGCGCGTGTGGCACCATCTCGCCGTACCGCGCCTGTGGCTGCGCGATTGCTCGCCCGAATTCCTGGACGCGTACCTGGACGAGCTGGGCGAGGCGGCGCTCACCTCGGTCGGCGCGTACCAGATCGAGGGCCTGGGTGCCCAGCTGCTCGCCCGCATCCAGGGGGACCACTTTGCGGTGCTGGGTCTGCCGCTCTTGCAGCTGCTCGAATTCCTACGCGAGCAGGGCGCGCTCTTGCGATGAGCCCGGAACGTTACCTGACCGGCGGCACCCGCCTTGCCGGCATCATGGGCTGGCCGGTGGCACATTCGCTCTCGCCGCGTCTGCACGGCCACTGGCTGCATCGCTACGGCATCGATGGCGCCTACGTGCCGCTGCCCGTGCTGCCGGAGCGTCTGGAACAGGCGTTGAGAGCGCTGCCCGCGCTCGGTCTCGCGGGGGTGAACCTGACCATCCCGCACAAGGAGGCGGCGGTCTCGCTCGTCGACCGCCTGTCGCCGATGGCCGCGCGGATAGGCGCGGTCAATACCGTGGTGGTCGAGCCCGACGGCACGCTGTCCGGCGACAACACCGACGGCTTCGGCTTCATTGCGGCGCTGTCCGAGAGTCGGGTCGGCTGGCATGCCGAGGCGGGACCGGCGGTGGTGCTCGGTGCCGGCGGCGCCGCGCGCGCGGTTGCGGTGGCGCTGCTCGACGCCGGCACGCCCGAGGTGCGTCTGCTCAACCGTACGCCCGACCGGGCGCGTACGCTGGCCGGCGAGCTTGGCGGCCCGATCCACGCATTTGACTGGGCGGAGCGGTCGGCGGCCCTGGACGGCGCGGCGCTCCTGGTCAACACCACGAGCCTCGGCATGCGCGGCCAGCCGCCGCTGGTTCTGGCGCTCGACGCGCTGCCGCACACGGCTGTGGTCACCGATGTCGTCTATACGCCGCTGATCACGGCACTGCTCGCGGTGGCGCGGTCGCGCGGCAACCCGGTGTTCGACGGCCTCGGCATGCTGTTGCATCAGGCTCGGCCTGGCTTTCGCGCCTGGTTCGGCATCGACCCGGTGGTCGACGACGATCTGCGCGCCGCCGTGCTCGCGGGTCTGCCGGCGACGAGCTGACGAACATGTTCGTGCTCGGCCTGACCGGCTCGATCGGTATGGGCAAGTCGACCGCCAGCCAGACGTTTCGCAGCTTCGGCGTGCCGGTGTTCGAGGCCGATGCCGCAGTCCACTGCCTGTTTGCGCCGGGCGGCGCCGCGGCCGGTCCGGTCGGCGCGGCCTTCCCCGGGTGTGCGGATCCGGCCGGCGGCATCGATCGCGCTGCGCTCGGCAAACGAGTGTTCGGCGATGCCGCGGCGCTCGCCCTGCTCGAGGCGATCGTTCATCCGCTGGTGCGCGCCGCCGAGCGCAGGTTCCTGGAGCGCTGCGCGGGGGCGCGCCGGCCGCTCGCCGTCCTCGATGTCCCGCTGCTGTACGAGACTGGCGGCGAGCGCCTGGTCGACGCGGTCGCCGTGGTCAGCGCCCCGGTTTTCCTCCAGGCGCAGCGGGTGCTCAGGCGCAAGGGCGTGAGCGTGGATCGGCTGGCCGCGATCCGCCGCCGTCAGACCCCGGACGTGGAGAAGCGCCGGCGCGCCGACTTCGTCATCCCGACCGGTCTGGACCGCAGGCACTCGGTCCGAGCGATCGCGCGCATCATCGATCGCGTGCGCGGCCGGCGCGGCGTACGCTGGCCGCGCGCGTGGCCCCCTGATCGCTGGCTCGCTGTGCTGATCGATCCACTCGCTTTGTAGTTGCGGCAAAACCTGGCCCGCGGCATCCTGCAGCGATTTTCGCGACGGGCGCGTCGGTTGAAGGGGAACTGCGATGCCGGATTCCAGCTGGTCGGCGCCGACGCGGCGCCATCTGCCGCTCATTCTGATCCGTGGCTTCGGCGGCCTCGACGTCGAGGACGAGAAGGCGCTCGCCTATCAGGGCTTCAACGACGGCAGCGTCTACCCGCACAAGCGCGGCGAGAACTATATCTACGAAGGCCTGATCCTGCGGCTGCTCAAGCACCGCCGGCGCTACTACGACGCCACCAACGTGGTCGGCTACTTCGCCAATCCGGTGACCAATGCCCAACCGATCCCTAAAGAACTCGGCGAGCTGGACGCGAATTTCTTCACCGGGCACAAGGTAGTGATCGATGCCGGAATGGCGTTGCGTCTGCTGCAATCCGAAGGCGATCCGTTCTGCACCGTCTGGGTGTTCCGCTACTACGACCTGAACGATCGTATCTTTGCGGTGTATGGCGAGGCGCTGGCGCGTCTCATCCAATTCATCCAGGCGCTGCTGCAGATCAAGGGCCGCGCCGATCCCGAGCAGCGCGCGACGCCGCTCAAAGTCAACATCGTGGCGCACTCCATGGGTGGTCTCATTGTGCGCGAGGCGATCCAAGTCGCTTACCCCAAGCTCACCGGAAGCAACGACGCCGCGGATCAGGCGATCAACAAGATTGTGACTTTAGGCACGCCGCACAAAGGCATCAGTTTTCAATTGATCCGGGAACTGCGCTGGCTCGGGATCGATGCTGAGGAAGAATTCGAGCATTTCAACCCGATCAGGCAGAAGGACCCGGAGAACGACGCCGCCTGGGTCAACTTCCACAAGCACTTTCCGCTCGAGCGCCTGCTCACGGTGGTCGGCACCAACTACCGCAGCTACGGCGTACGCAGCTCGACGTGGGCGAATCGCCTGTTCGCAGTCGGCGGTGAGTATGGCCCCAATTACAATCGCAGTGACGGCCTGGTGAAACAAGCCAACGCGCAAATCGACGGCGCGCTGCGCACCTTCGTGCACAAGTGCCATGGCGGCTTCGATTCGCTCATCACCTCACGGGAAACGTACGAGATCGCAACCCGGTTCTTCAACGGCAACGTGCGGGCGCGGCTGCGTCTGATCGAGGGCAAGATCAAGCGCGGCTTCGACTGGATCGGCAAGAGCGAGTTCTTCTTCGGCGTGTCGATCAAGCCGCGCGGGGTCGACTTCGAGCTATTCCATCAAAGCAAGGAGGCCGAGAACTGCTACGGGCCCTTCCACACCGACGACTTGAGCGACGGCGCTCCCGCGTTCGCCTGGGCCGACGAGCGGCGCCTCATCTGGGAGGGCTACCTCGACGTCGATTTGGAGCAGCAGCGCGATCTGGTCCTGCGCGCCGAGTTCTACGTCGGCGAGCGCGACCTGTTCGGCATCGGCTTCTCAGACAACCTCGTATTCTCCAAGCAGTATTATGTGCGCGCCATCATGAAGGAGGACGTACAGGCACCCGGTCTCAAACGGGAGCTCGAGCTCTACTCGTATACTGGTGAGGAGTTTCGGAGCGAGAACCGGGACGACGATTTTAATGCGCGAAAGCCGATGCGCTATCAGGATGGCGGCTGGCGCTTCAAGATCGAAGGTACCGGGTTCGAGGGCACGTTGCAGATCGAGCTCGACTGGGTGCCCGAGGACGGCGCCCCCAGGCGGCTGCAAGCGCGACCGGCCGCACCGGGACCGACTCCGGTATGACAGGTGGGCGGTTGAGCAGGACACCTGCTTGGCAACCGTAGGAGAATGCGGGTAGAAAGCGCCTCGCTGGCAGGAGGCGCGATGCGCGAGATCGTCCTCGATACCGAAACGACCGGGCTGGAGCCGCACGACGGTCATCGCATCATCGAGATCGGCGCGGTCGAGCTGTTCAACCACGTGCCGACCGGACGCGTGTTCCACACCTACGTCAACCCGGGCCGGGACATTCCGACGGAGGCGCTTCGGGTGCACGGCCTGAGCGCGGCGTTCCTGGCCGGGCAGCCGCCGTTTGCCGAAGTCGTGGAGGAGTTCCTCGGCTTCCTCGATCATGATGGCGGGGCCAAACCCGCGCCCGCCCGGCTGGTCATCCACAACGCCGAGTTTGACATCGCGTTCCTCAACATGGAGCTGCGGCTGCTCATGCGTCCGCCGCTGGACGGCGGCCGCCTGATCGTCAACACCTTGCAGATTGCCCGGCAGCGCTTTCCGGGCGCGCCGAACAGCCTGGATGCGCTGTGCCGCCGCTTCAATGTGGACGGTTCCGCGCGCACCCGGCACGGCGCCCTGCTCGATGCCGAACTGCTCGCCGAGGTCTATCTCGGCCTGATGGGTGGCCGGCAGCCGGACCTCGGTCTGGTCGCGGCGATCTCCGCGCAGCGCACCACGATCGTACGACAGAGGATCCTGCGCCCGGCGCGGCCGCACGCGCCGAGCCCCGAGGAGCTGGCCGCGCACCGCGCCTTCCTGGCGCAGATCAAAGAGCCGATCTGGCTCGCCTGAGCCGAGACTTGGCAGTGGTCTTGGAGTCTTGGCCGCTCTACGTCCGGTCGGTTAGAAACGGCGCACGCGCCAACGCGCAGCGAAGGGATGCAGGCATGGCGAAGATCAAGGTAGAGCGGCCGATCGTCGAGATCGACGGCGACGAGATGGCCCGGATCATCTGGCACATGATTCGGGACAAGCTGATCTTCCCCCATCTCGACCTGGAGACCATCTACTTCGACCTCTCGATCCAAAAACGGGACACCACCGAGGATCGGATCACGGTAGA
>Ga0081538_10003849_pt1 | contig 14018 bp, 12 predicted proteins | sample TabmetS5T2R1_FD_71022 | JGI IMG/M metagenome (GOLD analysis project Ga0081538, IMG submission 71022) | Tabebuia heterophylla rhizosphere microbial communities from the University of Puerto Rico - S5T2R1 | ecosystem: Host-associated > Plants > Roots > Rhizosphere ... | reverse complement strand
CGGGGGGGCTGGGGGGGGCGGTGGAGGGAGCCGGCGACGTCCGGCGCCGCATCGCGGGAGGGGATGTCAGGTGGAGCCGCGACTGGGGCGAGTCGTTCGGCGACGAGCTGATGGAGCGGGTGGAGGCGCTGCTCAGAGCTGCTCGGCGATGAGGGGCGCCTCGCGGTTGAAGATCCACACGGCGAGCGCGCACACCCCCAGGTAGATCGCCGCCGGCAGGAGCAGCCACACGGCTCCGCCGGCCGCTTCCGCCGGACCGGGCGCGCTCGGGTCGATCACCCACATCCGCCCCAGCTCGAACAGCGGCGTCAGCGGGTTGACGAGCAGGATGTCGCGCAGCGTGTCGGGCACGACCTCGATCGGATAGAGGATCGGCGAGCCATAGAACAGCACGGTGGCGACGACGCTCCAGATGATCGAGACGTCCCGGAAGCGCGGGTACAGCGAGGAGACGATCATCGACACGGCGGTGGTGAGGACGAACAGGAGCCCGAGGAAGACCGGGAACAGGAGCCAGGTCCATTCGGGACCCACGCCGAAGGCGAGGATGAACGCGAACACCACGATCAGGTTGAGCCCGAGGTTGAAGGCCGCCGTCACCACGACCGCGAGTGGGATCACGAGCCGCGGGAACTGGGTCTTGCGGACAACGGCCTCCTGACTCGCGATCGAGTTGACCGCGGTGAGGGTGGCCTCCTGGAAGAACCCGAACAGGACGATGTTGAAGAGCAGGAGCACCTCGTAGTTCGGGACGAGCGAGCCGATCCGGAAGATCTGGGTGAAGACCGCCAGCAGCACCCCGAAGAGCATCAGCGGCCGGGCGAGCGACCATACGTAGCCCAGCACCGTGCCGAAGTACGCCTTCTTGAACTCGGTGACGGCGATCAGGTAGAGGAGCTCGAACGAGCGCCGCCACCCGCCGCCCAGGGCGGAGGGACCGCGCACCTCCCGAAGCTCGGCGGCCGCCTCGCTCACGCCGGCCGCTCCACGTCCACGTCTGCCTCGACCGACACGACCCCGGGCGCCGGCCGGGTCCCGTACACCACGAACTCGAGCAGGTGCAGGATCTGGAGCCCGACGTCCCGGCGGTCCCGGTCCCGGGAGACCATGCAGCGCACGGCGTAGCGGCCCGGGACCAGTGGATTCTGGATCCGCGCCCGAAGCCTCACCTGCTCGCCGGCGGCGACCCTCCCGGGTCCGCCGCCGGCCGACAGCGGCTGGTTGAACCCGAAGACCTGGACCCCGTCCGCGTTCAGGAAGTGGAAGCCGAACACCCCGGAGTCCAGGTCCTGCATGGCCTCGGCCACCACGACAAGGCGAATCGGCTCGCCCTGCTCGACGTTCTCGACCCGCCCGCCGGCCTCGTCCTCGAGCCACGCGTCCACCACGCGCGCGTTCACGTCCGGGACCGCGCCGTCCTGGCGGCGCTCGCCCTCCGGGCCGGGGCCCGCGAAGTTCAGCCGGAAGTACTGCAACGCCGCCTCCTCGGGCTCCCCGATGTAGCGCACCTCGCCGTCGTGCAGCAGCATCGCGCGATGGCAGAACGCCTGCACGGTCGCCATGTCGTGGGTGACCAACACGATGGTCTTGCCCGCCCGGCGCTTCTCGCGGAAGACGTCGGTGCACTTCTGCGCGAACGCCGCGTCGCCCACCGCGAGCACCTCGTCGATCAGCATGATGTCCGGGTCCGCCTGGACCATCACGGCGAAGGCGAGGCGAACCATCATTCCCGACGAGTAGTTCTTCAGCCTCAGCTCGGCGAAGTCCTGGAGCTCCGCGAAGTCAAGGACCGCGTCCAGCCGCCGGGCGGCCTCGCGCCGGCTGAGCCCCATCATCACCCCGTTGAGGACCACGTTCTCGCGGGCGGTGAGATCGGGGTTGAAGCCCACGCCCAGTTCGATGAAGGGGGCGAGCCGCCCGGCCATCCGGATGCGCCCCGAGCTCGCCTGGTAGATGCTGGCCATCACTTTGAGCAGCGTGCTCTTGCCGGACCCGTTTCGCCCGACGATCCCGAAGAACTCCCCCTGGTGTACGTCGAAGGTGACCCCCCGCAGGGCCTCCAGCTCGCGGTAAGCGATGGGCGTGAAGGGATGCGTGGCGCGCTCCTTGAACGAGTCGATCCGGTGACGCGGCACGCGAAACGTCTTGTCGATCCCGCGAACCTCGATCACCACCGGAGTCGCGGGCGCGTCAGGCCGAGCGGTGGCGGCGCCCGCCGCGCTGATGTCTTCCTCGCTGGAGATGGGCCTCCGCAGGCTACCGCCAGCGCCCGGCGCGAACGCGGTCAGACACCGGCTCGCCAGCGCCGCAGCCGGGTCTGCTCGAACTCCCCCAGCTCGGGCAGCCGGGCGTCGAGCGTGGCGCGGGGCGGGGAGCCGGAGCGCCGCGCCGCCACCGCCGCGATCCAGCTCCAGACGATCCCCAGCGCAAGCTGCGTCTCGCTTCCAAGCGTCTCTGTGCGGCCGGCCAGTGCGCGCAGCGGCCGCGCCAAGAGCCATGCGACACCGAGAGGCGAGCGGCCGCTCGACACGAAGCGCCTGAGCGCGCGGCGCTTGGGGCCGCTCATGGTCCGGCCGCACCGGGCCAGCAGCACCTGCGCCTGGACCTCCCTGTTCAGATAGCCGTAGAAGTAGGCGGCCCGCCAGCGGCCCAGCGCGCCCCGCCGGGCCCGCAGACCGCGCAGTGTCCACCACGGCGAGACGACGGGCGTGGGCGTCCCAGTGCTCGACCCGACGTCTCCGAAGACCGCCCCGCGGTGCTGGACGTAGTCGTAGAGCGGCCGGTCCACGTACTCGACGTCGCCGCGCGCCAGCGCGACGAGCCCGACCCAGTGATCGTGGAACTGCCAGCCCGGGGGGTCTGGAAAGGGCAGCGCGAGCTCGGCCACCTCGCGCCGGAGGAGCGCCGCCGCGCCCGTGATCGAGTTGGCCACGAGAAGGGAGACGAGGCTCGTGTGGTTGTTGCTTCGGCCCTCCCAGAACGTCTCCCGGAGCACCCGTCCCGAGGAGTCCACCAGGCGCTGATCGGAGTACACGAGCGCCGCGTCACCGAGCTCCGCGCGCAGCACCTCGAGCTTCTCCGGATACCAGCGATCGTCCTGGTCGCAGAGCGCGACGAGCTCGGCCTCCGGCGGGATCATCTCGAGCGCCCGCTCGAAGTTGCGGTAGAAACCGAGCCGGCGATCCGAGCGCGACAGCGCGAAGCGCCGGTCGCCGGTCACGGCTTGCTTTATCCACTCGAAGTGCTCACCGCTCGAGCAGTCGTCGCTGATCACGCAGATCCAGCGCCGGTCGGTCTGCTCGCGAAGCGATTCGATCTGGGCGCGGAGGAGCTCGGGATCGGGATCGAAGGTGCCCATGCAGATCGCGATCAGGCCTTGGCCCGGCAGTTCGGGGGCCGCGTCGATTCCCTCGGGGGGTTCCGGCTCCACCACCTCGATCCGCCCGAGCGGCGCGAGCTCCTCCGCCCCGTCCGCGAGCCGGACGTGCAGCGCCAGCTCGACGGCGCCGGGACGGTCATGGGCCTCGACCGGGACCGTCCCCCAGAAGCCGCTGCGTTGTCCGCCGTCCTCGGCGTCGAGGCGCGGCATGCGCCAGGCCGCCGGGCGATGGGCCGTGCCGTCCACGACGATGCGCAGCCGCTCGATCGGCGCGTCCGGCGAGGAGCACCTCCCGTAGCACCAGACGGCGGTTGCGCGCCCGACCGGCACCGAGGCCGGCAGGGTGCTCTCGAGCCGGACTCGGATCACGGTGCGTGAGAATACGATCCGGAGCGATGAGGGCCGAGCCGCAACAGAGCGCCGCGCGTCAGGCGGCGGCGCAAGCACATCTGGCCGCGGCGCGGGAGCCTGGAGCGGTGGGTCCCGGGTCCTCGGCCGAGGAGCTACGCACCGCCTACCTCGACCTGCTCAAGCTCGCCCTCTGCGACCTGGCCGGCTCGAGCACGGTGTCCGTCGGCGCGATGCCCGACGGCTCGGTCGTCTCCCGGGAGCTCCGCGGCGAGGCGCGGCAGGTGCGCTCGGCCGGCATGGACTGGCCGCTCCAGGGCCTGACGATGGTCGGGCTCGGCCGCCTCGATGACCTCCAGGCATGCGTGGAGACGGTCGTGGCCGAGGATGTCGAGGGGGACCTGATCGAGGCCGGGGCTTGGCGCGGCGGCGCCGGCATGTTCATGCGTGCGGTCCTGAACACGCTCGGGGACGAGCGCACCGTGCACGTGGCGGATTCCTTCCAGGGTTTCGCCGCCGACGGCGACGGGGATCCCGACGCGGCGAGCCTCAGCAGCTTCGACTTTCTAGCCGTCCCGCTGGAGGAGGTGCGCGACAGCTTCGCCCGCCTAGGGCTCGACCGGGGCGTGGAGTTCGTCCCGGGGTTCTTCGAGGACACTCTGGCGGGCCTCGCCGGACGGCGCTGGTCGCTCGTCCGCCTGGACGGCGACACGTACGCGTCGACCCGCGAGGCGCTGCGCTGGCTGTACCCCGGTCTCTCGGCGGGCGGGTACCTCATCGTTGACGACTACGGCTCCTTCGAGGGCTGCCGCGAGGCGGTGGAGGAATTCCGCGCCCGGCACGAGATCGAGGATCCGCTGGAGCAGGTCGACTCGACCTGCTTTCGCTGGCGCAGGACGAGCGAGACGCCGCCTGTGGAGCGTCCGGAGCCGCCGGCCACCCGCGAGACCGCGCGTGCGCCGCGAACGGTGCCCCGCCCGCGGGAAACACACGTCCCCACCGCACAGGAGGTCGATCTCGAGCAGCGGCTCGCAGAGCTGCGGGCGCGCCTCGAGGCGGCCGAGGCCGAGCTCGCCCGACTGCGCGCCGCTCCCTGGCGCGGGCCGCAGGCCTGGCTCAGGCGGAAGGTCGGCGCCGGCCGATGATCGTCTTCGCCTCGTCCGTCACCGACCCCGAGACGTACAGGCGCTGCGCGGAACCGGGCTTCCGCCGCGCGGCCGAGCCCAACTCGGAGATCCTGGCCAACGCGGTCGCGGGATCGATCTTCCGGTCCTACAACCTCATCCTCGACATGGTCGGCGACCGCGACGACCTCGAGGCCCTCGTGCTGGTGCACCAGGACGCGGAGATCGCGAGTGCCGACTTCTGCAAGACGCTGCGGAGCGCGCTCAGCGACCCCGACGTCGGAGTGGTCGGTTGCGCCGGCGCCGTCGGAGTGCGCAGCATCGCCTGGTGGGAGGGCTCGGTCACCTGGGCGTCGTTCACCCATCGCTATCCGGAGCTGGGCGGCGGCGACCTGCCGGCCCTGTCGTGGAAGACGAACGGCCTGCCGGCGTTCGCCCACAAGGGCGAGGTCGACACGGTCGACGGGGTGCTGCTTGCGATGTCCCCGTGGGTCGTGAGGAACATCCGCTTCGACGAGTCGCTCGGGCAGCTGCACGGCTACGACTTCGACTTCTGCCTGCAGGTCCGGGCGGCCGGCCGCAAGGTGGTGACCGAGCACCTTCCGGTTGTCCATCACCACTCCCTCGAGCTGGTGAGCAACCCCGAGACCTGGATCGCCGCGCACATGCGGATCGCGGAGAAGTGGGACGGCCGCATGCTGGACCTGGGCGAGGCCGGGGGGACCTGGAAGCAGCGCGCGCGGCGAGCCGAGGCGGAGGCCTCGCTCGCTCGCACGGAGGCCTTTGCCGGGATGCAGCACGCGGATGCCAAGATCGCGCTGCTCGAGCGGCAGTTGGAGGAGGTGTCCGGCAGCACCAGCTGGCGGGTGACGGCGCCGCTGCGGCGCCTCAACGCACTGCGCAGGCGACTCGCGCGGTGATTGCGTTCGGCTGCGCGATTGCCTTGCCGGAGGTCTACGACCGGTGCGCGAGGCGCGGGATCGAGGCGGCGGCCGAGCCGGACTCGAAGGTGCTCGGCTACCGCGCCCTGAACTCGATATACCGCAGCTACAACCTCATCCTCGACAAGGCGGCGGAGCTCGAGGACCTCGAGGCGCTGGTCCTCGTGCACCAGGACGCCCAGATCGTCGATCCCGACTTCTGCGCCAAGGTGCGGCAGGTCATGAGCGACCCCGAGGTGGGCGTGGCGGGCTGCATCGGGGCGCTCGGGGTCCGCAGCATCGCGTGGTGGGAGGGCTCGGTCACGTGGGCGTCCTTCGTGCACCGCTACGGCGAGCTCGGCGGAGGCGATCTGCCCGGCTTCGCGTGGGACACGGGCGGGGCGCCGCCATATGCCCGTACGGGTGAGGTCGACGTGGTTGACGGGTTCCTCATGGTGCTCTCGCCCTGGGTCGTTCGAAACCTCCGCTTCGACGAGTCGCTCGGCCGGCTGCACGGGTACGACGTCGACTTCTGCCTGGAGGTCCGGGCCGCCGGGCGCAAGGTCGTGACGCAGGACTTCCGCGCGATCCACAACCACACGCTCGAGCTCGTGAGCGACCCCGAGGGCTGGGTCGAGGTGCACATGCGGGTGGCCGAGAAGTGGGACGGGCGCCTGCCCACGGTCGGCCGGGCCGGGGGTGACTGGAAGCAGCGGGCGCGACGGGCGGAAGCGGAGGCCGAGGCGGGACGGGCGGCCGCGGTGTCGAAGCAGCTGCAGTACGAGGCCCGCGAGCGCGAGTTCGAACGCTCCCTGGCCGAGCTCACCAACAGCCTCAGCTGGCGCCTCACGGTCCCCCTGCGCAGGGTCAACCTCTGGCGGCGGCGGCTCGCGGGCCGCTCACGCCGGCGGCCCTAGCCGCCGAGCACGCGCCGGATCGCGTCCCTCGACACGGCCTCCTGCTCGGCGGCGATCCCGGCGCGCTTGCGCAGCCGCGACACGCGGTCGGCCAGGCCGAACGCGCTCGACTCGAGCATGCGCCGCAGGAGAGCCTCCTGGCGCGCCGCCCGCTCCTCCGCCCGTGCGGTCCGCGAGGTCTGGAGGTACCAGTGGGCAAGGTGATGGGCCCGGTTCTCCTCCAGCCGGGCGAGGAGCGTGTTGCGGTCCCACGGCCTCAGTGTCTCCTGCACCGCGTCCGCCCACGGGGCGGCGCGGTCCCACACCACCCCGAGCCCGAAGAACGCCGGCACGACGGCGAGGCGCAGCACGTCCCGCTCGCCAACGAAGTCCTCCACGGCGGTGAGCACGCCGTTGCGGGGGCCACCCTCGCGCGCGGCCGCCGCGCGATAGGGCAGTCCGCCGGGGCGGACCCCCGGCTCGCCGGGAATCAGCCCGCCCCCCTCGGCGATCTCGTGGCGGCCCTCCGGAGGGATGCGGTCCGGCTCGAAGTAGTTGTCCCGGCGGCCGTGCGGCCAGCAGACGTCGTGGATCAAAAGCAGCGGCAGCGTGGACCCGTCGGCCCGCGCGGCGGTGGCCCGCAGCTCCCCGGTGACGGTGTAGTAGTTGTGATCGCCGTCGATGATCACGGCGTCGGGCGCCTCGATGCGGGGCAGCGCCTCCAGGCTCGTCTCCCGGACCAGCTCGAGCCCGTCCCGCGTCTCCGCAAGCCGGACCAGGCTCTCGTGGGGGGTCGGATCGATGGCGCAGACACGGGCTCCCGAGCGCGCCGCCCACTCCAGGAGCACCCGCGTCAGGTCGCCCGCGTAGGCCCCCACCTCCACGACCGAGCGGGCGCCGGCCGCGTCGAGGCACGGGAGCAGGATCTCGGTCAGGTGGGCGAGCGAATGGGCCCAGCGGGCCGGATCGTGTTCGTAGGGATCGATGTCCATGTACACCGGACGATTACAGTCTCGCCCATGTCGCGGCGCGTCCTTGTGACCGGAGGGGCCGGGTTCGTGGGGTCGAATCTGGCGGTGGCGCTGCGGGCGCGCCAGCCCGCTTGGGACGTGGTCGCGCTCGACAATCTGCGCCGTCGCGGGTCCGAGCTGAACCTCCCTCGACTTGCCGACGCGGGGGTCCGGTTCGTCCACGGCGACGTACGTGAGGCGGCGGATCTGATGACATTGGACCCCGTCGACGCGGTGGTCGAATGCTCGGCGGAGCCTTCCGCCCTCGCGGGCGCCCGGGGCGAGACGAGCTACGTCATCGCGTCGAACCTGGTCGGCGCGCACAACTGCCTCGAGCTGGCCCGGCGCGACGGCGCCCAGGTGATCTTCCTCTCCACGAGCCGTGTGTATCCGTACGCCACGCTCGACCGCGCCGGCTACGAGGAGGGGCCGACTCGCTTCGAGCTGACGGCCGAGCAGGAGCTCCCGGGCCTCTCGCGTTCCGGCGTCTCCGAGGGCTTCCCGCTGGAGGGGGCGCGCACGCTCTACGGCGCCACAAAGCTCGCCGCCGAGCTGCTCGTGACCGAGTACCGCGCCGCCTTCGGCCTCCGCACCGCGATCGACCGCTGCGGCGTGATCGCCGGCCCGTGGCAGATGGGCAAGGTCGACCAGGGCGTTTTCACCTTCTGGCTGCTGGGCCACTACTTCCGGCGCGACCTGCGCTACATCGGCTATGGCGGCACCGGGAAGCAGGTCCGCGACCTGCTGCACGTGGACGACCTCGCCGAGCTCATCGAGGACCAGCTGCTTCGCCCGGAGCACTGGGACGGCGCGACGGTGAACGTGGGGGGAGGGGCCGACCGCAGCCTGTCGCTGCGCGAGACGACCGAGATCTGCAGCGAGCTGACCGGCAACGAGGTGGGCGTGGCCGAGTCGAGCGAGACGCGACCCGGCGACGTCCGGATCTACCTCTCCGACTGCGGCCGCCTGCACGCGCTGACCGACTGGCGCCCGCAGCGCGGGCCGCGGCGCGTGCTGGAGGACATCTTCGCGTGGGTGTCAGGGAACGAGCGCTCCGTCCGGGCAACCCTCCGCTAGCCGTATGCCCGTCGTGATCGTCACGGGTTCGGGAGGGCTGATCGGCTCGGAGTCGGTGCGCCACTTCGTCGAGGCCGGCTACGACGTCGTCGGCCTCGAGAACGACATGAGGAGTGAGTTCTTCGGCGCCGGCGCCTCCACCCAGCCGGTGACCGAGCGCCTCGTTCAGAGCTACGACGAGTTTCGCTCTCTGGATCTCGACATCCGCGACGGCGGGGGCGTGGAGAAGGTCTTCGAGCGCCACGGCGGCCAGATCGAGCTGGTGATCCACACGGCGGCGCAGCCCTCACACGACTGGGCCGCCTCGGCACCGCAGGTCGACTTCGGCGTGAACGCGAACGGCACGCTCAACCTGCTCGAGTCCACGCGCCGCCACGCCCCCGACGCGACCTTCGTATTCACCTCGACGAACAAGGTCTACGGCGACACGCCGAACCACCTGCCGCTGGAGGAGCTCGAGACCAGGCTCGAACTGCCCCCCGGCCACCGGTGGTACGCGGGGATCGACACCTCGATGAGCATCGACACCTCGACCCACTCGCTGTTCGGTGTCTCGAAGGCCGCGGCGGACCTGATGGTCCAGGAATACGGACGCTACTTCGGCATGCCGACCGTCTGCTTTCGGGCCGGCTGCCTGACCGGGCCCAACCACGCCGGGGCGATGCTGCACGGCTTCCTCTCGTACCTGATGCGCTGCACGCTGACCGGCGAGCCCTACACGGTGTTCGGCTACGGCGGCCGCCAGGTGCGCGACAACATCCACAGCGCGGATCTCGTGCGCGCCTTCGAGGCCTTCCACGGCGCGCCGCGACAAGCTGCCGTCTACAACATCGGCGGCGGGCGTCACAGCAACTGCTCGATGCTGGAGGCCATCGAGCGGTGCGAGAGCATCTCCGGCCGCCGCCTTCGGTGGACGCTCAGCGACCGCGCCCGGACCGGCGACCACCGCTGGTGGATCAGCGACCTCGGCGAGTTCGGCGCCGACTACCCGGACTGGTCGCAGCGGTACGACCTCGACGGCATCCTGCGCGAGATCCACGACCACAACGCCGATCGCTGGAGCGCCGTGTCCTGAGACTGTCGGTCGTGATCCCGGCCCGCAACGAGGTGGGCTGCATAGAGGGCACGGTGCGGGCGGTTGTCGCGGCGCTCGAGTCGGCCGGCATCGACCACGAGGTGCTGGTGGTGGACGACTCGAGCACCGACGGCACGGCCGACCTCGTCGACGCCCTCGGGGCCGAGCTGACGCAGGTGCGCTGCATCCGCTCCCCGCACTCGCCCGGCTTCGGCTTCGGGGTGCGCGCCGGGCTCGACGCGTTCGACGGCGACGCGGTGGCGATCCTCATGGCCGACGGATCCGATGACCCGCAGGACCTCGTGCTCTATCACGCGGTCCTCGAGCAGGGCTACGACTGCGCGTTCGGCTCGCGCTTCGTGGCCGGCTCGGCGGTGCACGACTACCCGAAGATCAAGCTGGCCATCAACCGCGCCGTGAACCTCGGCATCCGCGTGCTGTTCCGCCACCGCTACAACGACACGACGAACGCCTTCAAGGCCTACCGCCGTGAGGTGATCGACAACATCCAGCCGCTGCTCTCGAATCACTTCAACCTCACGGTGGAGATGCCGCTCAAGGCGATCATCCGCGGCCACAGCTTCGGCGTGGTGCCGATCTCGTGGACCAACCGCAGCTGGGGGGAGTCGAAGCTCGGCCTCAGGGAGATGGGCAGCCGCTACCTGTTCATCGTCCTCTACGCGTTCCTCGAGGCCCACCTGAGCCGCGGCGACTACCGCAGGCCGCAGACCCTGAGCCGTCCCTGAGGCTCGAGCCTCAGGTGCCACGGCCGCGAATCGAGGTCCTCGCCGATCCGGAGAGTGGCCGGCGCCGACCGCGCCAGCGTGCCCTGCGGGTCTTCGGGGAACGTGTGTGCGAACCGGCGCAGCCGGACGGTCGCGGAACCGTCCCGGGCGGACACGAGGAGCCCGGCCGTCGGGACTTCGACCTCCAGGGCCGGGACCGCGCCGGACGGCGTGAACGGGTCCGGCGTGAACGCCACGCACCCGTCGGCGGCGCGCACCGATCCCCCGGCCGCGACCTCCACGGCCGGGGCGGCTCCAAGGGGCGGGTCGGCCGCGGCCGGCTGGAGCGCGATCCGGTGGATGCGGAAGAGCTCCGCGTCGGCGGCCAGCCTCGCTCGCTCGTGTGCGCCTGCGATCTCCGCGGCGGTGTCGGCGGGCGATCCGAGCGCGTCCGCCGACTCGAGATAGGGGCCGGCCCGCACCACCACGAAGGGGTAGCCCGGCACGCCCAGCGCGAGGTGGTCCCGGGGCACGGTCTCGCGGGCCAGCTCCACCGCTCCCAGCGCAGCGCGGGTCTCCTCGGCCTGGAGCCGGATGTACCGGCCGGCGTCGCGGAAGATGCCCACGTTCGACAGAACGGCCGCGGCGACCGCGCAGGCGAGCAGCACCGTCGCCCGCGCGGACAGTCGGATCCCGCGCGCGAGCTCGACCGTGAGGAGGACGATGAACAGGCCGCCCACGTAGATGTAGCGGCTTGCGTCCGGAGCGCTGACGAAGGAGCGCCTCACCCCCGTCGACAGCCAGAAGGCCAGCAGGATGGTCAGCAGCGCCAGGATGCGCGGAGACACCGTGCGAAGCGAGGCGAGCCTGAGGGCGAGCAGCGCCACGGCGGCCACCGCCAGGGGCCGGCCCCACTCGAGCGACGCGCCGTCGGCGGGCACCTGCTGGCCCGACAGGCCGACGAGCGAGCTGAGCGCCCCGGCCAGGGCGCCCGCCACGAAGGTCGGCGTGAGGACGACGGCGTGGCGCAGGAACTCGGAGTCCTGGTACGCGAGCCACCAGAGCCCGTACAGGGCGAGCGGAGCGGCCACGATCCAGCCATCCCTGAGGCGCCTGCGGCCCCAGAGCACGTCCACGGCCAGGCCGAGGGCGATCGGAAGGCCGAGCCCCGAGCTCGCCAACGACAGTCCCAGCAGGACCGCCGCCACGAGGTCGCCCGTCCGGTTGCGCCTGTCGAGCATGAGCAGAGCCCCGACGCCCGCGGCGAGCGAGATCAGCCAGGCGACCTGGAAGCCCCAGAGGACGTTCTGCCACGCCGGCCCCAGGAACAGGATCAGCGCGGCGGCGAGCAGGGACGGGATGGGTCCCACGCGGCGCCTCGCGTACACGAACACGAGCGTCGTGACGAGGAGGTGAGCCGCGATGACGGGCAGCCGGTAGGGGAGGTAGTCCTCGGCGCCCGCGATCGAAAACAGCAGCTTGTAGATCGCCACGGGCACGAGCGAGAGGTGCTCGTTGTGGGGTTCGAGGAACGTCGCGATGTCCGTGTCGCGGCGCTCCATGAACCAGCTCCACTCGTCCGACCAGAAGGTCGTGCCGCGGGTCTCGTACAGGAAGAACGCGGCGGCGGCGAGGAGCATCGCGGCGAGGAGCGCCCACGCCAGCGGGTCGAGTGACTGGGCCGGCAGGCGGTCGGCCGGCCGGACTCGGGGGGTCGCCTTCGCGGCCACGGGGTCGTACATACCACGCGCGCGGGCGGGACGGCCGCATCCACCCCGGCCGATACTCTCCGCCCGATGCGTCGCGCCGTCCTGCTTGCCGCGGCGGCGGTGCTGCTTGCCGGGCCCACAGTGCTTGCCTTCTTCGCCGGCGGGTACTTCGACGGCCCGCGGTTTGCCGCGACGATCACAGCATGGCTGCTGGTGCTCGTCGCGGCGCTGATGGCCCCGCGGCCGCTGCCCGTGTCCGTGGCCGGACGGGTCGCCCTGGGCGGGCTTGCCCTGATCACCGCCTGGACCGGCGCGTCGCTCGCCTGGGCCCCGCTGTCCGAGGCCGCCACGGACAACCTCGTACGCATGCTCATGTACCTGGGCGCCTTCATCGCCGCCGCCGCGCTGCTGCGCGACCGCGGCGTGTCCGCGGCGACCGAGCCGGCGCTCGCGCTGGGCGCGGTCGTGGTGATCGGCTACGGCCTCGCGGGGCGGCTGCTGCCCGGGATCGTCGAGCAGACCGAGTCCAACATGGCGTTCGGCCGCCTGGACCAGCCGCTCACCTACTGGAACGCCGAGGGAACGGTGGCCGCCGTGGGCCTCGTCCTCTGCGCGCGCCTGGCGGGATCGGTGTCCCGGCCGCCGGCGGTGCGCGCCTTCGCCGCGGCCGCCTGCGCACCGCTCGGGCAGGGCCTCTACCTGTCCTACTCGCGCGGGGCGATCGCGGCGTGCGCGGTCGGGCTGCTCGTGCTGCTCGCCGCGTCGCCCACCCGCCCCCAGCTGCGGGCGATCGGGATCGCAGCCGCCGCCGGGGTGGCCGCGGCGATCGCCGGCGAGGCGTTCTCGGGCGTGGCGCTGCTGGAGGGCGACCTGGCCCGGAGGGAGACACAGGGGGCGATCGTGCTCGCCATCCTCGCCGCGATCGCGCTCGCCGCCGCCTGGGCGCAGGCGCGCGGATCCCGTGGTGAGCACGCGGGGGAGGCCGAACGGCTGGGCTTCGCGGCGCGATTGCCGGCGCTGGCGGCGGCGGCCGCGGGCCTGTGCCTCGTGGGGCTCGTGGCGGTCGGGCTCGGCGAGCAGGGCAGCGCCGACGAGGTGGCCGAGCGCACCGGGCTCTCCCGGTTCGCGTCCGCGGACTCGCGCCGCTACGACTACTGGCGGGTCGGGCTGGACGCGTTCGCCGAGAATCCGCTCGGCGGCGTCGGCTCGGGCGGGTTTCGCGTGGAGTGGGTGCGCGAGCGGCCGGTGGACGAGGCGGCGCGCGAGGTCCACTCGCTGCCGCTCGAGATGGCGGCGGAGCTGGGGCTCGCCGGGCTGATCGGCCTCGGGCTGCTCGTGGGAGGTGTGGCCGTGGCCGGCCGCCGCGCCCAGCGGGGCGGCTCAGCCTTGGCGCCCGGCGCCGTCGCCGCGCTCGCGGTCTGGGGCATCCACGCGTGCATCGACTGGGACTGGCAGATGCCGGCCGCGACGCTGCCGGCGATCCTCCTCGCGGCCGCACTCGTGGCCGCGAGCGAGTCGCCCCCCACTAGTGGACCTCCTCACAACGTTCCACCCGAATCTGCGGCCCCAGGACCCGCCATGCGGCGTCCTCGGTCGCCCAGGTAGCGCTGCTACCTGGGCTCCCTGCGTCCTTGCCTGGCGGCCCCTGGGTCTCGCATTTCCGGGGGAACGTTGTGAATCGGCCCACTAGCGCGAGCCAAGCGGGTTCAGCCGCCTGATCTCGGCCGCCGCCCCAGCGGCCCTGGACGGGTCGCT
>Ga0081538_10003848_pt1 | contig 14018 bp, 13 predicted proteins | sample TabmetS5T2R1_FD_71022 | JGI IMG/M metagenome (GOLD analysis project Ga0081538, IMG submission 71022) | Tabebuia heterophylla rhizosphere microbial communities from the University of Puerto Rico - S5T2R1 | ecosystem: Host-associated > Plants > Roots > Rhizosphere ... | reverse complement strand
CAAGAGCTCCTAACGCGCTGAGGCGCTGTGCCGCCGGGCCGCGCTGCTCGCCCCGAGGACTGTGTCCTCCGTCGCGCCCGTATCGCCGTGGATACGGGCGCTCCCCGCGTCCTTGCCTCGGAACGACCATCGCACCCCGGCGACGAGACCCCATCGCGTCAGGAACTCTACGCCTTAGCGTGAAGGTGTCGTAGCTCCCCCCGGCAGGCCCGATCGCCCACACGCGGAGCCTCGTCTCCTCCGCGCGCAAGAACAGGTAACCGTGCTTCCTGCGCGCGACTCTGCGTGCCGGAAAGCTGCTGGGGCACCGAGCCAGGGAGTAGAGGCGCCGGCCGCCGCCGCCGTGGACGACGTAGACCACGCCGCGGCGCCTGGCGAAGCGCTGGTAGTTGTGGTCGTGCCCCGCGAGGACGAGGTCGACGCCGCCGCGCTCGAATATGGGGAGGAGCCTCCGCCTGACGCGCTTCGTTCCGAGATACCCGCCGCAGCTGAAAGCCGGGTGGTGCATGGCGACGACCTTCCACGGTGCGTCCGAAGCCGCGAGCGAGGACTCGAGCCAGCGCAGCTGTGAGCGGTAGAGCCGGTTCGAGTCGAGCAGGAAGAGCGCGACCTCGCCGACGCGCCGCTTGTAGTACCGGCGCGGCATGCCGAGCAGCTCGAACTCGTACCGGCCCGAGTCCACGCGGATGTCGTGGTTCCCGAGCGTCCCGGCGACGAGCAGGCCGTCGGCGGCAGCCCAGCCAAACGAGTCCTGCCAGTTGCGGCGAAACGCGGGCGGACTCTCGGTGTAGTCGTTGTCGCCGAGCGTCACGAGTGCGTCGACCCGGCGGTCGGCCGCGAAGCGCTCGACGGCCGCCCCCATCTCCCGCTGGGTCCGGCCTCCGACGCCGAAGTCCCCGATGGCGAGGATGCCCGGACCGGCGCCCGCGGGGGCCGCGGCGAGCAGGGCCGTGACGGCGAGCGCGGCTCCTAGAGTGCTAACGACATGTGCGCGAATGGTGAACCTCTACCATGTCGCGCGGCTTCGCCTAGTTCTTAACTGAGATCCCGGGGCGTCGTGCGGTCGTGGTGGGAGGCGTCCGTGAACTCGCGGAACTCGCCGCTGACGAGGTACGCCGTCTGCTCGCCGATGTCGACAGCGTGGTCGCCGATCCGCTCCAGGCAGCGCGAGACGATGATCATGCGCAGGCCCCACTCGCGTACGGCCGGATCGCCGCCCAGCGAGAGCACGTGCCCGACAACGCGCCTGTTGGCGCGGTCGATCAGCTCGTCGAGGTCGACGAGGGACTCCGCCCGCGGGGCGTTGCGGTCGCGGAAGGAGTCCAGCGCGACGCGGATCATCTCCTCCGCCCGCTGCCCCATCTCCTCGAAGCCTTCGAGGAGGGTCTGGTCGTGCGGGACGTCGTGCACGAGCTTCGTCAGCTTGGCGATCGTCACGCAGTAGTCCGCCATCCGCTCCAGGTGGAGGTTGTTATGGAGGATGGCGAGCACCAGCCGCAGGTCGACCGCCACCGGGGTCTGGCGCGCGAGGAGGGACTGGATCCCCTCCTCGATGCCGAGGTACGCGGCGTCGATCTCGTCGTCGAAGGCGATCACCTCGTCGGCGAGCTCCACGTCGGAGTGCGCCAGGGCGTTCAGGCAGCCGCGCAGGGCGCGGAGGACGTGGGCGCCCTCCTCCTGGAGCGCCGCCTCGAGCTGGTCGAGCTCTTCCTGGAGCGTGATCCTCATCCGAAGCGCCCCGTGACGTAGTCCTCCGTCCGCTTGTCGGACGGGTTGGTGAAGATGGTCGGCGTCTCGTCGTACTCGACGAGGATCCCCGTGCGGATGTCCCGCTCCTCGTCGACCTCGACGCTGAAGAACGCCGTCATGTCGGCCACGCGCGCGGCCTGCTGCATGTTGTGGGTGACGATCACGATCGTGTACTCGCGCTTGAGGTCGTGCATGAGATCCTCGATCGCGGTCGTCGAGATCGGGTCGAGGGCCGAGGCCGGCTCGTCCATGAGGAGGACGTCCGGCTCGACGGCGAGGCAGCGCGCGATGCAGAGGCGCTGCTGCTGGCCGCCGGAGAGGCTGTACGCGCTCGCCTTCAGGCGGTTCTTCACCTCGTCCCAGAGCGCGGCGTGGCGAAGCGCCCGCTCGACCCGGTCGTCGAGGTTCTTCTTCCAGCCGAGCACCCGCGGACCGAAGGCGACGTTGTCGTAGATCGACTTGGGGAAGGGATTCGGCTTCTGGAAGACCATGCCGATGCGCTTGCGCACCTCGACCGGGTCGACCTCGTTCCCGTACAGGTCGATGCCGTGGTAGAGGATCGTGCCCTCGACCGACGCCGTCGGGATCAGGTCGTTCATGCGGTTGAAGCAGCGGATGAACGTGCTCTTCCCGCAACCCGACGGCCCGATGAACGCCGTCACGAAGTTCTTGTAAATCTGCAGCGAGACGTTCTTGAGCGCCGGCACGTCCGAGTAACGGACGTTCAGGCTCGAGACGTCGAAGAGCACCTCGCGGCTGGTGTAGGGTCGGCCCTCCGCTCGCTCGGCGAGGAGCTTCTCGTCCATGCCCGGGATCTTCGCAGGTGCGGCCGAAGCGCTTTCCATCTCTTCCATCACCATCTTCTCTGGTAGCGGTTGCGGAGCCAGATCGCGAACGCGTTCATCGTAAGCAGTATCGCCAGCAGGACGATGATCCCGGCGGCGGCGAGCAGCCGGAACTCGTCCTGCGGGCGGGCGATCCACTGGTAGATCTGGATCGGGAGCGCCGTGAACGCGCCCAGGAGGGACGGGTTCGTCGTCACGAAGGTGAGCGCGCCGACCAGAAGGAGCGGCGCGGTCTCGCCGATCGCGCGGGCGAGGGCGAGGATCGAGCCGGTGGCGATGCCGGGGATCGCCGCCGGGAGGACCTGGCGAGAGACGACTTGCCATTGGGTCGCCCCGAGCGCGAAGGCACCTTGCCGGATCGAGTCCGGGACCGAACGGATCGCCTCTCGGCTCGCGACGATCACCGTCGGCAGGACGAGCAGCGTCAGGATTAGCGCGCCTGCGAGCAGCACCCGCCCGAGGCCGAGGCCGCGCACGAGGAAGGCGAGCCCGAGGATCCCGTAGACGATCGAGGGCACGGCCGCGAGGTTCTGGATGTTGAGCTCGAGCAGGCGGTTGTACCACCGGTCCCGGTCGGCGTACTCCTCCAGGTAGACGGCCGTTCCGACGCCGACGGGCACGACCATCACGAGCAGCAGCACCATCATGTAGATCGTCCCGCGGATAGCCGGCCCGGCGCCCGCGTTCTCCGGGTTCGAGGAGTTCGGCTCGGTCAGGAGCGTCGGATCGAGGTACCCGATCCCCTTGCGCAGGACGTCGACGATCAGCGTTCCCAGGAGCAGGAAGCCGATGAAGACCGCGACGAGCAGCAGGACGTAGAAGAGCGTCCCGCGGACCTTGGCGCCGCGCGGGCCGGGGCCGAGGGCAGCCGCCGGGACGCTCATTCGTACACCTCCCGGAACTTCCGGACCAGGCGGATCGAGACGAGGTTCATGGCCAGGGTGAGCACGAAGAGCGTCAGCCCGACGGCGAAGATCGTCTTGTACTCGATCGACCCGGTCGGGACGTCGCCGAGGCCCGTCGCGCCGATGAACGCCGTCATCGTCTGCTCCGGCTCGCGCGGGTCGAACGTGATCTGCGCGATGCCTCCCGCGGCGATGAGCACGATCATGGTCTCTCCGACCGCCCGGGAGATGGCGAGCACGTAGCTGGCCACGATCCCGGAGATCGCCGCCGGGACGACGATCCTGGTCGAGACCTGGAGGCGCGTGGCGCCGAGGCCGTAGGCGCCGTCGCGAAGATCCTGCGGGACGGCGCTCATGGCGTCTTCGGAGATCGAGGCCACGGTCGGGATGAGCATCACGCCCATCACCAGGCCGGCGGCGAGGACGTTGAAGGTGCCGACGCCCAGGCCCAGGTCCTGCAGAAGGGGCGTGAAGAACGCGAGCGCGAAGAAGCCGAAGACGACGGTCGGGATTCCCGCGAGCACCTCGAGCGCGGGCTTGAGGATCCCGCGCACCCTCGGATGGGCGTACTCGCTCAGGAAGATGGCGACGCCGAGCCCGCAGGGGAGCGCGACGAGGCAGGCCCAGAACGTGACCGCGAAGGTGCCGACGAGGAGCGGCTGGACCCCGAAGCTCGCAGGCTCGAAGAGCGGCGCCCAGCGGTCGCCCGAGAAGAAGTCGACGATCGAGACCTCTCGGAAGAACTCGATGGCCGGCTCGAGGAGCGCCAGCACGATCCCGAGCGTGGTCACCACGGAGACCAGGGCGCAGAGGGCGAGGAGGGCCTTGACGGCCACCTCGCCCCAGCGCCTTCCTTCGGCGCGCAGCCGGATCGGTGCCGGCTGCGCGCCTACGGTGGTGTCCTGCGTGGCCACGAACCCGCTAGCCGGTGCCCTCGAGGGTCGTCAGGTTCTCCTGGACCTGGTCATCCGGGACGGGAATGAAGAGCGCGTCCTCCGCGAGTTGAATCGAGTTCGTGAGGAAGTACTCGACGAAGCCGTGCACCTCGGGCCGCATGAGCGACTCGTTCTTCACGTAGATGAAGAGCGGGCGCGAGAGCGGCGTGTAGGTGCCGTCCCGGGCGCTCTCGACGCTCGGCGCGACGCAGCCCTCGCCGGCGTCGATCTCGACGGCCTTCAGCGTGTCCTGATTCTGCTCGTAGTACGTGTAGCCGAAGTAACCCATGGCGCCCGGATCGCCCGCGACGGCCTGGACGATGACATTGTCGTCCTCGCTCGGCGTGTAGTCGGTGCGGCTCGCGCCTTCCTCACCGTTGATCTCGTCGGTGAAGTAGTCGAACGTGCCCGAGTCGGTCCCTGGCCCGGCGAGCGAGAGCGCCTGGTCGGGGAAGCTCGGGTCGACCTGGTTCCAGTTGGTGATCTTGCCTTCGGCCTGCGGCTCCCAGATCTTCTTGAGCTGGTCGGTCGTCAGGCAGGTCACCCAGTCGTTCTCGGAGTTGACCACCACGGTCAGTGCGTCGACGCCGACCTGGAACTCGGTGTACTCGATGCCCGCGTCGGCGCAGAGCGGCGCCTCTTCCTCTTCGTCGATCGGCCGCGAGGCGTTCGAGATGTCGGTCTCGCCTGCGCAGAAGCGCTCGAAGCCGCCGCCGGTTCCAGCGGTACCGACGTTGATGTTCACGTCGGACTGCTCTTCGCGGAAGGCCTCGGCAGCTGCCTGCGTGAGGGGTCCGACCGTGCTCGACCCGTCGACCTCGATCGTGCCCGACAGCGCCTCCGTCGTCTCGCCGGAGCCCGTCGTCGTCTCCGCTGCGTTCGCGACATCGCCGTCGTCGTCGTCGTCCCGGCCGCACCCGGCGGCGGCGACCGTCAGCGCCGCGAGCGCCAGCACGAGGAGGACAAGCCTCAGGACAGGGCGAATACCCACTGTTCTCCTTTCGCGTCTGGTCATCGAGGCGAGTGTCGCCATCGCCCTGCCGAACGTGGGCTGAAAGGCTGTGAACGAGTGGTGAAGAGGTGGTGAACCGCCGCTCTGGGCCGCCCGGGCTCAGCTGTTCACGACGGAGAGACAGAAGCCGACTGCCGTCGCCGCGCCCGCGAGCGCGCCGCCGCGCTCGAAGGAGAAGGGCATCAGCGAGTTCGTGAGCATCGCCAGGATGCCCCCGGCCGCCAGGGCCGCCGCGCGATCGCCCACCGCGGTCGCGCTTATGTCGGTGAGGACGAAGCCCAGCAAGGCAGCGGCGCCGCACGCGAGCACGACGACCAGCCACAGGAACCCGAGCCTGCGCGCGCCCCAGCCGCCGGCGCGCAGGTCGGCCGACGGCGCCATCGCCTGCGGGAGGTTCGAGATGAAGACGGCGACGACGAAGGTAAGGCTGATCGTCGCGCCCGCTCCCACCTGGATGCCGAGGATCATCGACTCGGGCACGCCGTCGACGACCGATCCGACGACGATGCCCATCGCGCCGCCCGCTCCCGCGGTTCCGAACCGCCGCTCGACGATCTTGTCGCCGAGCAGGAAGACGGCGACGCCGATCACCATCCACACGGCGAACTCCCAGCTCTCGAGGACCTCCGCCTCGGGGACGAGGTCGAAGGAGACCGCGGCGATCATCGCGCCGGCGCCGAAGCCGCCGAGGATGCCGACGAGCCTGGTCGGCACCGTGATCCAGCAGACGAGCAGGCCCGCGAGCAGGAGCGACGACTGCGAGAGCAGCCCCCAGCCGAGCGCCTCGAGCAGGTCTTACGCCTTCCGATCCGTGGGGAAGACGCAGCGGATCGTCAGGCCGCGGCCACGGGCTCCCGCCGCCTCCACGCTGCCCCCGCCCGACGTGACGACGTGCTTCACGATCGCCAGCCCGAGCCCGGTGCCCCGCGAGGCGCGCGCCCGGTCGCCGCGGTAGAAGCGCTCGAAGAGGCGGGGAAGGTCCTCTTCCGGGACGCCGACGCCGTTGTCGGAGGCGACGAGCTCGACGCCGCCGTCCTCGTGACGGACGGAGAGGAGCAGACGGGCGCCGGGACCTGCGTAGCGGATTGCGTTCTGGGCGAGGTTCTGGACGACCACCCTGATCATGCGCGGCCGGAGCGGAAGCTCCGCGTCCTCGTCCACCTCGAGCTGGATCGTCACGCCCGCGCGCGCCGCCTGCTCCTCGAGGCTCTCGACCACTTCGACGACGATGGGGAAGACCGGCGTCGTCCCGAGGCCGACGACCTCGTGGCCGGACTCGAGCTCGGAGAGGAAGAGGATGTCGTCGATCAGCTCCCGGATCTGGTCGACCTCGCCCTGAGCTTGCTCCACCAGCTCGACGATGTCGGCGCCCGGGAGCGTCGCCGTCTCGAGCAGCGCCATCACCCGGGCGAGCGGCGTGCGGAGCTCGTGCGAGACGGCGGCGGTGAAGCCGGCGCGCAGCTCTTCGTAGGCGGCCATGTCGCCCGTGTCGCGGGCGTAGACGATCGTCTCGCGGCGCCCCTCGACCTCGTACGGGATCGAGAGCGGGGCGCTGCGGAGGAGGGCGTCGGGTGCCGCGGATCCCTCCTCCAGGCCGCCGAGCAGCTCCCGCGCCCGTCGGCTCGCGGTGACCACGCGGTCGTGGTCGTCGAGGACGACGACGATCTCCCGGCTCTCCTCCACCAGCGCCCGGCCTCGCCTGGCCTCGAGGCGAAGCGCCTCGAGACCCGGGTCCGACCGCGGGCCGTCGCCCCTGCGTTGGAGGAACCGCCGCACCTCGGCGGGATCGTAGCCCGCTGTCAAGTCCGGTCGGAACAAGCAGGGGTCTCGAGGCGTCTAAATCGGCATGAGGTGGAGGTGGGTAGCGCTGTCCGTGGGAGCGGCGCTCGCAGGTGGCCTGGTGCTGGCCGTAGCCGGGGCGCCCGCGGAGCGGCCCGAGTGGCGCGAGATCTCGCCGCCGCCGCTCAGCCCGCGCGAGCTCCCGACGGGCTTCTGGACCGGGGAGGAGGTGATCCTCGTCGGCGGGAGCGACGCGCCGCCGTGCCCGCCCTGGGCGGAGTGCGCGATCCCGACGGTGCCGCCCCTGGCCGACGGCGCGGCGTACGACATCGAAACCGATACGTGGCGCACGATCGCGGACGCACCCGTCCGGTTGGCTTGGGCGCAGGCGGTCGTGGTCGGCCCGACCGCGTACCTCTGGATTCCCGGCGAGCCCCAGCGCCCGCAGGCTCCGAGCGCGTTCCTCGCCTACCGCATCGACGAGGACCGCTGGGAGGAGCTCGAGATGCCGACCCGCGAGCCCGGCTGGTACGCGCTCGCCGCCGCCGGCAACCGGATCGTCGCCGTCAGGAGCAGCGATGAGGTGGCAGAGCGCCCCGATCTGGTCTACGACCCGGTGATGTCGGCGTGGCGCGAGCTTCCCGACGATCCCTTCACGCCGGGCTACGACCGCGTTGCCGTCGGGGATGGACAGGAGCTCCTCCTCTTCGACCACGAGCTTGCGGCCGTCGCCGCCGACCGTCCCCCGCTGCGGGGAGCCGCCTTCGACTTCGAGTCTGGCGTCTGGCGCGAGCTCGATGATCCCGACGGAGCCTGGGCGCGCGTGGGTACCACGGTGGTGCAGGCGCCGGCCCCGCCCGAGGTTGCCGACGAAGCGCCAACGACGACGGAGGTCGTTGCCGGGGCCGACCGCTTCCTCTTCCTCGGCTCCACCTGGCCGGAGGGGGACGAGGACGGCGAGCTGCGTTCGCGGGCCTGGCTCATGTCGCTCGGCTCCTGAGGTACGCGTTCACCACTTCTTCACCAGTCCGCTACCGTTGCGCGACCCCTGCGGTGCGCCGCCGCGGGCAAAATCGTGAGTGACAGTGTCGAGGGTGCTGATCATCGAGGACGACGACGTCATCGCCCAGGGCATGGCGCGGCATTTGACGTCGGCCGGCTTCGACCCGCTCTGGGTCAACAAGGGGGAGTCCGGGCTCGCGCGCCTGCGCTACGAGAAGCCCGACGTCTGCGTGCTGGACCTGATGCTCCCTGGGATCGACGGCTGGAAGCTGATCGAGACGGCGCGCTCAGAGGGGATCGGGACGCCGATCGTCGTCGTCAGCGCGCGCGGCACCGAGCACGACCGCGTGCATGCGCTCGAGATCGGCGCCGACGACTACCTGGTGAAGCCCTTCTCCATGAAAGAGCTTGTCGCGCGCGTGCGCGCGGCGGCTCGTCGCGGCATCCGCGTCCAGGACGAGCGCCGCGGCGAGCCAATCGAGATCGAGGAGCTGAAGGTCGACCCGCTCAACGTGCAGGCTTACGTGAACGGCGAGAGCGCGGAGCTGACGCCCACCGAGTTCCGCCTGCTCTACGCGCTCGCGCTCGAGCAGGGCCGGGTCGTCACGCGGGACGAGCTCCTCCAGAAGGTGTGGGGCCGCCGGCTCACCCACCGCGACCGGACCGTGGACGTGTTCGTGCGCAAGATCCGCGACAAGCTCGAGCTGCTCGCGCCCGCGCACACGTTCGTCCAGACCCGCTACGGCGTCGGCTACAAGCTGGAGGCTGTCGTCAAGTAGGATCGCGGCCTGTGTCCGTGATCGCCGACCACATGTCGCGGGAGCTGCTGAAGGCTGCGCCCGACGAGTCGATCGCGGAGGCGGCCCAGCACATGGTGGCCCGCGGGGTCGGCGCCGTCCTCGTCATGGACGGAGATCGGCTCGAGGGCATTCTCACCGAGCGCGACATCCTCAAGGCCGTGGCGATGGGCCTCACGGAAGGAGCACGCGTCAGGGACTGGATGACGAAGAGCCCGGAGACGATCGAGGCCTCCGACGCCACCGAGCACGCCGCCGCGCTCATGATCCACGGCGGCTTCCGCCACCTGCCCGTGCTGGAAGGCGGCGCAGTCGCGGGCATCGTCTCGATCCGCGACCTGATGCGAGTCGCGCTCGACGACGCGGCCCCCCGCGGCGTCTAGCCCTTCCGGCGCCCTTCGCAACCAGCCTCTCCCAGGACGTTCACCAGACCGGTTCCCATCGGCCGCTCCGGCGCGTCGAGACTCACGGCACGTGTGGCAAGGCGCGTCCTCACGACGGTTCCTCCCGGGAGCTCGCACGCACCCGGGCTCCCAACGCCCACGCAGGCAGCCCGCCGACCCTCGCCGGCGGGCTGCCGCCGTCCTCAGGAGGAACGGGCGTGCTCGGCCGCCTCGGCGACGAGCTTCCGTCTTCGCGCCATCGAGCGGAGCGCAAGCGCGAACGCGGCGAGCGCCGTCGCCGCGGCGAGCGGGACGATCCCGATCCAGTCGAAGGAGAGCGTCTCTGCGACGGCGCCGCCGGCCACGGGCCCGACCAGATAGCCGGCGATTCCGACCTGCGACCACACGATCATCGCCGTCACGATCCGCTCGGTCTCGACGGACTCGAGCAGGAGGCCGACCGAGCCGGTGTCCGCCAGCCCGAAGCCGAACCCGGCAAGCGCGAGGGCGGCGATCCAGAGCCAGACGGCTCCGGTCGGGCCCGAGAGGACGATGCCGACCACGAGCAGGGCGGTTCCCGCCACGATCGCGGCCCGGGGCGAGGTGCGGCCCGCGGCCAGAGCCGCGACCGCGACCAGCAGCCCCAGGCCCACGTAGAGCCCCGCGATCTCCGGCTGCGAGAGGGCCGAGGAGAGATGGAGCGGCAGCACTCCCTCGATCAGGCCGAGGCCGATGACCGCGACGAGCTCGGCGGCGCAGGCCAGCCAGAAGCCGGGCAGACGGAGCGCCGTCCGGTCCGAGCGGAACGTCCGCCGCTCCGCCGGAGCGCGGAGCAGGAGCGCGGCGACGAAGCCGGCCGCGACGAGCGCCAGGTAGGCGGCGAACGGGCCGCGGACGCCGCCGATCGCGCCGAGCGCGGGGCCGATGAGGCTGCCGGCGGAGTACGCGGCGAGCACCTGCGCCATGCCCACGTACTCGCGGCCGGGCGAGCGCTCGAGGGTCGCGAAGGTCACGCCCATCCAGAGGCCGCCGGAGCCGAGGCCCATGGTCGTCCGTGCAACGAAGTAGGCGCCCAGCTCGTCGCCCCAGACGAACCCGAGGCAGCCGAGGGCGATGACCACGAGCGACGCGGCCAGCACCTCCCCCGTCCGGCCTCTGCGGACGCCCGGGCCGGCGAGCGCGAAGCCGACCAGCATCCCGGCCGGGAAGGTCGCCACGAGACCGCCGATGAGCGCAGGGCCGGCGTCCTCGGCCTCCGCGATCGCGGGCAGCGTCGGCGTGATCACGCTGTAGCCGGCCGCGTCGAGCGCGGCGAGGGCTAGGATGGTCGGGCCGGGGAGGGCCGCCCGCCTTCTCCACTTCGTCACCAGATCGTAACCCCGGCTTGCATGAATCCCGGGGATGATGCACTTCTTGTCCATGCGCGCCGCGACCGGAAAGATCTCCCAGGAAGGCGAGCGCCTCCTCAACCGGGAACTTTCCTGGCTCGACTTCAACGCCCGTGTGCTCGAGTTGGCGGGAGACGCGGCGGTCCCGCTGCTCGAACGGGTCAAGTTTTGCTCCATCTTCTCGTCGAACCTCGACGAGTTCTTCATGGTGCGCGTCGGAGGCCTCCTGGGACAGGAAGCGGCCGGGGTCGCGGTGCGGTCGGCGGATGGGCGGACGCCGTCGGCCACGCTGGAAGAGATCCGCGAGCGGGTTCTCGAGCTGACGGCGGGCCAGTCCAAGCTCTGGAGCCGGGAGCTCGTCCCGGCGCTCGGGGAGGCGGGCATCGTCATCGCCCAGGTCGACGAATGCTCCGAGAAGGAGCGCTCCGAGCTGGAGCGGCGCTTCGAGCGGGAGATCTATCCGGTGCTGACACCGCTCGCGGTCGGGCCTGGGCAGCCGTTCCCCTACATCTCCGGCCTCTCGAACAGCCTCGCGGTGCTCGTCCGCGACCCGGAAACCGGAGAGGAGCGCTTCGCCCGCGTGAAGGTGCCGGAGGGTCTTCCGCGCTTCCTCGAGGTCGGGAAGCGGAGCGCGTTCGTTCCGCTGGAGGCCGTGATCGCGCACTTCCTCGACTGGCTCTTTCCGCAGATGGAGATCGTCGAGCGGGCCGTCTTCCGCGTCACCCGAGACGCCGACTTCGAGGTCTCCGACGAAGCCGACGACCTGCTCGAGGCCGTCGAGCTCGAGCTGCGCCGCCGTCGCTTCGGGGACGTCGTCAGGCTCGAGGTATCGGCCTCGGTCTCGAACAGGCTGCTCGGACGCCTGACTGAGGGGCTCGCCGCCGGCGAGCGGCAGGTCTACCCGATTCGCGGGCCGCTCGACCTCGCCGACCTTTCCCAGCTGGCCGCCCTCGACCGCCCGGATCTGAAGGACGAGCCCTGGGTGCCGAGCACGCCGGCCCGGCTGGCTGCTGTTCGCGGCGGCGAGGGGTTCTTCTCGGAGATCCGGCGAGGGGACGTCCTCGTCCACCACCCCTACGACTCCTTCGTGACCACCTTCGAGCGCTTCGTGCGCACAGCCGCGCGCGACCCGGCGGTGATCGGGCTGAAGACGACGGTGTACCGCACGAGCGACGATTCGCCGGTCGTCCCCGCTCTGATCGAGGTGGCCGAGGAGGGTCGCCAGAGCGTTTGCCTCGTCGAGCTCAAGGCGCGCTTCGACGAGCACCGCAACATCGAGTGGTCGAGAGCCCTCGAGCGAGCCGGCGTCCATGTCGTCTACGGCTTCCCCAACCTCAAGATCCACGCGAAGACGACCCTGGTCGTGAGGCGAGAGGGCGACACACTTCGCCGCTACGTCCACCTCGGTACGGGCAACTACCACGCCCTCACGGCGCGGATCTACGAGGACTTCGGCCTCTTCACCGCCGACGAGGAGATCGCGGCCGACGTCGCCGACCTCTTCAACTACGTGACCGGCTTCGGCCGGCCGCAGACCTTCCGCAAGATCCTCGTCGCTCCGTTCAACCTCAGGCGTCGGCTGGTGGAGGAGATCCGGACCGTCGCGAGCGCCGCGGCCGCGGGCAAGCACGCGCGCATCCGCCTGAAGACGAACGCCCTGACCGACGAGAAGGTCATCGAGGAGCTCTATGCCGCCTCGCAGGCCGGCGCCGAGATCGACATCGTGGCGCGCTCGATCTGCACCCTCCGTCCACGGGTCCCCGGCCTCTCCGAGACGATTCGGGTGCGGAGCGTCCTCGGGCGCTTCCTCGAGCACAGCCGCGTCTTCATCTTCGAGGCGGGGGACGCGGCAGTGACCTTTCTGAGCAGCGCCGATCTCATGACTCGAAACCTCGACCACAGGATCGAGATCGCCGCGCCGGTGGAGGACGCCAGGGTGCAGGCGCAGCTCGCGACCGCCTTCGACGTCCTGCTCGAGGACAGCACGGCCTGGATCCTCCAGCCCGACGGGGCGTGGAAGCGCGCGAAACCGCACAAGGACGGGGCGGGGCGCGGAAGCCACGACGCGCTCATGCGCAAGGCGCGCACCCGGGCCCGGCGGCGCGCGGCCCGGCGTCCACGCTGACGTCGCGCGTCGGGTCCAGCCGATCCCAGCATGAGAATCCCTTCCGCATGAAGGTGGGCATCGTGGACGTCGGGTCGAACACGATCCGCCTGCTGGTCGCCCGGCAGGAGGGCGGTGCGCTCACGTCGCTCCGCGAGGAGCGCGAGCATCTGTTCCTCGGCGAGGACGTCGAGCGCAACGGGAGGCTCTCTGCCGAGCGGCTGATCCAAGCGGCGCGCTGCGCCGCCGGCTACGCGCACGTCGCGCGCACGCTCGGCACCGACGCCGTCGAGGTGATCGTCACCGCGCCGGGGCGCCAGAGCGCAAACGGCGATCGGCTGGTGAGCGAGCTCACGGCCGCGACACGGGCTCCCGTGCGCCTGCTGACGGCGGACGAGGAGGGACGCTTGGCCTTCGCCGGCGCCGTTGCCGCGGCCCGGTTGCTTCCGGACAGCATCGGGGTGTGCGACGTGGGGGGAGGCTCAGCCGAGGCAGTGGTCGGCACCGTCGAGGGAGGGCCCGCCTGGTCGCGCTCGCTCGACGTGGGGGCCGTGCGGCTCACTCAGCGATTCCTCGCGGACGACCCACCGGGAAAGAGCGCGCTCGGGCGGGCCAGGGACGAGGTCGAGCGTCACCTCGAGGGCTTCGCGCCCCCGCTGCCGCAGGCCGCTCTCGCGACCGGAGGCACGGCGAGGGCGCTCCGCAAGCTGGTCGGCAGGGAGCTTGGCGCCGACGACCTCGCCGCGGCCCTCGCTCTCCTCGGCAAGCGCCCCTCGGCGAAGATCGCGAAGACCTTCGGCCTCCACGAGCGCCGGGCTCGCACCGTCGCCGGCGGAGCGGTGATTCTCTCGTGCCTCCAGGAGCGCCTCGGCGTGGCGTTCCAGGTCTCCCGCGCCGGCCTCCGCGAGGGAGCCGCGCTCGCGCTCCTCAACGAGCTCGCGGCCTCGGCCGCGTAAACAGTTTCCTCACCCAGGGTTCATGGAGACGTAACCCACGCCGGCCGGCGCTCCCGGCACGATGAGGCCGTGGGCAGGAACGAGGGAAGCTCCGTCGCGGAGCCGGTGCTCGCCGCGTGCCGTGGGTTCGGCGTCTACGGGCGGTCGGCGCAGATCGGCGTCG
>Ga0081538_10003847_pt1 | contig 14019 bp, 17 predicted proteins | sample TabmetS5T2R1_FD_71022 | JGI IMG/M metagenome (GOLD analysis project Ga0081538, IMG submission 71022) | Tabebuia heterophylla rhizosphere microbial communities from the University of Puerto Rico - S5T2R1 | ecosystem: Host-associated > Plants > Roots > Rhizosphere ... | reverse complement strand
GGCCGCCGTCCACGCCCCCTGCAGCTGGAAGATCTCGCAGCGATGGACCAGACAGTTGCCGCGGAACGGGACCAGGTCGGACTGCGAATCGCACCACCGAGTGAGCGCCTCCGTCCACTCCCGAGCGCGCCGGATGTCGAACACCGCCTGACACAGGGCGATCACCTGGCAGTAGGCGATCCCCGCAAGGATCGGCGCCACCTCGTCCGCGGTGACCGAGACCATGGCCTCGTCCAGCAGCGCCATACCCTCGGCGATCTGCCCCCGCAGGATCAGCGCGTCTCCGCAGCAGAGCCGCGCGAACAACGTCGCGTCGGGATCCGCGAAGCGCTCGGCGATCTCCCCCGCCTCGACGAAGCTCGGGTGCACCTCCGCGTCTCCCTCGAACAGGCGGGGCAAGGCCGTGAGCATCTGCAGCCAGGCCTGCTCGACGCATTCGCGGCGGCTCTCTTCCAAGAGCCGTCCGCCGCGGGCGACCCAGCCCATCGCGGGGGCCAGGTCGCCGCGGAAGAAGAGGCCGAGCGCCAGCCGGAAGGCACAGCGTGCTGCGCGCTCCGGTTCCCCGGCACGCGACCACGAGTGATGCGCGGCCAGCCAAGCGTCTTCGCAATCGTCGTCTCTCCCGACCATGTATGCGGCCACCGCAAGTCGCTCGAGATCCTCGACGCCCACCCGCCCCTCGCGATGAGCCGCCGACAGTTCGGCGAACGCGTCACCCCACTTCGGCCCCTCAAACGAGCCGCGGGCGCGCTCCTCTCCATCGGCCACCGCCATCGGCGTCACGATACGCCCAGATGTGCGCCCCGTCCTGGCCGCACCCGCCGTCCGGTTCGGTGGAGTGGTCGAAGCGTCCATGTCGTGGCTCCACGGGCGGCCCTGCTTCGTCGGTTCTAGCTTCAATACCCCTACGGGGTAGTTGGGCAGGCTAGGAATCGAGGCCGGTCTCGCCCGCGCGGACGCAACCGGTGAGGCAGTGGGTCGTCGCGCTGATCGCGAGCCGGTTGAGGCTCCGGGCGCGCCGATGTCATGTTGCCCCGGCGGTCTCCATGCTGGTCGACGTCAGCGGGCGCGGATCAAGCGACCGACGGCGCCCATCATCTCCTCGGTCATCTCCTCGCGGTTCGCCTCGGTCGCGCCGACCACACAGTGGCGTGCGTGGTCGTCGAGCAGGGCGAGCGAGACCCTGTCCAGCGCCGCCTGGATGGCCGCGACCTGGGTCAGGATGTCGATGCAGTAGCGCTCCTCCTCGACCATGCGCTCGACGCCGCCGACCTGGCCGGCGATCCGCTTGAGCCGGTTGATCAGCTCCTCTTTGTCGTCGATGTAGCCGGGATTGGTGTTCTTGGCCATGGGACTCCTCAGCTCGCGGGCTGGCTGAACTATACCGGGGTGGGGTGTACCCCCAGGAAGCGAAGTCAGATCGGCCATGGCGCGAGCTGTCGCTCGCGTGTGTCGATAGCACAGCACGACGTAGACTCGGTAGGGAGCGGTCGGCTACGGTCGGGCGGCTCCGTCTGTTCTAGAGAGGCGCGCGTTGAAGGACCAGACGCACAAGCACGTCCGTCAGATAGAGGTCCGGGAGGGACATCTGCTCCGCCAGCTGGTTTGCTGTGCTCGCTGCGACGCACCGATGTACCTGCGTTCCGAGCGAGGGGAGACCCGCAAGTACATCTGCAGGAATGTCCGGCTCCACACTGGTCTGTGTGATCTGCCGCAGATCCGTGCCGACATTCTGGAGGCCGCCGTCCTGTTCCCGCTGCGGAGCGTCGTTGGCGATCTGGAGGAATGGATTGCGGAGCGGCAGGGTGCGCGGCAGGAGCATCGGAAGCTGCTCCTGCAGAACGTGGTACGGAGCCGGTTCCAATCTGAGCAGGTTGAGCGGCGAATTGACCGTGCCCAGCAGCGCTACGATCGCGCGCTCGACGCCGCCGACGACAGGCGTGCCGTCGCTGCGAAAGGCGAATTGGCACGCCTCCGAGAACAGGCAGCGCGTCACCGTGAGAATCTCGCTCAGGCGAAAACGCTCGTGGAGGAGGCGACTGCCGAGCCCGATCTGGAGGCTGCCGGTGCCTGGCTTGAGGACGTCCTGAAAGTCGTCGTCGGGACGATTGACGCGGCGGAGGGCGCGGATGCCGTTCGCGCCGGTCTAAGAGCGGCGCTGGCGAGCGTCAATGTAGACGTGCGCGGGGACGAGCTCGAGGTTGACATCCGTCTACGTGCCCAGGATGTGCCCGATGTGTTGATCCGGACGCGCATGGATTCGCCGCTCACCGAGAACGTTCGCGCGCAACTCAGTGGTAGACGTCTGGTGTACGTCCACCCGGTCGTCGAGCAAACCTCGAGTTACGAGTAGAGCTCCGCCTGCGGGCGGTCGACGGCCCCAGCGAGGGCGCACCCACCTGGTCGTCGCGGCCGAGGACCATTCCGTTCGCTCGCTCTCATATTGCTCGTCGGCCATATCATTGCCAACCTATATCATGATGGCGCCCGGACGGATGATCGCCACCACGGGCCGGCAACAGGATGAACGCCACCGGACTCCAGTCGTCCCCGTTTCGGATCTCGGCCGAGCCGACCGAGGTGGAGCTGCTCGCGAAGTACTTCCGCGTCCTTGCCGACGCCTCGCGGCTGCGGATCCTCGAGGCCTTGGCCGCGGGCGAGGAGCTGTCGGTGGGAGAGCTCGTGGAACGACTCGGGATCGCTCAGCCGAGCGTCTCGAACCACCTCGCGTGCCTACGCTGGTGCGGCTTCGTCGAGACGAGGCGCGAGCACCGCACGGTCTACAACCGAATCGCGGACGCCCGCGTCGCCGGGCTGGTCGAGCTTGCCCAAGCGCTCCTGGAGGGCAACGAAGAGCACGTTGCGTCCTGCCGGCGCACATAAAGGAGGCTCCGATGGCAATCCATAGCGCTAAGCCGCTCGACGTCGTCGTCGGCTGGATGGACGCGATGCGCCGCGGTGACGTCAACGAGGTGGAGGGCTGGCTCGACCCAAAGGTCACCTGGCGAGGGGTTCGCGATGCGGCGATCTGTCGCGGACGAGGCGAGGTGCTGGAGATGCTCCAGGGGAGCCTCGAAGGCGGGCTCGGGGTTGACGCCGTCGAGCTGATCGCGGCCGACGGCGCGGTCGTGCTCGGCGCGAAGGTCCCCGGGCTCGCCGAAATCGGCGGCGTCGACCTGGGCGGGCAACTCTTCAACGTCTTTCGGGTCGGGTGCGGGCGGATCGTCGCCGTCGAGGACTACGCGCTTCGCGAGGAAGCGCTGGCGGCTGCGGGCGCGGAGGCGCCTCTATGGGCGTAGCTGCCGCGAGCGGGATCGTCGATCTCGTTCCATTCCTCCTCGTCAGGGACGTCGGACGGTCCATACGCTTCTACGAGGCACTCGGTTTCGAGGTGGTCAAGCGCTACGAGCCAAACGGCCGACTCGAGTTCGCTGGCCTCGAGGCAACCTCCGCCGCGAAGGTGATGCTCGCCCGAGTGGACGAGGTCCCCGAGACAGGTCCGGACGCCGCCGCGCCAGGCTTCCTCTACCTCTACACGAAGGACCTCGAAGCGCTCCGCGCACGGCTGGTGAGCGCGGGTCATGACGCCGACGAGATCGACGATGGCCCCGGGCCGGGGCCGAACCGCGAGATGTGCGTGCGCGATCCCGACGGTCACGGCCACATGGTCGCCGAGTTGTTCGAGGGCTCCGTCGCGCGCGACCCAGGGGGCGGCCGTGATGCACCGAACCGCGATCCGGCGACAGCTCGTGCCGTGCGAGGGGGGCCGCTCTAGGGCGCGGCCGTCGGCTCGTCTCCCTGCAGCACCCGAACGAGGCTCCACGCCGAGACGATCGCCCACACGCCCTGGAGCAGCAGGAATCCCCAGTCGCTGCCGATCAGGGCGACCACCGTGAGGATCACCGAGCCAACCAGGTTGAGCCCGATGTAGACCAGGGACGGCGGCGCGAGCCAGCCGCGCTGGAGCGCGAGGAATGCCCCCAGGACAAGCAGCGCGCCGGCGATCTGAAAGGCCTGGTCCATCGCTCAGCCCGCCGCCGCCGGTCCCCGCCCCCGCAGGAGCTGGACGATGCTCCACGCGGTCACCGCCGCCCAGGCCCCCTCGAGGAGCAGGAACCCCCAGTCGGACTCCGCTCCCGCCACCAACGCGAGCACCACCGCGCCGGCCTCGTTGAGTCCGAGGTAGAGAGGCGAATGCGGCTCGAGCCGACGGAACTGCGCACCCACGAAGCCCGTGAGGATCAGCAGCGCGCCAACGATCTGCACTGTCTGGTCGAGATCCACGCCCGAGGAAGCACTAGCACGGGCCGACGTACCTCCGCGAGAGCGCTGCGGATCGCGTCCATCTGAGACGGCGCGGGCGGCCGGACGATGGGGAGGATTCCCAGGGTTTGCCCAGGGTTGCCCCGCCTACACCACGATCAGTCGAGGCACACCGTCCCGGGGTCTGGCAGCACGCGCTCGATCAGGTAGCGGTCGATCGCCTCCTGCGCACACGACGAGCTCAGGTAGGAGGTGTGACCGTCGCCGTCCCTGGTTAGGAGCACGCTACGCGGGATCTGGGCCTGCACGCTGAGCGCCCACACGTATGAGGTGGAGGGGTCGTGTGTCGCGTTGACGAGAACGCTCGGCGGCGCTCCCTCGATGTCGAGGAAGTGGCGGGGGTTGCGCTGGGGGCGTGGCCAGCCGAGGCACTTGGAGATGAGCCGCCCGGTCTGGTTCGCGCCACCCAGGTGGGGCGCGATGATGCGCGCAATTCTCGTTCTGCCCATGAACTCGGCGAAGCTGCCTGCCTGGACCGGGAACTCGAGACACTCGATCGCCCGTTCCCCGTAGGCGGGGTCCGTCGGCGGCTCTCCGGTCAGGGTGGCGAAGTCAGAGGCGTCCCCGTTCAGGGCCTTGACGATCGCCGGGCCGATCGAGAGCCAGCTGACTTGTCCGAAGGCGTTCGGTCGCGTGAAGAGCAGGTAGTTCGAGTTGGTGTTGTTCTGGATCTCCTCGCCCGTCACGCCGCGACCAACGTTGGATGCCGGGATCGGCGCGCGGTTGGCCGCCGCGATCAGGTCGTCCCAGATCCGAAGCACGTCCTGGCCCTGCAGCGGGCACTCGGGGCTGGTCGTGCACCAGGCGGCCCAGCGCTCGAACCCGTCCTCCGCCGCCCTCGCCTCGGCGCCCAGCATGCCGGGCTCGGACAGCCCGCGGTCGAGCAGGCCGTCGAGCGCCAGCGTGCGAATTCGCGTCGGGTAGCGCTCGGCGTACAGGGCGCCCAGCATGGTTCCGTAGGAGAGGCCCAGCCAGTTCAGTTTGCCGTCACGCAGCCCCGCCCGGATCGCCTCGATGTCGCGCACGACATCGGGGGAGGCGACATGCATCAGGTAGGGCCCGGTCATCTCCATGCAGCTCCGCGCAAGCGCCCGATTGAAATCGAGCAGCCGCTGGAAGTCGGCCTCGTTCCCCGGATAGCGCGGAATGGATGGATCGAAGGAGGGCAGCCCACACCTCACCGGCGTGCTCTCGCCGGTGGCGCGGGGGTCGAAACCGACGATGTCAAACCGCTCCCGGAGCCGTGGGGTGAACACGTCGGGCGCCAGCTTCACGATCTGTGCGCCGGGACAGCCGGGGCCGCCACAGTTGAACAGCAGGGACCCGACCCGGCGCTCCCTGTCGCGGGCGGGCAGCCTGGTCAATGCCAGGGACACCTCGGGCCCCTTCGGCCGCGACCAGTCCAGCGGCACGCGCAGCGTTGAGCACTGCACCGCCGGGGCGTCCTCGCACGCCTCCCACTTCAAGGCCGGCCGTTGCTTCGCCTTTGCGGACGGGCCCTTCGCCTGGGCCAGCGGACCTCCCGGGACGAGTGCCAGCGCGATGCCCAAGATCAGCGCGAGACGCGCGTTCGTTCGGCGGACCATCGCGCGAACCTACTTGACGCTCACGCACCGGCGCAAGGCTTAGGGTCGCTCACCCGCCCATGACTGAGCCCAGCGCAAGCGCGAGCGGATACCCAGCTTGCGATATGCGTTCGTCGGCTGCAGCTCGATCGTCTTCTCGGTCACGAGCAGCGCCTCGCTCGTCGTCGCCGAGCTGGCACGCCGGGGTGTCGCTGGGTCTCGACGCGGACGCCGCGTCAGCCAAGGTGGTGTAAATCAATGAGTGATTGGCGACCTGCGTCTGGGCATTGCGGACCATCTCGGTTGGGCCATTGCGGTGACGGCGTCGGCGGACCATGAGGTGGTGGACCGCCGGCGGATCGAGCTGATCGAACCCGGCATGTCGGCGGCACCGATTCACTACACGCGCGGGCGTCTCGATGTCGCCGCTACGGCTGCGCTGGTCGCGAGGGTGCGAGCGTCCGTCGTTCGGGCGACTTCGGCTGCGCTCGACGAGCTCGCAGCCGCGCTGCCCGCGCCGGTCCGCTCGATCTCGCTTCGAGCCTGGCCGCTCGACTTCCCCGACGACGTCGCCGTCCAACGTCGCGCGCCATATGAGGCTCGGGCCGACGCCATCATGTACCGCCAGGAGCTCTCCGAGCTCGCACACGCTCGTGGCTGGGACGTCCAGCTCTACGACGCGAAGGCGGTGGTTGGTCAAGCGGTCCGCGTGCTGGCTGAGCGGGCCCACGAGGTCCTGCAGGGCCCTCGTGCAACGATCGGGCCACCCTGGACGAAGGACCATCGGATAGCGCTCGCCGCGACGATTGTGGGCGGCTGAGCCTGTGGCCAGGCCGAAAAACTCATCGCGGCCGGAGCCTCCTCGCCCGTTCCCGCGACCGCCGGCCGGCCGCGTAGGCCCGGACGCTACGCCACGGCGGCCGGGGCGGCCGGCTCCGGCCTTGGGAAGAGCCCGACGAGGCGGGCCACGGCGCTCCGATCGCCCTCGACTCTGAGGTCACCTGCGCGCACCGCGTCGTCGAGTTTGCGGCCGAGCCAGACCACCGCCCGCAGCGTCTCGACGTCGGTCTCGATGACCGCGTCGGGGTCCTCGGCTGAGCCGCGGTCGACCTCGATCGCCCCAGCGCGGATCTGGAGCCGGAAGCGATCCTCACCCAGCCGCAGCTCGTAGCGAGCGCTGAGGCCCCCTGCGGCATCAGGGTTGAAGAGGGACCTAAGCGCGAGCGCTACGGAGTCGACGCCGACCGGGTCGTCGTCGGGGAAGGACGGCGAGCGGACGCCCCAGCCTCCGAGTGCCAGCACGATCGGCTCGAGCTCGCGGCCCCAGGCGGTTAGCTCGTAGACGCGGGAGCCCGCGGGGGGCGGCAGCCTGCGGCGCTGCACTAGACCTGTGCGCTCGAGCTCGCGTAGGCGCTGAGCCAGCACGTTCGGGCTCGCGCTCGGGAGGCCGGCGCGCAGGTCGGTGAAGCGCTTGGGGCCGAGCAGCAGCTCGCGCACGACCAGCAGCGCCCAGCGCTCGCCGACGAGGTCGAGCGCGTGCGCGATACCGCAGCCGTCGCCGTATGTGCGCGTCGTCGCGATGCCGAGAAGTCTAGAGCAGCTTTAGTTCCTTTACAGGTATCACTGATTGTTCTCTAGGACTATCTGATACTGTGGGGCAACTCCCGAGACAGCGCGAGGTAACGATGGCTACGGCCCTAGCCCAAACCACCCCGACCGACTCGCAGCCCGATCCGCGTCGCTGGAAGGCGCTCGCGCTGCTGTGCACAGCCTTCTTCATGGTCATACTCGACTCGGCGATCGTAGTGGTCGCGCTGCCGTCGATCGATGCCGATCTCGGCTTCTCGACGGGTGATCTCCAGTGGGTGCTGAGCGCCTACCTGCTCAGCTTCGGCGGGCTGCTGCTGCTCGGCGGCAGGGCGGCCGACCTGCTGGGACGCCGGCGCGTGTTCATGGTCGGGACCGCCCTGTTCGCGCTCGCCTCGCTCGGCTGCGGGCTCGCCGGCTCGGACGCGGCGCTGATCGTGGCCCGCGTCATCCAGGGCGTCGCCGCCGCGATCATGACCCCCACGGCCCTCTCGATCCTGACGACCACCTTCGAGGAGGGGCCCGAGCGCAACAAGGCGCTCGGCGTCTGGGCCGCGATCGGGGGCGTCGGCGCGACGGCCGCCTGGCTGGTGGGCGGCCCGATCACCGACGGGCTCGGCTGGGAGTGGATCTTCTTCATCAACGTGCCCGTCGCGCTCGGCGTCGTGGCGCTCAGCCCCGTGCTGCTGCGCGACAGCCGCGATCGCGATCGCGCGCGCCGCTTCGACGTCGCCGGCGCGGTGACGATCACGGCCGCCCTTGTCGCGCTCGTCTACGCGGTCGTCGAGGCTCCGGAGGCCGGCTGGGCGGACGGTCAGACGCTCGGTCTGCTCGGGCTCTCGGCCGCGCTGGTCGCCCTGTTCGCCTTGATCGAGGCACGCTCGTCCGCCCCGCTCGCGCCCCTCCGGATCTTCCGCTCGCGAGCGTTGGTCGGCGGCAATCTCGTGCTGCTCGCGCTCGGCATGGTCGCCTTCGGCATGCCCTTCATCCTCACCCAGTACGCCCAGCAGGTGCTCGACTGGTCGCCGCTGGAGTTTGGGCTCGGCTCGGCGGTCATGCCGATCATGGCGGCCATCGGGTCGACCACCGGGCAGGCGATCGCGACCAAGGGCGGCGGCATCCGAGCGATCGTCGTGGTCAGCATGATCTTGACCGGCCTGGGCTGCCTCCTGCTCACGCAGGTTTCCGTCGACGGCAGCTACCTCGGTGACATCTTCTTCGGTCTGCTCATCTTCGGCCCGGGGCTCGGCGCGGGGTTCGTCGCCGGCTCGATCGCGTCGCTCGCCGGAGTCGCCGAGTCAGAGGCGGGACTGGCCTCGGGCCTCAACAACACCTCGTTCCAGATCGGCGGGGCAGTCGGCGTCGCGATCCTCTCGTCCGTCGCGGTCACAGAGGCCGACGGAGCCGATCCGCTGACGGCGCTCACCAACGGCTACGGGTCCGCCTTCACGGCCGCAATCGGCTTCGCCGCCCTCGGGCTGCTGGTGGCCATCCTGCTGCTCGGGAAGGTGCACGGCCCGGCGACGGGGCCCGCGGTCGAGCCGGCCGGCGCGCCGGCCGACTAGGGCGTCCGGGTGGTCGATCCCGAGGTGCGGCCGCCGCCCGACATTCGCGCGAATCATCCGCGCCCGAGGTGAGGGGGTCCCCTCGTCATGCCGTCCTTCCGCCGGCGAACTCGATGCTGAGGCAACTCGCTGTCATTCGCGCTACTGCAGGACGGCGATGAGGACGGAGATCGCGAGCAGCTTCACCAGCCAGTCGCCGGCGTGGATGACCGCCAGCTTCGCCGGTGCCTCGTCGTGGACGACCGCACCGATCCAGAGGACGAGCGGGAAGCCGACCCACAGCGCCAGCCCCAGGAGCAGACCTCCCGCCCAAGAGTCGATCTCGCCTTGGGCGGCGATTCCCGCGACGACCGCGGCGACGAGCAGGCTCCGCAGGACCTCGATCGCCAGCGTCGAGGGGGGCGTTGGCTCCTGCGCCGCGGCGGCCTCGCTCACGGCGGCGAGCTGCTCTCCGAAGGCCGCGTAGTAGGCGCCGCCGAGCACGAACGCGGCAACCGTTCCCACTAGGACGGCGATCGCATCGACATCAGGCATCGTCCTCACCCGCCTCGAGCTCGGCCTTGAGTGCATCTAGCCGCTCACGCCAATAGACCTTCATCCGCTCGGCCTGCGCGGCGCCGCCGAGGCGCTCGTGGCTCAAAGAGACCGTGCTCTTCGCCTCTCCCCTCTCATCGAAGGTGACGTGCACCCGGCTGGGACCGTCCTCCCAGTCGAACCGCGCCGACCTCGGCCGGGTCGCGGTCCGCTCGCGCAAGGACGCGCCGGGCAGCCAGCGATCGCGTGCCGCCTCGTCGATCACCGCGTCGTAGAGGCGCTCGACCGGGACCGCGACCGTGCGCGAAACGCCGATCGCGAAGCCGTCCTCGCGCTCGCCGACGGCGCGCCCACCGCGCGCCCGCTCGTAGGCGACGGCGATCGCCTGCGCGTTCCAAGCGAGCGGCTCGATCCCGAGCCCGTCCGCGACCCAGCGGGCGATCCCCGCGTGCCGCCATCCCGTGGCTCCACGCTCGTCGAGGAGGTCGAACCACTCCTCCCAGCCGCGCCCGGTCCGCTCGCGGATCGCCGCATCGGTGGTCGGAAGCGGCGCCTCCTCGCCAGCCTGCGCCTCCCCGGCGAGGAGCCGCGCGCGGGCGGCGGTGTAGCTCTCGCCTGTCTTCTCCATCCGCGCCCGGACGAGGCGCTTGAACGACTTCTGTGCGGTCATCTTCATGCTCCCTTCGCAAGCGGCGGCGCCCGGGACTCACGCTCCCAGCGCCCCGCCGGAAAGGGCGTATGTGACCGGCGTCCCGAGGACTCGAGTCCCCTTTGCCCCCGCTTGCGCCGGCGGCGTGAGCGCCGGAACCGGGGGTTGGGCGCAGGACGGCGCCCGGTTGGATTTGTATCCGATTTGACCGGAGCGGGGAGCGAGACTCATCGGTTGAGACCCGAATCGGGGATAAAGCCGGCAATGAGGCCGTACAGGCCGTGACGGCCAATACGATCCGCGGAGCGCCTGAATACGACCAGCGGAGCGCCTGAAGAAAGGGAGATCTCTATGGAGCGAGTGACCGGTATCGGCGGGGTGTTCTTCCGGGCCAACGAGCCCGTGGAGCTAGCCCACTGGTATCGCGACCAGCTGGGCGTCGGCTCGGGTGTCGACGGCGACTCGGTCTGGAAGCAGGAGCCGGGACCAACGGTCTTTGCACCGGTCGAATCCGACGCCGGCTACTACTTCGCCGGGCCCGAGCAGGGGGTGATGGTCAACTTCCGCGTCCGCGATCTCGACGCCATGGTTGCCCAGCTCCGAGCGGCGGGCGCCGACGTCGACGGCGACATCGAGACCGAGGAGGGGACCGGCCGCTTCGCGTGGGTAGTCGACCCGGAGGGCAACCGCGTCCAGCTCTGGGAGCCTCACTTGAACGAATAGTGCCCAGGGCTCCGCGAGGCATGCCCGGGCTGGCCGAGCGAGAGGAGCACGCGGCGCACTAGCGGTCCGGCACGGAGCCCGGCGGTGGTGGCAGCAGGTCTCGCATCTCGTCCGGCAGGAACGGAAGGTCCAGGAGGCTGAGCTTTACCTGCTTGCGGCGCTGGTAGCGCTTGGGGTCGAGTCGCACCACCTGGCCGGCTCCCGGGCGGAGGCGAACGTCGAGCGTCTCGCCGGGCTCCGCCCGGCGCACCAATATCCCATCGGCCTCGAGCGCCGGCCGACCGCTCTCATCGAGGAGTCCCAGCTCGAGCGGCTCGGCGGCGGACACGACCACCGGGCGGGCGACGCCGGAACTCGGGGCCGCGACGCTGACGATGACGGCATCTAGCGCGGGCGAGACCACCGGGCCGCCCGCCGCGTAGGAGTACGCGGTCGAACCGGTCGGCGTGGCGATCACGAGCGCGTCGCAGTGATCGCGGCCCGCCGGGCGGCCGGCAACGGCGAGCGCGAGGTTCGTCCCTGCGCGGGGGCCTAGCCTGCTCGCGATGACGCCGGCCTCCCGCGAGCGAGCTCGCGCTGCCCGGGGAGATCGAACACGACCCAGATCCCGGAGGCTGCGGTGAGGCCGGCAATCACGGCTATGGCGCCGCCGTAGCCGATCGCGTCGGCGGCGAGGCCGGCGAGCAGGCCGCCGGCCACGTAGCCCATGTCCCGCCAGAAGCGGTAGACGCCGACCGTCGCAGCCCGAGCGACCGGGGAAACCGCGTCCGATATCGCGGCGATCAGCGTCGGATACACGAGCGCCGTGCCGACCCCGAGCGCCACCGCGGCCGCCGCCGCGAGTCCTACGACGCCGTCCGAGGCCGCGAGCAGGCCAAGCGCCGCCGCCTGGACCAGCATGCCGGCGACGATCAGGGGCTTGCGCCCGAGGCGGTCCGACCACTGGCCAGCCAGTATCTGACCAGCTCCCCAGACGGCTGGGTAGAGACCGGCGACGAGACCGACCTCCGAGGCCGAGGCGCCCTCCGCCGCGAGGAAGAGCGGGACGAGCCCCCAGGCGAGGGCGTCGTTGAGGTTGTTGACCAGCCCCGCCTGCGAGCAGGAGCGAAGCCCCCGGCGCCGGTAGGAGGCGTCCCGAAACGCTTGGCCCAGGGGCGGCGCGGCTTCGCGGCTGTCGTGGCCGCTTTCGCGCTGCTCGAGCTGGACGTGTCCGGCGGTGTCGCGGACGAACAGGACGGTCAGCAGCAGCGCGAGAAGCGCAATCCCCGCCCCGCCGACCACGAGAACGTCGCGTGGTGCGATCTCGGAGGCGGCCCAGCCGCCGAGCGCGGCGGCCACGGCTACTCCTCCGTAGCCGGCGGCTTCGTTCAGCCCCAGTGCAAGCCCGCGGCGCTTCGGCCCGACCAGGTCGATCTTCATCACCACGGTCATCGACCAGGCGAGCCCCTGGTTGACGCCGAGGAAGAGGTTGGCCGCCACGATCCAGGCCCAGCTGGGGGCGACGGCGATCAGCAGCGGCACTGGCAGAGCGAGGACCCAGCCGAGTATCAGCAGCCGGCGGCGGCCGAAGCGCTCAGCTCCGGCGCCGGCCGCCAGATTGGTGAACGACTTGGCCAGTCCGAAGGCGACGATGAACGACAGCACCGCCGCGCTCGACGCCAACCCGAACTCGTCCTCGCCGACCAGGGGCAGGGTCGAGCGTTCGAGCCCGACCATCGCGCCCACGAAGGCGTTGACGGCAACCAGCAGCGAGAACTGGGCGAGGTTCTCGCGCAGCCCGAGCCGCACGTGGGTCACGTCAGCTCTGTTGGACGAGCGGGAGCCCGCTTCGGTTCGCGGCGAGGATCTCGGCCTGCTGCGGTGGCGCCGGGGGAATGTCCTGTACCAGCGCCTCGATGAACTGCCGCTCGGAGTCGAACTGCAGCGCCGTATTGTGGCGTCGCTCGAAGCCAATGGTCGACGCGGGATTCGACGACAGTCCACGGCCACAGACCGAGCCCGAGTAGTGCGCCGGGTAGAGCAGCAGGTGATCGGGGAGCGTGAGGAGGCGCTCCTTCACGGAGCGGTAGAGCCTGCCGGCCATCGCCTCGGCGCTCTGCTCGCCATGGGCATGTAGGTCAGGACGCCCGGCGTCGCCCACGAGCAGAGCATCCCCACTCAAGACCATCCACGGCTCGTCGCCCCGGCTCAGGTCCGTCACGAGGTAGGCGTGATGGGACGCGGCGTGGCCCGGCGTGGGGACGGCCTCGACTATCGTGTTGCCGAGCTCGATCACATCGCCGTCGTCCAGCGCGGTGTGCTCGAAATCGACGCCGGCGCCGGCGGGCAGATAGGCCGTTGCGCCGGTTTGCTCGACGAGTGCCGGCAACCCGGAGACGTGGTCGGCCTGCACGTGCGTCTCGAGGACGGCGACGATCGGGCATCCCTGCGCCTCGGCCAGCCCGAGGTACTCGTCGACCAGGTCGACGTGCGGATCCACGACTGCGAACCTCCCCTTCGTCTTGCAGCCGAGGAGGTAGGAGGCGCAGGCGGTCTCGTCATTGAGCAGTTGCCGGAAGAACACGGCTTTGACAAGCTATCAATTGATCGCTTGAATGCGTGCCGGCCAGCTCGTAGGAAATGCTCAGGTCGATGCACGACGGCTCCAGAGCCCGAAAGGACGCCCTCTTCGAGGCGATCGCCCTGATGGGCAAGGCGTTCTCGAGCGCGCGCCGGCTCGAGTTGCTCGATCTGCTCGCACAGGGCCCCCGAACGGTGGACGAGCTCGCCCGAGCCAGCGGGCAGTCGAGAGCGAACACGTCCCAACATCTCCAGGCGCTCCACACCGCCGGACTGGTTACGCGCGCGCGCGAGGGCATCAATGTGCGTTACCAGCTCGCCGACGACCAGGCGCTGCGGCTCTGGCTGGCGCTGCGGGATGTCTCGGCCGCGCGCCTGGCCGAGGTCGAGCGCGCCGCGACGGACTACCTGGGCGAGGAAGTGGAGCGCATCGGCCGCTCCGAGTTGCTCGCGCGGCTGGCCGAGGGCGACGTCGTGCTCGTCGATGTCCGCCCGGCCGAGGAGTACTCGGCCG